>Ga0209471_1000602_pt1 | contig 23290 bp, 15 predicted proteins | sample GraSoiAngelo_128_FD_185885 | JGI IMG/M metagenome (GOLD analysis project Ga0209471, IMG submission 185885) | Grasslands soil microbial communities from the Angelo Coastal Reserve, California, USA - 14_0927_12_20cm (SPAdes) (version 2) | ecosystem: Environmental > Terrestrial > Soil > Grasslands ... | reverse complement strand
AGCAGACTGACGGTTTGATTTCTTCTTAAACCTCGGTGGTTTTACTTTATCCGGACGCTTACCCATCAAGGAGTCGAACCAATTCCTGTACGCGGTATCTAAAGCACGCCCGGTCTGCTGTAACGATGGGGCGCTGACTTCGCGGAGCCAAGGCAACGCGGTCTTCATTCTGGTTAGTTCCAGACTGCGTTGTGCTGGAGAAGTCTTGGTTTTGTTGTGGGAGTATCTGGTTTGCGAAAAGTTCAAAAGATGATTAAACTCAACAAAGAGGCTAGCGAGGCTAGCGTCCGTATATCCGAACGCTGGAATGTGACGAGATTCCTCACCTTAACGGTACTTGGGACACGCTTAGAAATTGGCGGATACCGGAAACAGAAACCGTGACCCGGTCCCGGCAGGTTTGCCAGTCCTTGGGAGCACCCTGCTTTTCGCATAGAACACTTTGCGCAGCGAGATTTGGGACATACGGAGAGCAGCATGCCACGAGGAGCAGAGCACCGATGCGAGTGCATTCTTTGTTGTCATTGCTTGGGGTAATTTGACAGGTTCGTTGTGCAAGGCCGGAAGGGAACTACACGCCCCAGCCGTATCGTTCGGCGTGTTCGAACGTTCGCTGCATCTCTTCTCTCAGGACTTCCGTGAAGACCGATCCGCCCACGACGCGAGCATTCGGCTCCGCGATATCTGGAGTGCGGTAGCCCGCGGACAGAACGCGCGTCAGGGATTGCTCCACCCAATCCGCCTCAAGGGTCAAACCAAACGCGTCCCGCAGCATCATTGTCGCGCTGAGAATCGATCCAATGGGATTCGCACTATCCGTCCCCACTAGAGTGGGCGCAGAGCCGTGAATCGGTTCGAACAGCGGCACCGCATCCCCAAAACTCGCCGACGGGATTAACCCGATGGAGCCGACTAGCGCTGCCGCCGCGTCGCTCAAAATGTCACCGAACATGTTGCTGCACAGCATCACGTCAAACTGCGATGGCTTCAGTGTCAGCTGCATCGCCGCGTTGTCCACGTACATGTGCTCCAGCTTGACGGAGGGATAGACCGCGGTCATGGCTGTCACAGTTCGCCGCCAAAGCTGCGAACTAGTCAGTACATTGGCCTTGTCCACCGAGCACAGCCGCCGCGTACGGTTTTCCGCCCGCGTGTAAGCAAACGTGGCGATGCGCTCGATCTCCGGCGTTGAATAGGACTCGGTGTCCCACGCCCGCTCCACACCGTTTTCTGCCACGTTCCCGCGCTCTCCAAAGTACATTCCACCGGAGAGTTCACGCACTATCTCCAGATCCAAATCACCCAGCCGCTCTGGCTTCAGCGGCGAAAGCTTGCGCAGCGGCTCAATCAACTTCACCGGCCGCACGTTAACGAAAAGCCCCATGCCCTTGCGCAGACCGAGTAACCCGCTCTCCGGTCGCTTCCCGACCGGCAGCGCATCCCACTTCGGCCCGCCCACTGCGCCCAAAAACACTGCGTCCGCCATCCGGCAAAGATCCAGCGTCTCATTGGGAAGGGGCGTCCCCGTGGCGTCAACAGCCGCGCCACCCAGCGGAAGCTCCACGAATTCGAATTCGTGATTAAACTCGTGAGCCGTTTCTCGCAAGATGGCCGCCGCAGCCCGCGTTACTTCCGGGCCGATGCCGTCTCCCGGGAGCAAGACAATCTTCTTCTTCATGGTGTGCCTCGAACCAACACAATCGGGCTTGCCGCAAGCCCTCCGAAAACTCCGGTCTCGCGTAACCAAATGAGTCCAACAAAAAACAGAGGCTTAAGCCTAGACTTTCAAAAAACAGTTCTCCACTTATGACTTACAACTTAGGACTTAAAACTGATCCCGCTAGTCGTATCAGGCAACGGGCGACTCCGCCGGCATCGCTGCTGGGCGCCGGCGGATCACTTCGTGCGCGATGCCCACGATGTCGCGCGCGCAGATTTGCTTGGATTCGTCCGCGAGCGTGGTCACGCGCCGGTAGATTTCCGCCAGTTCCGCATCATTGGCCTCATACCCCAGATCCTTTAGCGTGGTCCGCAAGGCGTGCCGGCCCGAATGCTTGCCTACGACCAGCGACCTGCTGGGCACCCCCACCGTTTGTGGCGAGATGATTTCATACGTCAGCGGGTTCTTGATGATTCCATCCTGATGGATACCCGCTTCATGCGCAAACGCGTTCGCCCCTACCACGGCCTTGTTCGGCGCCACGTGCGCTCCGGTAATCTCTGTAAGCAGGCGGCTGGCAGGGAAGAGCTGGTCCAGCCGAATCCCAGTCGTCACGCCAAAGCTTTCTTTGCGCACCGCAAGCGCTACCACCACTTCTTCCAGCGAGGCGTTTCCCGCACGTTCGCCGATCCCGTTGATCGTGCACTCAATCTGCCGCACGCCAGCCCGCACCGCCGCAAGCGAATTAGCCACCGCCAGGCCCAAATCGTCGTGACAGTGCGCGCTCAGAGTAACCCCGTCCGGATCGCCCAAATGTTCGCGCACTTGCGTAAACATCGCTCCGTACTCTTCTGGTACCGCGTACCCCACCGTATCCGGCAGGTTCAAAACAGTCGCCCCGGCGTCTACCGCCGCGCGGCACACCTGGCACAAGAAATCGATATCAGTCCGCCCGGCGTCTTCCGCCGAAAATTCGACTATTTCCACGTGCTGACGACCGTACCGGATCATCGCTCCGATGGCTTCCAGGGCCTTCTCGCGCGTCATATTCAGCTTCACGCGCAGGTGCAAATCCGACGTGGCCAGGAAAACGTGCAGTCTTGGCGCTGCCGCCGGCTTCAAGGCTTCCAGCGCCGCATCCACGTCTTCTTTCTTAGCTCGCGCCAGCGCCGCAATCGGCACGTCGCGCACTTCCTTGGCCACCATCTGCACTGCTTCCAGGTCGCCTCGCGAGGAGATTGGGAAGCCGGCTTCGATCACGTCCACGTGCAGCGCGGCAAGCTGCTTGGCCATGCGCAGCTTTTCGCTCGTGTTCATGGAAAAGCCCGGTGATTGCTCCCCGTCACGGAGCGTAGTGTCAAAGATGCGTACCGTTTCCATAATGGGTCCCCCAGCCTATAGAGTTTCCCAGAGTCCTAGTAACGCACGTGCCCGCCCTCCCAGTCCAATTTATCTTTGTTCTGCTTTTGATAATTCTGCCTTATACTAGCCTGCCAGAGACTTCTTTAGGAGCGTGCTTTTCGCTCTTGCGTTCCAGTGGGCTCTACCAGGAAGCGCCCCGCGTAGCTAATGGGCCATTGCCACGGAAGATTGGATTGCCAGGGGGACGTGTGGATCTGGGTGAGCTACAAGTTTTTCTGACCGTTGCAAAGGAGGGCAGCTTTTCGCGTGCGGCTGAACGCCTTTATCGTACGCAGCCGGCCATTAGTCTGGCGATTCGCAAGCTTGAGGACTCTCTCGGCCAGCCTCTTTTTGTCCGTGGCGCTCGCCCTGTCCGCTTAACTGATGCGGGCACGCTTCTCAGAGACTACGCCGAGCGTCTCATCAATCTCCGCGACGAAGTCAAGAAAGGTCTCACCGAACTCGAGGGCCTTACTCGCGGCGAACTTTCCCTCGGCGTAAACGAAAGTTCCATTCACGCTCTCCTTCCTGCTCTCGCAAAATTTCGCGAACTTCATTCTGGTGTCCAGATCCGTGTTCACCGCATGTTGTCCCGCGAGATTCCACACGAAGTCCTGAACTACCGCCTCGATCTCGGCGCTATCTCCTTTGTCCCCCGCGATCCGCAGCTCCAGGCCACAGTAATTCTCAAAGACGAGTTGACCTTGGTCGTGCAGCCGAGACACGCCTTGGCTAAAAAACGCGAAGTCGACGTTGCTGACCTCGCTGCCGAAACCTTCATCGCCCACAGTGTCGAATCGCCCTTTCGCCGCCGCGTCATTGAACTCTTCGCCCGCCACCGTGCTGCCCTCAACATGCCCATCGAAATGCCCACCATCGAAAGCATCAAACGCTTCGTGCAAATGGGCATGGGCGTGGCCATCGTCCCGCGCATGTGCGTGCGCTGGGAAATCGAGCACGGCTGGATGAAGGAAGTGAAGATCCGCCAGCTCAACATTCCGCGTCACGTCTATCTCGTTTCGCGCCGTGGCGCCCGCCTCCCCCATGCCGCCGCCGAACTCGTCCGCATCCTCCTCGGCGAATGAATCCCTCTCGCCGACTCCGTCTGCACCTTTTCTTGCGCGCGTGCGAAATCATTGTCTTGTAAGGTATGCTTTTTGACGGAATCGGCCCTCGCTCAATGGCCATGTATTCGTCTCTCAGCACCGGACTCGCCATTCTCGCCATCGGCTTTCTTCTCGGGATGCGCCACGCCACCGATCCCGATCATGTCATCGCCGTTTCCACCATCGTCAGCCGCGAGCGTTCCATTCCCAAAGCCGGTCTCATCGGCATCCTCTGGGGCTGCGGCCACACGCTGACCATCGCCATCGTCGGCAGCGCCGTCATTTTCTTCGGCATGGCTATTCCGCCTCGCACGGGCCTCGCGATGGAATTCTCTGTTGGCCTCATGCTCATCTTGCTCGGCTTTCTCAACCTCTCCGGCGCCATGAAATGGCTCAGCGAAAAATTTTCTCCCAGCCATCCGGCCCTGATCGGAACGCATGCCCACCTCCACCAACACGACCACCACTTGCATTTTCATTGGCATTCCCACTCAGCCAGTCAAGAGCACCACGGCGACAGTCTCACCGCACCGAATTGGCTGCGCAAACCCTTCGCTCGCCTCGGCCTCTTCCACGCCTTGCGTCCCTTGCTCGTCGGAATCATCCACGGCCTCGCAGGCTCCGCCGCCGTCGCACTTCTGGTCTTAAGCACGATCCGCCAGCCCAAGTGGGCGCTCCTCTATTTGCTCATCTTTGGCTTCGGCACCATCGTCGGCATGATGCTGATCACCGTTGCTCTGGCCTTGCCTTTTTCTTTTGCGGGTCGCCGTTTCGCATGGCTCAACCGCAGCCTCGTTTTCGGTTCGGGTCTCGTCAGTCTCTGTTTCGGGATTTTTGTCTGTTACGACGTCGGCTTTGTCAACGGCCTCTTCACCGCTCGTCCTCACTGGACCCCTAGCCGCTAAGCTAGCCCGCGAAAGTTTTATTTAGCGCCAGCATCCTGCCGGTTGTTTTGACCCACGTTCAACGTTGGTCGCCTAGCTGCCACCCCGGCAAAAACATACCAGTTTTTACTCTCTCTCAGGCCCCTACACGCTTTCCGTTGGCCTTTCCGTCAACTCTACGTCCGGCCAGCCCCTCCAATGGCAGCCAATTCAGCTCGCCCAGACCGTGAAGTAGCGCTCGCCGTCCCAATACGAGTTTCCTTTTCCTCCGTCTAAGCCGGGGGGGCGTGGATCTGCTCTTCGCATGTCGTTGTTAATCAGAAAGAGGAATGCACGATGAAGCGGCATCCGCTTGCGCTTGGCATCACTCTGTTCGTCGGGACGCCACTCCTGAATCGTCCGGAAATATTCCTTGTGCGAACTTGCTTGAAGATCGATCAGGCGGACTCGATACCCATTCTTCCGGCAAGCGGCAGCCACGAGTTCTAGTCCGAGGGGCTCGAGCCGGAGGTATACTTCCGAGTACATCAGCCCGCTCGGGTGCACGAGGAGAACTCGGCGGATTTCTCGAGGTGAGCTCATCCTGCCTCCGGCTGGGAGCGGATCATCTTGGGACTTCTAGGCAAAGATTACCCTGAACCTCGGCCGTCCAGCAGTCCTCGGTCATGGCTCCGACATGGCTCCGGCCATACGCGAGCCATGAGCACGGAACGGAAGGATGCATTTTTCGTTGCTGGTTGTCGTCCTGTCGTCCCTTCAACAAGTAAACTGGCCTGTTCAGCACAGCGAATTTGAATCTAGCCACTTTTCTCACGAACCGCGAATCGCTAAGATGCTTGCCCATGACACACCAACTCGATCGTCGCAGTTTCATCGTCGCTACCGGTCTGACCGCTCTCGCGTCCACTCGCGTCCTCGGCGCCAACGACACCATCCGCGTCGGCGTCATTGGCGCTGGCGGCCGCATGAACGGTCTCATTGAGGCCGCCGACAAGTCCGGCGCCAACTACCAGATCGCCGCCGTCAGCGACGTCTATGCTCCGCGCCGGGATGCCATCAAAGAACGTTCGAAAGGTCTCGCGACCGTCCACGACGATTATCGCCAGCTCCTCGAGCAAAAACTCGACGCTGTCATCATCGCTTCTCCCGACCATTGGCACGTGCGCATGGCCGTGGACGCCATCGCCGCCGGCAAAGATGTCTATCTGGAAAAGCCTGTGACTCATACTGTTGAGGAAGGCGCGACCCTCACTCGTGCCGTCCGTTCCAGCAAACAAATCCTCCAATGCGGCATGCAGCAGCGCAGTTGGAGCCACTTCCGCGATGCCGTAGACCTCATTCAGGGCGGCAGCCTCGGCCGCGTTCCGCAGGTTCGCACGTATTGGTGGCAGAACTATCTCGGGTGGCGCGAACACAGAACCGTTGACGTCCAGTCGCTCGATTGGAAGCAGTGGCTCGGCGGCGCTCCCGATCAGCCCTTCAGCGAAGAAAAGTTCTACCGTTGGCGCTGGTTTTGGAACTTTGGCGGCGGCGCGATGACCGATCTCTTCACCCATTGGATCGACGTCGCTCACTGGGCCATGAAAGCCGATCAGCCCTCGCACGCGCAACTCCTCGCCGACAAATCCATCTTCGAACAATGGGAATGCCCCGACACCGTGCAGGCGGCCTTCCGCTATCCCGGATTCGACGTCGTCTACGAAGGAATGATGGCCTCCTCCATCGACGATGGAGGCCTCGAGTTCCGAGGCACCGACGCCACCTTGAAGATCAACCGCAGCGGCTTCGCCGTTTATCACGAAGGCTTGTCCGGAAGGGAAAATCCTGTAGTAAGGGCCGACAGCTTCCGCGACGGCACCATCGACCACCTGCAAAACTTCTTCGATTGCGTCCGTTCGCGCAAAGAGCCAAACGCTCCTGCCGAAACTGGTGTCGCCGCCGCGCGCGCCGGCCACATCGCCAACCTGGCCTATCACGGCACCGGCCAGATTTCGTGGCCGCCAAAGCCCTCTCGCTGAGGCGGCTGCTTCGTAATCAGGTGGAAGGGAGGAATTGCGATGAAATCCTCTTTTGCCTTATTCGTGGTTGTCCTCCTGCTAGCAGCTAGGGAACATTCTGGCTGGATGTGCAGCGGGTCCTGACCCGTCCAAAGCAAGGGCTAGCGAACACGGTGGAGTCGCGGGCTTCTGGCTTGGCCTCTGGCACGGCTTTATTGCTCCCTTTGTCTTTGTGGTCTCACTGTTCAAAAGCGGCTTCGGTATCTACGAGGTTCACAATAACGGAGCTTGGTACAACTTCGGCTACCTTTTTGGTCTGGTCTGCTTCTTCGGCGGAAGCGGCAACCGGGCAGCGCGCCGAAAGGGAACACCAGCAGGCGGCCGATCAATCAGCTCGGCTTATGAAACAAGGTGGCGCGGGGAGTGCCTTTTTCCCGGCGCTACCAATTGGTGATTGATCCATCTGGGCGAAAGTATGTTTGCGCGCGGTTCGTATCGTATTTCGTCACTTCGAAAATTTGCGTCAGTTTGCCCATGTCCAGCTCGACGCCGAGCCCCGGCCGATCGTTGGGATAGAGCTTTCCATTCTTAAAATCCAGGCAGACCTTCACATGCGGAAGCTCCCGGCCCTCAAAGTTGTACTCCATCAGCAGCGGACCTGAGAATGTCCCTAACGAATTCACCAGTGCCGCGGTGGCGACGGGGCCGGTGAAGTGCGGCACAATGCCCACGAAATGCGTCTCGCAGATTGCCGCAATCTTCATCATCTCGGTAATGCCGCCCACGTTCGGCAGCGTGGCGCGCACGTAATCAATATCGTGGTTCTCCACCAGCGGATGGAAATCCCAGCGATTCCCCCATTCCTCGCCCGCCGCGATGGGAACCTTTACCAACTTTCGCAGACGCGGCAGGTCTTCGCCGAAGGCCTCCGCGCGCACGGGGTCCTCGACGAAGAAGGGCGCAAGCGGTTCGATCAAGTCGCATCCGCGAATGGCGTCCGACAAATCGAATCGCTGATGAAAATCAACGCACCAGTCGCCGTCTTTGCCCACGCCTTCGCGCGCCTGCAGGCATTCCTCGTAAAGTTGATTCAGTTTCTGTCGCGTATTGAACGTGGTATTCGCCGGCGTGTCCGCCGCGCCCATACGGAAAGCGCGGTAACCGGCGGCAATGGTAGCCGCCGCGCGCTCTCTCACGCTCATTCCCGGCTTGATCCCGGGAATGATGCCGGCGGTGTTGTAGCATTCGCAATAATTCCGCACCATGCCGCCCAGGATTTCGTGAACCGGCAGCTTCAGCACTTTGCCTTTGATGTCCCACAGCGCCAGATCGAGCGCGCCGAGCGCATGTTCTTTTTCCCGCCCAGGAGGGTAAAAAAACGACCGCGACATGTCCTGCCACAACCGTTCGATATGCTGCGGGTCCTGGCCGATCAGGCGTCCGGCGCACTGCTTCAGCGCATCCGGAAAACCGCCTTCACCAATGCCCGTTATTCCCGCGTCGGTCTCGACCGTCACCACGGTGTCGGCCTGATTGAACAGCGGATTCGGATTCGGCGGCGCATAAGCCCGCACCCGCGTAATCTTCATCTTCGGCAACGCCGAGTGCAGCAGCGGAAGATCCGCAAACGCACACACTCCCGCCACCATTGTTTGCAGAAAGGTTCGCCTGTCCATCCCGTCTCTCCTTCACCAGCCACTCGAGAGCACGCTTTCAAACTGAATCCAGCTTCTAACACGCGTGATGCGGATTCACAACGGGAGTTTCTGCGTGAGCTGACCAATGCGCGCCGAAGGAGTGCTCCCCCTTTTAGCACTTCGACATCGGCGAGTGGAATCCGCTGAAAGCGCCCGCTGAATCGTTGGATACTTCACCTAGGCACGCCCAGCGCCCGGATCCGCGCGCATCCTCTTGCCGCGCAAACAACTATAATCACAGACCGGAGAGTTTCATGACCCTCGGGACGGCCCTGTTCGCCTCAATCCTCTCTTCCGTGGTTGTTGTGCTCGCGGTCTACCACAAGCAATTCCGCATCGTTTTCTTTTGGGTTGCCGGGATTTCGGCCGTGGCCGCGGGAATCTTCTTCCTCAGCGTCCACCTCTACCGCAAACATGTGGCCAAGCAGCGCGCGGAAACCGAACGGAAAATCCAGGCATGCATCGCCCGTTTCCCGGTTCCCTATGTTTTTGATGGCCAGCGCATGTCCGCGTCGGCCATCGCTTCGGCGTGTATGCGGAATCCTGATTTTTCTCCGGCCCCGAATTCCTCGTATCTCGCGAACGTTGTCCAGATCCGCGGTGGAGGCACGCTGCAAATCACTCCGCCGCAGCACTTTTCTCCCGACGGCGAACCGGATGCGATTCCGATTATCTATCTCGGTCATCACCAAACGTTCGTGCTGATGTGCGGCAATTACGGCGAGCAGGGGACCAGCGTTTCAGTCAATCAGGGCCTCGTCTCCTGCCCGGAGTCCTCCGAGATGACCCATGACTGCGCGCAATGGGACGACAAAGCCGATAAATGGGCCAAGTATATCGGGCTTTCCCTCGGCGATTGCACCCCAAACGGCTGCGTGGTTTACCGCGGAAAGAAAATCATGGGCGGCATCTCCCGCAACGAAATCACCAACGCCCAATGGAACGCCTGCGGGAACAAGGGCCCCAACGAGCCGGCCGCGAGAAATCTCGTCAACGGAAAAGAAGCTCGCTAGTTTTCGGCTACTGAAATCAAGGCCAACTCAACTAAAGTTTTTCTCCGTCCCTGTGAGCTTGAGGAGCAATACGGCAAGCTAGCCGAAACACCAGCCGGTCATCTGCAGTTCCGATTAGAAGCTTGCCATCATGGGTGAGGATCGTTGCCGCGACGAGTGTGAAGGGTTAGCTTCCCACGGGCTGCTATATTCGCGGACACAACGGTGCTTTGCGTTTGTACATTGGGCACATGGGTACAGTCGTGCTATTGACAATCGTCACGTCGAATATAGTATTCCAACACGCAGCTAAGTCCGCCCTATTTTTAGTTTTCGTCCCGTTCCGAGGCGCTTTTCTCCTGGCCAACACCGCGGAATCGGTGGGAAGTTGCGCATTTTCATCGGATTGGGTCTTCTGACCCAGGAGGAAGGCATCATGGAAATTGTTCTGGACAGGTCGTCTCTCCGTCCAACCCGGTACATCTACTTTTTCTGCTGCTTTCTGTGCTCTCTTGCCTTGGGAAGTCTCTCGCTGGGACAGTCCACCGCCGTTCTCAAAGGGACAATAACGGATGCCCTTGGTGCGGCCGTTCCGCATGCCAAAGTAGTCGCGAAAAATCAAGTCACGGGCGTCGAGTGGAACACGGAGTCCGATAACGTGGGAAGTTATCTGGTTCCCTCGCTCCCGATTGGGCCTTATCAAATTAGCGTAAGCGCCAACGGTTTTGAGACCTCCGTGTTGCGCAATATCACGCTAAACGCGGCCGTAACGGTGACGCAAAACGTTCAGCTGCAGGTTGGCCAAGTCAGCGAAGAGATCAGCATCGAGGCGGACCCTCCCGTAATCGATGCCAGCACCATCGCCATGGGCCAGGTCATCGACCAGAAAACGACACAAGAAATCCCGCTCAACGGGCGCCACTTTGTGGATTTGAGCCTGCTTACCCCGGGAACAGTGACTCCTCCCCAAAACGGGTTCTTGACAGCTCCCCTGCGCGGCCAGGGATCATTCGCTTTCAATACCGCCGGACAGCGAGAAGACACCGTCAACTTCCTGGTGAACGGCATCAACCTCAGTGATATGGTCCAGAATCAAATCACTTTCCAGCCGTCTATTAACACGGTAGCCGAGTTCAAAGTCGACAATTCCACCTACAGCGCCGAATACGGCCGAAACTCCGGAGCCATCGTCAACATCGCCACGCGCTCGGGCACCAACGATTTCCACGGTGAGCTTTTTGATTTCCTCCGCAATAGCGCGATGGATGCCAGGAACTTTTTCAACACCACCGCTGTGCCCCAGTCGCCATTCAGACGGAACAATTTTGGGTCGGCCCTCGGCGGACCGATTCGCAGGGATCGCGCGCATTTCTTTGCCAGCTATGAAGGATTGCGGCAGCGCCAGGGCCTCACCATCAACAGCCTGGTCCTTTCTGCGGCGCAGCAGGCTCAAGCACAAGCGAGCACCGATCCCGCTGTCAAAGCTCTCGCGGCCCTGATCCCCGCAACGAATGCCACCGTAAACGGGTCTCCTTTCTTCGTAGGTTCGGCACTCGCTCCTGTCAATATTGACCAAGGTACCGGCGACATCGACGTGAAGCTGGGTGAGAAAGACCGTGTGCACGGATACGTCGCCATTCAACAAGACTTGCGGCAGGAACCCACGCTCCAGGGCAATACACTGCCCGGATGGGGTGATACACGTTCGTCCCGCCGTCAGATCGCAACGGTAGGCGAAGATCACATTTTCGGGCCGGCCCTGACCAACTCACTTCGCGTGGGCTACAATCGAATTCATATCATCTTTAATCCCAATCAGCTCCTGAATTCGGCGAACTTTGGCATCAACAATGGAATCAACGCCCCGATCGGCCTGGCGCAGATTGACATTGGTTCGGGCGCTCTTAACTTCGGCGGCCCCGCGGTGTTTCCCCAGGGCCGCGGCGACACCAACGCCGTGCTGAACGACACGTTAAGTTGGCTGAAGGGGCGCCATAACTTCAGCATCGGTGGCGAAGTTCGCCGCTTTTACAACAATAACTTCGTGCTTGATGCCACCATCTTTCGATTCTCGGGCGTCGCCAACTTCCTGAACGACACGGCATCAAGCTTCAACTTCGCCGGAACGGCCGCTAACCGCATTCTCTCCCCGGCCTACGATGGCTTTGCCGAAGACAGCTTCAAATGGATGCCCAACCTCACCTTGCAGCTTGGCCTCCGCTATAGTTGGTATGCGACTCCAACCGAAGCGGCCAATCGCTTTACTGTTTTCGAGCCCGCCACCGTTTCCCTGGTACAAATGGGCACGAACGGAATCAACCAGCTGTTCTACACCAACAACAAGAATTTCCAGCCCCGGGTGGGCATCGTGTGGAGTCCCTTCAAAAACCAAAAAACAGTTGTCCGGGCCGGGTACGCCATCTTCACCGACGAGCCCGTCACTGGCATCGTCACGGGCCTGAACAGCAATCCGCCGTTCAGTTCGCCGCTCGCGGCCACCGGCACGACAACGAACCCGGTCAAGCTCACTAACGCTTCTTCTTTCAGCGCGAGTAGCCTTTCTCCCACGACGATTGATTCGAATTTCAAAAATCCGTACATTCAGTCGTACAACTTCAACATCGAGGAGCAGCTCACGCCTTCGACAGGTTTATTAGTCGGCTACCTCGGTTCGAAAGGGACGCACCTCAGAATTGCTCGCAACATCAACCAGTTCGAGTTAGTCAGTGGCACGCTCGTGCGGCCGTTCTCGACCTTATCAGCCTCAAGTTCGATTGACCCGAACGCGGCTCTCGGAAACATCACCGAAATTACCAGTGGCGCGGGTTCGCATTACAACGCGCTGGTTGTGGAATTGAACCGCCGCCTGTCACATGGATTGCAGATCATTTCCTCTTACACCTATTCCAAGTCAATCGATGAAAATTCACTCAACACGCAAGGCGTCATTTTGCAGAACAGTCTGGATCTCGCCGGTAATCGTGGCCTGTCCGACTTCGATGTCAGGCATCGCGGCGTGGTTAGCGGGTTCTACGAACTGCCGTTCCACGGGAACCGCCTGATCTCCGGATGGGAAGTAGGAACCATTATTCAGGTACAGACCGGCAATCCTTTGAACCTAACCACCTCCATCGCCAACTTCACTGGCACGACCCCTCTGACCGCAGGCGGTGGCCTGCGGCCTGATCTCCTTTCGCCGGTAACGGTCACGGGAAATCCCGCCCAGTGGTTCAGCAATGCTACAGTTTGTGCGCCGTTTGGTCCGCCGGGCCAGCCGACCATACTCGCTAGCTTTCCACTTTGCTCAGCCACGCCTAATGCGGCATTCGCGCTGCCGCTCGGACCGACCCCCGCAGGGGATCACTTCGGCAATCTTGGTCGAAATGCGTTCACTGGACCCCGCTTCGTCAACGCGGACTTGTCCTTAGTCAAAAACACGAAGCTCTCCGAGCGCATGAACCTGCAGTTCCGCACCGAAGCTTTTGACGTGCTCAATCATCCCAATTTTGGGAACCCCAATCTGAATGCCCAAAACTCCATCTTCGGAAAGATCACCACCACACGCTTTCCAACCGGGGACTTTGGCTCGGCGCGGCAGCTGCAGGTGTCGTTGAAACTCCAGTTCTAGGGGCAGGGCCTCGGAAAAGGCGCCGTCGTCACGGCGCCTTTCCGTAGAAGTAATCGAAGACGAAAACAAACCTAAGCTCAATGCACGTGTTTGTCGCCGACCTCCGGAAGATTCAGTCCATGTTAGAGGTCAGGAGACAAAATAGAGTTCGTTGGCATTTAACAGTCTTTCTTTCTGAAACCGTGAGCTGACCCGAATTCACGATTAACTCTGATAAACGGGCAAACGGACAAGCAGATTTCAGCTACAAGCGTCTTTGTGCACCGCTGGTGCTGCGAAGTTCGCGAACCGGGCGAACCTCGATACTGCCCACTTGGGCGGGCGGAATTTGCGAGGCGATTTGGATTGCAGCGTTCATGTCGGCGGCCTCAATCAAATAGAACCCCGCTAAACACTCCTTCGTTTCCGTGAAAGGGCCATCCGTGACGGAGACTTTCCCGTTGCGGACCCGCACGGTGGCAGCGGTGCGAACGGGCTGAAGGGCCTCCGAGGCAAGGCACTGACCTGTGTTTCGGAGTTCCTGGTCGTAAGCCATGCACTTATCGTCGGTCATGGCTCCAATTTTCTTCTCTTCCCCGTAGACAAGGCATACGAATTTCAATCGCGATCTCCTTGGCGTCATATCGATTTATCGCTTCCATACTGCAACGACGGCGCGTGGTTTATTAGGCGATACACCCAATTCCGATTCCTCACAGGACGCAAGAATGATATGTAGCCGAGCAAAATGAACCTGTCATCCCGAGCGAAGCGAAGGATCTCAACGAAGGCATAGGTTGTCCTTTTGATCGGTTGCGATTCTTTGCGCATCCTTCGAATGCGCTCAGAATGACAAGCTTTCTAACCGCAGGGCTTTTGTCGGAGCTAAAGCTAACTCTCCTTGAAGTTCCTGCATATTTCCCGGAAGTTTGTAGAATAGAATTGACCGCTTCCCGTCCGTCATTAAGGATAGGCGGCAACTGGGAAACGGAGCCGTGCCGCACTTCAACGCGGCCGAGTTCGATCCAGTGCGCGTTCGTTCTCTCTTGGTTGCGGCGACGCTCTCTTCGGAATAATCCACGCCGTAGACTTTTCCCTGCGTGGCCATTGCTGCTAATTTGCTCACGGTTCTGCCGCCACCGCAGCCGACATCGAGAATGGTGTAGTGGTTCGCGATTGAGACGTGCTGCAAGCCCCAGTCGGTCAGGTTGGAGTGGCTTGCATTCATGCGCCACAAAGTGGAGCGGCCCAGCCATCCCGAGGGCTTGCTGCATTGATTTACCCTGCTGCTCACAAGTGGTCACCCCGCCAGACAGTCAGCAACGACGAGACAAGAATTATTCCGGTTTTGAGGCTTGCCGATAGAAAGTATAGAAAATTCCCGCTCTCGCTGGACGCGGCGCGTCTTTCCGGGCATTCAGGTATAGAAGGTATTCCCAAGCGGAGCCCGCGGTAGTATGGTATTTGCCGGTTGCGCAACGCAATCGGTGAGGAGTTCTTGATCCGAGTGGTCATCTGCCGATGGTTGCCGGCTGCTGTGGTGCTGGGTCTTTCTTCCCTGTGCTCAGGACAAGCGCCGCCCGCCCCTCTAGAAAAGCCGGTCGACTTTAACCGCGACATTCGTCCCATCCTTTCGGATGCCTGCTTTACCTGCCACGGTCCGGAAGAAGACAGCCGCCGGGGCAAATTGCGGCTCGACACCAAAGATGATGTATTTGCGGACCGCGGCGGCTACCGCCTCATCGTGCCGGGCAACAGCGCCGCCAGCAAGTTGTACCAGAGGCTGATTTCGAAGCAGAGGCCGATGCCGCCCGTGTCGTACGGAAGACCTCTGACTCCCAGGCAGATCGAACTGTTCCGCGTATGGATTGGTCAGGGCGCGAATTGGCAATCGCACTGGGCGTTTGATCCGCCAAAGCGCCCGGCCGTCCCCGAGGTCAAAGACAAAACCTGGCCGAAGAATCCGATCGACAATTTCGTTCTTGCGCACCTGGAAGCGGAAGGTCTGAAGCCTTCGCCCGAAGCCGACAAAGCCACTCTGCTGCGGCGCGTCTCCCTGGATCTGACCGGCCTGCCGCCGCCCCCCGCCGAAGTGGATTCGTTTTTGGCCGATCATTCTCCTGACGCTTACGAAAAGCGCGTGGACGAGTTGCTGAAGTCGCCCCACTACGGCGAGCGCATGGCCATGCCGTGGCTCGATCTGGCGCGCTACGCCGATACGCACGGCTATCACATTGACAGTTTGCGCGAGATGTGGCCGTGGCGCGATTGGGTAATTGACGCCTTCAACCGCAACATGCGATTCGATGAGTTCACCATCGAGCAGATTGCCGGGGACCTGCTACCGAACGCGACGGTGAAGCAGAAAATCGCCAGCGGGTTCAACCGCAACAACATGATTAATTTCGAAGGCGGCGCGATCCCGGAGGAGTACCACGTCGAGTATGTCGTGGACCGCGCAAGCACTACGGCAACGACGTGGCTGGGACTCACAATGGGCTGCGCGCGCTGCCACGACCACAAGTACGATCCCATCAAGCAGAAGGATTTTTACCGGTTCTTTGCGTTCTTCAATACCGTGCCCGAGCGCGGGCTGGATGGCTACGAAGGGAATGCCGATCCGGTGCTGAAGTTGCCCACTCCGGAACAAAAGAAGCAGCTCGAGGATTTCAATCAGCAAATCGCCGACGTTTTGACGGCCATGCCGGAGAAAGACGTTTTGGCCCTGCGGAATGAGTGGCAAAAGACGAGGCTCGCGACATTGCCGGAGCCGCCGGCGGAAGGCTTGGCGGCGCACTACGCATTCAACGATAACTTGTCCGACGCCTTGTCAAGACACGATGGAAAAGTCGTGCGCGGAGAAGTCATTTACGAGGATGGGCCAACGGGCAAGGCCGCGGAATTCAGCGGCGAAACGGAAGTTAACTTCGGCCAGGCCGGGGATTTCGGCGCGCATGAGCCGTTTGCTCTCGGCTTGTGGGTGAATGTCTACGGGTTGAAGGGCAGCGTGGTTCTGCAGAAAAGAGACCCCTCATTGAACTGGGCCGGCTACGAACTTGGCTTTGACGACGTCGCGTACACGGGGAGGCACCTGAGGAATCTTCGCCTCTTTGTACGATTGGCGGCGCGCTGGCCGGATTCCGCAATGGAAGTGCGAACCAAAGACCGCGTGCCCATGGATGGATCGCATCACGTGCTCCTCAACTACGACGGGTCGGGCAAAGCCGCGGGCTTGCAGCTCTATGTGGATGGCAAGATGTGGCCAACGGAAATAGCAAAGGATGCGCTCGGCGGGGACTTTCGTACATCCGCGGGGTTGCAGATGGGGAACAAGAACACGGGCGGGCTGTTTCAAGGGCAGATTGACGACTTGCGTATTTATGCGCGCACGCTGACGGAGACGGAGGCCGAAAATCTCGCGGTGCATTTGCCGGCGCGCGTGCTGCTCACGGAGCTTGGAGGCGCGCCCGCGAAACAGATTGCGGCGCTCCAGCCGGACAAGCCGCCGGAAGAGGCCGACATCGGGGAATTGGCCAAAGCGGAAAGCAAAGAGAAAAAACAAGAGCGGCTCGAAAAGCAGCACCAAACCGCGCTGACGGAATATTTTCTGAAGCACGACGCGCCTAGTAATTACATCCAGCTTTATTCGCGGCTCAAAGAGCTAAGAAAAGAGCTCGCGAAGCTCGAGAAATCCTTGACCACCACGATGGTGATGGCGGAAATTTCGAAGCCACGCGACACGTTCGTGTTGGGACGGGGCGAGTACGATATGAAGGGCGAAAAGGTCACGCCGGGGGTGCCTTCGTTTTTGCCTCCGATGTCGCGCGACATGCCTCCTAACCGTTTGGGACTTGCGAAGTGGATTGTTGATCCCGCGAACCCGCTCACCGCGCGCGTTGCGGTGAATCAATATTGGAACCAGTATTTCGGCATGGGGATCGTCAAGACGGCCGAAGATTTTGGCTCGCAGGGCGAGCCGCCGAGCCATCCGGAATTGCTCGATTGGCTTGCCACCGAGTTTGTCCGCAGCGGCTGGGACATCAAAGCGATCCAGCGGCTGATTGTGACTTCCGCGACGTACCGCCAGTCTTCGCATGCATTGCCGGAACTCGTGGAGCGCGATCCCGAAAACCGGCTGCTCGCGCGTGGACCGCGATTCCGACTCCCGGCTGAAATCGTGCGCGATAATGCGCTCGCCATCAGCGGATTGCTTAACGACAAAATCGGCGGGCCCAGCGTGTATCCATATCAGCCAAAAGGATTGTGGGAAGAGATGGCCTTCGGAGAAGGCTATTCCGGCCAGAGTTACACGCTGTCTTCTGGTTCCGACTTGTACCGGCGCGGCATGTACACCGTGTGGAAGCGCACCGTGCCGCCGCCTTCGCTGAGTCTCTTCGACGCGCCCGACCGCGAAAAATGTACAGCGCGGCGAGCGGTGACCAATACGCCGCTACAAGCGCTGGTGCTTATGAACGACCCGACTTACGTGGAAGCTTCGCGCGCACTGGCCCAGCGCGCGTTGCGCAATGGCGGCAAGTCGGACCGGGCGCGGATTGATTTTGCCTTCAAGCTGGCCACCGCGCGCACTCCGGAAGCTAAGGAACGCGCCGTACTTCTCAGCTCGCTCAAGGAATTTCGTTCCACGTACCGCCAGGACCGCGAGGACGCGGGCAAATTGTTGTCGGTTGGCGAGGCAAAGACAGATGCGAATCTCGATCCGCGCGAACTTGCAGCGTGGACGGACGTAGCGAGCATGATTCTTAATTTGGATGAGACGATTACGAACCAATAGCAGAAGGCGAGGCTGAGTATGGGTGAGACGTTGACTCCGCAACTTCGCGCGGCGATGACGCGCCGGCAGTTCTTCCGGCGAAGCACAGCCGGAATCGCCATCGGCATTCCCGCATTGGCAACGCTGCTCACCGGCGACGGTTTTGCTGCCGATGCCGCAACGGACCCCCAAACCGGCGGACTCGTGGGCCTGCCGCACTTCCCGCCAAAGGCGAAGCGAGTCATTTTCTTGCATCAGTCCGGCGCGCCCTCGCAGATAGAGTTATTCGATTACAAGCCGAACCTGGTGAAATTGCAGGGGACGGAGTTGCCCGATTCCGTGCGGCAGGGGCAGCGCATCACCGGCATGACGTCCGGCCAATCGTCGTTCCCCGTCGCGCCGTCGATTTTCAAGTTCGACCAATACGGAAAGTCCGGCACCTGGATCAGCGAGCTGCTTCCCTACCACACGAAAATTGTGGACGACATCACCGTCATCAAGACCGTCTACTCCGAGGCCATCAATCATGATCCGGCCATCACCTTCTTCCAGACTGGCTTCCAGCAGCCGGGGCGCCCGAGCATGGGCTCATGGGCCAGCTACGGGCTGGGCAGCGAAAATCAGAATTTGCCTGCCTTCGTGGTTATGCTTTCGCAGGCCAACGCGTTGAATCCGGACCAGCCGCTTTTTTCGCGCCTCTGGGGAAGCGGGTTCCTTCCGTCGCGCTATCAGGGAGTGAAATTCCGCGCGAGCGGCGACCCGGTGTTGTATCTGTCGAATCCTCCGGGCGTCACCGCCACCACGCGACGCCGCATGCTGGATGGCATTGCCAAATTGAATCGTTTGCTGGCCGAGAAATACGCGGATCCGGAGATTGACACGCGGGTCGCGCAATACGAAATGGCGTATCGCATGCAGACCTCCGTGCCTGACCTGATGGATCTTTCGAAAGAACGCGAGTCTACGTTCGAATTGTATGGTCCGGAATCGCGGAAGCCGGGAACATATGCGGCCAATTGCCTCCTCGCGCGAAGGCTTGCCGAGCGCGGCGTGCGCTTCATTCAGCTCTATCATCGCGGCTGGGATCAGCACAACGATTTGCCGCGCGACATTGCGTTGCAGTGCAAGGGCGTCGACCAGCCCTCCGCGGGCCTGGTCCTCGATCTCAAACAGCGCGGCATGTTGGACGACACACTGGTCATCTGGGCCGGCGAATTTGGGCGAACCGTCTACTGCCAGGGCAAACTCACAGCAACGAATTATGGCCGCGACCATCATCCGCGCTGTTTTGCGATTTGGATGGCCGGCGGCGGAGTCCAGCGCGGCCTCACCATCGGTAAGACCGACGATTATTGCTACAACATCCTCGAAGACCCCGTTCACATCCACGACTTGCAGGCGACCATCCTGCATTGCCTCGGAATCGATCACACGAAGCTGACGTACAAATTCCAGGGCAGATATTTCCGTTTAACGGACGTCGGCGGGTTCGTCGTGAAGAAAGCCCTCGCTGGAGCGTGAGCGGTACGGTCTCTACTTGCTCGGACCTACTTCATCACCTTGCCCGGTCCTGATCGCTTTGCCGGCCCGGCCCCATGAGCTGGCTTGAACTCATGCAATCATGCGAATACTCACCACCAGGCGAGGGCGTCCGCAGGCAAGTACCGCAGATCGGCACCAGCCAGGGGGCGCTCTCATAGCATGACGGCGGAGCCATGACCTCTTGAAGCCTAAGCCATCTTCATCGCGCCCTTGGGAACAGGGTCGAGTTAATCGGCTCCTGGAATCCGTTTGCTTCTGCCCCTCACAAGATGCGGCTAAGACGATGCGCCAATGACTCTTTCTTCGTTCGTGCGAGTCGAGCCGCATTGAGGGCACTTCCAGAGCCGAAAACTCCTCTTCTGTGGATTGGTTTCCGCAAGATACATCGGTCGACCGTCGACCGAACATTTCACGCGCGGCGTGGAATCCAATTCTATCTGTCCTTTGCCCGCAACGAGAAAGTATCCTTTTGAAGGGTTGTAATGTACGACGCAATCCGGCCGCGGACACGTGTAGGTGGCCGTCTGACCCGGCGCAATCTGGGTCTTTCCAGATTCTTTCACTGTCATTTCAATGTGATGTTCGTGGCAAAGCGCGCGAAGGTATTTGCCAGTCTGTCCAGCAAGCATAAGGCCTCCTCGGAAACTGCTCAGGGGGTTCCTCTCAGAGCTTGTACGCCAAGGCGGCATGGTTGGGATGTGTGCGTTTTGCCCCCGGTTGCCATTCTTGTATAGCATCCGTCGTTCGGCTGTCAAGAGTCCATCCTGATTCAATTCTCTAATTTTTGAATATCCCTTTTGCTCTATAACGGAGATGCGATAGACGACTCCGGCTCCGTCGTCAGAGACGAGAAGCGAACCGTCCGGCGCGACCGTCACTCCCACCGGCCGCCCGTACACGTCCGGGCCGGCAGGATTCGGCACCAGGCCGGTAAGGAAGGGCAGGGGATCCGCGGATGGTTTGCCATCCTTGAACGCCACAAACGCCACTTGGTAACCCGAACGCGTCGAGCGGTTCCATGATCCATGTTCCGCAACAAACGCTCCGCCCCAATACTTTTCTGGAAATTGTTTGCCGGTGTAAAACGCGAATTGCAGCGGCGCGACGTGCGCTCCTAGCAACACATCGGGAATAATGGCGCGCCTCACCAGTTCCGGATGCTCCTGCTTCACGCGGGAATCCACGTTGTCGCCAATGTAGCCGTACGGCCAGCCGTAGAATCCGCCGTCTTTGAGCGAGGTGAAATAATCCGGCGGAAGATCGTCGCCGAGTTCGTCGCGTTCGTTCACGCTGGTCCAGAGTTCACCGGTCACCGGTTCGATCGCTAGTCCAACGGGATTTCGCAGTCCCGTCGCATACTGCCGCGCATTTTTTCCGTCGAGATCGCAAATCGTGACTGCGGCACGGATGGGCGGCTCGCCGGTGTTAATGTTCGAGTCCGAGCCGACGGCGATGAACAAATGCTTCCCATCAGGAGCAACAACCACCGTGCGGGTGTCGTGCCCGCCCGAAGGCAAGCCCATCAGATGTTCTTTTTCACCCAGGCGCTTGGAGGTTTTGGGATCGTACTTGAAGCGCACCAGCTCGTTCATGTTCCCGACGTACACGTAGTCTTCGTGAAACGCGATGCCGAACGGACGATTCATTCCGTCTACAAACACTTCGCGTTCCCGCGCGCCGCCCGTGTTTTTCGGGTCACGAAGGATGAGGATTTGGCCTCGTCCTGTTGTATCGGCGAGGAAGATGTCTTTGTTCGGCGCGACCGTCAGGAAGCGGGGCCGCTTGAAATTAGTCGCGAAGATATTGACGCCAAATCCTTCAGGAACGGTGGGGAGAAAACCCGCTGGTGGCTTCTCGCCACGCGGCCCGTTGCCTGCCGACCTCGTGGCGAACGGCGCCGGCAGCTTCGGCGGCTGGCCGTGCGTGACTTGCGCAGGCAAACTGGCCGCCAGCACTAAGCTCGATGCAAAACAGAAAATGATTTTGCGATTTGTCAATTTTGTCCTCTCGCCTTGAGCATGTTTTATTACTTGAGTAGGATGCCCGCAGCGTCCCGCGGTTCCATTTCCTGTCTTCCATCCTACCCGATAAGCGGCTGCGCCGCTCTTAGGCCAGTTCACTCGCCACCTTCCCTGGTGCAGTCGCATTCAGCACAGGCTTCTGGAGAAACGTACTCACCGCCAACCCTCTTTCGCTAGAATCCTCCCAGGTCCCCTCATCGTGATTTGGTAATCGGTTCGACAATTTCGGAAAGTTTTGATCTTATTGTGATTGGCTTGCGGCCCCGCAGGCGAAAAGGCGGGCGCACAAGCCGGACAAGGGCCTCACCATCGACGAATTCATCGAAAAGTTTTTGATTACCCGACGCTCAGCGAGACGTACAAATACGCCGCGTACGACGGTCTCGGCAATCTTGCCGGCCACAAAGTGCGCGAAGGATAGCGTCTGCAGGCGGCCTTCGCGCGGGAATTGTGCTATTGAGGCAATCCAGTTGCCGGGTTTTTGATGCAAAGGGTTGGCAACAATTCGATGATCAAATTCATCCCAAAGTCGGCTTCCACAGCGCTCTTTTCCCTGATATTGGCCGCAATTGCGCTGCTCTTTGCTCTTGGCGCGCAGAGCAGTCCCTCCGCTGATTTCCCCGGATCTGAAAAAAGCTACTTGGGCTTCGACCGCAACATTTATCCGGGTGACGGGGCGCTGCCGATTCTCCGTAAAACCTTTGCGTTTTCGGGCTACTGGCTCAGCCCTCCACCTGGTGAAAAAAACAACACCTGGTCTGGCAAGCGGGAACTGCTCCGCTCGCAGGGGTTTGGTTTTGTGGTTCTCTATCGCGGGCCTGATAGCAGTGAACTTAAAACGCAGGCCGTTGCAAAATCCAAAGGACCTCGCGACGGAGACGACGCCGCGGCCTCCGCGAAAGCAGAAGGTTTCTCCTCAGGGACGGTCGTTTTCCTGGATATTGAGGAAGGTGGGCGTCTACCGGAGACCTATCACACCTATCTTGCCGCCTGGTCGGAGGCACTCGTCCGCGGCGGATTTCATCCTGGCGTCTATTGCTCCGGAATCCCCGTCAAAGAAGGGCCCAAAATCAGCATCACGACGGCCGATGACATTCGCCATCACTCGCCGACACGCGATATCGCCGTCTGGGTTTATAACGATGCCTGTCCACCTTCTCCGGGCTGTGCCTTTCCACACGATCCGCCACTGCCCGGAAAAAGCGGAATCCACTACGCGTCGATCTGGCAATTTGCGCAGTCGCCCCGGCGAAAAGGATTCACATCTCGCTGCGCCCGGACTTATTTGCGAGACGGAAATTGCTATGCGCCCGGCGATACCGTTCATTCCTGGTTTCTCGATGTGAATATCGCGACTTCGCCCGATCCTTCGGGAGGGACGAAGTGAGCGGACAGGAGTGACTTCGCAAAACTAGAGAGGCGGCCACGCGCAAGGCTGTGGCCGCCTTTTCTACCCCAACGTTAAACTTCGAACTTCAAATTTGTCCCAGTCCGCCGTCCACGTTGATTTCTTCGCCCGTGATGTACGAGGCGTCTTGCGAAGCCAGGAACGCAACGACGCCGGCAACTTCCTCCGGTTGCCCAAACCGCTTCATCGGCACTTTTCCAAGAA
>Ga0209471_1000601_pt1 | contig 23299 bp, 21 predicted proteins | sample GraSoiAngelo_128_FD_185885 | JGI IMG/M metagenome (GOLD analysis project Ga0209471, IMG submission 185885) | Grasslands soil microbial communities from the Angelo Coastal Reserve, California, USA - 14_0927_12_20cm (SPAdes) (version 2) | ecosystem: Environmental > Terrestrial > Soil > Grasslands ... | reverse complement strand
CCCCGCGAGACCGTCAAAGGCGGCGCGATGCGCAGCGCATTTGCGTAGAGCCCGCCCTTGCCGATGAGCAGTCCGCGCTTGCGCGAGGCTTCCATCAGCCGCGCCGTGGCGGGGCCGTCGGGCTCCTTGGTGCCGCGATCCTTGACCAGCTCGATGGCCTGCATGAGACCCATCCCGCGCACTTCCCCGATGGCAGGGAAGCTTTGTCGAAGGTCCTCGAGCCCTTCCCGCAGCGCCTTGCCCATCATCTGCGCATTGAAGAGCAGCTTTTCCTCCTCGATGACCTGGATGGTGGCCTTGGCCGCCGCCATGCTCGGCGGTCCCCCGCCGAAAGTGGAGATGCTGTTGTAGGTCGCCTTGTCGGCCAGTTTCGCCCTCGCCATGGTGAGGCCGATGGGCTGGCCGTTCGCCATGCCTTTGGCGCTGGTGAGGATGTCGGGCTCGACACCGAAATGCTCGATGCCCCACCACTTCTCGCCGGTGCGGCCCCAGGCCGTCTGCACTTCGTCGACGATGATCTGGCCGCCGGCGGCGCGCACGATGGGCGCGACGATCTGGAAGTACTCCTTGGGCGGAACGATGAATCCGCCCACGCCCATGATCGGCTCTGCGATGAAACCCGCGACCTCGCCGGTGGTGGTGGTCTCGATCAGGTTCTTGACGTCCTTGGCGCAGGCGAGCCCGCAGTCGGGATAGGTGAGGCCGAAATCGCAGCGGTAGCAGTAGGGCGCGTGAGCGTGCTTGATGCCGGGGATTTCGCTCTGCAGCGGGCGGTAGTTCTTGTTGCCCATCATGTTGACCGCGAGCGCGCCCCGGCCGCCGTAGCTGTGGCGCAGGGCGATGAGGTCGAGGCGGCCGCTGGCGACTTTGGCCAGCTGTACCGCGGTCTCGTTGGCCTCGGTGCCCGAGTTGGTGAAGAAGACCTTGGCGGGCTCCTTCATCGGCCGCAATTGGACGAGCTTCTCGGCCAGCTCGATCTGCGGGACGGTGGGGTAGAGCGTCGAGACGTGCACCAGCTTCTTCTGCTGCTCGATGACCGCCTCGGTCACTCGCGGATGGCAATGGCCCACCGAGACGGTGAGGATGCCGGCGAAGAAGTCGAGATACTCCTTGCCGTCGACGTCGCGGAGCGTGAGTCCCTTGCCGGACTCGAGGACGAGCGGCTCCTGGTAGTAGGTGCCGACGTTGGGAAAGAGCAGTTCCTTCTGCTTGCGGCGGAGGGTGGCGCTGCGCGAGTCGTCCATCGGCCGGAAGATAGCAGAAAGCGGGGCACGGCCGAGAGCCATGCCCCGCTGGAATTGATGCGCCGCTCTTTAGAAGTAGTAGCTGGCGAAGAGGCCGGAGGTGCTGGTGGACAGCTGCGTGGTCGTCGAGGAGCCCGTCGGCCCGCCGATGTTCCCGATGGTGAAGCCGAGAGCGAGCACGCCGCCGACCGAGAAGCGATCGGTGAACAAGTACTCGACGCCAACCCCTCCCGCGAAGGTGAGCGCCTCGGCCCCGTCGGTCGCACTGACCTTGTAGCGGGTGAGCACGACCGAGGGCTGCAGGAAGAGCGCGATGCGATCGCGCTTGTGCTGGTACATGCGCGCGCCCAGGCCGAGTGTCAGGGTGGCGGGGCCGTAGCCGGACGAAAGAATGGCGTCGAAGCCGACCTCGGCGCGCACCGCCACTCCATCGTTGATGAAGTAGCTTGCTCCGATGGTGCTGGCGAAAGCCGGCGAGCCGCCGACGCTCACCGTCGATCCTGGTAGCTCGGGCGCGGGACCCAGGCCGAAGGACAGACCCATCATTCCCTTGGAGTCGAAGTCCATCCTCCCAGGCGAGGTGACGGCGGCGGCTGCGACGAGGATTGCGAGCAGGGGCATTTTGGAACCTCCTCCTCCGTCGTAGCCGAGGCGCGCAGATAGGCAATTTTTTGTCGGTCGCGCCTGCGAAAAGCCTTACGCGAGGGTCAGGCCCCGCTTGAGAAAGCGGCCTTCGCCCTTGCGGCCGATGAAGTTGCCGTTCTCCACCACCGGCTTGCCGCGGGAGAGAACGACCGTCGGCGCGCCCACCACCTCGCGGCCCTCGTAAGGGTTGTAGTCGACCTTCATGTGATGGGTCTTGGCGGAGAGCGTGTGGCGCTTCTCCGGGTCCCAGACGACGACGTCGGCATCGGCGCCAGGCGCGAGCGTTCCCTTCTTGCCGAAGAGGCCGAAGATCCTGGCCGGCGCTGCCGAGTTGAGCTGCACCCAGCGGTTCAGGCTGATCTTGCCGCTGCGCACGCCTTCGAAGGTGAGAGAGAGCCGCGTCTCGACCCCGGGCGCGCCGTTGGGGATCTTGCTGAAGTCGGCTTTTCCGAGCTCCTTCTCCTTCATGCAGAAGGGGCAGTGGTCTGTGGAGACGCACTGCAAGTCGTCGAGCTGCAGCCCGCGCCAGAGGTGCTGCTCGTTGCCGGGCATGCGCAGCGGCGGGCTCATCACGTACTTGCTGCCGGCGAAGCCCGGCTCCTCGTAGTTGCGGTGGTCGAGGAAGAGATACTGCGGGCAGGTCTCGGCGTAGGCCTTGACGCCCCGATCCCGGGCCATGCGCACCTGCTCGAGCGCCTCCGCGGCGGAGAGGTGGACGATGTAGAGCGGCACCTTGGCCACTTCGGCGAGAGCCAGGACCCGATGGCTCGCCTCGGCCTCGAGTCGCGCCGGCCGCGTCAGCGCGTGCCAGACCGGCGCGGTCTCGCCGCGCGCCTTCGCTTCCTCGATGAGGACGTCGATGACCGGCCCGTTCTCGGCGTGCATGCAGATGAGGCCGCCGTTCTCGCCGGTCTTGCGCAGGGCGCGGAAGATGCTCGCGTCGTCGACGTAGAAGACGCCGGGGTAGGCGGTGAAGAGCTTGAAGCTGGTGACGCCTTCGCGCTTGACGAGGTCGTCCATGTCGCTGAGGGCCTGCTTGTTCACCTCGCGGACGATCATGTGGAAGCCGTAATCGATGACCGCCTTGCCTTCGGCCTTGCCGTGCCAGTCGGCGAGGCCGGCCTTGAGCGAACCGCCCTGCGGCTGGATGGCGAAGTCGACGATGGTGGTGGTCCCGCCGAACGCGGCCGCCTTGGTTCCCGACTCGAAGTCGTCGGCGCTGGTCGTGCCGCCGAAGGGCATGTCGAGGTGCGTGTGCACGTCGATGCCGCCGGGGATGACGTACTTGCCGCGCGCATCGATGCGCTTGTCGAGCTTGCCGTAGACCTTGGCGAGGTCCTTGCCGACGGCGCCGATCTTCTCGTCCTCGATGACCAGATCGGCGACGAAGGTGTCGGTCGGCGTGACCAGCGTCCCGTTCTCGATGATGGTGCGCATGCGCTGCTCCTAGGGAAGCTGCTTGACCATGTTCTCGTACGTCTCCGGCCGGCGGTCGCGGTAGAACTGCCAGACGCGGCGGACCTCCTCGATCAGATCGAGGTTGAGGTCGGCGACGATCAGCTCGTCGCGGTCCTCGCTGCCCTCGGCGAGAACATTGCCGCGCGGATCGACGAAGTAGGAATGGCCATAGAACTTGCCGATGTTCCAGGGCGCCTCGGTGCCGACGCGGTTGATGCAGCCCATGAAATATCCGTTGGCCACGGCATGGGCGGGCTGCTCCAGCTTCCAGAGATATTGCGAAAGCCCCGCGACCGTCGCGCTGGGATTGAAGACGATCTCCGCCCCCGAAAGGCCCAGCAGCCGCGCCCCCTCGGGGAAGTGGCGGTCGTAGCAGATGTACACGCCGATGGTCGCGTGCTTCGTCTTGAAGACCGGATATCCGAGATTGCCGGGCTTGAAGTAGTACTTCTCCCAGAACCCCGCCGTCTGCGGAATGTGGTTCTTGCGGTACTTGCCGAGATAAGTTCCATCGGCGTCGATGACGGCGGCGGTGTTGTAGTAGACGCCGGCCATCTCCCGTTCGTAGACCGGCACCACCAGCGCCATCTGATGCTGCCGCGCGAACTTCTGCAGCCGCTCGACGGTCGGTCCGGGCACCGGCTCGGCAGCGTCGTACCAGTCGGGTGTCTGCGCCGGACAGAAATAGGGGCCGTTGAAGATCTCCTGCAAGCAGAGGATCTGCACCCCCCGGCGCGCCGCCTCCTCGAGCAAGGGGATGTGCTTCTCGAACATCGCCTCCTGGATCTCCTTCACGGAGCCGTCGGACCTGGCGTTGGCGCACTGGATGAGGCCGGAGCGGACGGTGCGGGGCATGTCGTTCTCCTCCGGGCGGCAAGGTCGCGCGGAAGGAGCTTCGGGTCAACCCATGAAAGCGGACGCTGCTTGCCTTCGCCGCGCGTTTGCGAGACAGTTTCCCCGAGGCTTGAACCTCGCCGGCCTCCGCACCCGCAGCTCTAGAACGCGCACCTTCGAGATGGGAGGGCCGTCATGGCCCGCAAGAACACGGCAGCGGCGTTGAAGCCTGAGTCGTCCAATGGCAAGGGACCGCGGACGCCCCCCGACGCGCGCAAGGATCTGCTCGATCGGGCGGCGCGCAACCTGGCGGGCGCCTGTCAGTTCCGCTCCGATCCGCTCTCCGACGCGAAGGGCTGCAGGGCGGTGGTGGAGGCCATCCGGGTCCATCGGGCGGAGCTCGCCCGGCGCGGCCTGACGGCAGCGTATGGCGAGGCCGCGCTCCAGCTGGCGCGGGAGATCGAGGACCACCTGCAGGCGCTATCGGCAGCCGCGGTGACGGCGCGAGGGCGATCGCCGGAGGCTGCCGAGCTGCTCGCCGACGCTGCCGCCACGGCGCAGGCGGTGCGTGAGGCGGCGCTTCGCGTCTCACGCGGCGCCGACGGCCGGCGGCTGGCGCGCGACTTCGGCGTCGGGGAGCCGTTCAGCGCCCGCCAACAGGGGCACGTCCTGCGCGCGCTGCGGAAGATTCTCGCCGCCATCGAAGCGCATCCGAATGTGGCCGCCGACATCGGCCTGCTTCCCGAGGACGTGCAGACCATCGAGGGTCTCGCCGCCGAGCTGGAGCGGCTCCCGGTCGGGCCGCTCTCGGACGAGCAGGCCAAGCTCTTCGAGGCGCACGCCGCGCTGCGCGCTTTCTTCGATCTGGTCTCGGCCAAGGCGTCGCTGGCGCTGGCGGCGGATCCCGACGAGCGCGCCCGGCTGCTCTCGCTGATTCCGCGCGGCGAGGATCGGCGGCATCTGCGCCGGCAGCCCGAATCTGCGTCGGTGTAGGTTTTACCGCACTCCCGGCTGGCGGGTATGAACGGCTGGGAGGAAGACCATGAAAACTTTCTTGATGGGAATCGTGGCCGCCTCGCTGCTCGTGCCCGCGGCTGCGCGGGCCGACCGCGGCGAGCGGCTGGAGAAGCGCGGCGAGCGGATGGAGCGCCAGGGCGAGCGCCGCGAGAAGCGGGGCGAGCACCGCGAGCAGCTGGGCCAGAAGTTCGAGCAGAAGGCTTCGGCTGACGAGCAGAAGGCCGCCGAGCTGCGCCAGGACGGCAAGACCAGGGCCGCCAACGCGATGGATCGCAAGGCCGCGCGCGAGGAACGCCGCGGACAGCGCCTCGAGCGCCAGGGCGAGCGGATGGAAAAGCAGGGCGAGCGCCGCGAGAAGCGCGGTCAGCGCGTCGAGAAGCGGGGCGAGCGACTGGAGAACCGCAACGCCAACGGCATCGCCAATGGAGCCACGCCGGCCACGCCCGCTACGCCTGCGCAGCCTGGCGTAAGCGCCGCTTCGCCCGCGTCGCCTGCGACACCTCCATCCAAGTAATCCGAGCGCAGCCGGATCTTGCGCCGCCTCCGGAGTCGTCGGAGGCGGCTTCTTTTTGACCAGATCGCAGTCTGGATCAAAGCAGCTTGAGCTGGCCGGGGTCGGGCGGCGGCTGCTCCGGCTCCGGTTGCCCCGCATATTGCCAGGCGGGAATCTCGAGGAGGGCCTGGACCGGGGCATGGTCGCTCGTGCCGAACTCGCGATGGCTGGTGCAGGCCGTCGCCTTCGCCGCCAGCGGCTCGCTGGCGAGAACGTAATCGAGGCGCCAGCCCATGTTCCGCTGGCGCATGTTCCGCCACGGCGCCCACCAGGTGAAGAGCCGATCGTCGTCGGGAAAGAATTTGCGTGAGAGATCGACCAGGCCGTGGCCGATGATCTTCTCGAGCAGCTCGCGCTCGTGCGCCGTCTGCCCCACCTGCTCGGGATTGCGCAGCACCGGATGGACGTCGCGCTCCTCGCGCGCGACGTTCAGATCGCCGCAGAGAACGAGCCGCGTCGCGGCCTGGCGCTGCGCCGTGAACTGCTCCAGCCCTTCGAGAAAGCGCAGCTTGGCAGCGAAATCCTTGTTGCCGTTCGGCACGTAGACGGAAGCGACCTCGAAGTCGCCGGCCCGCGCCGTGACGATGCGGGTCTCGTGGTCGAAGTCGGGATGGGAAAAGAGCGGCCGGCCGGGAAAAGTCTCCTTGCGCAGCTGCAGGGCCACGCCGGAGTAGCCCTTGTGCCCGTGCCAGAAAGACCAGTAGCCGGGGAGCGCGCAGAGCGTCGCCGGCACCTGCTCGGGAGGCGACTTGATCTCTTGCAGAGAGACGACGTCGGGCTGTTCGCGCTCGACCCACTGCACCACTTCAGTGGATCGGGCGCGAATGCCGTTGACGTTCCAGGTGACGATTTTCAAGCGCGGCTACTTCTGCTCCTCGAACTCCGCGTCGACGACGTCGTCCTTCTTCTCTCCGGCCTGCGGTCCGCCCTGGCCCTGGGGCTGCTCCGCTCCGGGAGGAGGCGGCGCGCCCGGCTCGCCGGCGGCCTTGTACGCCTCTTCCGCCATCCGGTGCGAGGCCTGCATCAGCGATTCGCTGGCGCTCTTGACGGCCTCGACGTCGGTGCCGTTGAGCGCATCGCGCACGGCCTTGAGCTTCGCCTCCAGATCCGACTTGGTCGCGGGCGGAATCTTGTCCCCCAGATCCTTGAGCGACTTCTCCGTCGCGTAGGCGAGGTTGTCGGCGCGGTTGCGGATCTCGATCTCCTCGCGCCGCTGCTTGTCCTCGGCCTCGTGGGACTGGGCTTCCTTCACCGCGCGCTCCACGTCGTCCTTCGACATGCCCGAGCTGGCGGTGATGGTGATCTTGTTCTCCTTGCCGGTGGCCCGGTCCTTGGCCGCGACGTGGACGATGCCGTTGGCGTCGATGTCGAAGGTGACCTCGATCTGCGGCACGCCGCGCGGAGCCGGCGGGATTCCGTCGAGATGGAACCGCCCCAGCGTCTTGTTGTCGCGCGCCATCGGCCGCTCGCCCTGGAGCACGTGCACTTCCACGCTGGTCTGCCCGTCGGCCGCCGTCGAGAACACCTCCGACTTCTTGGTCGGGATGGTGGTGTTGCGCGGGATGAGCGGCGTCGCCACTCCGCCCAGCGTCTCGATCGACAGCGTCAGCGGCGTGACGTCGAGCAGGAGGATGTCCTTCACCTCGCCGGTGAGCACGCCTCCCTGCACGGCCGCGCCGATGGCCACCACCTCGTCGGGATTGACCGAGCGGTTCGGCTCCTTCTGGAAGAAGTCCTTCACCATCTGCTGCAGCTTGGGGACGCGCGTCGCGCCGCCGACCAGCACGACTTCGTCGATCTCCTTGACGCTCTTCTTCGCGTCGGCCAGGCACTTCTTGGTCGGCTCGAGCGCGCGGTTGAAGAGGTCCTCGCACATCTGCTCGAACTTCGCCCGGCTGAGCTTCTTCACCAGGTGCTTGGGGCCCGTCTGATCGGCCGTGAGGAAGGGCAGATTGATCTCGGTCTCCATCACGCTGGAGAGCTCGATCTTCGCCTTCTCCGAGGCCTCCTTCAGGCGCTGCAGAACCATCTTGTCCTTGGAGACGTCGATGCCGGTCTCGCTCTTGAATTCCTGGATCAGCCAATCCATGATCCGCTGATCCATGTCGTCGCCGCCCAGGTGCGTGTCGCCGTTGGTGGCGACCACCTCGACGACGTTCTCGCCGACTTCGAGGATGGAGATGTCGAAGGTGCCGCCGCCGTAGTCGAAGACGGCGATGATCTCGTCCTTCTTCTTGTCGAGACCGTAGGCGAGCGCGGCCGCGGTCGGCTCGTTGATGATGCGCCGGACTTCCAGGCCGGCGATTCGGCCGGCGTCCTTGGTGGCCTGTCGCTGGGCGTCGTTGAAGTAGGCCGGAACGGTGATGACCGCCTCGTTGACGGTGTCGCCCAGGTAGTTCTCCGCCGCCCTCTTCAGCTTCTGCAGGATCTTGGCGCTGACCTCCGGCGGGGTCCACTGCTTGCCCTGGATCTCGATGACCGCGTCGCCGTTGGCTGCCCTGACGACTTTGTAAGGCACGCGCCGGCGCTCGTCGGCGACTTCGTCGAACTTGCGGCCCATGAAGCGCTTGATCGAATAGACGGTGTTGTCGGGGTTGGTGATGGCCTGCCGGCGCGCCACCTGGCCGACCAGGATCTCGCCGTCCTTGCTGAAGCCCACCACCGAGGGCGTGATCCGATTGCCCTCCTCGTTCTCGACCACCTTCGGGTCGCGCCCTTCCATGATCGCGACCACGGAGTTCGTCGTGCCCAGGTCGATGCCGATGATCTTTTTCGCCGCCATGTCTCTCCTCAAATCTTTTCCGCGGCCTTTGGCTCGCCGCGGTGCGGCGGTACAGTAAGTACGCCAGGGGGGCTGTCAAGGAACGAAAGGCGGCGCTTGAGCGAGCTGCTGGCAGGCGAGCGGATCGGCCGGCGGTACGTGCTGCTGCAGAGGCTCGGCCTCGGCGGCATGGGAGAGGTGTGGCTGGCGGAGCTGGAAGGGGCGGGGGCCTTTCGCCGGCGGGTTGTGATCAAGTGCCTGGCGCCGGAGCGCCGCGGCGACCAGCGGCTGGCGGCGATGCTGGCCGACGAGGCGCGCGTGGTGGGGCTCGTGCACCATCCCGGCGTGGTCGCGGCCATCGACTATCTGGAGACGGAGGAACACGGGCCGATCTTCGTGCTCGAGTTCGTCGATGGCGCCTCGCTGCGCACCGTGCTCAAGCTGGCGCGGCACAAGAAGATGCTCTTGCCCGAGCGACTGGCGGCGCACGTCGGCGCCGAGGTCGCGCATGCGTTGCACGCCGCGCATATGGCGGTAGGACTCGACGGCCAGCCGCTCCACATCGTCCACCGCGACGTCGCGCCGGACAACGTGCTCCTCTCGCGCTCGGGCGCGGTCTACCTCGGCGATTTCGGCGTGGCCCGCGCGGCAGGCAATTCGGACACCACGCTGCCCGGCAGCCCGAAAGGAAAGATGGGCTTCATGGCGCCGGAGCAGGCGGTGGGGCGGCCAGTGGGACCGGCCGCGGACATTTTTTCGCTCGGGCGCGTCATCGCGGATGCCGCCGACGTGAGCTGCGGACCTTCGCTGCGGGCGGTGATCGAGAAGGCGACCGCGCACGACCCGCGCGCCCGCTACGCGAGCGCCTCCGAGCTGGCCGCGGCGCTGGTGCAGGCCTGCCCGCCTCCGCCCGATCCCGACGGCGCTCTCGCCCGCTGGCTGCGCGAGGCGGCGCCGGACGCTTTCGTCTTTCGCCAGACGAGTCCTGGCTCGAGCCCGGCTCCGCTCTTCGCTGCGGTGCCGCCGCCCTCGCGCTGGAAACTGAAAGCCGTGGCGGCGGGAGCCATCGTCGTCTTCGTCGTCCTGCCGGTCGCGCTCATCCACTCGGCCATGCGCGGGAGCGAGCTCGTCTCGACGGCGGTGGCCGGCATCAGAGCTCCGCAGGGGACGCTGCGCGTGACCAGCAGGCCGGAGGCGGCCGAGGTCTACGTCGACGGACGCCTGCGGGGGAACACGCCGCTCTTGCTCGAGTTGCCGCCGGGAAGACACGCCGTTCGGGTCGGCTCGCCGCGGCTCGAGCACTGGCGCGCCGCGGAGGTCAACGTCAAGGACAACGTCGAGCATCGCCTGGAAGTCGATCTGAGCGAATGAAGCAGCGCGGCCCCGCCAGGCATCAGCGGGGCCGCGCACCGAAGTCTACCGATCGATCAGATTCGCTACGGATACGACAGCACGCATCCGCCCGCGCCGCCGTTGAACGCATTGCTCCACAGCGACTGAACCGGGAAGCTCGCGCCGTTCATCGACACGCTCGCCGAGGCGCCCTGGCCCGAGCTGATCCACGCGCACTTGTCGCCGTTCTCTGCGCCGCCCGAGTCGAGCCAGCCGCCGTTGGGGAACTGATCGCTGATGGTCTCGGCGTACTCGTGGCCACCGACGATGGTGATGCCGGCATTGGGGCCGAGTCCGTTGAAGTTCGCGCCGCAGCTCGCGCCGGCGTCGGTGATGTACGGCATGTTGGTGTAGGCGATGTTGCCGGACGTGCTCGACGTCGAGCTGTGCCACGCGCAGAACTGGGTGCCGAAGCCACTCGAGTTGTGCCCCGAAGGCGTGGAGATCACGTACTGCACGCTGGCGTTGCTGGCGGCGCTGGTGTTGCCAAAATGCGCCGCGGCCCGCGTGGCCTCGCCGGCCAGGGCGGACTGGGAGATGCGCTTCGGGAGCGAGCTCCCGTCGCACCAGACGCCGGCGAGCTGGTTGGTCTGGTTGCCCGCGGCCTGGCCGGCCCCGTTGCAGAAGAAGGTGCCCGAGGCGACCCCTTGGCAGTACTGGGTGACGCTGTTGGCCCACGAGCTGCCGCCCGCGTGGTTGAAGAAGCTCTGCTGGATTCCGGCCTCGCCGCTCGGGTCGCTGGTGGGCGCGTTGTTGGAGCAGGCCCACTGCGAGCCCCACCACACCACGTAGACCTTCGGCGCGGTCTCGACGCCGATTCCGCCGACGCCGCCGTGGTAGGAGAGGTTGCTGCTGGTGCCGGCAGTGCCGCGGGCATCGCCGACGACTCCCGTGCCGGCCGCCTCTCTCGCAGCCTGCGCTGCCTCGACGGTCGAATGGATCACGACCGGCGGTTGGCCCTCCTCGATGATTTGCGATCCTCCGAGATTCGACTGTCCGCATCCGGCAAATCCGGCGATCGCTGCGACGGCAAGCAGCTTCGTCATTTTCATTGTTGGTTCCCCTCCGGGGGCTGGTGAACGAGCGCGCGGAATACACCCCACCAGGCAGGCCAGGCGCAAGCGGCCTGTCGACCGGGAAAGCGCAATGGTTGACACGCTACTCAAGATACGATACTTGCATGATGGCATTCAGGCGATGCCACTGAATCGCCTCAGGGGTGGCGGCGATGGCGCAGCGCGAAGCCGACGAATACGACGCGCTCGAGCAAAGCCACCCGACTGGCATTTCGGCGGGGCAGATCGTCGAATTCTTCATCCCCAAGGGGGTGAAGCTGGCGCAAGCCACTTTCCGCAAGTACGTGCAGCTCGGGCTGCTCCCCCGCTCGCGGCGCGTGGGCGAGAAGGGAAAGCACCGCGGCTCGCACGGTCTCTATCCGGCCAGCGCCGTCCGCCGCATCCATCTGATCAAGTCGCTGATGGACGAGGGGATGACGCTGGAGGAGATCCGCCGATCCTTCATCTTCTTCCGCGGCCAGCTCGACGGAGTCGAGCGCTCGCTCGACGAGCTGTTCGCCGCGCTGGACAAGTCGCTGGCCGAAAAGCCCGAGCTGAAGCCTCCCCGCCGCAAGGAGTTGGAGCGCCTGCTGGGTGAGCGGCGCAAGCAAGCCGATCAGTTCGTCAAGGACATGGAGCGCACGGTTTCGGAAATCACCGCACGCGAGAAAGAGGGGTCGTAGCGATGAGCGATCCGAAGAGGAGCACGCTGCCCGTCCTGCCCGACGAGCCCGAGCCCGCCAAGCCGCGCCAGAGGGCGCGCACCATGAGCCGCAAGGAGATGGCGCGGATGTTCCGCCAGCAGTCGGCGGCGGGCGGGATCGATCCGGAGCTGGAGGCGTTGATGGCCGAGCTGGACGCCACGCGGCCCAAGACTCGCGGCGAGTGCGCGCAGGGCCCGCGGCCCTGCCCCTACGTCTCCTGCAAGTACAACCTCTACGTCGACGTCAACCCGCGCACCGGGTCGGTGAAGATGAACTTCCCCGACAAGGAGCTGTGGGAGCTGGCCGAGACCTGCGCGCTCGACGTCGCCGACCGGGCCGGCATCACCCTCGAGGAAGTCGGCGTCATCATGAACCTCACCCGCGAGCGCGTCCGGCAGCTGGAGATGCGCGGCCTCTCCAAGCTGCGGGTCATCGCCGACGACGAGCCGCGGCCGGCCCGCGACGCGGAGGACGACTAGTCCGCCCGTCGCATCTCGCTCCGGCGCAGGTTGTCGCTGATCGCGCGGTGCGAGAAGTGATATCAACCCGCGCATGACCGTTGCGCGAGCGCTCCTCTCCGTCTCCGACAAGTCGGGAATCGTCGAGTTCGCCAGGGGGCTGGCCGGACTGGGCATCGAGATTCTCTCGACAGGCGGCACCGCGGCGCTGCTCGGCAAGGAGGGGGTCCCGGTCAAGCAGGTGCAAGAGCTGACGGGCGCGCCCGAGATGCTCGGCGGGCGGGTGAAGACGCTCCATCCCAAGATCCACGGCGGCCTGCTCGCGCGGCGCGATCTCGCCAGCGACAAGGCCGACATGCAGTCGCAGGGCCTCTTGCCCATCGATCTGGCCGCGGTGAACCTCTACCCCTTCCGCCAGGCGGTCGCGAAGGGGCTGCCGTTCGCCGAGATCATCGAGAACATCGACATCGGCGGGCCCTCGATGATCCGCTCGGCGGCGAAGAATGCCGAGTACGTCACGGTCGTCGTCGACCCGGCCGACTACGGCGTGGTCCTGGCCGAGCTCCAGCAGAAGCGCGAAGTGCACGAGAGCACGCGGCGGCGGTTGCAGGCGCGGGCCTACGCGCACACGGCGGCCTACGACGCGGCGATCGCGGGATGGCTTGCCGAGGAGCAGGCGAAGGCGCATCCCGAGCAGAGCGGCGGTTTCGCCGAGGCGCCGCCCTTGAACGAGTACCGGCGACTCCAGATCTTGCGCTACGGCGAGAATCCGCACCAGCGCGCCGCTTTCTACGCGGCGGTGCCGCAGCCGCGGGAGCCCACGCTGGCAGCGGCGCGCCAGCTGCAGGGGAAAGAGCTTTCGTACAACAACATCCTCGACGGCTCTTCGGCGCTGGAGGCGCTCAAGGAGCATGCCCTCGGCGCGCGCGGTCCCGCGGCGGTCGTGATCGTCAAGCACACCAATCCCTGCGGCGCGGCGCGCGCGCCGCGATTGCTGGAGGCGTACAAGCTCGCCCGCGACGCCGATCCGGTGAGCGCCTTCGGCGGAATCGTCGCCCTCAGCCAGCCGGTCGACGCGGCCACTGGAGCGGCGCTGGCGGAAACGTTCCTCGAGGCGGTGATTGCCCCCTCCTTCGATCAGGGCGCGCTCGACGCGCTCCGCTCGAAGAAGTCGCTGCGCCTCCTGGAAGTGCCGCTGCTCGGCGAGGGTCGCGAAGCCTGGAGCCCGGAGCCGCGCGAGATCCGCACCATCCCCGGCGGCCTCCTGGTGCAGACCCGCGACCTGGCCGACGCTGATCCGCGCGGTTGGCGCACGATGACCAAGCGCGCGCCGCTCGCCGAGGAGCTGGAGGCGCTCGCCTTCGCCTGGTCGGTGGTGAAGCACGTCAAGTCCAACGCCATCGTTCTGGCGCGGCCCGACGTGACGGTCGGCATCGGCATGGGACAGACCAACCGCGTCGACTCCGTGCGCATCGCGGCACAGCGCGCGGGCGAGAAGGCGCGCGGTGCGGCGCTCGGGTCGGACGCGTTCTTTCCCTTTCCCGACGGAGTGGAGGCGGCAGCGGCGGCCGGCGTGACGGCCATCGCCCAGCCGGGCGGGTCGGTGCGCGACGACGAGGTCATCGCGGCGGCCGACCGGGCGGGCATCGCCATGGTCTTCACCGGAGTTCGCCATTTCAGGCACTAGGGTCGTCATCATCGGCGCAGGAGGGCGGGAGCACGCCATCGTGCGATCGCTGCGGCGCAGCGGCGCGGAGCTGGTCGTCGTTCCGGGAAATGCTGGCATCGCGCGCGAAGCTCGCTGCGTCCCGGCGCAGCCCTCGCTCGCCGATGCGGCGCTGGCCGAGCGGCCCGACCTGGTCGTGGTCGGCCCCGAGGCGCCTCTCGCCGAAGGCTTCGCCGACCGGATGGCGCGCCAGGGCGTGCCCTGCTTCGGTCCGTCGAAAGCCGCGGCGCAGATCGAAGCCTCGAAAGCCTTCGCGAAGGAGATCATGGGCGCCGCCGGCGTGCCTACCGCCGCGGCGCAGGTCTTCGACGATCGCCTGAAGGCGCGCCGGCACGCGCAGTCGAAGGGCGCCAGCGTCGTGAAGCTCGACGGCCTCGCGGCGGGGAAGGGCGTCATCGTCGCCGACGACGGCGCGCAAGCCGCCGCTGCCGTCGAGGAGCTGTGGCGACCGGGCGCGAGGCTGCTCGTCGAGGATCGGCTCGAAGGGCGCGAAGTGTCGGTGATCGCCCTCTGCGACGGCGAGAACGTCCTCCCGCTCCCGCCGGCGCGCGATCACAAGAGACTCCTCGACGGCGACAAAGGACCCAATACCGGGGGCATGGGCGCGGTCTCCCCTCCCTCGGACGCCACGCCGGAGCTGGTCGAGCAAATTGTACAAAATGTGCTGCGGCCCACGGTGCGCGAGATGGCCCGGCGCGGCATGCCCTTCGTCGGCGCGCTCTATGCGGGGCTGATGGTGAACAGCAGCGGCATCTCCGTCCTCGAGTTCAACTGCCGCCTGGGCGACCCGGAGGCGCAGGCCATCCTCTTGCGGCTGCGCTCCGATCCGCTGCCGCTCTTTCTCGCCGCGGCGCAAGGCCGGCTCGCCGGCCAGAAGGCCGTCTGGGACTCGCGCACCTCAGTGGCGGTCGTGCTCGCCGCGCACGGCTATCCGGGGACTCCGCGCGCGCTCGACCGCATCGAGGGCCTCGAGGCGCTCGTCAAGGAGGAGGGCGACGACCTCTGGGTGCTCCACGCCGGCACGCGCGATCACGACGGCAAGATCGTCACCGGCGGCGGCCGCGTCCTCACTGTCGTGGCGCTCGGCACAGGTCCGGCGCAAGCGCGGGCGCGCGCTTACGGAGCGGCCGCGCGCATCTCCTTTGCCGGCATGCAGCTCCGCTCGGACATCGCCGCGCTGGAGGGGTAGCTGACGGGGCGGCAGAAAATCCTCGGCCAGCTCGATCGCCTGCTCCTGCGCGACCTGCTGCGCCTCTTCGCCGCCACGCTCGGGGGCGTGGTGGCCATCTATCTGGTGATCGATTTCGCCGACCGCGCGCACGGCTTCACCGGTCCCGGCTGGGCCCGCGCTGCAGCCGAGCTCTATGCCAACAAAGCGGCCGTGATCGGTTACCAGCTTGCGCCGGCCGCGTTGATCATCGCCGCGGCCCTCCTGGTCGCGCAGCTCTCGCGGCGGGGGGAGCTGACCGGCCTGTTCGCATTGGGCGTGCGGCCGCTGCGGCTGGCGTTGCCGCTGGCGGCGTTCGCTGCGGCGCTCGGCGCGCTGCTGTTCTTCGGCGGCGAAAAGGTCGTCGTGCGGGCCGACGCGCGCGCCGAGGAGATCACCACCTCGCGCTTCAACAAATGGGGCGACTGGGGCAGCTACCATTTCACCTCCTCCTGGCTGCGGGGCAAGGAGGGGCGCATCTTCCACCTCGGACCTGCGCGCGAGGGCGGCTGGGAGCCGGTGCGCGTTCTCGAGATCGCCCAGCCCTTCCGTATCGCGCGAATGATCTGGGCCGACCGGATCGAGCCAGCCGGCGACGGCCGCTGGCGCCTCATCCATGCCACCGAGCGGCGCTACGGTCTTTCCGGCGCGGCGGGCGGCTCCATCGAAGAGCGGCACGCGGCGGTGCTCCTGGAGGACTTTCCCGAGACGCCGGCCGAGCTCAAGCTCCGTGAAGGCCGCCCGCGGCAGCTCCCCTGGGGGCAGCTGCGCGAGCAACTGCGCCGCCGCCGGCTGACCGGCCAGCGCTTCCGCGAGTACGAGGTGACGCTGGCCGAGCGCGCCGCGCAGCCGGTCCAGATCGTGCCGGCAGCGCTCGCGGCGATGGGCCTCTCGCTGCGCCTGCAGCGGCCGCGCAAGCGGATGGCGCTTTCGGGAGCCGTCGCGCTCGGCATCGGACTCTCCATGGCGCTCTGGGCAGTGTCGGTGGTGGCCCATTCGCTCGCCATCGCCGGCGTGCTCTCGCCCTGGCTCGCGGGATGCGTTCCCGGCATGGTCAGCGCGCTCGGTGCAGCGGCCGTCTTCCACCGCGGGTGACCACCGCCGGACGCCGCTGGTCCCTGCTTGTGACCACTCGGTTTTTCTGGCACAAAACCCGCGCCGCGATGCGCCGCGGGAAGGAGAAAAGTGTGAAGGGCATCATCCTCGCCGGCGGCACCGGCTCGCGGCTGTATCCGCTGACCAAGGTGACCAACAAGCACCTCCTCCCCGTCGGCCGCGAGCCGATGATCTTCCATCCGGTCAGGAAGCTCACCGAGGCGGGCATCGAGGAGATCCTCATCGTCACCGGCGTCGACCACATGGGCGACGTGGTCAACCTGCTCGGCAGCGGCAAGGAGTTCTCCTGCCGCTTCACCTACAAGGTGCAGGACGAAGCGGGCGGCATCGCCCAGGCGCTCGGCCTGGCCGAGAATTTCGCCCGCGGCGATCTCTCTTGCGTCATCCTTGGCGACAACGTCTTCGAGGACCCGATCGCTCCCTACCTGCGCTCCTTCCGCGAGCAAGCGCGCGGCGCGCGCCTCTTGCTCAAGCAGGTGCACGACCCGCAGCGCTACGGCGTCGCCGAGGTGGAGGGCTCGAAGGTCGTCCGCATCGTCGAAAAGCCCAAAGAGGCGAAAAGCGATCTCGCGGTGGTCGGCGTCTACTTCTACGACGCGCAGGTCTTCGACGTCATCCGTACCCTGAAGCCGAGCGCGCGCGGCGAGCTGGAGATCACCGACGTCAACAACCATTACCTGCGCAGGGGCGAGCTGCAGTGCGACCGGCTCTCCGGCTGGTGGACCGACGCCGGCACCTTCGACTCGCTCCACGCCGCCAACGAGCTGGTGGAGGGCCGCGCCCGCGACGCGCACGAGGCCGAGAAGTCCTACGACGGGGGCAAGCATTGACGGTGCTCGTCACCGGCGGCGCCGGGTTCATCGGCTCGAACCTGGTGCGCTTCCTCCGCCGCGAGCGGCCGGACTGGACCGTCGTCAATCTCGACAAGCTCACCTACGCGGGCAACGCCGAGTCGCTCTCCGACCTGCGCGAGGATCCGAAGCACGTCTTCGTCCACGGCGACATCGCGGAGGCGAAGCTGATCGATCGGGTGCTGCGCGAGCACACGGTCGAAGCAGTGTTGAACCTCGCGGCGGAGAGCCACGTCGATCGCAGCATTCTCGGGCCCGCGATCTTTGTCGAGACCAACATCGCCGGAACGCAGGTGCTGCTCGACTGCGCGCGGCAGGCGGGCGTGAAGCGGTTCGTGCAGGTCTCCACGGACGAGGTCTACGGCTCCCTCGGTGCCACCGGCCAATTCACGGAGTCGTCGCCGCTGCGGCCCTCGAGCCCGTACAGCGCATCGAAGGCCGCGGCGGATCTGCTGGTGCTCGCCTATGGGCACACTTTCGCGATGGACGTCATCGTCACCCGCTGCTCGAACAACTACGGCCCCTATCAGTTTCCCGAGAAGCTCATCCCGCTGATGATCGCCAATGCGCTCGAGGGCAAGAAGCTGCCCGTCTACGGCGACGGCAGGCAGGTGCGCGACTGGATCCACGTCGAGGACCATTGCCGCGCTCTCTTGCTCGCCCTGGAAAAGGGCCGCTCGGGCGAGGTCTACAACGTCGGCTCCGACAACGAGTGGCCGAATCTCCAGATCGTCACCCGCCTCCTGCAAGTCCTGGGAAAGGGTCGCGAGCTGATCGAGCACGTCAAGGACCGCCCCGGCCACGACCGAAGGTATGCCATCGACGCCAGCAAGGCGCGCAGCGAGCTGGGCTGGACGCCGCGCATCGGCTTCGCAGAGGGCCTGCAGGCGACGATAGACTGGTACCTGCAGAACCGCGGCTGGTGGGAGCGGGTCCGCACCGGCGAGTACCGCAGCTATTACGAACGCAACTACGGGAGCAGATGACGACGCTGGTGACAGGCGCGAACGGGCTCGTCGGCAGCCGGCTCGTGGCGCGGCTCGCCGCGGCGGGCGAGCGGGTGATCGCGGTCGGCCGCGGGCCTCGGCGTTTCTCCGAGGCCGCCGAGTACGTCGATCAGGACTTTCTCTCGCAAAAGCTGGGGGAGACCATCGCCGGGCTGCGCCCCTCCGCCGTCCTCCATGCCGCAGCGATGACCGACGTCGACGCTTGCGAGGCCGACCCGGTCGGCGCCTGGCTCCTCAACGCACATCTGGTGGAGAGCGCTGCGCTCGCCTGTCGCGAGATCGGCGCGCGGCTCGTCGCGCTCGGGACCGATTACGTCTTCGACGGCGAGCGGGGACCTTATTCGGAGGAAGACCTCCCCAACCCCCGCGGCGTCTATGCGCGCAGCAAGCGCGCCGGCGAGGAGGCAGCGCTGCTGCTCGCGCGCGACGTGGCGCTCTGCCGGGTGGCGGTCGTCTACAGCGGCCGCAAAGGAAGCAAACGCACCTTCGCGATCAGCGCAGCCGAGAATCTCGCCGCCGGGAAGCAGGTCAAGGCTTTCTCCGACCAGATCGTCTCGCCGACGCTGGCCGACAACGCCGCGGAGATGGTGCTCGGCGTGCACCGCTCGGGCGAGCAGGGGATCTTCCACTGCGCGGGCGGCTCGATCGTCTCGCGGGTCGAGTTCTGCCGCGCCCTGGCGCGCAAGCTCGGCGCCGATGAGGATCTGGTCTCTCCCGTGCGTACCTCCGAGGTGAAATTGCCCGCGCCCCGGCCGCTCCGTTGCGCCCTCAAGACCGACAAGGTGAAGCGCCTGTTGGGGGAGTCGGTGCCGCTCGCTCTCGACGCGCAGCTCGATCGCTTCCTCGCCGAGAGGCGCGCATGAAGGCGATGGAGCTGGCCTCGCCCGCGCCGGCGGCGCTCGCGACCGAGTCGCCCAAGCGGCCCTCGCCGCTGCGCGAGCTGTGGAGCTTCCGCCAGCTGATCGCGCTCCTGGTCGTCCGCGAGCTGAAGGTCCGCTACAAGCGCAGCGTCCTCGGGCTGCTCTGGACGATGCTCAATCCGCTGCTCCTGATGGTGGTCTACACGGTGGTGTTCAGCACCATCTGGCGCTCGAGCTTCCGCAACTTCTCCCTCTTCCTGCTCAGCGCGCTCTTGCCCTGGCTCTTCTTCAACACCGCCGTCCTGCAGGGGCTCTTCGCCGTCATCTCCAACCAGGAATTGATCCGCAAGGTGCGCCTGCCGCAGGCGGTCTTTCCGCTTTCGGTCGTCGGCTCGAACCTGGTGAACTTCGCGCTCTCTCTGGTGCCGCTCTTCCTGGTGATGGCGGCGCTCGACCAGCCCTTCACCCCCGCGCTCCTCTTCCTGCCCGTGGCGATGTTCATCCTCACCGTCTTCACCAGCGGCGTGACGCTCTTCTTCGCCACCGCCACCGTCTTCTTCCGCGACGTGCGCCACCTGGTGGAGGTCATGCTGCAGATGGTGATGTACCTCTCGCCGGTCTTCTACGACCTGCGCACCCTCGGCGAGCCGACGACCTGGTGGTTCCCTCTTTTCAAGACCTGCCTGCAGCTCAATCCGCTGACCTACATGTTTTCGCTCATCCGCGACCCTGTCTATTACGGGAGGCTGCCAGAGCTCTCGACGGTGGTCATCGCCTGCAGCGCGGCGGTTTTCTCGCTGGTGGTCGGCTTCTTCTTCTTCCAGCGGCTCTCGCCCCGCCACATCCATTACCTCTGATGCGCAAGGGAGAGATCATCATCCGCGACGTCGGGGTCTGCTTCCGCCTCTACCGCGAGAAGGTCACCACCTTGAAGGAGGCGGTGGTCCATCGCTTCCGCCATCTGCGCTCGGCGGAGAACTTCTGGGCGTTGCGGCACGTGAACGTGAGCATCACTCCGGGAGAGGCGATCGCGCTGGTGGGCCACAACGGCAGCGGCAAGAGCACGCTGCTCAAGACCATCGCCGGCGTCCTGCAGCCCGGGGAGGGTGAGGTCTTGAGCGCCGGCCGCATCAGCCCGATGATCGAGCTCGGCGCAGGTTTCGATCCCGAGCTCTCCGGCCGCGACAACGTCTACTTGAACGGCGCGCTGCTCGGCTTCTCGCGCAAGCAGATGGAAGCCAAGTTCGACGGCATCGTCGCCTTCAGCGAGCTGGGCGACTTCATCGACATGCCCATCAAGAACTACAGCTCGGGCATGTATGCGCGCTTGGGGTTCGCCATCGCCCAGGACGTCGAGCCCGACATCCTCATCGTCGACGAAGTCCTGGCGGTGGGCGACGAGCGCTTCCAGGAGAAGTGCAAGGCGCGCATCCTCGACTTCCGCAGCGCAGGCGTGACCTTCTGCTTCGTTTCCCACAACCTCGAGGCCGCCCGCTCGCTCTGCCCGCGCGCCGCCGTGCTGCACCATGGCCGGCTCGCCTTCGACGGGCCCATCGAGCAGGCGTGGGAGAAATACCGAGAGCTGGAACGCGGGCCGATGCCCGGGCCCCAGATCAACGTCGCGGCCTCGTGACAGCGCGATGACACCGGGCGGTTACTCTGGGGCGAACCCCGGAGGGCCCGCTTGGTTTATCTCTTCTTTGCCGGTCATTGGCTGCTCAGCGTGCTCATGCAGAGCCTTTTCCAGCATCGCTACGCCGCCCACCGCATGTACGTCATGGGCCCGCGCACCGAGCGCGCCCTCCATCTCCTCACCTGGCTCTTGCAGGGATCGTCGTACCTGAACCCGCGCGCCTACGCCATCCTCCACCGCGAGCACCACGCCTTCTCCGACGGCGCACGCGACCCGCACGCGCCCGGATCGCACACCAACGCCTTCTCGATGATGTGGAGCACCAAAGAGCGCTATTCGGACTATGCCCACGACCGGCGCAAGCCCGAGGCCCGCTTCGACGGCGGCACGCCGGAGTGGCCCGCTCTCGAGCGCGTCGCTGACTCGTGGCCGGTCCGCGTCCTCTTCGGCGTGCTCTACGGCTGCTTCTACCTCGCCTTCGCCACGCACGCCTGGCAGCTCGTCCTGATGCTTCCCTTCCATTTCGTGATGGGCCCGGTGCACGGCGCCATCGTCAACTGGTGCGGCCACAAGTACGGCTACCGGAACTTCGACAACGGCGACAAGAGCCGCAACACGCTGCCCTTCGACTTCCTCACCATGGGCGAGCTCTTCCAGAACAACCACCACAAGTACGCGCAGAGCCCCGATTTCGCCGCGCGCTGGTTCGAGATCGATCCCGGCTGGCAGGTGCTGCGCCTCTTGGCCGCGGCTCGCATCGTCGCGCTGCGCACGCCGCAGCGGGCAGAGTACCCGGAGCCGCTCCGCCGCGCAGCGTGATAGACCGGCGGCATGCTCGGATCGTGGGGCCGTTATCCGCCGCCGCGCCATGTCGCGGAGCGGCCCATCGCCTGGCGCGACGAGCCGCTTCCCGAAGCGCGGCCGCTCCTCGCGTACGGACAGGGGCGCAGCTACGGCGACTCTTGCCTGAACGACGGCGGCGCGCTCGTGCCCACGGCCGGGCTCGATCGGTTCATCTCCTTCGAAGGAAGCCTGCTGCGCTGCGAGTCGGGGGTGACGCTGGGCGAGATCCTCTCGCTCTCGGTGCCGCGCGGATTTTTTCTTCCCGTCGTCCCCGGTACGCGGCACGTCTCGGTGGGCGGGGCGATCGCCAACGACATCCACGGCAAGAACCATCACCGCGCCGGGACCTTCGGCCGGCATGTGCGGCGGCTCGAGTTGCTCCGCTCGGACGGCCGCGTCGAGTGCGCGCCAGGAGACGAGCTCTTCGCGGCGACCGTCGGCGGCCTGGGCCTGACGGGGCTCATCACCTGGGCGGAGCTGGAGCTGAAGCCCATCCCCGGCTCGGCCATGCGCGTCGAAGCCATCCCTTTCGGCGGGCTCGACGAGTTCTTCGCGCTGAGCGAGGAGAGCGACGCCCGCTGCGAATACACCGTGGCCTGGCTCCACGTGGTCCGCTCGCGGGGGATCTTCTTCCGCGGCGACCATGCCGCGGGAGCTGCGCGGCCGCCGCGGCGCGGGCTGATCGTGCCATTCTCGCTGCCCCTGGTGATCGACCTCACCACCGAAGCCTTCAACAAAACCTATTTCACCGCGCAGAAGATGGGCCCGCGCTCGCGCGCCGAGCACTTCGAGAAGTTCTTCTTTCCGCTCGACGCGCTCGCCGGCTGGAACCGGCTGTACGGCAAGCGCGGCTTGCTTCAATTCCAGTGCGTCGTTCCCACCAAGGAGGCGCTGCAGGCGCTCTTGCAAGAGGCGCCTTCCTCGCCGCTCACGGTGTTGAAGAAGTTCGGCGAGCTGCAGTCGCCGGGAATCCTCTCCTTTCCCCGGCCCGGCTTCACCCTCGCGCTGGATGTGCCCAACCGCGGCGCCGAGACCTACGCTCTCTACCTCCGCCTGGAGAACATCGCGGTCGAGGCGGGCGGCGCGATCTATCCCGCCAAGGACGCGCGCATGGCGCCGAAGAGCTTCGCCCGCTCGTATCCGCGGCGCGGCGAATTCGAGCGGCACATCGATCCGGCGTTCTCCTCTTCTTTCTGGCGGAGAGTGGCGCGATGAAGGTGCTCGTGCTCGGCGCCACCTCCGCCATCGCCCAGGCGGCGGCGCGGGTCTGGGCGGCGCGCGGGGCGGAGCTGTTCCTGGTCGGCCGCAACAGCGAGCGGCTCGGCGCCGTGGCCGACGACCTGCGCGCCCGCGGCGGCAAGGCGCTCACGCTGGCGCAGGACCTGAACGACGAGAAGCAGCACGAACCGCTGATCGAGAACGCGCTGCAGGCCATGGGCGCGATCGACGTCGTGCTGGTCGCGCAGGGGCTGCTCGGCGATCCCGCCGGGCGCGACGAGGACCCCGCCGCGGCTGAATTGATCCTCCGCACCAACCTGGTCGCGCCGGTGCGCCTCTTGACGCTGCTCGCGCCGCGGATGCAGCCGGGAGCGTGCATCGCTGCCATTTCCTCGACCTCCGGCGACCGGGGCCGCGCCCAGGTCGGCGTCTACGGCGCCTCCAAGGCGGGGCTCGACTCCTTTCTCTCGGCCCTGCGGCAGCGGCTCTCGCGCCGCGGCGTGCGCGTCCTGACGGTCAAGCCTGGCTTCGTCCACACGCCGATGACGGCGCAGAGAAAGAAGCACGCGCTCTACACCTCGCCGGCGGTGATCGGCCGCGGCATCGTCCGCGCCGTCGACCGCGGCCGCGATGTGGTCTACCTGCCCTGGTACTGGCGGGGGATTCTCCTCATCGTCCGGCTCATTCCAGAAACTGTCTTCAAGCGCCTCTCGTTCT
>Ga0209471_1000596_pt1 | contig 23403 bp, 22 predicted proteins | sample GraSoiAngelo_128_FD_185885 | JGI IMG/M metagenome (GOLD analysis project Ga0209471, IMG submission 185885) | Grasslands soil microbial communities from the Angelo Coastal Reserve, California, USA - 14_0927_12_20cm (SPAdes) (version 2) | ecosystem: Environmental > Terrestrial > Soil > Grasslands ... | reverse complement strand
CATGCCGGCGATCGCCGAGCTCGCCGCCGCCGCGATCCGTCCGAAGGCCGCGGGATGGGACGCGGCTCGCGGAGAGTTCCTGTTGCCGTATGACGCGGTCCGAACATCGACGGATCCGGCGTCGACGCTCCTGGATTTTCTGCAGAGCACGTACGACGCCGCGGCCGACCTCGCGCACTGGGAGCGCGCGCTCCTTGAGGACCCGGTGCAATGCGACTGTGTCGACGTCCCCCGGCGTATGCGCGAGCCAGCACGGACGAGTTCGCGACGAAAGATCGGCGTCTAACCGAGAGCAGCGGGCAAGCGTCCAAAACCTTGTCGGCTCGTCGCAGAGATCGGACGCGATCCACGAAAGACGCCGCCGCTCTGACACCGGCTAACGGTCTTTTGTGGCAAGAACGTCCGGTTGCGGACCTTTACCGGACGCCAGTGCGCCGACAGACTTGTCACATCGCCTCTCGGTCGCGTCTCGCCCCTCGCCTTATCGGTCTGGTCCTCGCCGCCGGCCTCGTCGCCTGCTCGGGGCCGGGCTCCCGCTTCGCGGCGTCCGAGACGAGCGTCGCGTCTCCGTCCGCCGCGCCGAGCGCCACCGACGCAGCGCCGACCCCGAGCCCGTCGCCGACTCCGGCCGCCACGGCCAGCGCGGCGCCGAAGTGGGACGAGCTGCCGGTCGCGGCCATGGACCCCGTTGAGCTCGCGGCGCAGCTCGTCATGGTGGAGACGGCGATCCGCGACCCGAACTTGAGCGCGTCGCACCTCGACTGGATGGGACATCTCCAACAGCTGGCGTACAGCAGGCTGCAGGACTACCCCGACTGGAAGCCCACGGTCCTCGCCGCCCTCCCCGAGCAAACGCGCACGTCGGTCATCGCGAGCCTCGACGCGGGCAAACAGCTGCGCCTGCTGAGCGGCCCCATTCCGAAGACCCTCCCGGACTGGAAGATCGTCGAGGCCAAGCCCGTCGATGAGCTCCTCGGGTATTACAAGGAGGCGGAGGCCGCGTTCGGCGTGCCGTGGTACTACCTCGCGTCGGTCCACCTCGTCGAGACCCGCATGGGCCGGATCCGCGGGCTGTCGAGCGCCGGCGCCCAGGGGCCGATGCAATTCATCCCCTCGACGTGGGCGCAGTACGGCGACGGGGGCGACATCAACGACGACCACGACGCGATCATCGGCGCGGCGCGATATCTGAGGGCGGCGGGCGCGCCCGGCAACATGCAGAAGGCGCTCTTCGCGTACAACCATTCGCAGGCGTACGTCAACGCACTGCTTGGGTACGGCAACGTGATGAAGGCCGACCCGACGGCGTACCGCGGCTATCACGGCTGGCAGGTCTACTACCCGACGGTGGACGGAGCCATGTTCCTGCCGGTGGGCTGGACCAAGCCGTAGATCGCAGAGCGTAGTCTCGCGCCTCATCAACAGGTGATGAGGAGACGTATGCCGCAACCGACAAACCCATTACTGCACGTACCGAGGCTGGTGCTGACCGAGCAGATTCATTCGCGCATCCATGGCACGGGCCCGCTGGGTCGCCTCAACGCGGCCGTAGCCGTGGGGATCACGAAGGTCGTCGGAACGATGTACTGCGCCTACGTGTTCACGCTCATCGCGCTGGTGGCCCTGCCTGCGGCGATCCAGCAGGGGTCGCCGACGGTCCTCGTGAACTGGCTGTCATCGAACTTCCTTCAGCTCGTCCTGCTGCCGATCATCATCGTCGGACAGAAGGTGATCTCGGCCGCGCAGGACGCGCGCGCCGAGGCCGATCACGAGACGCTGACCGCGCTTCATCAGATGTCGATCCAGCAGATCGAGATCCTGAACGGGCAGAACCGGATCCTGGATCTTTTGAGGCAGAAGGCGGGTTGACCGAGCTCAGCCCGCGCGCGGCAGGGGCACGACGGCGACGCTGGGCTCTTCGGCCGCGAGCTGCCGACGGAGAACTTTTCCGATGAGCGTCTTCGGCAGCTCGGAGCGGAACACGATCTCCACCGGGACCTTGTAGGGGGCGAGGTTCGCGCGACAGTGGTCCATGAGCTCCTGCGCGCTCGCCTTGGCGCCCGGTCGAAGCACGACGAAGGCCTTCACCACCTCGCCCTTCGACGGGTGCGGCACGCCAATGGCCGCGGCCTCCAGAACGGCGGGATGCGCGTACAGGACTTCGTCGACCTCGCGCGGGTACACCTTGAATCCGGAGACGATGATCATCTCCTTCTTGCGGTCGACGACGTAGAAATAGCCGTCCTCGTCCATGCGGACGATGTCGCCCGTGCGCAGCCATCCGTCGCGAAGGACCGCAGCGGTCTCCTCCGGCCGCTGCCAGTAGCCATCCATGATGTTCGGACCGCGAAGACAGAGCTCCCCCGCCTCGCCCGCGCCTACCTCGCGCGTGCCGGTCTCGGTGTCCACGATCCGGCAATCGACGTCGGGCACCGGGATGCCGACCGATCCCGGCTTGCGAACGCCCTCGCGCGGATTGGAGTGGGTGACCGGCGCCGCCTCGGTGAGGCCATATCCCTCGAGGACCTTGCCGCCGGTGAGCTGCTCGAAGCGGCGCATGACCTCGACCGGCAGTGGCGCGGATCCGGATAGGAACCACTCGATCGAGCGCAGGTCGTACTTCGCGAGATCGCGTGACTCGCTGAGCAGGATGTAGATCCGCGGCGCGCCCGGGAAGAAGCGCGGCCGGTGTCGCTGGATCGCGAGGAAGATGTGCCGAAGGTCCGGCCGTGGGATGAGCACCATCGTCATCGAGTTGAGGACGGCGAGGTTCATCACGACGGTCAGGCCGTACACGTGGAAGAACGGCATGATCGCGAGGATCCGATCGCCGGGTCGGACGCTCGCGTGCCACGCCTTGCACTGCGTGACGTTCGCGACGAGCGCTCGATGCGACAGCATCGCGCCCTTGGGTACTCCCGTCGTTCCGCCCGTGTATTGCAGGAGCGCGAGGTCCTCTGGCGCGACCTCGACCGGAACGCGCGAGCTTGCGTCGACTAGCACGTCGCGTAGCCACACCGCACGCGAATCGCCGGAGATATCGACACGATGACCTTCCTTGCGCTCGCGAGCCAGCGTGAAGAGCGCGCGAAGCGCGCGCGGGAAGTGCTCCTTCACGTTTGTGACGACGATGCGCTCGACGCCGGTACCGTTCGCCGCTTCCGCGACCTGCGGATAGAGGCGTGAGAGGACGACGACGACGCGGGCACCCGAATCCGCGAACTGGTTGTGAAGCTCGCGCACGGTGTAGAGCGGGTTCGTCGGAACGACGACCGCGCCGGCCTTGAGCGCGCCGAAGAAGGCGTAGACGAACTGCGGGCAGTTGGGAAGCACGAGCGCGACGCGGTCGCCCTTGCGGACGCCGAGCTTTTGCATGCCGGCGGCGAACCGGTCGGCCAGGTCGTCGATCTCGCGGTACGTCATCGCCGCGTCGAGGCAGCGGCCGGCGACGGCACCACCAAATACGGTGGCAGCCGTGCTCGAGTGCTCGCGTGCTGTCTGCTCGAGGAGGGCGTGAAGTGGCAACCTGGGATAGAAGAGGCGCCTGGGGACGCCGGCGTCATATGCCGCTTCCCATTGGCCTGCCGACTGCATCATGCTCATAACGTCGAAACTCGCTTGATCGCTAGCCATGCAAGCGCAATGCCGCGTGTGTTGATACTCGGTGGCGCGCGGACGCCGTTTGTCCGAGCGGGGACCGACTTCGCGGATCTCGACGTGCTCGATCTCGCCAAGGCCGCCACGTCCGAAGCGCTCGCGCGGACGGAGGTGGATCCGGGGCAGGTCGACGAGGTGATCTTCGGAAATGTCGCGCGGCCCGTCGCTTATCACAACCTCGCACGAGAGATCGTGCTGTCGCTTTCCATGCCGACACGGATCCCCGCGTTCACAGTCGGCCTCGCGTGCGCCTCGGCATGCGTGGCGATCACGAGCGCGGCGGACCACATCGCCGGTGGCAACGCCGATGTGGTGGTGGCAGGCGGGAGCGAATCGCTCACCAATGTTCCGCTGACGCTCACGCCGAGACTCGCGCGTGCGCTCATCGCCGCGTCGCAGGCGAAGAGCCTTCCGGCGAAGGCGCGAAGCCTTGCAGATGTACGGGCGTCCGACATCGCGCCGGTCGCGCCGGGGATCCGCGAGACCTCGACCGGGCTGACGATGGGCGAATCGGCCGAGCGCATGGCCGCGATGAACGCCGTGTCCCGCGAGAGTCAGGACGCATGGGCGCTCCGCAGCCACCGGCTCGCCGCGGCGGGCTGGGACGACGGCTGGCTCGCGAAGGAAGTCGGGCCGGTGTATCTGAACGGTCACGCGGTGACCGCGGACAATCACATTCGGCGCGACTCGACGCCGGAGAAGCTCGCATCGCTCCGGCCGGTCTTCGATCGCGAGCACGGGACCATCACCGCGGGAAACGCGAGTCCGCTCACGGACGGCGCGGCGGCCGTCGTTCTCGCGGGCGAAGCGCGCGCGCGGGCGCTCGGCCTCGAGCCGCTCGCAGCGGTGCGCAGCTACGCCTACGCCGCCGTCGACCCGGCCGACCAGCTGCTCATCGCGCCGGCCTACGCGATCCCGATCGCGCTCCAGCGCGCCGGGCTTACCCTCGACGACATCGATCTGTTCGAAATGCACGAGGCGTTCGCGGCGCAGGTCCTCTCGACGCTCGCCGTTCTTGAACAGAACGGCATCGGCCGCGTCCCCGTCGAAAAGCTGAACGTCATGGGCGGTTCCATCGCGCTCGGCCATCCCTTCGGCGCCACGGGCGCGCGCATCGTCCTGACGCTCGCGAACGAGATGCGCCGGCGGGGCGCCAGGTACGGCCTCGCGACAGCGTGCGCGGCGGGCGGCAACGGCGCCGCGATCATCCTGGAGCACGCGTGATCGCGTCGTCCTTGACCGCCGAGAAGCCGGCCGCGGCGGCGCCGAGCGCCCGTCCGTCCGTCACGTTCGTGCCCGCGGACGCGTCGGGGATCGCGCGGATCGTCATCGATCGTCCCGACGATCCGGTGAACGCGATCGACGTGCGGCTCATGGAGGACTTCGCCGCGGCGATCGCGGCGGCGCGCGCGGCGAACCCGCGCGGTCTCGTCATCGCGAGCGGCAAGAAGAGTCAGTACGTCGCGGGTGCCGATCTGTCGCTCCTCCGCGGAGGCACCTCCCAGAGCGATATCGAGAAGGCGAGCCGCGCGATGCAGCGCGTGCTCAACGATCTGGCCGCGCTTCCATTCGTCACCGTTGCGGCGATCAACGGCCCCGCGCTCGGCGGTGGCCTCGAGATCGCGCTCGCCTGCGACACGCGGATCGCGGCCGATGCGCCGAACGTACGCGTCGGCCTGACCGAGACGCGCCTCGGCCTCATCCCCGCGGCGGGCGGCACGCAGCGGCTGCCTCGGCTCATCGGGCTTCCCCGAGCGCTCGACATGATCCTCACCGCGCGGCAGCTGGCACCGAAGCGCGCGCTTCGCGCCGGTGTGGTCGACGAGGTCGTCCATCCGGCCGTGCTCCTCCAAGCGGCGATTGATCACGCCGCGCGCGACACAAAGCGGAGACCCAAGGGCGGCGCAACGTTGATCGAGCGGCTTGCCACCCACTTCGCGCCGGCGCGAGCCTTCGCGCTCCGGCAGGCGCGCTCGCGGACGCTCGCCGAGACGAGAGGCCGCTACCCCGCGCAGCTCGCCGCGATCGACGCGGTCGCGATCGGCCTCGCGGACGGGATCGACGCCGGACTCGACGCCGAGGCGCGCTCCTTTGGCGAGCTCGCGATCGGCGAGACCGGCCGGAGCCTTACCGCGCTCGTGATGCTCACGCTGCGTCAGCGCAAGGCCGCGCTGGACGGGCTCGGGAAGCCGCGCGCGATCGCGAACGTCGGCGTCGTCGGTCTCGGTTTCATGGGCTCGGGCATCGCGCAGGCGGCGGCCGCCTCCGGCCTTCGCGTCCGTGCGCGCGACCGCGACGCGGCGGCGGTCGCCAAGGGCCTCTCGACGATCCGCGAGCTCACCACCGACGCGGCGAGGAAGGGTGTCTTCGAGCGCCGCGAGGCTGCGCGGATCATCGGCCGCGTCACGGGTGGACCGGATCTCGCCGGGTTCCGCAGCGCCGACCTCGTCATCGAGGCGGTCTTCGAGGACATCGCGACCAAACGGCGTGTGATCGCCGAGCTCGAGCAGGTCCTGCGACCGGAGGCGGTCATCGCATCGAACACCTCCGCGCTACCGATCGCCGAGATCGCCCGCGAGGCCCGCACGCCGGAACGCATCGTGGGCATGCACTTCTTCTCGCCGGTGCACAAGATGCCGCTCATCGAGATCATTCGTCCGGCCGGGGCGGATGCCGACGCGGTGGCGACCGCGGTCGCCGCGGCGACCAGCATGGGCAAGACGCCGATCGTCGTCGGCGACGGCCCGGGCTTCTACACGACGCGCGTGCTCTCGACGATGATCGGCGAGGCCTTCACGATGCTCGCCGAGGGCGATTCGATCGACGCGATCGACCGCGCGATGACGGAATTCGGCTGGCCGGTCGGGCCGCTGCAGCTCGTCGACGAGGTCGGCCTCGAGGTCGCGGGCCACGCCGGCGAGACCGTCGCGACGGCGCGTGGGATCACCGCGCCGACGATCGTCAACGCGCTGGTGGCCGAAGGGTTCAAGGGCAAGCACAAGGGCGGCGGCTTCTATCGCTACGAGGGAAAGCGCCGCACGCCGAACCCGCGCGTGCGCGAGATGCTCGGCGCGCCCACGCATCCCGCCGCGGGCGACATCGCGGAGCGGCTCACCCTTACCTTCGTCAACGAGGCGGTCCGTTGCCTCGACGAAGGGGTCCTGCGCTCGCCGGCCGAGGGCGACCTCGGCGCGGTGCTGGGTCTCGGATTCCCGCCGTTCCTTGGCGGACCGTTCCGCTACGCGGACGCGCAGCGGCAACGGATCGTCACCGCGCTCGAGCGACTCGCGACCGCGCGCGGGGATCGGCTCGCCCCGACCGAATCGCTCCGGTCGCGCCGGCCGTTCTTCAGCTTGTGACCGCGACCAACTTCTTCACCGGCAATCCGGACCTCGTCGAGGTCTTCGACAAGGTGATCCCGTGGGCGCGCGTCGTCGGGGCGGTGGAAGGCACGAGCGCGGACGTGGCCGCGACCGTTTCGACGTGGCGCGAAGTGCTCGACCTCGCGGGCCGGTACATCGCGACGGAGATCGCGCCGCGTGCGGCGAAGGTCGACGAGATCGGCGTCATCCGCGAGAACGGCACGGTTCGCATGAACGAGCCGATGACCGAGAACCTCCGCGGACTCGCCGAGCTGGGGCTCGCGTCGCCGTCGGTGCCCGCCGAATTCGGGGGCGCGGGACTCCCCTTCACCGTCACGATGATGATCGGCGAGATGCTGGCGCGCGCCGATCTCTCGACGCAGGTGCAGCACGGCATCGGCTGGAACTCGCCCGCGGCGCTCATCTACCGGTTCGGCACCGACGAGCAGAAGGCGCGCTATCTTCCCCCGCTCGCGAAGGGCGAGATCATGGGCGCGGTCGCGATGACCGAGCCGCAGGCCGGATCCGACGTCGGCCGCCTCACGACGACGGCGACGCCGCGCCAGGACGGCTGCTGGATCCTTCAGGGCCGCAAGCAGTTCATCTCCGCCGGGCAGGGCGATCTCGTGATCGTGCTCGCACGCTCCGCTGCCGGCTCGACCGGACTCGACGGACTCGGCATGTTCATCGCCGACCGCGAGGGGGACAACTACGTCGTCGAGCGCGCCGAGCACAAGTTCGTGATCCGCGGCTCGCCGACGTGCGCGCTCCTCTTCGAAGGGACGCGCGCCACGCCGCTCGGCAAACCCGGAGACGGCTGGAAGCAGATCGTCACGTTCATGAACGAGTCGCGGCTCGGCGTCGGCATCCAGGGCATCGGCGTCGCGACCGCGGCTTTCGAGAAGGCCTCCGAGTACGCGACGCAGCGCGTGCAGATGGGAAAGCCGATCCGCGAGCACCCCATGGTCGCCGAGATGCTGCTCGACATGGAGACGACCGTGACCGGCGCGCGAGCGCTGGCGTACACGGCCGCCGTCCTCCAGGACCTCGTCCTGTTCGGCCACGACGAGCCGGCCGCGCGCGACCTGCGCGAGCTGACACCGCTCGTGAAGTGGTACGGCACCGAGGGCGCGGTCCGCGTCTGCCGGCTCGCATTGCAAATACACGGCGGCGTCGGCGTCGTCGACGAGTACGACGTCGGCCGCTTCATGCGCGACAGCCTCATCACACCGATCTACGAAGGCACCTCGCAGATCCAGTCGCTCATGGCGATTCGGGATCTCGTCAAGAGGACGATGCAGCACAAGACGTCACTCCTTCGCGGCGGACCGAGCCGGTTGCTCACGGATGCCTCGTTCGATGGCCGGCTTGGTTCGGACTACGCCGCCGCGCGCGGCCACGTCGTCGGCGCCCTGCGATCGCTGGTGACCCGCGTCATTCGGCGGAAGCCGGCCATCTTGCGCGGCGCGCCGCTCGCCGACGAGGACCAGGGCCCGATCCTGCTTCACGCCGAGCGGATCACCGAAGCGCTCGCGCATACCCATGTCGCACGGATCCTTGGCGAGCGCGCGCGCCGGATCCCGGAGCGCCGTCGGCTCGCGGAGCGCGCCGCGCGCACGGCGCGGCTCGTCGCGGAGCGCAACAGGCGCGCGATCGCTCTGGACGACGGCAGCGTCTTCGAGCGGATCGCCGCGTGGCGATCGGAGCGCCGCTAGAGCTTCGCGCTCAGGCTGCTCGCAGCTCGGTCGTGGAGAGGCTGGCGACGAACTTCGCGATGTGATCGTTGGCCCAGGCGGCGACCTCGAGCGGGAGCGAGTGGCCGACGCCGTGCGCGATGCGGACCTGCGCGAGCGGCAGCTCCTTGCACCTCCGCGCGTCGGTCGCCGAGATGACACGGTCTTCGTCGCCCCAGAGGACGAGCGCGGGGATCTTGCTGAGCCCGGAGAGGCGGCCGTCGATCCGTATCCCGCGCTGCTCGCCGCCCGGGAGCAGCGCACGCGCCTTGTTCCAGCGCCGCGGCTGATTGGCCCAGATGATGGCGCGAGCCGAGAGCGTGCGAGCCCGGGCGCCCAGCCCGTGACGGACGAGCCTGGCGATGAATCGCGCGTCATCGCGTCGACGGCTGCCGACGAGGAAGCGACGGATCGACGAGGCGCGCAGCACGCTCGGTCGGAGAAGCGCGCGTCCGAGCAGCGGAACGCAATACAGCTTGTAGATCCAGTGCAGCGAGACGCCGAGTCCGACCGGTGCGATGAGGACCAGGCCGCGGACGAGCTCGGGCCGGCGGATCGCCAGATTCATCGCGACGCCCCCGCCGAGCGAGTGGCCGAGGACCAGCGCGGGCGGGATCGCGAGCTGCGTGAGGACCTGCGCGACGTAGTCGGCGAGCTGCACGACGTTCGCGTCGGATGCTTTGAGCGCCGGCCGCAGAGCGAACCCAGGCAGATCGATGACGTGGACGGTCAGACCCAACCGGCGGAGCGCTCGGATCTGTGGCGCGAGCGCGCGCCAGTCGGCGGAGATTCCGGGAAGGACGACGGCATGCGGTGCTGTGCCGCTACCCCAGGTCGTGACGCGGAGGCGGTATCGCTCGCACGGGGCCACCTGCACCCGCATGCCGTAAGAATTGCAAACACCGTGCCCTCGCCCGCTCCCCCGTTCGGGGGTGGGAGCGGCGATTGAGAGCTAGTTGAGGCCGCACGGATGCCTCAACCGAGGTTTCGCGGCGTTAACTGAATAGGCATGCTGCGTGCCTGGATAGCCGCCGTGCGCAGGCACGGTCATTCGGTTCCGGCGAATCGCCGCGACGCGGCGGTGCTGCTCCTCCATGGGCTCACCGGAACGCCCGTCGACATGCACTACATGAAGGATGCACTTGTCGCCGACGGGTACACGGTGAGCGTGCCGCTCCTCCCCGGACGCGGCACCCGTCCCTCCGACATGTTCGATCTCCGCTGGGAGGACTGGATGTCGTGCGCGCTCGACGCGTACGACGAGCTCGCGCGCGACCACGAAGAGGTCGTCGTCGGAGGCCTCTCGGCAGGCGCGACGATGTCGCTCGACATCGCGCTGCGTCGCAAGCCGTCCGCGGTCATCCTCTGCGCGACCGCGCTCGGAATGGGCAATCCCATCGCCTACCTCGCCCCGTACGTCTGGCGCGTGATCAAGGAAGTGCCCTCGCCGGCCAGCGACCTCGTCGACCTGAATGCAGGCGCGAAGTGCTACGACCCCGCCCCGGTCCGCGCGGTCGCGGAGCTCATCCACGGGATCGGCCTCGTTCGCCGGCGCCTCGGCGAGATCCGTTGCCCCGCGCTCGTGGCGCACGCCGTGAACGACCGGCTCGTTCCGGTCCAGTACGCGCGCGACCTCGCCTCGCGGCTGGGCGGACCGGTGACCACGCTCTACCTCGACGGAACGGGCCACGCGATCACCGTCGACGCGCGCCGCCGCGACGTCGCCGAGGCGAGCCTCGCCTTCCTCCGGCAGGCGATCGCCGTCCCGCAGCGCGCCGCTTAGGTCACAGCCAGCCCGAGGTTCGTGTAGATCTCTCGCGTGGCCTTCGAGAAGTTCAGCGTGTAGAAGTGCAGCCCCGGCACACCTGCCTCGAGCAGATCGCGGCAGAGGTTCGTGGCCACGCTGATCCCCCGCTTGCGGATCTCATCGCGATCGGTCCCGCCGGCCTCGATGAGCTGGACAACGTCGTCGGGCACCGCATAACCGGATAGCTGCGCCATCCGCTGGACCGAGGTCAGCGACGTGATCGGCATGATCCCGGCGATGATCGGCTTGTTCACCCCGAGCGCTGCCATCTCGTCACGCAGGCGCTCGTACTCCTCGACCTTGAAGAAGAACTGCGTGATCGCGAAGTCGGCGAGCCTCATCTTCGCCGCCAGATACCGCCGATCCGACGTCAGGTCCGGCGAGCGAGGATGGCCGGCGGGGTGAGCCGCGACTCCGATCGACTGAAAGCCGAGCCGGCGTCCGAGCTCCACCAGCTCCGAGGCGTACGCGAGCTCCTTGTAGGACTCCTCCGCGGGGAGCGGATCGCCGCCGAGCGCGAGCAGGTTCTCCATACCCGCGGCGCGGAAGCCGCCGATGATCTCGCCCAGCTCGAAGCGGGGATGCGCGACGCATGTGAGGTGTGGCATGGGCGTGAGGTCGGTCGTCCGTAGAAGGTCGACGACGACGCGGGTCGTCCGCTCGCGCGAGATACGGCCGCCGCGGTACGTGACCGACACGAACGACGGTCGGAGGGGCTGCAGATCGGCGATCGTCCGAGTGAGCAGCCTCTGCTCTTCGCTGTCCTTCGGTGGAAAGAACTCGAACGAGAACGTCTGCCCGGCCGCGAGAAGGTCGGTGATCCGGGACATCGCGTCAGCGCTTCCGGGTCTTGCCCCTCGCGCGTGAGGTCGTCTTCCGGGTGGATTTGGCCTTCGGCTTCACGCGCTCGGGAAGCCTCTTCCTCCCGGTGTCACGGTTCCACTCCTCGTAGGTCTCCTTGGAGATCTCGCCCTTCACGAGGAGCTCGGCGAACTTGCGGCGTTGCGCCTGACTTTTGAACGGCATGTCGCGAGACTATATCCGCTGAAGAGCCTGCAGCAGGTCGCGAAACAGCGCGATCTGCGCGGCGGCGTCGATCCCATACCAGGGCACGGTCAACCCGATGACGTCAGCGTGCGCGCTCCAGAGGCGGATCCGTTCGGCGAGGTCGCCGATCACCGCGACACCGAGCTGATCGAGGCAGCGCTCTTCGATGATCCGCGCCGCCTCGGTGCGCCGCCGATCGGCGAGCGCGGCGAGAATCGCGTCGGCCTCGTCCCGAAAGCCGGACTCGTCCAGGACGCGGCGATATGCGGGGACGGTATAGGTCGTCATCTGTAGTGCGAGCGACGCACGGTCGCGTCCGACGACGAGCGGCAGGAGGACGGGAGGCGCGGCTCGGTCCGCGCGGGCGGCCCCGCGCGCGAGCGCGGGTCGGAGGACCTGATCCAGATACGTCGGCGTGCAGAACATGTGCGCCGCGAAGCCGTCCGCGACCTCGCCCGCCACGGCCGTCATCACGGGATTCACGCCGGCGACGTAGAGCGGGATGGCGGGCCAGGGATCGTCCGCGCCGGGCGAGAAGACCGGCTGCCGGATCGCGTAGAACTCTCCCTGGTAGTGGCCGTGTCCCTTGCGGTAGGCCTCCCAGCACGCGCGCACCGCCAGCACGTAGTCCCGAAGCCGGGCGGCGGGACGGTCCGCCTCGACGCCGAAACGGGAGAGGAGCGTCGGCCCGACCTGGCTTCCGAGTCCGAGGACGAACCGCCCGCCGCCGTACCCGGCGAGATCCCACGCCGCCTGCGCCGTGACCGCGGGTGAACGCGAAAACGCCACGGCGACGTCGATACCGACGGTCACGCGCATGGTCGCACGCAGCGCGGCCGCGGATACCAGATACGGCTCGCGTCGCACATCGGTGACCCATACACCGGACGCGCCGGCACTCTCGGCTTCGGCCGCGAGCCGCTCCGCGTCGCGCATCGTCACCGTCCCCGGGAGCCCGACGCCTGGTCTGGCGCTCATCTCTCCACGGGTAGGCCCGCCGCCACCCACGCGGCGAAGCCGCCGATCAGACGCCGCAAGCGGGCCTGCGCGTCGGCGAGAACGGCATCGATGCTCCGGCGGGTCGTCTTATCCACAAGAATGTTCCAGGTGAATGATTTCACGCCCGCAGAATCGCGAAGGCTGCGGGCGCTCAAGACACCGCACGGAGTCCAGCAGCTTCTCGACGACATGCCATACCACCTTGGCACGACCGCGTGGTCGCCGCGACGTGTCCTGCGCGAACGGACGGCGCATTGTCTCGAGGCCGCGATCTTCGCGGCGGCCGCCCTGCGCGTGCTCGGTTTTCCCCCGCTCCTGCTCGACCTCGAGGCCGAGCATGACACCGATCATGTCGTCGCGATCTTCAAGGAGCGCGGTCTCTGGGGAGCGGTGGCGAAGTCGAATTACAACGGGCTCGCGTACCGCGAGCCGATCCATCGCACGTTACGAGAGCTGACCATGAGCTATTTCTACGCGTACTTCAATCTTCGGCGGGAGCGAACGCTGCGCACGTTCTCGAGGCCGGTGAACCTCTCGCGCTTCGACCATCTCGACTGGATGACGACCGACAAAGAAGTGTGGTTCATCCCGGAGTACCTGCTCACGATCTCGCACACCCCGCTGCTGCGGCCGTCGATGGCGAAGCGCCTGACCCGACTGGACAAGCGATCGTTCGAGGCGGGGCTCGTCGGGCATCGCTGGAAGTAAGGGCTCGCGCAGACACCGGTCCGCAACTTTCACATATCGGTGACCCTGCTCACGCGTTAGACGTGACGTGGGTAGGGCTCGCAACCTTCTGTTCGTCTTTGCGCTTGTCATTGCGCTGATGCCGTCATACGCATCGCGCGCGGCTACGTGCACCAGCACCGTGGGACCGGGCATCGCGCCGCCCGCTCGCGTGGCGAGCGGGATGCCAGGCTTCCATGCGTCGTGGTACGGACAGAGCGGCTACATGTCGCTCTGCATGGGAGCGAAAGCAACCGCGACGGTCGCCTTCTACAACAGCGGATCGCGCGGGTGGGTCGCAGGGCGCATGGGCGAGGCCGCGTATCTCGGCACGTGGTCTCCTGAGCCGGGGCAGGACTCCGCGAGCATCCTCGGTGGAGACGGGACCATGGGCTCACCGGCAACCGGATGGCCACGCTTCAACCGTTTGGCGGGACCGCCCGCGCCGTACGTCGGACCGAATCAGATCGCGTGGTTCCAGTTCGATGTGATCGCGCCGCCGGTCCCAGGGACCTTCCGCGTGGCGCTTCGTCCGCTCATCGAAGGTGCGCAGTGGATGGAGGACTACGGGGTCTTCTGGGTGGTCACCGTTCTCAAAGCCGACGGGACGCCGCCGCCCCCGCCACCCGCGCCCGCGCCGGTGATCACGACCAGCGTGCTCGCCTCGTACTACGGACCCGGCCTCTACGGGAACCGCACCGCGTGCGGTCAGACGCTCACGACGACGTTGCAGGGCGTCGCGCATCGCACGCTGCCCTGCGCCACGCTCGTGCATCTGAAATACGGTGCGAACGAAGTGACCGTTCCGGTCGTGGATCGCGGCCCTACGATCCTGAGCCGCGAGTTCGATCTCACGTACGCGACAAAGATCGCGCTCGGGTGCCCGGACATGTGCACGCTGACTTGGATCCACTGAGCCGTGCGGCTCGGTAGAGTTCGTCCGTGCTCGAGGCGCGAGCGATCTGCGACACCTGCGGTCACACCCGCGATTGGCACGACCGCGACGCGATCCGCGCTCGCCTTCGGTCCGATCCGCCGGTCGAGCGGCCCTGCTATCGCGAGGTCGGTGGAGCTCCATGCCGCTGTGGCGGATTCCGCGAGTCGGGCACGCTCGCCGTACCCGCTCGGCCAGAGGCGTCGGTCGGCCCGAGTCCCCGATCTCGGGTCCTGCAGAACGCCGTCCTCACGCTGCTCCTCATCGTGATGGGATTGGCCCTGCTGTATGCGTATCGCTCGCAGACACCGTCCGTGCCGGAGGTCGGCTTGACCAAGGCGCTTCAAGACATCAACTCCGGACAGGTCAAAGCGGTGACCATCGCCAACACGAGGGCGACGTTGGAGTTCCGAGACGTCACGAGAGGCAACGAACAGACGACCCTGCCGCAGCCGGACACGATCCTGGGGCGGGCGATCACCGAGTACAACGCGGCGCACCCCTCGCAGGTGATCGAGCTCAAGTATGTGTCGGACAATCAGCCCGGAAACGTGATTGGATCCATCATCCTGAGTCTGCTGCCGGTCCTCCTCATCGGCGGTTTCTTCTTTTACATGTTGCGAGTGGCACAGAGACGATCGTAAGAGCGGCACATCTCGTGCTCGGCGTCTAACCAATGGCGCGTATCCGTTCCACCCCGCTTCCCGGCGGCGAGACCGTGCCCGTCCTCGGCCAGGGCACGTGGCGCATGGGCGAGGACCCCAGCGAGCGAAAGACCGAAGTCGCCGCGTTGCGCACGGGCATCGACCTCGGCATGACCCTCATCGACACCGCGGAGATGTACGCCGACGGCGGCGCGGAGCGGGTCGTCGGCGAGGCGATCGCCGGCCGGCGCGATCAGGTGTTCGTCGTGACGAAGTTCTATCCCCAGAACGCCACGCGCGAACGCATGGCCGCCGCCTGCGATCGGAGCCTGCGGCGGCTCGACGTCGAGCAGATCGACCTCTACCTCCTGCATTGGCGCGGGGACGTGCCGCTCAAGGAGACGCTCGCCGGTTTCGACGATCTCCTCGAGGCGAAGAAGATCCGCTACGCGGGCGTGAGCAATTTCGATGTCGATGACCTGATGGAGCTCGGGCGACTGAAGGGTGGCCTCGAGCGCATCGTGACGAACGAGGTCCTCTACAACCTCGAGCGCCGCGGCATCGAGTGGGACCTCTTGCCCTGGATGCGCAAGCGGCATCGGCCGATCATCGCGTACTCGCCCGTCGAGGAGGGCCTGCTCGCGCACCCGCATCCAGTCCTGAAGCGCCTCGCCGAGCGACACGACGCCACGCCGGTTCAGATCGCGCTCGCCTGGGTCATCCGCGAAGACGGCGTGATCGCGATCCCGAAGGCCGCCGACCCCAAGCACGTGCGCGAGAACCGCGGCGCCGCCGACATCAAGCTGACCAAGCGCGACCTCGCCGAGCTCGACGAATCCTTCCCCGGTCCCGGAGGGAAGAAGCCGCTCGAGATGCGCTAGAGCCGCGAGAGATACGGGATCTTCGGAGCGATCGCGAAGTTGAGCTGGACGAGGACGATGAAGGCGATGCTCAAGAGCGGGTTGATCAGGCAGAGCAGCGCGCCGAAAGCGTAGAGCGCCTGAGCGAAGATGACGCGCCGCTTGATCACCCTCGACACCGCTGGTCCAGCATCGCTGTCGAGAAGACCGTGGGCTTCCGCGTAGATCCAGGCGATGTACACGATCACGCCGAGAAGGAAGATGTTCGCCCAGTACGCCACGAGGGCGAGGCGGAAAGTGATGAACTCCGCAAGAAGAGACGTTGAGAAGGGCATCAGTGCGACGGCCGCGAGGAACGCGAGGTGGAGCCAGGTGACATCGCGATCGGCGGTGGTGAAGTGGTTGATCTGGACCTGCTGGGCGTTCCAGAAGATCCCGAGGGTCAGAAAGCTCAGCAGATAGGTGACGAGCCGCGGACCGAGCGTGAGCATCGCGTTCCACAGATCCTGCTCCGACCGGATCGGTCCCGGATCGGGTACGTGGATCTCGAAAACGATGAGAGTCATCGCGATCGCGAAGACGCCATCGGAGAGCGCCCCGATCCGGTCAAGGCGGCGCCCCGCGACCTGGTTGTAGGAGCGAACCATCGGCTAGGCGAAGAGCGGCGACATCTCGCGGCGCCGCACCAGATCCTCCATCTCCTCGTCGCTCGGTGCAGGTCCACCGCGGTCCGCCGCGTCGAGGATTTTCGCCAGTAGGTCGATGTCGCTCGCGGTGTTGAGGAAGATCCCTGGACGGCCTAGGACGAACCGCACCGTGACGTCGATGTCGCGCTGTTCGGTGAGCGGCTCGTACCACGTCGTCGGTCGCGCGGGCCGGTCGCCCGGCCACGGCGCGAGCGTGATCGCCTTGATCGTCTGGATAGCGACGCCGCGTTTCTGACACAGTGCGATGAGCGCCTCAGCGTCCCGCGCGTATGCCTCGCCCCGCAGCTGCGTGAAGTTGTACGGGAACAGCACGCTGTCGAAGGGAAAGCGCTCGAGACTTTCGCGGTGCCGCCGCGCCACCTCGAGACCGTGGCCGGTCACGCCGATGAAGCGCGCGAGTCCCGCGTCGCGGGCCTCGACGGCGGCGCGCAGCGCGCCGTCCTTCCCCATCGCGACGTCCCACTCGCCCTGGTCCACGAGGTTGTGTAGCTGGATGAGATCCACGTGATCGACCCCGAGGCGGCGAAGAGATTCGCGGATCTGGTCGCGCGCCTCGGAATACGTGCGCTTGCCGGTCTTGGTCGCGAGGAAGAACCGATCGCGTCCCTCCCGCGCCAGCCACGGCGCGATGTGCAGCTCGGAGTCGCCGTAGCTCGCCGCCGTGTCAAGGTGGTTCAGTTCGTACCGGAGCACGAGCTCGAGGGCCCGATCGGCCTCGGCTTCGGTGACCCGACCGAGCGCGGCCGCGCCAAGGATGGTGCGGCGGCTCACATGTCCGGTGCTGCCGAATGGAGCGCTCGGTATCACCCGGCAACGATAGTTCGGCGCCTAGAATCGCGCGGCCACGGCACCGGGGAGGAAGAGCATGGCGCTCGCATCGGCACGACCGGCGATGGCCTTCACCTACCGCGAGATCACTCTCCAGGATCGCCTGCGCGAAGTCGCGCGCGAGGTCGGCGACAAGCCCGCGCTCCTCATAGGCGACCGCAGCGTGAGCTTCCGCGAGATCGATCGGCTAAGCGATCAGCTCGCGGCGGCGCTCGCGAAACGAGGCGTGCGTCCCGGAGACCGGGTGACCATCTACATGCCGAACTCCATCGAGTTCGTCATCGCGTTCTACGGAACGCTCAAGATCGGCGGGGTCGTGAATCCGATCAACGTGCAATCGAAAGAGCGCGAGGTCCGCTTCCAGGTCGACGACGCTGGAGCGACCGCTGTGCTGTACCACGCCGCGCTCGCACCGGTCGTGGACGCGGTCCGATCCGATCTGAAGAGCGTGCGCGTGTTCGCGGTAACGGGTGATGCCGCTCCGACCGGCGTCGAGCGCTTCAACGATCTTCTCCTGGCCGATGAACCGGATCTCGGCATCTCGGTCCACATTGGGATGAACGATCTTGCCGCGCTCCCCTATACGAGCGGCACGACCGGATTCCCGAAGGGCGTGATGCTGACGCACGCGAACCTCACCGCGAACCAGCAGCAGTTCTTCGCGGCGGTGCCTGTTCGCCGCGACGACGTCTTCCTGAACGTGCTCCCGTACTTCCATATCTACGCGCTCAATCTCTTGATGACCGGCGCGATCAGTCTTGGTGCGACGCAGGTGATCATGTCCCGCTTCGACATGGTCGAGTACTGCACGCTTGTCGAGCGACACCGTGCGACGGTCTGCTTCATCGTCCCGCCGATCGTCCTTGGCCTCGCGATGAGTCCTGAGGTCGAGAAGCACGACTTCTCGTCGGTGCGCTTCTTCTTCAGCGGCGCGGCGCCGCTCGCGCCCGATCCAGCTCGCCGAATGATGCAGCGCATCGGGAAGCCGATCATCCAGGGCTACGGCCTCACCGAGACCTCGCCCGTCACGCATGCGAATCCGTTCGACGCGCCCGTACTCGAGTCGATCGGGCCTGTGGTGCCGGGCACCGAAGACCGGATCGTCGATCTCGAGACCGGCACGAAGACGCTCCCCAACGGCGAGGTCGGCGAGATCTGCGTCCGCGGTCCGCAGGTGATGAAGGGCTACTGGAACAAGCCGCAGGACACGGCCGACGTCATCCGTGACGGCTGGTTCCACACCGGGGACGTCGGCCGCCGGGACGACAAGGGATACGTGTTCATCGTCGACCGCAAGAAAGAGTTCATCAAGTACAAGGGCTTCGGTGTTGGCCCTGCGGAGGTCGAGGCCGTGCTCTGCGAGCACCCCGCGGTCGCCGACGCCGGCGTCATCGGAAAGCCGGACGAGGAGGCCGGCGAGATCCCGAAGGCCTTCGTGCAGCTGCGCCCGAACGCGCAGGCGACCGCGGACGAGCTCATCGCGTTCGTAAAGGAGCGGATCGCCGACTACAAGCGGGTGCGCGAGGTCGAGTTCATCGAGAAGGTGCCGCGCACCGCGTCGGGGAAAATTCTTCGTCGCGAGCTCGCGGAGCGGGAGCGAGCAAGAAGCAGCTGAGCTTCGTAGGCGCCATCACGGCGCGGGCCGCGAAGGAACTCCTGCGAGGGCCCTCCTCGTGAGATGCCGCACGGCGGCGGCCACCCGCTCCGGCGCCTCGATGCTGGGGAAATGCGTCCGGCCATCGAATCGCTCGACCTGGAACCACCCGCTCTGCGTCGCGAATTCCCGCTGCGCCTGTAGGTACGCCGGGTCGTCGGGAAGCGCGTAGAGATGCATGAACGGAGCCGGCGGCCCGACTTCGGCGAACGCCCGGAGAGGACTCGGCGTCTGTTCGAACGCGAGAGCGATCTCGCGGCCGGCACGCGACCACATGTCGTAGCCCTGTCGCGCCATATGGTCGCGCACGTACCTGCTCGCTTCGAGGTTCCGATGGTCGTCGGTCCAGAGCGCGAACGTCCGTCCCCGGACGTCCTGCCACCGGGCGGGGTCCTGCATGCCGGCGAGGGCGCCGAGGAATGGCGGCGGTGCGCCGAGCACCATCCAGCTCAGCGCGAGGATCCCTTCGATGCGCGAACCGAGCCGCCGACGGAGCTCGAGCGCGACCCAACCGGCGTGAGCGGTTGACAGGAGGAAGACGTTCTCGATTCCGGCGGCGTCAAGCACGGCGGCCGCGTCGTCGGCGAGCGCGGCATGGCCGAAATCGCCAGGCGCCGGATCTGACGACCCGTGTCCGCGCCAGTCGATGACGATAACCCGGTGATCGGTCGCGAGGAGCTCGGTCGTGGGCGCGAACTGCTCGTGGTCGGCGCACCAGCCCGGTAAGCACAGGACCGCTGCGCCCCGCGCTCCAGCGACTTCGTAGTGGATCCGCAGTCCGTCTGAATCCGCGTACGGCATCGTCAACTCCCTCCCCGGCGTCGAGCGAGCGTGGACCGGACCAGACTCACGATCAGATCTTCGGACTCACGCCGGCCCAGGCCTGACTCGCTGAGCGATCGCCAGAAGGGAAAGTCGATGAGTGCGGTGATCGCCTTGACCGTACGCGCCTCGACCCGCGATCCTGCAAGCGCGCTCCGCACGAGCGTCTCGACGCTCTGGCGCTGTCGCTCGACCGCATCACGGACCGCGGCGACGAGCTCGCGTTCGCGCCTTGCCGCATTCAACCAGCCTTCGCCGCGCGCGTAGCACTCGCACGTCCCGCGTATGAGGCGCTCGAGCCGGGCCGCCGGCGTCCTCGCGCCGGCAAAGATCGCCGCCGCCTGCTCCGGGGTGGGCATGCCCGCGGTGTTGAAGACAGAAGCCGCGCACGCCGGGAGCAGCTCGGCCAGGGACGGGAAATGCCGATAGGCCGTCGCCGTTGCCACGCCCGCCTCCCGTGCAATGGCCTCCCAGCTGGTGGCGAGGATTCCGTGCCTAGCGTGGAGCGTTTTTGCCGCATTCAGGATGCGTTCGCGTGTGTGGCGCGAGCGCTGTGCGCGCTGCACCGACCGGTACGCCCGGGGCGACACTAGAGCCTGCCCGCGCGTGATTTCATGAGAGATATTAACTAGCGAAAGTCTCTCAAAATGTCAATGGCTTATCCCTTGACCCCGCCGATCCGGATCCCTTCGATGAAGTGACGCTGGAAAGCAAAGAACACGGCGATCATGGGGATGGCCGCGACGGCGGCGCCCGTCATGAGCATGCCGTAGTCGGTGTTGAACTCCCCCTGGAGGGTCGCGAGACCAACCTGCACCGGATACTTCGCGGGATCGTGCAGGATCACGAGCGGAAAGATGAAGGCGTTCCAATAGCGTTGGAACGTGAAGATCGCGAGCACCGCAAGAGCGGGACGTGAAAGCGGCACGATGATGTGGCGGTAGACCTGCCACTCCGACGCACCGTCGACGCGCGCGGCGTGTTCGAGCTCGGTCGGTAGCGTCTGGATGAACTGCTTCATCAGGAATATGCCGAACACATCCGCCAATCCGGGAAGGATCACGCCGGGATAGGTGTCGAGCAGCCCTAGGAACCGCAGGATGAAGAACACCGGGATCAGCGTCACCTGCGCCGGCACCGTGAGCGTGCTCACCACGAGCCAGAACATCACGTTCTTCCCCGGGAAGCGCCGCTTCGCGAAGGCGTATCCGGCCATGGAGTCGAAAAGCAGATGGAACGCCGTGATCACACCCGCGATGACCACGGTGTTGACGAGCCACCGAACGATCGGCGTGGTCTCGAAGAGCCGCACGTAGTTCGCCGTCGTCAGCTCCCGCGGCACGATCTCAGGCGGTACCCGCACGACGTACTGCGTCGGTGAAAGCGACGTCAGGAACAGCCAGTACAGCGGGAAAAGCGACAGCCCGCCCGCGAGGAGCAGGACGATATGGACGGGCAGGCGCTGCCTAATACTCGACATCGGACCGGAGCGAGCGGAACTGCACCACGGCGACAACGAGCGCCATTCCGAATAGGACCACCGCCATCGCACTCGCCAGCCCGTAGCGCCCGAACTGGAACGCCGTGGAGTAGATGAGCTGCACGATCGTGATCGTCGCGTTGTTCGGCCCGCCGCCGTTCGTCATGATGTACACGCGCTCGAACAGCTGGAACGCGAGGATCGTGTAGATCACGAGCAGGTAAAGCGTTGTCGGCCGCAACAGCGGCACCGTGATGTGACGCCACTTCGAGAACCAGCTCGCGCCGTCGAGGTCCGCCGCCTCGTAGAGCTCCCGCGGCAGCGATCCCATGGCCGCGGAATAGAGGACCACGCCGCCGCCTGGGATCGTCAACACGGCGCTCAGGATCACAGCGATGAGCGCCTGGTCGGAGCTTCCGATCCAAAGGAATGGCCCGAGCCCGACTGGGCTCAACACCGCGTTCGCGAGGCCGTACGGATTGGCGTTGAAGATCCAGCGCCACACCATCGCGACGAGGATCGCCGAGTTCACGAGGGGCAGGTAGAAGAGCGCGCGGTAGAAGACGTGCGCCCTCGGGCCGAGCGGCTGTATCAGGCTAGCGACGACGAGGGCGAGAGTGATCTGCGCCGCGACGACGACCGTCGCGTAGAGGATCGTGTTCCCGACCGCCTGTATGAAAACGGGATCGGCCGCGAGGGCCTCGAAGTTCCCGAGCCCGATGAACTCGCCGCCGGTCACCCGAGCGTTCTGCAGCGACAACACCAGCCCTTGGACCACCGGCAGCAGCGTGAACACGACGAACAGCGAGAAGGTCGGGAGCACGAAGATGTACGACCAGCCATAACGTCGCAGCACCGCGGCGAGTCCGCGTCGCCGCCGCGGTGCTGCGGTCGCGATCATGTCTATTTGTTGGCTTCGTCCAACAGCTTCTGCGCCTGCGGCGCCACCTCGTCGAGTGCCTGCTTCGCCGTCTTCTTGCCCTCGAGCGCCGCGTCACGGGCCGGCCGCAGGTACTTCTGGTCGATCTCGGACCACGTGCTCACGTTCGGCAGCACGTAGGTGAAGGCGCCCATCGTGGCGACCTTCGCCTTCGCCGGGTGATAGTCGCCGTAGATGCCTGCCGCGGACTTCCGGCCGGCGGGCGCGAGCCAGTACTCGACCGGCGGCGTTTGCTTTTTGAGGTCAGGTCCGATGTCCGGCCCGGTGAGGTACTTCGCGAACGCGTGCGCCGCGGCCTTCTTGTCGGCGTCTGACTGCTCGCGCACGGCGATGAAGCCGACGCCGCCCCACGCGGTCTGGTCGCCCTTCGCCTTTGGGAAGTTGGCGATGTCCCAGTTCGTTCCGAACTTCCACTTCGCATCGGCGTTGAGGACGTTGATCATCGCGCTCGGTCTCTGAAGGATCGCCACCTCACCGGCGATGAAGCGCGCCTGCGAGTCGTTGGGGTTCAGCGTCAAGAAGTCGGGCGGCATCACCTTCTGCTGCGCGAGCGCGACCCACTTCTCGAGGCCGCTCACCGCATCGGCACTGTTGAACGTCCAGCTCTTGATGGTGCTGTCGTACGGCCGGCCGCCGTCGATGAGCATGAAAGCGAACTCGTCATTCGCGTGCGCGAAGCCGTAGATCTGCTTGCCGTCGGCGCGCTTGAAGGTCAGCTTCTTCGCCGCGGCGACGAACTCGTCGTATGTCCAGTTGCCATTCGCGGGGGGCGTGACGCCGGCCTCCTTGAATAGATCGAGGTTGATGTACTCGAACCACGGCACGATCCAGAGCGGATACGCCACCACGGTGCCCTTGTACGTGGTCGCCTTCAGCGCACTCGAGTTGAAGTCGTTCCGCTCGGCGTCGGTGAGGGTCGGTTGGGAGAGCTGACCGGCCGCCGCGTACTTCAGCACGTCGCCGCCGGTGGTGTGGAAGACGTCGGGGCCGTTGTGCGCTTGGAGGATCGCGATGTCGAACTTCTGGTCGGTCTCGGCGCCAAACGGGCCGCCCTGGATCGCGATGGTCACGTTCGACGCACGGTCCTTGTATGCCTTGACCGCCGCATCCGAGGTGATCGTTTCGGCGGACTGGGTGCCCTGCGCGTAGTTACGCCGCCACCACTCGATGCTGACCGCCTTTGGCGCCAGGGTGCCGCTCGCT
>Ga0209471_1000595_pt1 | contig 23420 bp, 23 predicted proteins | sample GraSoiAngelo_128_FD_185885 | JGI IMG/M metagenome (GOLD analysis project Ga0209471, IMG submission 185885) | Grasslands soil microbial communities from the Angelo Coastal Reserve, California, USA - 14_0927_12_20cm (SPAdes) (version 2) | ecosystem: Environmental > Terrestrial > Soil > Grasslands ... | reverse complement strand
CGATTATCCTCGTCGGCGAGCACAAGAGCACATTTTCCACCGCACTGGGTGTAGTCGCTGTGATCGCCGCCACCAGCAACGCGGTTGGCGGTTTTCTGATCACTGACCGCATGCTCAAGATGTTCAAGACCGGCCGTCCGACGAAGCCATGATGACCTTCGCCGGAAGTCAGCAAATCATCGAAGTCATCTATCTGCTTGCCAGCGCCCTGTTCATTTTCTCGCTGAAATGGATGAGTTCTCCCGCCACCGCGCGCCGCGGCGTATGGGCAGGAGAGATCGGCATGGTGCTTGCCATCGCCGGCACCCTGTTGCATCACGGCATTGTCGACTACAAGTGGATCGCCGTCGCGCTCGTGCTGGGGGCGGGTATCGGCGTTCCGCTCGGGCTGGTGCAAATGACTGCTGTCCCGCAGCGTACGGCGCTGAGTCATGCTTTTGGCGCACTTTGCGTCACGCTGGTGGGAACAGCGGAGTTTTATTTGCGAACGCCCGACGTGCCGCGCTTCATGATGGCGGTTCTCTCCATGGAGGTGATCCTCGGCTCACTGACGTTTACTGGCAGCCTGATGGCGGCGGGCAAACTGCAAGAGGTCTTGCCGCAGCGCCCGCTCACCTATCGCGGACAAAACTTCGTCAATCTGTCACTGCTGGCGATTTCTATCGGGCTGGCAGCGTATCTCGTGTTACATCCCGGCGCCAAACAGCTGTTTCCGGGGATGATCGGCATCCCACTACTATTCGGCATTCTCATGGTGGTCCCAATCGGTGGCGCAGATATGCCGACCGTCATTTCTCTGCTTAACTCCTACGCCGGACTTTCCGCTGCGGCGATGGGTTTCGTACTCGACAGCAAGCTCCTCATCATCGCTGGAGCGCTCGACGGATCTTCTGGTCTCATTCTCTCGGTCATCATGTCTAAGGCGATGAACCGTTCGTTCACCAATGTTCTTTTCGGAGCTTTCGGTCAGGTGCAGACGTCAGCAGCAACGGATCAGGAAGCGAAGACGGTACGCAGCGCGACGGCGGAAGAAGGGGCCGCGATTTTGTCGGCAGCGAACAAGGTTGTCGTTGTACCCGGCTATGGCATGGCCGTCGCCCAGGCGCAGCACAAGGTACGAGAACTTTACGACGCTCTCTCCAAACGCGGGGTGGACGTAAGGTTTGCTATCCATCCGGTAGCGGGCCGCATGCCCGGTCACATGAATGTTCTGCTGGCCGAAGCGGACATCCCTTACGACCGGCTACTGGATATGGACGAGATTAACGGCGATTTTCCCCAAACCGATGTCGCTCTGGTCATCGGCGATGTGGACAAGGCCCGTACCGCAATGGTCATTAAGCGCGGCATGAGCCCAGGATTCGCCGGAATCGATAATCCTCTCTACTATCTTGATAGAACGTTAATGTTGTTCGGTGACGCCAAATCGTTCGTGGGTAACATCGTGCGGGAATTGGGCGGGCAAGGCTAAGTCTTCGCGGCGCACTTTATCTAGCCGGTTCTAGTCTCCTGGCTGGTACTCCGGACGTCCCTCTGTGCGCCCCCAAGTGCGTAAGTACAGCATATATAGGACGATCACAATGTTTATCAGAAGAACGGCGCCGTGGATAAGAGTAGTTTTACGGGCCAGTTCATAAATCTCGAAGGGTAGATAAAGGCTTCCTGAAACAAGAGCTATCCATTCTGCCCACGCCCGCGCCTTCCATAAGCCGTAGGCTTCGATGAAACGCAAGCTGGTGTACGCGGCCACAACAGCCGCGATGGTCCACCACTTCATATCCGTAATTCGGTCTGCTAAATGGAGAAAGGCTTGTCCGACGTAGCGGTCGGGATCGATACGCAGCGCCTCCAGCATACTTTCGGTAACCTCCCACAGATCGCGATGCATCAATGAGATGAACCCGAAATAGGCCAGCAGTACGAGGACTCCCTTGGCAAGTTCCAGCAAGGCGACTGCCCGCAACCCTTTCCAGTGAGGGTCATGAATCGTGGGGGTTTGAGAGCGGGGAATAAGGCGCATGGCAATTAAAAATTCTGGCTAGTTACCCGTGCCCCAAGGATTAGCTGGTCGCAGGGTCCTCGCATCTCAGGATAGCTGATCTTGCGGACGTGGTGGAAGTGCGTTACTGCTGCCGCGGAATCCCGGCCCGCTGTTCACGTACGCTGGCGCGCAGTTCGTCTACGATCTCTCGCGCGGCTTTGCGGGCGGCGTCGCTCTGTTTGACGTCAAAAGAAATAGCGCCTACGCGAGCGTGACCACCGCCACCATAGCGTTCGCAGATCCGGGCGAGGTTCACCAGACGATCCGCCCTCGCCCATGGATTGGAGCCGACAGAAACCTTGACACGGAAACTGCTCTTGCTCAGTCCCACGCTGTAGACGCAGTCGGGATGCAGATAGTAAGGGATGAATTTGTTGTAGCCCTCAAGATCCTGGTCCGTCACATCGAAATATACGACGCCATCGTTCGCTTCTGTCCTCTGCTCCAGAATATTGACCGATGTCTCATGGCGCTTCATGAGTGGCGGCAGCAGCGAGGCGACAAATGGCTCTTCCAGAATCTGCGAAAGTGATTCATTCACCAGTAGCGGGATCAGGCGTGGAATAAAGCTCGGATCCTGCGTTGACTCGATGATCATAGTCAGTTTCATTGCGGGCGCTTTCATCTCCACCGCCGTCTTGGCATCGGGATACAAAGCACCATCGACAATGTCAGTCCAGTGCACTAAATCCGCCACCGGCGCAGGGTTGAATCCAAACCGCTGTTCGCCGATTGCGGCGATGAAACTGGTGCACGACTTGAAATCCGGATCGTAGAATTTTTTATTGCTCTGGTCCTGCTCGAAGTGAGCAGCATCGGCCGGTGTAAGAAAGGCGCTTTCGTGGTGGTCGAACCACCAGGTTATTTTCGGGGAACTGGAATACTTAAAGTCCACAATAGCATTCTCGGCGCCATCAAAATCTGACTCGTTGAAGAGGGCTCCGGCACGGTGCAGCAGTCCGGTGTAGACGAATTCCACATCATTACGGATGCGCTCCCGGTAAAAGCGGGAAAAGAGCGCAGCGGAAGACGCTCCATCAAAGCACTTATCGTGATAGAACACGCGGACCCGCACTCAATACCCTTCCTGACGCCCTGGCACCGTCTGATTCCTCCGGCCTGAATACTTACGCGTAAAGAGCAAAAGTAAATAGAGATGCCATCTCAGAAGAGTTCTGTCAAGCACGAAGCGGGCACACCAATGCTCTTTGCACCACAATGGGAATTCAACAAGACTCAGGCGGCCCCATTCATAGGCATTTCTTGGTAGCACATAGCAAGCGCACGGGCTAGACCACCCCAGCCTGCTTCTCTGCCATATCTCCGATCACAGGCAGTTTGAACATCTGACCCTGATAGGCCTTGAGCACAAGAACGACCCAAAGGATTAATCCGCCCAGACTAATCAATGGCCAAATCAGAATGGTAGCCCAACCCAGAAATGGAATGTGGACAACGATGCCAAGCGCAAGCCAGAGTGCGATCCAAGCCACTACAAAAAAAATGTTTTGGAAGGCATGGAAGCGCACGAAACGGTTCTTGTTGAAAGGCTCCACCACCAGGAAAACGATGGCGGGAATAATGGTCACATAGGCTAGCATGCCAGCTATATTCTCATTCATACCGCCGACCGTCCCTTGCACCGAAGCTGCTGCCGCCGGTGCGGCTGATCGGCACGCCGGACACAACGAAGATCCTTCAGGAACTTGCGTTCCACACGCGCTGCAGAAAGCCATACGTCCCCCCTCAAACATTGGATTTTGCGAACGATGCCGGGTAGATGCCAGCCGCATTTCCCCAGCCGTGGTCGCGCGGGAAGTTATCAGAATCAAGTGCCCAAAGCAAACGGAATCAAGATGAGGTTGATACACGCGGACCAGTGACTAAACGAGGTCCGCCTGGCGTTCTGCTAAAGCACCAACGAAAGGAATTCTAAACTTATCGCCCTGCAGCACCTTTACCAGTAGCAAAATCCAAAGGATGAACAAGCCTACCGCAAAGACCATTGAAAACAACAGCACCAGCAGGTGTCCGATCACCGGGATCAATGAAAACACGAAAAACAACGCCCGCAACGCTAGCCAGAGAGCAAGAGCCGAAATCGTCAAAAAAATGGACTGAAACGCGTGAAAGCGGATGAAGCGATTTTTCTTAAATGGCTCGATCAACAGGAACACCAGGGCAGGAAGAAAAGTGATGTAGGCAAGCATGCCCACAAGCCTGTCATTAAGCGCTGGTGCTTTGTCCGATACCGGCGCCGGTCCGGAAACATTTCGACCACAATCTGGGCAGAAAATCGAGTTGTCTGGCATTTGCGCACCGCATTTGGGACAGGAAATCGGCATCACCCTTCCTCACGGCCTTCAAAAGTGCGGCAAATCGGGCGACTAGTCGGGCACTGTCTCTCTTGTGGCAATTTTCACAAACCCGTGGAAGGTGTAACGAGCCATAGGAGAACAGTACTCGCGGCTGTCTCGCGCAGCTTTCACATGATAACAAGCTGCTCAAAGATGTTACTCGAATGGAGCGTTTTTCCGCCGCCGTCATTTCAAGTCATTGTTTTATCGGCTGAGGACCGATAGAATCGAGCCTTCTCATGGCAACTACCGCGATTGCTATCTCCGCTTCCAGACGTCCTCGTTGGTTCCTTCGTATCTTGATAGCAGTCCTGCTGCTCTTCGCCATAATTCTCATCGTCGTTGCGTGGCTCTATTTCGAGGCACGGTCTGCACTTCCCCAGTTGGACGGCAAGATTGTCGTTCAGGAACTTTCTGCCCCCGTCTCCGTTACTCGCGACAGCCACGGGGTACCCACCATCGAGGCGGCATCTCTCGAAGATCTCTTCTTCGCCCAGGGTTATGTAACCGCGCAAGACCGGCTTTGGCAAATGGACATCATGCGGCGATTTGCAGCCGGAGAGATTGCAGAGATTCTTGGCCCGGACTTTATCAAGCACGATCGCGAGCAACGCATTCTGGGTCTGCGCGCCGTCGCCCGCCGCGCAGGGGAAACGACCTCGCCACGCGATCGTTCTTTCTTTGAAGCATACGCACGAGGGGTGAACGTTTTCATCGACTCACACCGTGACCGCCTGCCGATTGAATTTCGCATCCTTCGTTACTCGCCGCATCCGTGGACGATAGAGGACACTCTTTTAATCGGCGCACGGTTGGTACAGGACCTAAACCATGGACCGTATCGAGAAGCGTTGACGCGAGAGGAGATCCTCGGCAAGCTTGGCCCGGAGCTTACCGCTGATTTATACGTTAACTCTTCCTGGCGAGACCGGCCACCCTCCGCCGACCCAAGGCGCGTGGAGCGCAAGCGGCAAGACTACGAGGAGAATCGCCGCTCGGGTAATAAAGCTTCCACGGAGCATAAAACCTTACAATCCCCCACCTACTCTTCTCAGCAAACTGGCGATGATCTCCTGCTCGTGCCCGGCTCCAATAACTGGGTCGTTTCCGGGCAGCACACGGTGACAGGAAGGCCATTGCTTTCCAATGACATGCACCTCAATCATGAGATGCCCAATCTGTGGTATGAAGCTCACCTGCGATGCGGGAGGTTCGACGTAGCCGGTGTGACGCTACCCGGAATGCCGTTTGTGACGGTGGGGCACAATCAAAGGATTGCCTGGGGATTTACCAACGTAGGTCCGACTGTCGAAGACGTTTATGTTGAGACCTTCAACGGCTCTGGTCAATATCTGACTCCCCAAGGTTGGCGCCCTCTGGAGCATCGTGAAGAGGTGATTCACGTCAAGAACAGACCCGACGTTACGGTGGATGTCGCCCTGACGCGACACGGTCCAATCATGACGGAGCTGGTTCCGGGCGAGTCGCGGAAGCTTGCGCTGAGTTGGACACTCTACGACTCGATGCATGACCCGTTCTTTGACGTGGACGCCGCGCAGAACTGGGATGAGTTCCGTCGGGCGCTTTCCACGTGGGATTCCCCCTCACAGAATGCGGCGTATGCCGATGTGGACGGACACATTGGGTATCAAGCGACAGGACACATTCCAATCCGGGCTGCTGGGGACGGAAGTGTGCCGGTGAGCGGCTCGGACAATTATCACGAGTGGACTGGTTACGTGCCATTTGAAAAGCTGCCCAGCGTGTACGACCCTCCTTCGGGAATAATAGCCACCGCCAATGGACGCATAACGCCGGATGGGTATCTCTATAGCCTTAGCAACCAATGGGGAGCACCGTGGCGCACCGAGCGCATCTATCGCGTGCTGGAATCAGGCAAGAAGTTTGAGGCTGCTGACATGCTGGCACTGCAGAATGATATCTATTCCGCCTACGACCGCTTCTGCACCGAGCGCTTTGTTTACGCTTTAGATCACACCGAAGGCCTCTCCGGACGGGCCCGCCAGGCGCGTGAGCTGATGCGTGACTGGGATGGAAGACTCACGATCGATTCGGCTGCCCCTACTATCGAGAGGGTCTCGCGACGCGAACTGGCGCGCTTATTATTGGAAGCAAGACTCGGGGCCGCGAAAAATGATGACCAATCAGCCGAGGGAACATTCGGCTGGAAGAGCTATCAATGGGAGATGGCTTCAATCTGGATCGAGAATATTCTGCTGAAACAGCCCAAGCGGTGGCTGCCACAGAGATACGAAAACTACGACGAACTTCTGGCGGCGGCGGTGGAGGCGGCGGTGAGCGACTCTTTAGCGCCTAAGGACCTAAGCAACTGGCATTGGGGAAAGTTTTCGCCGGTTGAAATTGAGCATCCGATTCTGAGCCGGCTTCCGATCATCGGCCGTTGGACGGGGCCCGGCCTTCACGATCAATCGGGCGGTGGTTACACGGTGAAGCAAGTTGGCCGAACTTTTGGTCCATCAGAAAGGCTCACGGTTGATCTTTCAGACCTCGACCAAACGAGGCTAAATCTCGTCACCGGGGAATCCGGTAACTTCCTCAGCCCTTACTACATGGACCAGTGGCGCTCCTGGTCTGAAGGTTTTACTTTCCTACTGTCGTTTTCGCGGACGGCAGTGCAGACGGCAAGGAAGCATCAGTTAGAACTTGAGCCGGGAAAATGAAGCGGGATTGCAGGCGTACGCAAATGCTGCGACTCGGAGCTCGCCGCCGATCAGAAGTCTAAGCTTTTCACATCGATTGCCTGGCCGGCAATATCAACCTGATTGCTTCCTAGTTTGTCTGTCGTCGTATTGAAGATACGCAACTCTCCGCCCTGAACCACATAAACGACATCCCGGTTAGCTATCGGCTCCAAGCCGGTAACATCGCCATTTTCAGGCGGAACGACGACACTCGAGTTCGCGGTGTTAAAAATTGAAAGGCAGCCTCTGACCTCGGAAGCCGTGCTTATTTCGGTGCAGGTGCGCGCGCCGACGAATAATTGTCCGTTGCTTCCCATACCCATCCGCTTGTGATACCCGTCAGTGATGATGATGGGACTAGGGTTGGTCAGGGTCATGGAGGCCACAGCGACGACACTCAACACTCCACAACTGGTGGCCGCAGTGGAAGAATCACAAGCTGTCCCGAGGGGAGTGCCCGCGACGTACAGTGTAGAACCCGTCAACAGACCAACCGTGGCGGCCGGAACCGGCAAGGCTGGACCAGCAACCGGCGGGTTCTGCGTGAGATCCAATGTTTGCACACTAGCTGCTTGCCCCCCGCATTCTGGACCACAATTCAGGATGTACGCGGTGGTGTCATCAGTGCTGAAAACACCCCAGACTGGCCGGTCGAAGCCGGGGACAAACGTTCGCGGGTCGGTAGAGGTTCCGATATCGCTGGGCGCAATTACCGTCACTACATCAGAGTTATCGCTGAACACGAGAAGTCGATTTGTGTTGTGACTTGCCACCAGGTAACGGGCGCTGGTGACACCTATTTCAATGGTGCTTCCCCCAGTTAGATTAAGCACTTCAACCGCGCCTGGGGATTGACCCGCGACCGGGGCGCTGCTTACAGCGGCATATCCAGTGGAACCGTCCTGAGAAACTGCCATACTTTCGGTCGGACCTGGCAAGGAAACACTTCCGATTGAGCTTTCGGTCGCGTTACCGATGGCAGCGACTGAATTATTCGATGCACTGAACACTAGTGTTAGCTTCTTGTTCGGCGAGAGCGTCATAAGTCCCGGGGCATTACCCGCGGGAATGGGTGGCTGGCGCACAATTGCGTCCTTCGCAGCGTCTATTAGAAACAGACCTGCGCTGGCAAAGACGGATGACACATCCTGCGAGACGAAAGCGCGAAATTGGACGCCGGTAGTAGTAGTCGTCCGAGTAGAAGGCGCCCGATATCCGCTGCAGGACACGCACACACTAGTCGAGAAAAATACGAGAGCAGCGGTCAAAGCTTGTTTCAAACCTGGCACTCCGAACTGCAAGCTGGATGGAGATTTAGATGCGAAAAACGGATTATAGCAGAGCAGTTTTCCCTTATTCGTAAGCGGCGAGGGTGGTGCTGATGCAAAAATGGCTTCTATCTTGTATTCTCAATCAGAATGCCTTCTGACCTGCTTGCCCATTTGAAAACCTCCGCGGTGCTTTGTGACGGCGCTATGGGCACCCTTCTCTACTCCAAGGGCATTTTCTTAAATCGTTGTTACGACGAGCTAAACCTGTCGCAGCCCGATCTGATTCGAAATATCCACCACGAGTACCTTCAAGCCGGCGCGGAAATTGTCGAGACCAACACGTTCGGCGGCAACAGCTTCCGACTCGCCCGCCACAGTCTGGCCGATCGTGCCCGCGATATCAATCTGGCAGGCGCCCGCCTGGCGCGAGAAGCTGCCAAGAGCTTTGATCTGTGGGTAGCTGGTTCGGTCGGGCCACTGGGAATTCTTATTGAACCCCTTGGCAAGACTTCTTACCAGGAAGCACGAGATTCCTTTCGCGAACAGATCGAAGCATTGGTGGAAGGCGGCGTTGACCTCCTCATTCTGGAGACCTTCGGATATCTTGAAGAACTGCACCAGGCGATATTGGCAGCTCGCGACGTGAATCCAAAGATTCCGGTCGTAGCGCAGGTCACGATTGATGAAGATGGCAATTGTCTGGATGGCGCCGATCCTGAGACCTTCGCCGCTAAGTTGGAGGAGTGGGGAGCAGACTTAATCGGGTGCAATTGCAGCGTGGGTCCAGTCGCCATGCTCGATGCAATCGAGCGCGTGCACGCCGCCACTTCCCTGCCCCTTGCAGCGCAACCCAATGCCGGTGTCCCGCGATCAGTCGAAGGCCGGAATATCTATCTGTGTTCGCCGGAATACATGGCCAGCTATGCGCGGAAGTTTGTCGCGGCTGGCGTGCGTATCGTTGGCGGATGCTGCGGTACTACCCCTGAACATATCCGTGTCATGAAAGCAGCGCTTCGCGTGGGGGGAGCCCGAGCGAAAGCTTCCGGCTCCCACGGCGTGAGCACTCCACCCGCGCCTTCTGCCGGTCCGACCATTCCGCTCGAGGAGCGTTCCCGTATCGGAGCTAAGTTGGCGAGGGGCGAATTCGTCACCATGGTGGAGATCGTTCCGCCCAAGGGCACCGATATCCGTAAAGAAGTGGAAGGCGCACGTTTTCTAAAATCAGTCGGTGTGGATGGGATCAATATTCCTGATAGCCCGCGCGCCTCCGCTCGCATGAGTAACCAGGCGCTCTCACTGCTTGTACAGCAAGAAGTTGGCATCGAGGCAATCCTGCATTACACCTGCCGCGACCGTAACGTTTTGTGCATTCAATCCGATTTGCTGGGCGCGGCAGCCACGGGGATCCGCAACCTGATCTGCATCACCGGCGATCCGCCGAAGATGGGGAATTATCCCGACGCAACCGCTGTTTTCGATGTGGATGCGATTGGCTTGGTGAACATCGTACACAATCTGAATCGCGGGCTCGACATCGGCGGCAACCCTATCGGGCAAGGTACAGGCTTCGTCATAGGGGTGGGCGCGAACCCCGGCATTCCCAACATTGACGAGGAGATTCGCCGCTTTGAATTCAAGGTTGGGGCAGGCGGCGAGTATGCCGTCACTCAACCGGTCTTTGATCTGGCGAATCGAACATTGCCGCATACCTGTAGTGGCCGGTATCTGGCCGCTTGTAAGCGTGCGCAATGCTGAGTTCATGAAGAATGAGTTGCGAGTCTCCGTACCCGATTCCATTCTGGAGCGCATGGGGCGAGCTGCCACTCCCGACGCCGCCCGAGCCGAAGGGGTCGCCATTGCTCGGGAGATGCTCACCGCGCTACGCGACATGGTCCAAGGCGCTCAGATCAGTGCGCCGATGGGAAGGTACTCCTCTGCGGTGGACGTCCTGGAAGCCTTAGGGTCCGCCGCCTCTGCCCGGCCTGCTGCAAGCAGGTGAACTCGGCGCTCTGCCCAGTCTTTCTCGCACGATTTGGTCCCTATATGAGAAGCAACCTTCGAAAGCGGGGCGCCAACCTGGCGCTTTAAAAAATTGTGGACACAGTATGCAAGAAATTGCATAAAATAGAAGCTCGGAGCAGACCCCAGGTGCCTAAGTTCGAAGAGTGTCTCCAGCGGCTAGAGAAAATCGTTCAGGAGTTGGAAAAGGGCGAAGTTCCTCTAGAGAAGTCGCTAACCCTTTTTGAAGAGGGTATGCAACTTTCTTCAGCCTGCCGGAAGGAACTTGAAAATGCTGAAGGTAAAGTGGAGGTTCTGCTGAAGCAGAACGGGAAGCTCCAGGCCCAGCCGTTCGAGCACTTGAACGAAAACGTGTCGGAAAGAACCGGGCGCGTGAAATCGTAGTGCTCGCTGGTATCAACCTTTCGTGACAGCAGTCAGCTTGGCTGTCACTTGCTCAGTTCGCCGCGGGAACGGCGAACCCGAGGGAGTAAGTATGCAAGCCTTAAGTGTAGTCCTTTTTCAGAGCGATTCCAGAATCGCTCAGGCTCTCGCCTCCAGCCTGCACAGTCAATTTCAGTCCGTTCATGTGGCGCGATCACTAGACGATCTTCGTCTCGCGATCGCGAAGCACCGGGCAGATGTCGCAGTCTTGGATGTAGAACTATCCCGTCTATCCGAGGTAGAAAAATTGCACCACGAATTCCCATGCGTTTCGATCGTATGCACCCACCGACTCGCGGATGAAGAGATGTGGGCAGCGGCCTTGGCTGCAGGGGCCGCCGACATCTGCCCTGCCTGGGACACACGAGGTATTCTCAGTTCTGCGCTGCGCAGTACCGCGACTTCCCATTCGGCCGCCGCCTAAGCAAAACGTGGATTCCTGCGAGGACGCCTGCGGGCGTCGTCGTTCATTTCCTGCGAACTGCACACTCACCGATCTGATATCCGTGCGTGCGGTCATTGGTGCTCGATTTCAACCGTCATCGACAGATTGTTATACTCACACTCCATGCTCAAGGACGTGCTCGAACAGGGCCGCACAGCTACGGATGCGGCGCTGGAACGATTGTTGCCTCCAGAGACGCAGCACCCCGTCTCCATTCACAAAGCTATGAGGCATAGTGTGTTTGCCGGAGGCAAGAGATTGCGACCGATCTTGTGCATGGAAGCGGGGCGAATGGTGGCCGATACTACTCCTTATGGCATTGACGAGTTGGGCGCAGCCCTCGAAATGTTCCATACCTACTCCCTTATTCACGACGATCTTCCGGCGTTAGATAACGATGATCTGAGACGCGGGCGGCCTACTTGCCATAAAGTATTCGGCGAGGCGATCGCGATACTGGCGGGGGACGCATTGCAGACACAGGCCTATGAAGTGCTCGCAAGTCTCCACTGCCATGCGCAATGGCGAGTGAAAATAATTAAGGAGGTTGCCCGTGCGACTGGCACGACAGATGGCATGATCGGCGGTCAGGTAGTCGATCTCGAAGCCGAACACACCCGGGCCGACGCGACAACGCTGGAATACATCCATCGCGCCAAGACCGCGGCTCTGATCACGGCCTGTGTCGTGAGCGGCGGACTCTATGCCGAGGCAAACGATGTAACCGTCGCCAAACTTCGCTCCTTCGGACAAAATATTGGACTCGCATTCCAGATTGTCGACGATATTCTTGACGTCACCCAAACCTCCGATCAGTTGGGCAAAACCGCGGGCAAAGATAGCGCTGCGGAAAAAGCCACCTATCCAGCTCTGTTCGGGGTGGACGAGTCAGTGAAGAAAGCTGACGTGCTCGTGAAAGCAGCTCTTTCGGAGATGGACGACTTCGGTCCTCGCGCGGATACGCTGAAATCCTTGGCGCGATTCTTGGTGGAGAGAAAGAAGTAATTCTCGACTGACATGCCTTCGCTTCCCCTGGACATCCTGGCCATTGCCGCCCATCGTGACGATGTGGAGCAAACCTGCGGCGGAACGTTGCTGAAAATGGCCCAGCTCGGTCAGCGGACTGGGATCCTCGATCTTACCCAGGGAGAAATGGGAACGCGCGGCACCGCCGAGGACCGTGCGCGCGAAGCGGCGGAGGCGGCTAGAATTTTGAAAGTCTCGTGGCGTGGAGCGCTCGAGATCCCTGACGGCCGCGTTGAAAACACCTGGGAAAATCGCCTGAAAGTCGCGCGCCTTATTCGCGAGCACCGGCCGAAGGTTGTAATTCTTCCCTATTGGAAAGGCCGCCACCCGGATCATTACACCGCTTCTATCCTGGGATACGAGGCATGTTTCCTAGCCGGGCTTAGCAAGCTGGCTTTGACAAGGCAGGGTCGGATTGATGATCCCTTGCTGCCGTACCGTCCCTTCAAAATCATCTATGCGACTCTCTATTACGAAGTTCGTCCCACGTTCGTAGTTGACATCACTGATCAATTCGAAGCCCGCTTCCAGTCACTTATGGCTTACAGATCACAGTTCGCTGATCAGGAGGCTGGCAAGGACCTCTTCCCTGCTCAGGCCGAGATTCGTGTTCGCATCGAGGCCATGGCGAGATTTTACGGGATGCTTGGCGGTGTGACGTATGCCGAACCATTTTTGCAAAAAGAAGTAGGACTAGTGGAGAATCTGCTGCAAATTCCGGTGAAGTCAATCTAAGCCCCATAGCCGATTATTTCTTCAGCGCCACCGCCACTCCGTCCCGAATCGGCAGAATCGTTGTGAACAAATCGGGCGAACCGTACAGCAGGCGATTGAATTCAAGTATCGCTTTGGTGGCGGCATCAGGCGGATTTTTCTGCGCCACTTTGCCGCTCCATAGGACGTTATCCGTAACGAATAGCCCGCCCTTGCGTAGCTTGGGAATGGCAATCCGGAACACCCGAGGGTAGTCTTCTTTATCAACGTCGTTGAAGATGATGTCGAATTCCTGCTTCTGCTCGGAAAGAAGTTCGAGGGCATCGCCCACGTGCACGGTTATGCGATTGCTGACCCCGGCTCGTTCAAAGTATTGGCGGGCCTGCTCGGCGTTCTTGGAGTCGCCATCGGTGTAGATGACTCGTCCCTTATCTCCCACCGCACGAGCCCACCAGATTGTGGAGTATCCGATGGCGGAGCCCATTTCGAAAACGCTCTTCGCGCCAATCATGAGGGCCAACTGGTACAAGACCCGCGCGACGGCCGGCCCCACGATAGGCACCTCGCACCGTGCCGCTTCCGTCTCCATTTCAGTGAGCACTTCATCTCGCGGCGGCAGCAGAGAATATAGATAGTCTTCAACCGCACCGACGGTAATGCCGCCCATCCGCCAATATGCGCTCTGGTTCGGTTCTGGCACAGTAACCCTCGATTTCTAACAGCTTCCGGCAGCCGATTTCGTTTAGTTCATCGAAGAAATTCAGACTGGGTTGGAGACTGCAATAACGACGAAGAACTACAAAAGCGTAACGCCCGGTTTCATTTCGACGATCTCCGCGCCGGGCACGAGCTTCTGTAAATCGCTGGGTTTGCCGGTAAGCACCGGAAAAGTTCCGAAATGCATGGGAATCACTGTTTTCGGCTTGAGCAGGTTGCAGGCGTAGGCGGCTTCACGCGGGGACATGGTGAAATGGTCCCCAATCGGAAGCATGGCGATCTCCGGCCCGTACAGGTCACGAATGATAGCCATATCACCGAATACGTTCGTGTCTCCAGCATGATAAATCTTTAGCCCGTTGGCGAAAGTAATCACGTAACCGCAGGCTTCCCCACCGTAGACGACCTGGTCGCCATCCTGAATGCCGCATGAGTGGTCGGCGTGTACCATCGTCACTTTAATATCCCCGACAGTCTGCGTGCCACCCTTGTTCATCATCGACGTTTGTTTCACGCCCTTCTTCTCCAGCCACCCACAGAGTTCGGGGATACCAACAACAGTCGGCTTGTGCTTTTTGGCGATTTCGACCGCATCGCCAATGTGGTCAAGATGTCCGTGAGTGCAGAGCATGACGTCGACTTTCTTGACAGCTTTCTCATTCTCGGGACACATGGGATTCCCCATGACCCAGGGATCGACGAGGATTGTCTTGCCTCCAGGAGTTTCCATCCTGAAAGTCGCGTGGCCTAGCCAAGTGAGTTTTATGCCTTTGAGGTTCATGGGCGAAATCGCTTCGCGGTTCCTAGTTTCTCGGTTCTTAAGCCTGCCGGTTTCAAGAATATTGCTGTGCCGCTATTTGCTTTGTTCCCATCCGCGGTAGCCAGTGGCCAGTGAGATGACGTTCTTGAAACCCATTTTTTTGAGCATCCATGCAGCGAGGGCGGAGCGGCTCCCACCGCCACAATAAAGCACCAGCTTCTTATTCTTGTCAGTGGTCACTTTGTCGATATTATGTTCGACCATGCCACGCGGGATCGCTACTGCTCCCGGGATCGTACCGCGTGCAGTCTCATCTGGCTCACGCACATCGATCAGCACGAAATCGTCCCCGGACTGTTGCATCTTTTTGAGCTCGACGGGACTTATTTCCTGGATTTCCTTCTTGGCTTCATTCACGAGCTGGTTAAACTCGGGCAGAGGCATGGTGAGAATTTCCTTTACTAGAACCATACTTATTTTAGTGGGCGCCGTCCTGGGCTGCAATGTCAGAAGCTGCCCGGGTCAGCAACTAAGCTTCTGTATTTTTGCCTACTCCCTGCGGTTAATATGTTTGCCGTGCCTGAACTCAAAATCCTGCTTTCCCATGAACAGATTGCCAAACGAGTGGCAGAAATGGGAGCCGAAATAAGCCGCGATTTCGCGGGGCAGCCGATCATTTTACTGGGGGTGCTGAAGGGCGCAGCTATTTTTCTCAGCGACCTGGCTCGGCAGGTGCAGCTCGACTTGAATTTCGATTTCATCGGTGTATCGAGTTATGGAACAAGCCTCGGTCCGGATGCTCAGCTCAAGAAAAATGCAGGGTGGGATTCAACCGGAGAGGTTCATCTGACGAAGGATGTCGATCAATCTCTGGCAGGCAAGAATGTAATTCTGGTAGAAGATATTCTCGATACCGGGCTGACCCTCAATTATCTGAGGCGGCGACTGCTAGCGCATGGACCCAAAACGCTGCGTATTGCAGCTCTTCTGGACAAGCCATCCCGTCGAAAACACGCGCTTGAGGCGGATTATCTCGGTTTCTCGATTCCGGACGAGTTTGTGGTCGGATACGGACTCGATTATGCGGAGCGGTACAGGAATCTGCCGGACATTTGCGTTCTTCCGAGTACACCGTGCTAGTGTGACTGGTAGGCTCTTTCCTACCAGATCCGGCTGCTTGACCCCGTTCTCCATTACATCACCGTCTAACAGGTAAAATAACTTCATGGCACAAACAGCGGCTCTTACTCCCGAGACAATCTCTCTTGCTGACTGGCGCACCACGGCGCGCTACATCGATCATTCTCTACTGCGGATGGAAACCACTCGCAATCAGGTCATTCGCCTATGCCAGGAAGCAGTCCATTATGGTTTTCCGACGGTTTTCGTGCACCCTTGCTTCGTTGCTCTTGCAGCGAATGTTTTGCACGGCACTCCGGTGAAGGTCGGAACCCCGATCGGCTTCTCTCTTGGCGCGGCTCACACCACCGTCAAGCGTTTTGAGGCATTGGAAGCGCTACGAGTGGGCGCGGAAGAACTGGATATGGTCATGAATGTAGCCATGCTGAAATCTGGAGAAACCGACTTTGTCCAGAATGATATTCGAGCCATTGTTCAGGTTGCACATGAAGAGGGGATCGTTCTGAAGGTGATTCTGGAAACGCCGTTGCTGACGCGCGACGAAAAGATTCTGGCATGTGAGTTGTCGTTAGCTGCTGGAGCGGACTTCGTAAAAACAGCGACCGGCCTGTTCGGTGGCGCGACTGTCGAAGATGTCTCCCTTATGCGATCGGTGGTGGGAACGCGTGCGCGTGTCAAAGCCTCGGGTGGTGTGCGTACGGCTAAAGAATTGGCTGCAATGGTTGGTGCCGGCGCCGACCGCATCGGCACCAGTTCCGGAGTAAACATGATGCGCGACTTGGGTGCTCCGGAACTTGCCTAGTCTACGTCTTGCGAGTGAACCACGGCTCTGGTTAGTTCCGCAACAACAAGCACTACTAAACGCAAACACGTCCTCGCCAGGCAGCGGTTATTAACCTGCTCGGCTGATATCATAGTCATAGTGGAAACCCTAACAACCCAATCTGAGCTGCCTTCCAAGGTAGAGCCTTTGCTGCTGGAAGTCGCAGACGTGGTCAACACCACGTTGGATCTCGACACCACACTGCGCCGGGTGGCGGAACTGGTACGCAAAGTCATTGATTATGAAATATTTGCCATTCTTCTGCTGAACGAGAAGGCTCAGGAGCTACGTTTTCGCTTTCAGGTGGGTTATCCGAAGGAAGTAGCTGATCGCATCAAGATTAGAGTTGGCGAGGGTGTCACGGGACGAGCCGCGCAGCAGAGACAGGCAGTGCTGGTCAATGATGTGAGAACTGAAGACGGTTACATCGATGTCGTGCCGAACGTATGCTCTGAACTGGCCATTCCTCTCATTGTTAAGAACCGCGTTATCGGGGTGATTGACATCGAGGCGCGAGAGCCGGGCTACTTCAGAGAGGAACACAAGCGGCTACTAACGTTAATCGCGTCACGCATGGCCGTGGGTATAGAAAATGCGCGGCTGCACACGCGCACCACGAGGCAAGCGCGCACCCTCCTTTTGCTCAATGAAATCGCGCGCGAATTGACTTCCATTCTAAATCTGGATCAACTTCTCAAGCGCATTGCGGAATTGCTGAGCCGCCTGATCGACTATCAGATGTTCAGCATTCTGCTCCTTGATGTTACAGGGGAAAAACTGCAGCACCGCTTTGCCGTCCGCTTTCAGGAAAATATTCACCTCAAACATGACGTTCCTCTGGGCAGAGGCGTTGTGGGCTACGCTGCGCGGAACAAGCAAGCTGTTCTGGTGCCGGATGTGAGCAAAGATCCGCGATACGTACTGCTGAATCCGGAAACCCGTTCCGAGCTGGCAGTACCACTCATTTATAAAGACAAAGTCATCGGAGTGCTCGATCTGGAGCACACACGGCGCGGTTTTTTCACCGAGGACCACAAGCGAACTATCACCACCCTCGCTGCACAGATTGCGATTGCTGTCGAAAACGCCCAACTGTACGAGGAGATCGCTCGCCAGGAACGACGACTGGAGCGTGATCTTGCACTAGCACGAGAATTGCAAGTCCGCCTCCTGCCGCAGACACGTCCTAAGCTGCCGAATCTGGAGGTAGCCGCCAGATTTGTGCCAGCTCGCGCGATTGGTGGCGACCTTTACGACTTTGTGGATTACTCGCTATCCCGCCTCGGAATTACTATTGGCGACGTTAGTGGAAAGGGCGCACCCGCGGCGATTTACGCTGCATTGGTCAGCGGGATCTTGCGCTCCCATGCCCCGATCGAGCCTGCGCCAGCGGAAATGCTCTCAGCTATCAACAATTCATTGGGAGAGCGTCGCATAGACGCGCAGTTTGTCTCGATTATCTACGCGGTATGGGACGATTCGATGCGCACGCTACAAGTCGCAAACTCTGGACTGCCCCGCCCCATTTATTGCCACGACGGCAAGATTGAGATTATTGAGGCCACGGGGCTGCCGCTCGGATTATTTGACGATGCGGAATACGATGAGTTCAGCTTCCAGGCGAAACCAAGTGACATGTTCGTATTTTTCAGCGACGGCATCCTGGACGCGCGCAACACAGAAGGTGAACTTTTCGGACGCCAGCGTGTCGAGCAGATTAGTGCTGAGTGCGCCGACAAGTCCGCCGACTACGTTGTAGATTCCCTGTTCGAGGCAGTCGAGAAACATGCGGCGGGTGTTGACCCTTTTGACGATCAGACAGTAGTCGCCATCAAGGTCAAAGGCAATCCTGCCAAACGCAAGTGAGCCGCGCTAAAGCCAGCCGCGAAGCCCGCCCGCCCGCCTTTTGGTATCGCGAAGCCAGAAAGGGATGGCTGCGCCGGAAGGCAGGATCAGTACTGTGCTGTGATGATGTTCCGGTTGCCCAGCTTGCCGAGCGCTTTGGCACGCCGTTGTACGTTTATTCGGCATCCACGATTGTTGACCGGCTGCGTGCCTTTGACAATGCTTTCCGAACTATTGCGCATAGCGTTTGCTACTCCGTAAAAGCGAACTCCGCCCTGGGTATTCTTCGACTGATCTCCGGGCTGCGGTGCGGTTTCGACGTAGTGTCGGGCGGCGAACTGGAGCGCGTGCTTCAGGTGGACAAACGCGCGGCACGCAAAGTGGTGTTCTCGGGAGTCGGTAAGACTAAGGAAGAAATGCGACAAGCTCTAAAGGCCAAAATCCTGCTGTTCAATGTTGAGAGTGAGTCGGAGTTATGGGCGCTGGCAGAAGTTGCGGCAACCTTGAAGAGAGTCGCTCCTATCGCTTTGCGAGTAAATCCCGATGTCGCGGCCGAAACTCATCCCTACATTTCTACAGGTCTTCGAAAGCACAAGTTTGGAATTCCCATTTCCGAAGCACGATCGCTATATGCCTGGGCGTCGGGTAGCCGGCATTTAAAAGTTGCTGGAATCAGCGTTCACATTGGATCGCAAATCACCGAAGTGAAGCCATTCCGGGCCACCATGGAGCGGGTCGCGGAGCTAGTGCAAGTATTACGCCAGGATGGCCACCAAATCGAGTTCGTCGATGCAGGTGGCGGCCTGGGGATTTGTTATGAGGACTCAAGCGCTCCTGAGTTTTCACACCACGTCGTCGCTTACGCCGAGGCAGTTGTGCGGCCACTACGCGGACTCAAAGTGCATCTGCTGCTGGAGCCAGGCCGATCAATTGTAGGCCCAGCGGGCGCGCTACTTACCTCGGTACTGTATAAGAAAAAGAATGACGGCAGGAGATTTCTCGTCGTGGATGCGGCCATGAATGATCTGCTTCGCCCATCTCTTTACAATGCGTACCACGAGATCATTCCAACGACAGCTGATTCTCATGCCACTACAGGGCGAGAAAACGTCGACGTGGTTGGTCCGGTATGCGAAACCGGTGATTTTCTGGCACGCGACCGCGAATTGCCAATCGTAAATGAAGGTGATTTGCTCGCCATCCTCGATGCCGGGGCATACGGCATGTCGCAGTCTTCCAATTACAACACGCGCCCACGGCCGGCTGAGGTGCTGGTGGATGGCAAGTCGGTGAAGCTTATTCGCAGACGGGAGTCGGTGACGGATTTGTTGCGGCCAGAGAGCTTTTAATTCCTAGGTTTCAAACTTCCACCGCGAAGCGATCTCGTTGAGCCACACTCAGACGACAGCTGGTCTCGCGCTCATTCAAGCCTTGAAGGCAGAAATCTAATTTCGCTTCCTTGATGACTCCGGATGCCACGCGTAAGCAGCCCCTGTCCAGTAAAGAACACCGTGGCTGCCGCCGAGCTGTTCCGCTATGACATCGCGCTGACTGGAAAAGACTCCAAAATCACGTTGCAGGCTTTGTGAGGGACGGGCAGACGCCAACGCATTTCCGGCGGCGTTGGAGAGCAAATAAGCCTGACGGGCTCGCTGATCCCGCCAACCCTCTTTGCCAAAACCGTGAATCACCGCTAATAATAATTGGCCTGACCTCACATGCTCCGGCTCGGTTCGAGGAGGCAGGATCACGACCGTCTGGTTTTTCGGCGGAACGAATGCACGGTGCGGATCTTGAATAATCCAATTGGCCAAGGAACTATTGATTTCCGATAGTCTCCGGTGCGCCGGCTTGACCAGTACCGCAAGGTCGACGGAATCATCTCCATTGAAATCTCCTGCAACGAAGAAGTCAGGGGTTTGGTTGTCTACGTTGACTGTGGTTCCGAAAACTCGAGCAACCGCTTGCTGCACTTCTTGAGCAGTCGGTTTTGGTGGCGGGGTTCCCGATTTTTGAGTGAAGGCTTGTCTTGCCGTGCCAGCAGGGTTAGGTTGTTTTGGGATGGGCGATTCAGTCGCACGCTCCGGTGAAGGGCCGCAACTTAGCAAGGTAATGCATATTCCAATCAGGGAAAGCACGCCTGAGCGCCTGGAAAGCATTTTCGTCATGAGCTTGCCGAAAGAGTCTCTCCAACTCCAGTCAGGAACAGCTGCAGGGGCACGGAGGAGGAAATCCTCCGCGCCACCTTTGCCGTTTACTCTCTGCCGAACCTCATAGCGCCTGCAGGAAAGCGATCAGTTGGTTCTTTTGAGTCAAAGAGAGATTGCGGTAGTTGTTGATGACAAAAGTCGCCTCTCCACCGTGCCGCAGGATAGCGTCATTGCGGGTAAACGTCAGAAGGTCGTGCATCAGTCGGCTCTTCGTACGCAATCCCCAAAGTGGTGCAGTACGCATCTTGTTGGCGGTGTCGGGTGGCCCGTTCTGCACAATACCGTCACCGGTATTGAGGTTGTGCAGCAGGAAGTCGCTGTAAGGGTGAATGGTTTTGCTGCCTAGTGCCGATGGCACGGTAAAGGCCCCGCCGTTGATAACAGTTCCAGTGGGCGCCGTCGTGATAGCAGTCACATGGCAGATAGCACAACCGGTCGAAGTGAAAATGGATTGCCCTGTCCGGGCGTCCGAGGTTGCCATTTGAATCGGGTCCACGGGCGGCGCCTTGGTGCCGCGCATGAAGGTCGCGAAGTGGTCGATATCAGCCATACCAATACTGTCGTTGTGGTCTTCGGGATCCGTGTCTGTCTTGCAAACGGTGGTGGTATCGGTCGGAAGCAATCGACTGCTGATCCCTTGCTCGTTGAGGTAAGCATCGGCGCTGAAGGAAAGCAGGCTGGCTTGTTGATTCTTCCAGCCAAAGCGCCCGCCGCGAATTTGCCCGGACGCCTCCAACACTGGCACTTGGATAAACTCACCGGAAATGTAGCCATAGCTCTGCGACGGCTGGCGGAGGGCAATCTGATAGAGAGTGTTGCTGTCAATGGATTCGACGAAGCCATCGCCCAGAACATTCAGCGAAGCTCTCAAAGCGTGGATGACCTCGGTTCCCGGCACGCGTTCCTGAGCCTGCGGACAGGTGGCGCGGTCGTTGATCAACGACCGGTTGGGGATGGTGTTCAATCCATTATTGATGGTAATGGTGGGGTTGATGAAGTTGCCATAGTTATCGTTGTGACCAACACGCAACTCAGTTATCTGGCTGTTACCGCCTGTGTTGGGGTTCTGATGACAATTCACACAGGATTGCGCGTTATACACCGGCCCCAGGCCGTTGTCCACGCCATCCTGCTCCTCAAAAACGGATTGGTCGTTGGCGAAGGTGTCACCTGCAGGCTCCGGAAATCCGTTGCTCACGCTTTGCGAACCCTGGTTCGCATTTAGTGTGGGCGTACTGAATCCGGTAGGTGCCTCCGTCACTGACTCACTGTACACAATGCTGATGGCTCCCAACATGGTGATGAGAGCGACCGCACCCAAATACATCCCAAAAGTACCGAAACGCCTCATTCTGCATTCCTCCTCTGGAGCGCAATGGGCTCCAGTGCCGCATGTTGCGACCGAGTGGGAACGTTACCTGACGTCCGCTTGGGCGCGGTCCGTTCCTCTCCTCTAGCGGGCAGCTCAGGGGGAGGAACGAGCCGCAACCGGCGGAGGTTTGAGAGTGAGTGCTAAAGACCTTCTTAAATTGGTACCGAAAAAACCAACTACGTGGCGCGGAGAGTAGTACAACGAGAAAACGGTGTCAAGAAAAAGTTCGTGACCGTGGAAAATAATTGTGGACAAATCATGACAGGTAACTAAGCGCTTCTGCTTAGTTACGCTGCCCAACATTAGGAAGGTACTGACTTATTTTGTTTCAATCCTATCCCACACGATTCTGCCCCCAACGATAGTCACCAGAGCTTTGACGTCTCGAATCTTTGTTGGATCGGTGGAGAAGATGTTGTCACTGAGCAGAACCATGTCGGCGAGTTTGCCGGGAGAGATGGAACCCTTTTCCTTTTCCTGGAATTCCGCGTAAGCCGAGCCCATGGTATACGCTTCCACGGTTTCCTCGACCGTCAGTTTCTGTTCCGGGAACCAGCCGTTGGGATTCTTGCCATCAAGGGTAGCGCGAGTTGCTGCCGCATATACCGTCAGCATGGGATTGAGCGGCGCCACGTTCCAATCCGTACCTAATGCAAGCCGCACACCGTGGTTGAGGAATGTGCGGAAAGCATAGGTCCGACTGGCCCGATCATGGCCAATACGTTTCTCCGCCCAGCGACCGTCATCAATAGCATGGTATGGCTGGACGGATGCTATGACTTGTAGCTGGGCAAAACGGTAAAAATCCTTGGCTGCCATATGCTGGGCGTGCTCAATTCGAAAGCGGCGGTCGGCTTCTCCATGGGCCTTTACGACATCGGAATAAAGATCAAGAATGATTGAGATTGCCTGATCGCCTATGGCGTGAGTACAGAGCTGCAAACCAGCCGCATCGGCAGTCATCATGCGATCACGCATCACCGACACGGGTTGCATCTCGTCGGAAAGCAGACCGTGATTGCTCGGCTGGTCGGTAAAAGGATCGAAGAAATAAGCAGTCGCGGAACCGAGAGAGCCGTCCGCGTAACCCTTGAGAGCTCCTATTCGTAGATAAGGTCCACCGAAGGCGTGGCGAATGCCGATCTTGGCCTGGTCGTCAACGCGCATGATGAAGGGAGCAGCGTAGATCCGCGCGGTCAGTTCTCCCCGTTGGAGCAGCTCCGAAAAGACGGCAATATCGGCGTATTCGGGATTCATGTCCTGCACACTGGTGACGCCGAATGAGGCGGCGTGAGCGAGGGCACGCTTCACTGCCAGCAGCCGCTGCTCATGCGTCAGCGGAGGGATAACCTTGTTTACATATTCCATCGCCGCATCTTTGAGCGCCCCGGTGGGATTGCCTTGGGCATCGCGGACGATGGTCCCGCCTGGCGGATCGGGAGTTTTGGCGCTCACGCCCGCCATGCGCAGCGCCAAGGAATTGGCGAGCGCCATGTGGCCGTCGTAGCGGTTGACGAACACCGGGGTATCCGGC
>Ga0209471_1000592_pt1 | contig 23436 bp, 7 predicted proteins | sample GraSoiAngelo_128_FD_185885 | JGI IMG/M metagenome (GOLD analysis project Ga0209471, IMG submission 185885) | Grasslands soil microbial communities from the Angelo Coastal Reserve, California, USA - 14_0927_12_20cm (SPAdes) (version 2) | ecosystem: Environmental > Terrestrial > Soil > Grasslands ... | reverse complement strand
ACCTGTGTCAAGCCCTAGCGGGTGTGCCCTTACCGTGTCAACCATCGGTACATTTGCCGTCAGCGCGCCGCTCTTCCTTGTGGATGGCACCCGTGGTAGGCTGCGCCCGGGAGGAGGGAGCCCTGGTGTCCGTTCGACTGCAGCCGCACGTCGCGCGCCTGGCCATTGCCTGGGCCGTGCAAACGCCAGACGCCCGCCATAAAGAGCTCGAAGGAAGCCTCGTCTTCGCCGATATCAGCGGCTTCACCCGCCTCTCGGAACGGCTCGCCAAGCGCGGGGCCGTGGGCGCGGAGGAACTGGTTGCCATCATCAACGCCTGCTTCGGTGCCCTGCTTCCCGCCGCGTATGAACAGGGGGCCGGCCTTCTCAAGTTCGGCGGCGACGCCCTGCTCCTTTTATTGGAGGGCGAAGGCCACGCCGCGCGAGCCTGCGTTGCGGCCTACGAGATGCGGCGCCGTCTCGCCGAATTCACCCGCTCCAGGACGGTAAGCGGGGCATCCGACCTTCAGATTTCGATCGGAGTGCACAGCGACCGTTTCGATTTCTTCCTTGTGGGCGGTTCCCACCGGGAGCTGCTGGTGACCGGACCGGGTGCTACCCGGACGGTTGCCTGTGAGAGCGCGGCAGAAGGCGGCGACATCCTGATCAGCCGAGCGACCGCCGCTGCCGTCGACCCGGTAGCCATCGGATCGGAAAAGGGACCCGGCGCTCTGCTGCGCTCCGCCCCCTCCGTGAGCTGGCCGATCGGCGCGGTGGAGACGCCTCCGGTTGCCGGCTCTGAGCTGGAGTTGCTTGTGTCGGCCGGTCTGCGCGAGTACATCGAAGAGGGCGTGCTGGAGCCGGAACACCGCGACGCCAGCCTCGCCTTCATCCGGTTCGGTGGAATCGACCAGATGCTCGCGGTGGAAGGCGCCGATGCGGTGGCCGATGCCGTCGACCACCTGGTGCGCACGACCCAGAATGCGGTGGAGGAGGAGGGCATTACGTTCCTGGAGTCGGACATCGCCTCGGACGGCGGGAAGCTCTATGTGGTGGCGGGGGCACCGCGCGCCTCAGATCGCGACGAGGAGAAACTGCTGCGAGCGATGCGCGCCGTCATGGATGCGCGGCCGCTCCTTCCCCTCAGCATCGGCGTCAACCGCGGTCATGTTTTCAGCGGGCTCATCGGCACCCCGGTACGGCAGGCCTACTCGGTGATGGGTGACCCGGTGAACCTTGCTGCCCGCCTGGCCGGGCGCGCCTTGGCCGGTGATGTCATTGCAACCCCGGCCGTCCTCGATCGATCGCGCACCGTCTTCCAGCTGGAACGACTCGAGCCCTTCATGGTCAAAGGCAAGCAGCAGCCGATCACCGCCTTCCGAGTGGGCGCCGTCGAGGGCGTCCGCCAGGCGCGGGTCGAGGCCGGCCTGCCCATCGTCGGCCGCGACCGAGAAATCATGCTCCTCCAATCCGCCGTGAGCGCCGCCGGCGCCGGCCGCGGCGACCTGCTGGAACTGGTCGGCGAGGCCGGTCTGGGCAAATCGCGTCTCGTGGTCGAACTGCGAGCGCTGGCGATCGAGATGTTGCCGCTGACGGTCGAATGTGAGCCTTACGAAGCGTCGACGCCCTACTTCGCCTTCCGCCGACTCTTGCAGAGCCTGCTGGACCTCGAGCTGGGCGAAGACCCGGCGGCCAATACCGCGCAGCTGAGCGAGCGATTCTCGGGGACGGCCCCCGAGGTAATCCCCTGGCTGCCGTTGCTGGCACTCGTCCTCGACCGGCCGGTGCTCTCCACGCGAGAAGCGGATGAGGTCGATCCCATCTTTCGTCGGGCCCGGATCCACGCGGTCGTGCGCACCCTGCTGACGAAGCTGCTGACGAGGCCGACGGTCCTTATCTTCGAGGATGCGCACTGGATGGACGAGGCGTCGGCCGAGTTGGTCCGCCATCTGGCGGAACACATCCACGCCCGGCCCTGGCTGCTATGTGTCACCCGCCGGCCCGAGACGACCGGTTTCGCCGCGGCACGGACGGGCACACATGCCATCAGCATTCAGCTGACGCCCCTGACGACATCGGCCAGCGCCGAGCTGGCCGCGATGGCCGCTGGCGAGTCGGGACTAACCGGGGCGGAGCTCACCGTGCTGGCCGAGCGTGCCGCCGGGAACCCCCTGTTCCTGCGTGAGCTGATTGCGGCGTCCGCCCGAGCGGGCTCGACCGCCGGCTTGCCCGAGTCCGTCCAGGCGGTGATCGCGGCGCGAATCGACCGTCTCGGATCGGCCGACCGAACCGTGTTGCGCTATGCCTCGGTGCTGGGACCAACCTTCCAACAAGACATCGTGAGCCTGACGCTGGACGGCTACGGTGGCATCGCCCGGGATCCGTCGACCTGGGATCGTCTAGCCACCTTCATCGATGTGGACCTGGATGGAACCTGCCGCTTTAAGCATGCCTTGTTCCGGGAAGTCGCCTATGAGGGACTGTCCTTCGAACGGCGGCGCCAAATCCACCGCAAAGTCGGCGAGGTGTACGAGGCACGGCTCGGTGAACGGATCGATGATGCGGCCGAGCTGCTCTCCCTGCATTTTTCGCTGGCGGGCGTCGTCGACAAGGCCTGGCGCTACTCGGTCACGGCCGGCGACCGTGCCCGCAGCAAGCACGCAAACCTTGAAGCCGCGGATTTCTACCGACGCGCTCTGGAAGTCGGCCGCCAGCTCCCGGCCAGCGAACAGGACACACTCGCTCGCGTGTGGGAAGCGCTCGGCGATGTCTCTGAGCTCGCCGCGCGCTACGAGGAAGCCGAGCGCGCCTACCAGGAGAGCCGGCGGCTCCGCTCGAGCGATTCGACCCAACAGCTGCATCTGCTCCGCAAGGAGGGGGTGTTGCGCGAGCGCCAGGGACAGTACGCCGACGCCTTGCGCTGGTATGGGAGGGGGTTACGCGCGCTCGAGCGCGCGCCCGCCATCGACGATCACGTCGGCCACCAAGTCCAATTCAGTCTTGCCTACGCCGGCGTCCGCTACCGGCAGGGCCGATTTCACGACGCCGTCCGATGGGCGGAGCGAGCGCGTGAGCACGCAACAGTGATCGACGATCGCGCCGGGCTCGCACACGCGTACTACCTTCTGCATCTAGCGCACACATCACTCGGATCCCCCAAGCGCGTGCAATACCGCGAATTGATGCTGCCGCTCACGGAAGAGCTCGGTGACCTGGCTAAGCTCGGGAACGTCCTCAACAATCTGGGGATGGACGCCTACTACGAGGGGCGCTGGGACGAAGCCTTGCGCTTGTACGAGCGCGGTGGCGAGACGCGAGAGCGCGCTGGCGACGTGGTTGCGGCAGCGACCAGCCTCAACAACATCGCTGAGATCAAATCCGACCAGGGACACCTGGAGGAGGCAGAAGCACTCTTCAAGCGCGCGCAAGCTATCACGCAGGCAGCTGGATATCGACTTCTACCCGTCGTCACGACGGGGAACCTCGGCCGGTTGGCCGCCAGAGCCGGGCGATTCGAGGAGGCCGGCGAGCTCCTTGCCGCTGCGCTGCAGGGCTTCGAGGCGCTTGGAGCGAAGAGTTTCATCCTCGAAACGCGCGCCCGCCAGGCCGAGCTTGCCGTCTTGAGCGGAGACGCCGAAACCGCGCTTCGGCTCGGTGACGAAACACTGGCCCTTGCCGCCCGGGAGGGTGACACCCCTTCGCTGCACGCCATGCTCGAGCGGGTGCGCGGCTGGGCCTGGATCCAGCAGGAAAATTACGAGGCGGCGGCCGGGGCCCTCGAGCGCAGCGAACGGGTGGCTCGCGGGGAGGATGCGAGGTACGAAGTCGCGCTTACCCTACAGGCGCGGGCCTTTCTGACTCGACTGACCGCGCCGGGAGCTGACGGCATCGAGCTCGAGAGTCAACGCCTTCTGTTCGCGCTCGGGGTGGTTTCGACGCCGGCCATCCCGGTGGCCGTGCGCTTGCCTTGTTCGATTCCTAATCGGTCTCCCGACGGGCATTCGGAGGGACAAGACCGAGGCTGAAATGCGCGGATGGGCCGCAACCATGCCAGCGGGCCAGACGTGAGCGATGGGAGGATCGGCGAAAGCGTTTGATACGATTCGCGCCCGGGAGTCGTTACGCAAGAGGGAATGGCCGTCACCCCACTTCAGGGCGCGCCGACAACGCGACTCAGCCTCGGCCGGCTCGCCGCGATCAACGCCTTCTGGTTCGGCGGTGGCGCCCACTGGCAGCCGATCTACATCTCGCTGATTCCGGTCGGCGCCACCCTGATCGCCGGCTCCAACGCCGATCTCCTGATCGGCCGGGTGACGGCTGCCGGCGGCGTCTTTGCCCTGCTCACGCCAATCCTGGTCGGCTGGCTGAGCGACCGAACCGTGACCCGCTGGGGACGGCGGCGGCCCTGGATGGTGGCGGGCACCGTTCTCAACATCATTGGCCTCGGGTTGCTGGCGCTCTCCTCGAGTCAACTCACCTTTGTCGCCGCCTACCTCGTCGTACAACTGAGCAACAATGCGGCCGGGGCTGCCTACACCGGTGTCATCCCGGACGTCGTCCGCGCCGAGGATCGAGGCCGCGCCTCGGGCTTGCTCGGCACCATGAACCAGCTGGGCACCGTGGTCGGTGTCGGGCTGGTGGGCCTGACTTTCAAGCTGTACGGTGACACTCGCGCCGGTTTGCTCGCCGGCTACGGCGTGGTCGCCATCATCCTCGTGATCACGCTACTCATCACCGTGATCGCCGTTAAAGAGCCCGCAATCCCAAGGCAATCTGCCCCGACTCTGACTACCCCTCCCCCTCTGGGGGAGGGCACGGTGGGGGCTGTCCCCCTCATCTGCGCCACTTCCTTTCTCATCGCGCTCATCGCGTTGTTCGCGATCCTGCTCGCTCCGCTTGGCGGCCTGTTGTGGCCGGTCGTCGCGCTGTTCCTGGCGGGCGGCACCGTCACGGTGCTGACTGCGATGAGCCTTCCGGGTCTGATGGCCTTCTTCCGGGCTTTCCGCTCGAACGATTTCTTCTGGACGTTCGCCACGCGGGGATTGGTCACGCTTGGCATCTTCTCCATCCTTCCCTTCATGGAGCTCTACTTCCGCGACGTCGTGCGCACCAAAGATGCGGGCGCCGCTAGTGCGTTCTGGCTGCTGGCCGTCATTGCCGGCGCCATCATCCCGTCGATGGTCGGTGGTGTGCTCTCCGACCGCACCGGCCGGCGCAAACTCTTCGTCTACATCTCGAGCGCCATGCAGGCGGTCGTCGTGTCGGTCTTGCTCTTCGGGCTCGTCCGCTCCCTCGCCCTGCTCTATGTCCTGGGCATCCTCTATGGCATCGGCTACGGCGCCTACTACGCCGTCGACTGGGCGCTCGCCTGCGACGTGCTTCCCAACCGCGAGGAGGCCGCCGGGCGAGACATGGCACTCTGGCACGTCTCCTTCACCCTTCCGCAGGTGCTGGCCCCTGCGATCCTCGCCGGTTTTCTCCACTTCTTGAACGAGCCCGGCCATCTGTTGCTCGGAATCTCGAGCGGCCACGACCTGGGCTTTCGTTTCATCTTCGGCAGTGCGGCGCTTTGGTTCATCCTCGGGACCGTAATGGTCAGTCGCATCCGGGGAGTGCGCTGAATGGACGTCCCGCGTAGGCCGAACGGCCTAACCTTCCGCCCGCACGGAAACGCATGATGTCAGGACATGAATCCACTCAACGGCATCGCCCGCGTCCTCCTGATCGCGGACGACCGCGAGAGCGGAGAGCGCTACCGTAACGCGCTGGCGACCGGCGGCTATGAGGTCTTCCAGGCCGAGAGTTTCGTGGGGGCGCTCGGTACTCCCGGTCTCGACCCCGACGTGATCGTGCTGTGCGATCTGGCCATCTTTTCCTACCCGGCGCAGACGGCCCAGGGGCTGAGGGCCTCGGCCGCGATGACGCCGGCGGCGCTCGTCGCCGAGGTTCATCGCCGTGTTGCGCTGCGCGCAACCCTCCACGCCACTATGGCGCTGGCGGCCTGACACTAGCGCCACCCTAGCTGCGATCTTGCAGAAGGCGCAAACCTCCCATATGCTTTGCAGTAGCGATTGGCAACTCTTGCAGTAGGTGGGAATGCAGAGTCTGAGGGAGGTCGGGAAAGTGTTTGGGAGACCGGCTGACGCCTGCCCATATCCAAAGCCGTTCACGGCGGATTTCAACGACTGCCCCAGCTACCAGACCAGGCACGCCATCGTGGTCGACTCCAATGACCGGCCCCTTCACACCATCTGGTCGTGCCGTCACATGGACACCAAGCAGGTGCCGGGAGAGTCCGGCCGCTACTATGGCGCCTGCCAGCTCGGCGACGCGAAGGGGCGGCAGCAGTGGGTCCACCTCATTGGTCCCGACCGGGTTCGCAACATCCAGAAGCTTCGCGCGGAGGTCATGCCGATCGCTCAAGCCTTCGTCGATGATATGGCCGGCCTCAAGACTCGGCAATTGCAGGCTACCCGTTCAAGCGCAGAGCACGAAGATGTCCTTGCCGCCATGAGAGAGCGCGGTAGCCGCTACCTCCAGGAATTCGAAGCCTTCCTCGCCCAGCGCGAGCCGCTGCTTGAGGGAGCCCAGATGCCCCTGACCGCAGTCATGCAGCTGGCCCGGCGCTGGGTCGACGACTTCGTCTCCGACACCTGGGGTCGGGCACAATCCGGCCAGCACCTACCGGATGACCTGGTCGGGTCCCTGCCGGACTCCGTCCGCGTCTTCTATACCCCGCTAGAGCGGGTGTAGAGGACTCTGGATGATCTGCGCAAAAGCCGTGAACAGCTGCCGCGATCGCTGCTGCTGCGCGTCGAGGTAGAGCCGCAACTCTTCGCGCACCTCTTCGGCGCTGCGTTTCCAGACGCGCTCGAGGGTCGGCTCCGCGACCCGTAGCCACGCCTCGACGCCTTCGGCATCGACCTCGAAATGAAACTGGACCGCCCAGGCATTTCTCCCCATCCGGAAGGCCTGCACCTGCACGTCATCACCCGCCGCCAGTAGCTCGGCGCCGTCCGGGAGATCGAACGTATCCTCGTGCCACTGGAAGACCCGGTCCCCGCTGTGGAACGCCTCCAGCAGCGGATCGGTCTGGCCGGCTTCGGTGATCCGCACCGGTTTGAATCCCAGCTCGCGCACCGGCGCGCGGTACACGGGGGCATCGAGGGCCCGGGCGAGCATCTGGGCGCCCAGGCAGATGCCCAGCACCGGCATGCCGGCGTCGACCGCCTGTCGCATCAACTGCCGCTGCGTCAGCAAGTACGGATAGCGCTCGGTTTCGTCGGCGTTCATCTCGCCACCAAAAGCCACCAGGCCACTGATCTCATCGATCCCCGGCCACCGCGGCTCGGCCTCGAAGGCATCGAGACGGATGACCGGCACCCCGGCGTCGGCCAGCGCTGGCGCGGCGATTCCAAGCGTGTCGTCGCGATCATTCCGAACGCAGAGCACCGGCTTCATCGATTCGCTTGAGGATACCCGCCTATTCGGCGGATGCACCGCCGGGTTGCTCCCGTGCATGATTGGGCCATGAAGCTCGGACTCTCCATCGGCGATTTCACCTGGCCCAGCGGCCCGGCCGAAATCGGGAGCACTCTCGGCAAGATCGCGCGGACGGCCGACCAGGCCGGCTTCGATTCCATCTGGGTTATGGACCACTTCTGGCAGATACGGATGAATGGACCGGAACATCACGACATGCTCGAGGGCTACTCCGCGCTCGCCTACATGGCTGCCGTCACGTCGCGCGCGAAGCTCGGCACGATGGTGACGGGCGCCGTCTATCGCTATCCGGGCATCCTCGCCAAAACGGTCACCACCCTCGACGTGCTTTCAGGCGGCCGGGCCTGGCTCGGCATCGGCGCGGCCTGGAACGAGGCCGAGAGCCGGGGCCTCGGCATCCCCTTTCCCCTGATCAGCGAACGGTTCGAGCGCCTGGAGGAGACGCTGCAGATCTGCCTCGCGATGTGGGAGGGCAAACGCGGCACCGAGAAACCATTCGATGGCAAGCACTACCGGCTCGAGCGGCCGCTAAACTCGCCGCAAAGTTTGAGCCGGCCGCATCCGCCGATCCTGATCGGCGGCGGTGGCGAGCAAAAAACGTTGCGGCTGGTGGCACAGTACGCGCAGGCCTGCAACCTCTTCCCCACGCCGGAGCTGCCGCACAAGCTCGAGGTCCTGCGCCAGCATTGCAAGACCGTCGGGCGCAACTACGACGAGATCGAAAAGACCGCGATGTTCCAGTTCGACGTCGGGGACAACGGTGAAAACGTTGGCAAGGTCATCGGCGGCCTGAAATGGCTCGCCGGCATGGGGATCGAGACCGCGATCGGCAACGTGCCGAAGCTGTACGACACCAGGCGGCTCGAGATCGTCGGCGAGAAAGTCATCCCAGCGGTCGCCAGCCTCGAGCCCACGGTCGTCCGCACGCTTAGCGCCAAGCCCATGGAGTAGGCAGGAAGAGAACCGTCCGATAGGGTGACCGGCCCGGCAAGCTTTGCCAGCTTGCTCAGTTCTACCCTGAAGACTCCCATGAGTACGCCGCCTTCTGCTCCCGTGTTCTCGGATGACGGGATGTGGTGGTGGGACGGCCAGGCCTGGCAGTCGGCAGTTTCGGCCGATGGCCGGATGCGATGGGATGGCCGACAATGGCAGCCAATCCCCGGATATCCTTTCTCGGGACAGCCTATCGGCGGACAGCCAGTCCCTCAGCGGTCGCCAGACGATGCGACAGTCGGTCACCCCATCCCCACCGTGCCAGCACGACTGATCAAGATTGGCGGCGCTGCGGTGGCGATTGTGGCACTCGTCGTAATCGGGTCCCTCGTTCTTTCGCACGTGCTCTCCCCCGTTGTGGTGACCGGGTCAGGGTACACGGTCCAGGTGCCGAAGGGCTGGCAACTCTATCGGTCCGACGCGCAATGCGTTGCCGCCTTTGGCCACGACTCCGCCCCCGAGGTCCACTTTTGCGCGCCCTATCAGGAAGGCTCAGACCAGAGCTACTCGATCGAGGTGTACGTGGGGGTCTCGCTCGATAGCATCAACTTCAAGCCGAAGCCGCCGCTCGCCACCCCAGGATTCGGCGCGCGAATACCCATCGCCTTTCCAGGGTCTGCTCGGAGCGAAGAGATCTCTTGCGACGAGTTGGGCGGTGGAGGCAGCACTCCCCCTCACCCCAATGCGAATCCGTGGTGGTGTTGGCGCGTGCCCGCGGACCACCAGTCCGACAGCGTGAGTAGCGAATCCCCGTTGTGTGGAGCAGAAACGCCGAACCCTGATCTAACCTCCAACGGTCGATTCATCCAGCTCGAACGCTTCGTTAGTGCGTCCCACGCCTCGCGCGACTATCTGATCGTCCTTAGCGGGTACCATGCCCCGAGGGCTGGTTTTCCCGAGCAATACTGTCGGGACTTCTACCAGATGCTCAAATCCTGGAAGTGGCAGGGTTGAAGGGGCCAGGCGGGCGTCAGGTGAGGGTGATCGTGATGGACTGCACACTGCCGTCGTCAAGTTTGACGGTGAGCACGTGAGAGCCCTTGGTCAGCTTCGATGTGCTCAGGTTTAAGACGTAAACCTTAAGTTTGCTGTCGTAGGTAAAGCTCCCGGCTGACGTGCCGTCGACGGTGAGGCTGGCCACGGCAGTTGTCACCAGAGCGTTGTTGTAGTCGAGGACCGTAAATTCCACCGCGATCGTGGTCCCTTGGGCAAAGGACGTGCCACTCTTGAGCGGGCCGGCCCAGCCACCCCACCTGTAGATGATGTAGATCGTGCCCCGGTACGTGATAGCGTTGCCAGCCAGGTCCGTCGCCGCGATGGTGTAGGTATAGGTGCCCACCCCGCTGGCAGTATTGGGCTTGACCTTCGAGAGCGACTGGGTCGCGACACCTGAGGTCGCGTCAGTTACCGTGTAGGTGGGGTTGGGGCCCGGGGGCTGGTTGAGGATCAGGGTCGCGGGATTCGTCATGTTCGTGACGGTAATGACCGGCGAGGTCTGGTCGACCTTGAAACTGATCGACTTTGACGCTTCGACGTTGCTGGCCTTGTCCGTCGACCAGTAGGTGACCGTGTAGACGCCGTCCGTGAACGTCACCGATCCGCTGTAGATGTTGGTGGCGCCGCTGTTCACCTTGTACTGGGTCATCGCCACGCCCGAGAGGTTGTCCGTCGCCGTTAGGGAGAGCACCACGGGGTTGCCGGCCTTGAACCACCCGTTGTTTCCGGTGGTTCCCTTGACGGTCGCGCTGCTCACGGGCTTGGTCAGATCGATATTGACCGCCGTGCTCACGGTAGTGACGTTCCCGGCGAGGTCGCTCACCGTACCGCTCACGACCTGGTTGGCTCCCTGGGTGGCTTTCGTGACGCCGGCCGGGCACGCCGTGGCCAGCCCGCTCGTAGCATCGGAACAGGTGAAGCTGACGGCGGTCGACGAATTGTTCCAGCCGTACGAATTGGGCGCCGGCGTCAGGGTTTCGGTCTCCGTGGGCGGGGTCTCGTCGACCTTGAAGCTGATCGACTTCTGGGCCTCCAGGTTGCCGGCCCGATCGGTCGACCAATACACGACCGTGTACTTGCCATCCGAGAATGTGACCGGCCCGGAATAGGTCTGGCTCGCACCGGCATTGACCGTGTAGTTGGTCAGCGCCACGCCCGACAGATTGTCGCTCGCCGTCAGCGTCAGCACGGCGGGTCCGGGGGCCTTGTACCAGCCATTGTTTCCAAGCGTGCCCGTGACCGATGCAGTCGTGACCGGCTTGGTCAGGTCGATGTTGATCGTCACGCTGGCCGTGGAGGTGTTGCCGGCATTGTCGCTAACACTGCGGCTCACGGTCTGGTTCGTACCTTCGGTCGACAGTGTCACGCTGGCCGGGCACGTTCCGCTCAGTCCGCTCATGGCATCGGAGCAGGTAAAGCTCACGGTGACGGAGCCGTTGTTCCAACCGTTGCTGTTCGGGGCCGGGCTGATGGCCGGAGTGATCGTCGGCGGCGTCTGATCGACGTTGACGCTCAGCGAGTGCTGGGCCTCGAGGTTGCCGGCGGTGTCCGACGACCAGTAGAGGATGGTAAAGCGACCGTCCGTGAAGGCAATCGGGCCGGCATAGATCTGCGCCGTTCCTCCGTTGATCGTGTACGAGGTGACAGCAACGCCCGAAAGATTGTCACTCGCCGTCAGACTGACCTGGACGGGACTGCCGGCTTTGTACCAGCCGCCGGTGCCGGCGGTGCCGGCCACGGCGCTCGTGGTGCTGGGCGGCGTCTGGTCCTCGTTGAAGCTCACGGTCTTCTCCGCTTCCACGTTGCCGGCGGCGTCCGTCGACCGATAGATGATGCTGTATCGGGCGTCGGTACTGAACACGACCGGCCCACCGTACGTCAGCCAGGTGGTCCCGCCGTCGCGGCTGTACTGGGTCGACGCGACGCCCGAGAGGTTGTCGGTAGCGGCCAGCGTCAGCGTCACGGCGCTAACGTACCAGCCGTTCTTTCCAATGGTGCTGCTCACCGATGCCGTCGTCACCGGCGCCGTCCTGTCGATCTTGATGCCGGAGACCGTGGCGCTGTTGCCGTTGCCGGCCTTGTCAGCAGCCAACCCGGTCACGCTCTGATTGCTGCCCTCGCTGGTCAGCGTGGTCGGTCCGGAGCAGCTCGCGATGCCGGAGAGTGCGTCACTGCAACTGAAGCTCACCGTCACATTGGTGTTGTTCCAGCCCGCCGCATTCGGCGCCGGTGTCACGCTCCCCGTGATCGTGGGCGCTGTCAGGTCGATATTGATGTTGCTCACGGTCACGCTGGCGCTGTTGCCGGCCATGTCAATCACCGTGCCGCTGGCCGACTGGTCGGCCCCTTCGCTGCCCAGCACCTGCGCCGCGGGGCAGGCGGTCGCCAGGCCGCTGCCGCTGTCCGCGCAGCTGAAGCTCACCGTCACCGCGCTGTTGTTCCAGCCGCTGGCGTTGGCCGTCGGCGTCCGGCTGCCACTGATGGTGGGCGGCGTCTGATCCACCTTGAGGGTCAGGCTGTGGCTGCCCTCGACGTTGCCCGCCACGTCCACCGACCAGTAATTGACCGTGTAGTTGCCGTCGGTGAACGTCACCGACCCGGAGTAGGACTGGGTGGCGCCGCCATTGATGGTGTAGTTCGTCAGCGCGATGCCCGACAGGTTGTCGGTCGCCGTCAGCGTCAGCGTCACCGGTGAGCCAGCCTTGTACCAGCCATTGCTCCCAGTTGTCCCCGTCACCGACGCCGTCGTCACCGGCGCCGTCTTGTCGATCTTGAAGCTGATCGTCCTCGCCGGCTCCTGATTGCCCGCCACGTCCGTCGACCGGTACTGGATGGCGTAGGCCGCATCCGTGTTGAAGCTCACCGCCGATGCGTACGCCGTCCAGGTCGCCCCGTTGTCCAGGCTGTACTGCGTCGCAGCAACGCCCGATAAGCCGTCCGTGGCGCTGAGCGTCAGCGTCACCGCACTCACAAACCAGCCATTCGATCCGATGGTGCCCGCAAGGCTGGCCGTGGTGACCGGCGGCGTCCGGTCGATTCGGATGGTCGCCGAGTTCGTTGCCTCGACGTTGGCCTGGTTGTCAATCGCCCAGTAGCTGATCACGTGGCTTCCTTCGCTGTTGATCGTCGTCGAGGCCGAGGCGCCAACGATCACCTGGGCGATTCCGTCGACGGTTAGGTGGATTTCCTTGACGCCGCTGCCGTGCGCGTTGTCGACAGCCGACAGCGCGATGTCGACGGTGGCCGCGTTCACCCAGCTGGTAGCCGCCGCGGCGGGTGTGTAGCTGGCCGTGGTCGTCGGTGGCAGGATGTCCGCGACGAACAGGTAACTGACAAACTCGGCCGCCCCAGCACCGATGGCTCGGACCACGGTGTGGTTGCCCGCGTCGATCTGGCTGGTATCAAAGCTCACGCTCCAGCTCCCGTCCGCTGCGGCCGTGGTAGTCAGGGTCGTGGGCGTCGACTGGACGGTGACGCTGACGCTGCTTCCCGCCGGCGCCGTCCCGAAAACAACGAGCGCGGTGCCCTGGTTCACGGTTGGCGTCCCGTTCTGCATCGTCGCGCTGAGCGTCACGTCGATCGCTTTGAAGGTCGGCCCGGTGGCACTGAAGCCACTGCCGTTGTAGACGTACACCTGATATGTATCCGGAGCCAGCACCGGCGTGATAGCTGTGATCTGGGTGTCCGAGTTGACGGTGATCCCCGCTGAGGCAGTCATGCCAGCGCCGTTCTGGCAGGCCGTGCCGCAGAAGTAGACCTGGGTCGCCGCGGTGAAGCTGGTCCCAGTAAGCACGACCGGGACGCCACCCGCCTTCATTCCAGTGGATGGACTCACGCTGGTCAGGGCCGCGCGGGCTGGAGCGCCAGTGTCGACGAACGTGAAGACCGAGGCCGTGCTATTGGTGCTGGACCCGTATGGCGAGCTCAAGGTGAGGTAGTAGTTCCCGGCGAGGTGCGCCGGAGTCACGACAGTCATCTGGGTGTCGGAGCTGGCCGTGAAGCTGGCGGCCGGGATGCTGCCCGAGCAGGCTTGGACCGATGCCACCAGCTCGAAGCAGCCAAAGCTCACGGCCGTGACGTTCCCGAAGGCCGAGCCGGTCACGACAAGGCTGGTGCCTCCAGCGGTCGGCGCGGAGGTCGGCGAGATGGCCGCTAGCGATGGTGCCCCGAGCAAGAGCTGGAATGGCATGGCTGCGTAGGCGCCGGCGAATGCGCCGCCAGCCTGGAAGACCGCCACCAGCTGGTAACTGCCGGCGGCGAAGGTCAGGCTGCCCAGGTCGATGCTGGCGCGGCCACTGGCATCGAGCGGACCCGAGGCTACAGCCATGGTCGTGCCCGATGTGTCGACGATGCTGATCGAGAGCGTGCACCATGCCGGCGCCGGAGCGGTCTGGGAGCAGACCTCACCAGGCCGTGGTGAGCCCGACGGGTCGGTCACGATGGCCACGCCGATGAACGCCTGCCCCCGGATCGCAAAGCTCGGAGTGGCGGTGGTGAAGGTCAGGGTTGTTTCGTCGGCGACTACGTTGACCGCTCCCTGGCCCGTCGTCGCGGCGATCTCGGACGATTGACCGGCAAACGCCAGCTGCACCGGGTTCTGAGCGGTGCCGGAGATGGGACCCAGACTCACCGTGGCGCGGGCCGTCCCGGTCGCATCGGTGATAGCGGTGATCGCGGGCTCCGACTGGTACGTGATCGTGACCGAACGCCCGGCCAATGCGGCGCTCCCCTTCGCCAGGGCCACCGTGAGCGAGGCGGACAGCGTCGCCGCATCGCCCGAGTCGGCCTGTCCCGGGCCGACGAACACGAGGCTGCTCCTAGCCGACGACAGCAGCGCCGACGTCAGCGCCGCGAAGGAGACGTCGTAACTATCGATCGAGCCCACCCCCGCGGTGCCCGTAAAGGTACGGGTGGTCACGGTCTGGTGGCCGGTGCTGTCGATCGTGGCCATGCTGATGTCCACGGCGTACGAACCGGCGGAGAACCCGGGGAGCTCGACCAGGTAATCGCCTGTGGTAAGGGGGTTCGGAATGTAGGCGCTCTCGAGGGTGGGCGGGTTCGCCATGGCATTGGGGGCGATGTAGCTGCTCCCAGCGATCGTGTTGACGGCGCCGCCCGGGATGTTGCCCGGGTTGTAGCCGAGGTGATTCCCTGCCGCATCGGTGATCCAGATGTGGACCGGCGAGTGGACCGTGATCTGGAGATATGGCGTTCTATTGTTCTGGACCGTCACCGCGATCTGCGTGGTCGACGAGTTGCCCGTCGTGTCGAGGCCATAGAGCACGATCTGGTGCGGCCCATCGATGATCCCGGCGGCGGTGCTGTCCCAGCTGCCAGTCACGGCTCCGCCCGTCGTCCCGCTGGCAAAGACATTCGACAGGCCGTCGACCGATAGCGCCCAGCGGCCAAAGTTCAGATCGGTCGCGTTCCCCGTCACCTGGACAAGGCCACTCACCTGGGCGCTGGTCGCCGGCAAGGTGATCGACACCGAAGGCGCCGTCGTGTCGATGACGGTCACGGTCGAACTTGCCACCGTGACGTTCCCCGCGGAGTCCGTCGCCGTGAAGTGGACCGTGGTGGCGCCCAGCGAGAAGAAGGAGGGAGCGTCATTCGTCAGGGTCACGCTGAGCCCGATGGGCGAGGTGGCGGTTGCGCCATTGAGGAAGGTCTGGATTGCCGCCGTTGAGGCGGGAGCGCCGCCGGCCGCGTTCGACTCCACCCGGACGGGGGCAGGCACCGTGACCACGGGCGCGGATGTCGTCTGGATCCGGAGGTACGAGACCGCGCTGATCGCGTTGCCGGTGTGGTCTGTGGCCGTGAAGAGGATCGTGGCCAATCCAATCGGGAAATACTGGCTGGGCTGGTCGGTGGTGGCGCACGGGTCGGGTGCGCTGCCAATGCATCGGCCCCAGGTCACCATCGGGTTGGGATCGACGATGTCGAGCGCGGTAGCGCCGTTCACGAAGTTCTGCACCCGCGAATCCGTCACCGGCAGGCCGCTGGCCGACGATGCCGGCAACCCGATCGGGCTCGGGGGGTTAAGGGCCGGCGGCGTCGTGTCGCGGACTGTGAGCGTCTGCGAGTTGGTTGCGGTGTTGCCCAGTGGGTCACGACCGGTCCAGGTGATCAGCGTGTCTCCCACTGGCAGCACGGAAGGCGCGTTGTTCGTCAGCGTGGCATAGGACGCGGTGTCCACCACCAGCGGAGACCGCAGCCAGGCGGCGATGTCCGAGTTGGTGTTCGGCGAACCGGTGCGGCTGGTCGCTTCCGAGAACAGCCGCGACGGTACCGTAATCGTGATGGTCGTGGTGGCGTTCGTCGTCACCATCGACGTCTTCGTGGCGACATTGCCGAAGGAGTCTGTGGCCGTCCATGTGACCGTTGTCGTCCCACCCGGGAAGATGTCAGGCGCGTTGTTGCTCACGATCGGCGGAAGGCCATCGTCATCAGAAGCGTTGGCCGCAAGCAGGAACGCCTGAATCACAGGGTTAGTCCGCGGAACCCCACCAGGGGTCGCCGAGGCGTCAACCGCGATCCCCGCAGGCACGGAGAGCGACGGCGGCGTGGTATCGGGCGAGCCGCTGAACGGCTGAAGAAGAGCGTTATGGATGGCGCCGAGGATCGGACTTCCAGGTCCCAGGAGCCAGGCATTGTCGGCGACCCCCGCCGTCTGTGCCAGGTCAAGCTTGAGAGACGACAGGACGAAGCCGATTCCTGGCCAGACCAGGTTGAGCACGAAGCTGACCGGGCTGGGTACCGTGATATTCGTCGGCAGGGCCCAGTGCGTGCCAGCGGTCTTGTCAAAGCCGACGTTTACCACTGCCGAGTTGTAAATCCTGGCATTCTGCTCGGCGACGAAGAAATCGCCGTTCCTCATTTTGAAATGTGTGCCAATTGGCATCAGGCTTAGCTGGAGGGTGACCGCACATTCGTGGAAAACAGTGGTCTCCGTAATCAGGCAATCGGAATGGGAGAGGGTCATCGGGCTACCCACCCCGAAGAAGTTCCAGATGTGGACGCCGGCCGGGACGTTGTCCATGGTGGTGATCGGCCCGTCCGCGGGGTCGGTGTCGTTCCCGTTGAGCTTCTTCAGGAAGTCACTGTGGGGCATCATGTCCTTGAGCGCGTCTCCCAACAGGGCATCGATGACCGTATTGAGGACGTCCTTGATCGTGTCCGCGACCACGCCGGCAATGTACCCGCCGACAGGGCTTAGGACCGCAGTCGCAACTGTGCTCGCCAAGGTGCTCGCGACATCCAGCACCTCATGGATGGCTGCCGGGAAGGCCCATGCCAGGTCACTCCCATGGTTCGGCGCGCCAACCATGATGAGCCGGGAGACATTGTGACTTACGAAGCCCGCCTGCGTGGCAGCGTTGGGATCGTCGTAAGGCCCGTACTGCGCGTACCACCGCCCCAACAAGCCACCCATGTCCATCCCGACGATGTCGACGCGCTTCGCACCGGTCTCCTGCTTTAACGCCTGAACCTTCGCGTCCAGGTCGCCCAGGTAGCTGGTAATGGAGTGGTTGGCGAATTTGAAGAACATATCGAGAAGCGGGAAGCTCAGCTGCGCGTGGAACCTCATCGCCGGGTCCCCCACCAGCGCGTTGGCGTTTGGAATAAGTCCGCCGTCCATATCAAACCGGAACACGGGATTGCTCGCGTGCATCTGGATGTGCTGCAACGTGGATGTCATGAGCTTCTGTTCGGCAAGGTTCATGACGGTCCGGAGTAGGTAGTCGCGGAGGAACAACTTTACCGTCAAGACGGCCACAATTTGAGCATCGATCTGTACGATCGAACCAGCGGCGCCAAATGTGACACTGGCAAGGTTGAGCCCAACATCGACGTAAATCGGCAGCCGAGCACTGGGGTCGAACTTGTCCTGGTCCGGCTGCACCAGCTTGTTATCGCCCTCATTGAGGAATGTCGAGAGTTTCAGCTTCGGCGTCTGCCAAGAGCAGTCGTTGGCCGGGCTGTTCGTCTGGCATTGATTGAGCTGGTGGGCGAAGAGACCGTTCGCTGTGTTGGCGAGGACCATCGCCAGGAGTGGCGTCTTGACATTCCATACACCGAGCTTGGCTGCGAAGGGCACGTTGACGGTAAAGGTCGGATTGCCGCCGGCCAGGTCGAATTTAAGACCAGGCTTGAGGTCTGTGCTGAGGTTCTTGTACGTGATGACCCGCGACACGTTGACGAACTTGGGTTTCTTCTGGAGGACGGGGATCTTCCGCTGCGTGTCACTCGTAACCGTGGCCGTGACCGTTTCAACCTTTACTCCGTTTCCGAGGGGCGCACGGTTGTATAAGGCCCGGTATTCAAGGTGACGGTCTGGCTTGGCGGCGTTCTTGACGTCCAGGTATCCCAGCAAGTCGTAAAGCCATTGGTCGGTGATGAACTTGGTGACGTCGAAGTCGAGGCCCCGCCGAAGGTCGAGCGTGGCATCGACCTTTACGCCCAGGTCAGCCAAGTATTTCTGAAGCGTCTGCATCTGTGTCGGATCGGTTTGATAACCGTGGATCAGGATGACCGGTGTCCGTGGGGTGACTTTCACCGTCTCTGCAGCCTGCACGCAGGTGCCACCGCCACAGACCTCGAAGGTGACGGTGTGCATGCCTTTCGGCGGCTGCACGAACTGGACGACATTGAAGAGGTTGGCGGTGCCTGGCGAAAATTGAGTGTCGGGCGGAGGCCAGGACGCAGGTGGCGGGCTCGTGGTCAGGATCTGCTCGGTGGACGTGCCCAGGTCCCAGATCCATCGGTAGGTCCGCGCCACGCCTGTCGGGCCGAACCCATGCCCGGCCAGGCGCAGTGTCTCGTTGCCTGGATCGAGGGTAACTGCTGGCTCGTTGAGCCCGAAGGGCGCCAACCCGAAGTGATCGATGATCGCACTCAATGGGTCATTGATCAGCCCAATCGACCCGGCCGGGAACGCACTGGTTGCGGTGAAACTGGTAACCGATACCGTGGTCGGACCATCGCTGATTGGCGCCGGTGCACTGATAATGACTGTCTGCGTGGAGCTCGTGCCCAAGCCCAGGGTGATCGTTCCGCCAGCAGAGAGGGCGGCCGGAAGGCGTGTGACACTCAGGCTGGTAACCACCTGATTCAGGGCGATCCCACTGGTGAGGCTGAACGTTGTCGGCGCCGCATCCTCCATCTGGAAGTCCACCGTGAACTGGTGGCCGTTGAGGTCATCGGCCGTAACGTGCCACAGTCCGACGGCGCTGTGGCTGCTCTGGGCGGCGATCATCCGGCCGATCTTGCCGTTCTCATCGGGCGCAGTCGTCGCCGTAAAAGGAGCCAAGGAGCAGGGCGAATCACAGCTGAAGCTCAGTAGCACGCTGGAGGCCTTCCAGTCCTCGCCGACGATCTGGATCGGAGTGAGGATGTCAAGATGGCGCGGTCGTGCGTGCACGTCTGGCTGGCCGGGGTACCGAATAGTCATGATGCTCTCGAGGTCGGCTGACGACGCCCACCAGTAGTCGCCGATGAATACGACTTGGACCAGGTAATCCGACGGCGCCATAGTGCCCGGCGTGAAGCTGAAGGTGGCCCCGCCGTTCCCGTCGGTATAGGCCTCCTGCAGCTGGTCACCAATCGAAAGGAAGACCTTGCGAGCTACGACCGGCGCACCGCCGGGCGAGAAACCGGCGCTGAGCCGGGCGGTCACGGTGGCCGAGCTGCCGATCAAGACCTCCGACGGCGCCGTGACTTGCAGCATGGTCGCATGCTGGTAAACGCCGTTGGCATCGTAGGCCGCAAAGAGCACACGCGGCCCTGTTCCGAAACCCCTCGGCGCGAGGGTGTAGTCGCCCGCAGAGGCCGGCAATGACTGGCTGCCACTGAGGCGGCCCTGGTAGTCCCGCACCGGGCTGTCGCAGAGCACGCCGTCGACTGAGCAGAGAGTCAACGCATAGGGATCGCCGAATGACCCGCTGTCCGGGACGGTGGGAATACCGAGACCGGGAGTCGCGGTCGCGAATTGTTCCTGACCGACCGCTTGGGAGATGCCACTCGCTGCGCCAACCTCGCCCAATCGGATCCCCGGATTTGTCCCGCCAAAGACAACTGACGGGTCTACGAATTGGAAGCCGGGTGCTGTGCCGCCCCCGCCTCGGATGACGAACGCAACAACCTGCAGATCGTCGGGGGTTAGGACCGAATTGTCGTTGTTGACCAGGTGAATCAGAAGAAGGTGTCGCCCCGACGAGAGGCCGCTGAAATCGACCGGGTTGATCGAGTAGACCTGGGTCGGGCTGGTAGATCCATCGAGGACGTACTCGATGTGGCCGTGCCCATCAGCGTTCGCGGTCGTGGTGGATGGATCGATGACAAACCGCCGGGTCTCAAAGCGAAGCTGGTTGTCCGGCAGGACGTCCCCGTCCGGACCAAAGTCGAGAACGAGCTGCGGCGGCGGGCCGCGGATGGTGAACGCCTGGTTGAGCGTCGCCGTATCGCCATTGGCATTGGTCACCGTGAGCCGGCTAAGACCCATCGGGAGTCCCGCTGGGACCGAGGCCGATAGGGATCCGTCGGAATTGAGCGCCAGGTTGGTTAAGGCCGTGCTTCCCAGGGTGACCGACGTCACGGCGCCACCGGCGCCGATGTTGTCGCCAAAGATCCGGATCACCCCGCCCAGGTCCGTGTAGCCGCCCGACGGCGTGGCGGATGCCAGGAAAAGCCTGGCACTGGTCAGGAGACCTGTTGTCGCTGCAAAGCCACCGTCGGGATTCACGACGCGCACCCCGTGCGTGCCGTCGGCCAGAGCGCCAGGTACGGTCGCCCTCAGGGAACCATCTCCATTCGCTGTTGTCGGTAGCGCTACGCCATCGACCAGGACCTGTGCACCCGCCTTGAAGGCGTCCCCCGCAATGCTCAGCGTGAAGCCCTGCGGCCCGTAGACCCGTGTGGGGGTGATGCCGTTGACGCGCGGAGTGCTCTGGATCAGCAGGCCACTTGCCGCGGTGCCCGAAGCCCCGTTCGGATTCACAACCGTGACCTGGTAGGTGCCGGAAGCGAATCCTGCCGTCATGGACAGGCCGGCTCCGGCGGCGTGGGCATTCGCAACGGTGGCGGTGAAGTGCCGCGTGTCCGGAGTAGCCGGCGCTACCAGCGACCCGACTCCGAAGTTCGAGCCAGCCGTAAACGTGTTCACCGCAATGGCCGTCGAGCCCACAGGGCTCGGGGCGCTCGTCGTAACACTCTGGCTGGCGCCACCACTGCTGATTATCAGCTGGGTATTGGCGGCAATTGCCTCGGGCAGGGCACCGACCTCAATGCTCGAAAGCGCGTCATTGATAGAGATCTGCCCAGCCAGGGTCGTGGTATCTCCGACTGTGCTCACCAATACAGCCTCGGGTGCAGCATCCTGAAGCAACACCGTCATTCCGGGCCGCAGACCGAGGGTCGAGACAACGCTGAAGGTGGCGACCTGGCCGGCGACAGCCGCGGCATTGTCGGTCGTGGACGATAGGCCGTACGGGCTCCCGAGGATAAAGCCATTGGTCGACCCGATCTGGGCCGTAATGGAACCGTCGGCGTTGACCACGGCGCTCGAAACCGTGTGGCCATTGAGTTGCAGGGTGGCTCCCGGCAAGACACCGCCCGTCGCCACATTGAGCGTGAAGCTACCAGCGCTGTAGACCGCTGTCGGGCTGTAGCCGAGGATCTGGGGAGCAACCTGGATCGTGAGTTCCTCTGGCGCAAGCGCACGGCTTCCGTCGCTGTTGACGACCGACACAGGATATTGACCGTTGGCCATGCCGGCGGGACCCGTGGCGGACAGCTGGTGCGTATTCGGGTCGAGTACGACGTTGGCCAGTGCCAGGTTCCCGAGGAAGACTTTGGCGCCCGTGCTGAAGCTGCTGCCGGCGAGCGCGAGGCTGAAGCTTCCCGGAATTCTCAGCACCTGCGGCGTGATGGCCGTGATTGTGACGGTATTCGAGATGATGAACGAGGCTGCCAATGGCGCGCCCGACCCGTCCGGATTGACGATACCGACGGTGTAGGAGCCGTCTGCAAGCCCATGGACGTTTAGGGTCAGCGTCCCGTCGCCGTTGCAGGTGACATCCGCGGGCGCAACGGGGCTGCCGCTCAGACTCACCTGCGCTCCGCAGGCCAGGTTGTGTCCGGCGATTACTACGCTGAAGGGTGCGCCGCCATAGACGGCCGACACCGAGAGGCCCGTGACCAGCGGCGTCGTATCTGCGCAATGCGTCGGTGCACAGCTGTCGTTCGGGAGAGGCTGCGTGACGATGGCACCGTTCGCATAGCTCGGTGGAAGCGGCGCGGCGACGTTGGTGCCGCCGGGCTGACTTGTCGGAAGCGGCGCGCCAACGGTGCTGACAACCATTCCGGTCGCATAGCTAGCGTTCGCCGTAAATGTAGCCACGTTCAGAGTGGTCGCACCGGCGAGGGCGAACTGTGTGGTAGTTACCGCCTGTTGCGGCCCGGACGATGGACCGATCTGGATGTCGGTACCGGCGGCAACGCCCCCGTCCGGCAGCGCTGAGACCGCGAGCGAGCTATAGGCGGTTCCCTGGGTCAGCGCGAGAGTCAGCGCGGTCTGGAGGTACTGCTGCTTGAGGCCATACGGATGGCTTGTGGGCAATGTGGCGTTCTGCTGAGAGCCAACAGCGTGGCCTGGCGTCGGGGCAACCTCGTCGCGCGTCCGCACGATCGGCAAGAGCACGCGGTAGCCATTGAAGAATGTGGCGAAAGTCCCATCAGGGTTCACGATCGATACGTCGTAGTACCCGTCACCGAGGGCGGTGGGCAGCTGGATGCCTAGGCCGCCGTCGACCTGGAGGCCGATCATGCCGATGGACAGATGATCCAGGTAGAGCGTGGCGCCTGTCTGCACGTTGCGGCCGGCCACCTCCAAAACGGGTTGCGTTTCCTGCTGTCCCTCACTTGGGGTAACACCGCTGATCAGTGGCGTCGACGCACCGGATTCATCGATGGTCTCGATGCCACGAGCGGGATCAAAGCGTACCTGCCAGGTGCGGGTCGCCCCCGGGTTGAGCGTCCCGTTCGCGATGATGCTGTGCGTGGGGCTGAATCGAGTGGCGTTTTTGCCGCTGTCGAAGAAGCCCGCTCCCCAGAAGCTCAACCGGTAGTTGCCACCCGGGACTGACTTGGCGGTCAGTGTGTAGACACCCGCGACTGACGGCGCCAGGTCCAGCGTCGAGACGGCGCCCGGCGCCGCGCTGCTCTGGGCCACCAGGTTGTTGGGATCGGTAACGATGAACTGCAGCCCGCCCCAGCCTGCCAGGTGCAGCGACGGCATGCGATGGTAGCCACCCTGCGGGCTGATCCCTACGAGCGGATGCAGCACGTGCGTCTCTCCCTGCGGACTGCCGGCGTTGGGCTGGAAGATGGTCTCGATCATGTAGAAGAAGTGGCCGGCCCAGGTGGCGGCATCGACGTAGCTGGTCTGGGTGCCCGGGATTTCGGCAATCAGGTCCTCGGTGCGGTTCCAGGTGTAGCGGAGTGACGACCGGTAGATGCGATACGTCTGGGCATTCTGAATCGGGTCCCACGTCAGGTGGACTCCGTCCGCCTGGTCGCTCAAGGTGAGCTTGGCGAGCGAGGCCTTGATCAGGTTGAAGACATCGAACGGGATCCCCTGCGCCAGCTGCGGGTTGATCTGCACCTGCGCGTTGAGATTGGCGCCGGAACCCTGCACCGACGACTGGTTCAGGATCACGCCTGAGCCGATCGGCGGGATCAGGTTGTAGGTCGCCCACACCGTCGTATGCGGGTCGATCTGCACCCAGCTGTTCTGGAGCGCATCGCCGAAGCCGAGCAGGATCGGCCGGTGGAAGGTCTGAAACGAGCTCGCGGGGCATGTCGTCACGCCCGGCGGCAGGTCGGGATTGCAGTTGCCCCAGACGGCCGTGCCGACGCGAAGCATTGAGTCGGTCACCGGCTCGAAGGGGCCGTGCGGTCCATAAGTGT
>Ga0209471_1000586_pt1 | contig 23542 bp, 21 predicted proteins | sample GraSoiAngelo_128_FD_185885 | JGI IMG/M metagenome (GOLD analysis project Ga0209471, IMG submission 185885) | Grasslands soil microbial communities from the Angelo Coastal Reserve, California, USA - 14_0927_12_20cm (SPAdes) (version 2) | ecosystem: Environmental > Terrestrial > Soil > Grasslands ... | reverse complement strand
GGGCGACCCGCTTGGTGCCGGGAATCGGGGCGATGTCCCCGCCCTGCGCGGGCAGCCAGGCCAGAGCGATCTGTGCCGGTGTTGCGCCCGCCTCCGCGGCAATGGCCTTGACCTCCTCGACGATGCGCAGGTTGCGTTGGAAGTTATCGCCAGTGAAGCGCGAGTTGGTCTTGCGCCAATCGTCGTCGGAGAGCTGCTTATACGCCGGGCCTGGAGAGGGATCCGAATGCGAACAGACCACGCGTCAGTCAGCTCCACGTTCCAGCCGGCCTGCGAGCCGTAATTGAGTTAATGCACGAGAAACGGAGGCAGAAGACGATCAGTCAGAGCGCGGCGCCCAAGTAAGCGCAAGACCAAAGTTGATTTCCCGAGAATCGAGTCAGGCGGCATGCGGACACGGCTCGAACGATTCGTGCACCAACATCGCTTGATCAAAGAAGCTCGGATGCAATGACGAACTCGATCGGGTCTATGAAGATAGCGAAAAACCCTTCTCGACTGGATCGAGAAATATGTCATAACCATCTGAGTACCAACGTTTTAATATGGGGCGTGACGGAATCGAACCGTCGACCAGCGGATTAAAAGTCCGATGCTCTACCGACTGAGCTAACGCCCCACAGATGTCGGGCCGACGGCGCGGTGAGCCCTTGCTTCGGGCTGGCCGTGCGGGGGCCGCATGATACTACAGCGGCGGGCTACGGGTACCCGCGTTGACGACGGGCTCGGGCGCAGCCTACCTTGCGTCTGATGCAATCCCAAGCGCAGACGGTCCTGCATACCTGGTGCTGCTCATGAGTTTCAAGCTCACCTATTCGACCATGTTCGATCCGCCGGCGGAGCTGCACGCAAACTTTGATTCCGCCGTAGCCCGCGCGCTGGCAAAGCTCGGTGGCCGGCATGCTCTGCACATGGGCGGTGAGGAGCGCGAGGCGGCGCGGTACTTCGTGAAGAGCAATCCCGCCGACTGCCAGCAGGTGCTCGGGGAGTTCCCCGCCGCCAGCGCCGCGCAGGCCGCCGAGGCCGTGCGTGCGGCCGCCGACGCCTGGCCCGGCTGGAAGCGCACCAGCCCGGCGCGGCGCACGCAGCTGTTGCGGCGCGTGGCCGGCCTGATCGAGGAGCGCGTCTACGACATTGCCGCCGCGCTGACACTGGAGGTCGGCAAGAACCGCATGGAAGCCCTCGGAGAGGCGCAGGAGACCGCGGATTTCTTCAGCCTGTATGCGGAGCAGTTCGAGCGCCACGGTGGCTTCGATCGGCCGCTGCCGGACGATCCGCTGAGCACGCACGTTTCGCACAACCGCAGTGTGCTGAAACCCCACGGCCCCTGGGCCGTGATCGCGCCGTTCAATTTCCCCCTGGCGCTTGCGGGCGGGCCGGTGGCCGCCGCGCTCGTGACCGGCAATACCGTCATCGTGAAGGGAGCGACCGCGACGCCGTGGGCAGGCAGGCTGCTCGCCGACTGCGTGCGCGATGCCGGCCTGCCGCCCGGAGTATTCAACTATCTGAGTGGTCCGGGGGACGTGCTCGGCGCCGCGCTGATCGCGGATCCGGCCGTGGCTGGCGTGACCTTCACCGGATCCCACGAGGTCGGAATGCGCATCGCACGCGCATTGCAGGGGCCGCCGTTCCCGCGTCCCTGCATCGCCGAGATGGGCGGCAAGAATGCCTGCATCGTCACTCCCGCGGCGGATCTCGAGCGCGCCGCGACCGGTATCGTGCGTTCGGCCTTCGGCATGGGAGGCCAGAAGTGCTCGGCGCTCTCGCGCCTCTATGTGCACGCGAAGGTAGCCGACGCCCTGATCGACAGGCTGCTCACGCAGACCGAGGCGATCCGCATCGGCGACCCGACGCGCCGCGAGCACTGGCTCGGCCCCGTGACCACACGCGCCGCCTACGACAACTACGCGCGCTATGTCGCGATGCTGCGCGACGGCGATGCGCGGCTCCTGACCGGCGGCGAGGAGCTGGAGGACGGCGCGCTCGGCCGCGGATTCTTCGTGAGCCCCACGATCGCGGAAGCCCCGCTCGGGCATGCGCTGTGGAGCGAGGAGATGTTCCTGCCCATCCTGCTGGTGCACCGGGTCTCCTCGAACGAGGAGGCCATGGCGCTCATGAACCGCTCGGCGCTCGGGCTCACCGCCGGCTTTTATGGTGGCACGGGCGAAGTCGACTGGTTCCTTGAAAACGCCGAGGCCGGTGTCACGTACGTCAACCGCCCGCAGGGCGCGACCACCGGCGCCTGGCCGGGTTACCAGGCCTTCGGCGGCTGGAAAGGCTCGGGCAGCACCGGCAAGGCCATCGGCTCCTTCTACTATCTCCCGCAGTACATGCGCGAGCAGTCGCAGACCGTCGTCGAGTGAGGTGAGCCGTGCCGCTGCTGCCGCTCAGCGAGTCGATTGCGACGCACGTGCGTGACGGCGCGAGCGTCGCGCTCGAGGGCTTCACGCACCTGATCCCGTTTGCCGCCGGCCACGAGATCATCCGCCAGCGGCGGCGCGGCCTGCACCTCATCCGCATGACGCCCGATCTGATCCACGATCAGATGATCGGCATGGGATGTGCCGACCGGCTGACCTTCTCGTGGGGAGGCAACCCCGGGGTGGGGTCGCTCCACCGCCTGCGCGATGCGATCGAGCGCCAGTGGCCGCAGCCTCTCGCGATCACCGAGCATACTCACGCCGAGATCGGCGCGGCGTACCAGGCCGGCGCGAGCGGTCTGCCCTGCGCGCTCATGCGCCACTACGCCGACACCGATCTCGATCGGGCCCGCGGCGCGCAGCTGCGGACCGTCACCTGCCCTTTCAGCGGCGAGCGGCTCCTCGCGGTCCCTGCCATCACGCCCGACGTCACGATCCTGCACGCGCAGCAGGTGGACCGCAACGGCAACGTTCTGATCCGCGGCATCATCGGCGCGGCGCGCGAGGCGGCGCTGGCCGCGCGGCGCCTCGTGGTGACGGTCGAAGAGGAGGTCAAGCAGCTCGACGCGCCGCTGAATGCGATCGTGCTGCCCCACTGGCTCGTCACCGCGGTGAGCGTCGTGCCGGGCGGAGCTCACCCCTCGTACGCCGCCGGCTTCTACGAGCGCGACAATCGTTTCTACCTCGAGTGGGACCCGATCGCCCGTGACCGCGGGCGCTTCCAGCAATGGATGCAGGAGCACGTGCTCTCGAGCCGCGATCATGCCGAGCTGCTCGCGCGGCTGCGAGTCGCCGCATGAGCGGCGGCGTGCAGGCCTCCGGCGCCTACAGCGCCGACGAGATGATGACCGTGACCGCCGCCCGGCAGCTCAGGAACGGCGCCGTGTGCTTCGTGGGCATCGGACTGCCGAGTGCCGCCTGCAATCTGGCGCGCCGCACCCACGCTCCCGAGCTGGTGCTGATCTACGAATCGGGCACCGTGGGCGCGCGCCCGGAAGTTTTACCGCTCTCGATCGGGGACGGGGAGCTCGCCGATACCGCCGACTGCGTCGTATCTCTTCCGGAGGTGTTCACGCACTATCTGCAGCGCGGCCGGGTGGATGTCGGGTTCCTCGGTGCCGCGCAGATCGACCGCTACGGAAACCTCAACACGACCGTGATCGGCAGCTACTCGCATCCGACGGTGCGCCTTCCCGGCTCGGGAGGCGCTCCCGAGATCGCCGCCCACGCCCGCGAGGTGCTCGTGATCATGAAGCAGTCCCCGCGCAGTTTCGTGCCGCGTCTCGATTTCCTGACGAGCTGCGGATTCCTCGGCGGGTCGGGCGAGCGCGATCGGGCGGGCTTTCCGGGGCGCGGCCCGCAGGCGGTGATCACCGACTTAGGTGTCCTGCGCCCCGATGCCAGCACCGGAGAGCTCAAGCTCACCGCCCTCTACCCCGGCGTATCGCTGGAGGATGCGCGCGGCGCGACCGGCTGGGCCCTGGCGGTGGCCGACGATCTCGAGACCCTGCCGCCGCCCGAGGCCGGGGACCTGCGCGTGCTGCGCGAGTTGCATGCGCGCACGGAGGCGGCCCATGCGGCTCCCGTGCGGATCAGACTGCCCGCTCCCGAACGACACTGAGGATTTCTCCATGCGTCCGCCCCACATCCGCACCGAGCTCCCGGGACCCAACGCCCGCGCCCTGTTGGCGCGCGATCGCGTCGTGAGCTCGCCCTCCTATCCGCGCGACTACCCCTTCGTGATGGCGCGCGGGCGCGGCGTCGAGGTCTGGGACGTCGATGGCAATCGCTTCCTGGACTTCGCCGCCGGCATTGCCGTGTGCAGCACCGGGCATGCGCATCCAGCGGTCGCCCAGGCGATCAAGAGCGCCGCCGACGACTTTCTGCACATCTCGAGCGACTACTGGCACGAGCGCATGACGCGTCTCGCCGAGCGCATCAACGAGCTCGACCCGATGCGCGAGCCGGTGCAGGTATTCATGTGCCAGAGCGGCACCGAATCGGTCGAGGGAGCGCTCAAGCTCGCGCGCTACGTCACCGGCCGGCCGCGCTTCATCGCATTCCTCGGGGGCTTTCACGGCCGCTCGATGGGATCGCTGGCTTTCACCGCGAGCAAGTACACGCAGCAGGCCGGCTTCTTTCCCGCGATGCCCGGCGTCACGCACGTGCCCTACCCGAACGCGTATCGGCCGCTCTTTGCCGGCCCCGATCAGGGGCGCGCGACGCTCGACTATATCGAGAACGTCCTGTTCCAGAGCAACGTGCCCGCGACCGAAGTGGCCGCGATCGTGGTCGAGCCGATCCAGGGCGAGGGTGGGTACCTCGTGCCCCCCGACGGTTTCCTTCAGGGCCTGCGCGCGCTCTGCGATCGCTACGGGATCCTGCTGGTGTTCGATGAGGTGCAGAGCGGCGTCGGACGCACCGGCAGGATGTTCGCCTGCGAGCATTGGGGCGTATCACCCGACATCATGACGCTCGCCAAGGGCCTGGGCTCGGGGCTGCCCATCGGACTCGTGATCGCGCGCAAGGGCCACATGGAGAAATGGCGTCGCGGCGCCCACGGCAACACCTTCGGCGGCAACCCGATCTGCTGCGCGGCGGCGCTCGCCACGCTCGATCTGGTTGAGAAGGAATATGCCGCCAATGCCGCCGAGGTCGGCAACTACTGCATCGGCCGCCTGCGTGCGCTGCAGTCGCAGTTCGAGTGCATCGGAGAGGTGCGCGGCAAGGGCCTCATGATCGGCGTGGAGCTGATCGCCGACCGCGCGAGCCGCAAGCCCGCCACCGCGCTCTGTCAGAGGCTCCTGACGCGCGCCTTCCACAACGGCCTGCTGCTGCTGTCGTGCGGGGTGAGCACGCTGCGCATCATTCCGCCCCTCATGGTGAGTCGCGCCAACATCGATGAGGCGCTCGGCCTGCTGCAGGTGGCGCTGCAGGAGGCGCTGGCGGAGCCGTCCTGACACTCACCGCTGCTGGTAGCGCGTCGGGTCCGGCAGCCCCGCTGCCGCAAAACCCATCCGCCGCAGCCGGCAGGCGTCGCACCGGCCGCAGGCGCGTCCCTCCCCGTCCGCCTGATAGCACGACACGGTCTGCCCGTAGTCGACGCCGAGACGCAGCCCCTCGCGGATGATCTCGGCCTTGGTGAGGGTGATCAGCGGCGCGTGCACGCGGCAGGGGCTTCCCTCGACGCCCGCTTTCGTGGCGAGCGCCGCCAGCGCCGCGAATGCCTGGAGAAACTCCGGTCGGCAGTCCGGATAGCCGCTCGAGTCCAGCACGTTGACGCCGATGAACACATCGCGCGAGCGCAGGACCTCGGCCCAGGCGAGCGCCAGTGACAGCATCACGGTGTTGCGCGCCGGCACGTAGGTGATCGGTATGCCGGTGGTGGGCGCTTCGGGAACCGCGAGGCCGGGATCGGTGAGCGCCGAGCCGCCGATGCCCGCGAAATCGACGCGCATGACGCGATGCTCGTGCGCGCCGCCGGCGTGCGCCACGCGCCGCGCCGCATCGAGCTCCGCGGCATGGCGCTGGCCGTAGTCGACCGACAGCGCGTAACAGGTGAATCCTTCCTCGCGGGCGATCGCCAGCACCGTGGCCGAGTCGAGCCCCCCGGACAGCAGCACCACCGCGGCGGGTCCGTCCACGCTACTTCCCGGGCACGTCGCCCCAGAGATACTTATGAAGCTGGATCTGCATCCGCACCGGCAGCCGATCCTCCAGGATCCAGTCGGCGAGCTCGCGCGCCGCGAGCTGCTCGTGACTCGGCGAGAAGAGGACGGTGCAGCCGGCCGGCACGGCGAGCTCCCCGAGCTTCGCGCGGCTCCATTCGTAGTCGGTGCGGCTGCAGATCACGAACTTCACCAGGTCGTGCGGCGTGAGCCGCGGCAGCTCCTCATAGCGGTTGCGGCGCTCCTCTCCGGAGCCCGGAGTCTTGACGTCCACGACCTTGGATACCCGCGCATCGACCTCTCCGAGCGGCATCGCGCCGCTGGTTTCCAGCGACACCCGCAAGCCCGCGTCGCAGAGCCTCGTCAGGAGCTCCGCGCAGCCCTTCTGCGCGAGAGGCTCGCCCCCGGTCACGCACACGAACGGCGTGCCGAACTCGCGCACGCGCGAGAGGATCGCCTCGAGCTCCCACCACTCTCCGCCGTGAAACGCATAGGTGGTGTCGCAGTACTGGCAGCGCAGCGGGCAACCGGTGAGCCGCACGAACACCGTGGGCCACCCCGCGGTGTCCGCCTCGCCCTGCAGGGAGTGGAAGATCTCGGTGACCTTGAGGCGCGTCACGCGCTCCGCCGCCACGATGCCCTTACTGCGAGCCTGCCCCGGAAAACCGGCGCAGGCGCTCCGCGGCGTGCTTCGCGGAGTCGCTCCCCGGGTACTTGCGCAACACCTCGGTCAGCGTGGCGCGCGCCGCGGGATATTGCTTCTGCGCGTATTGCGTGTAGCCGAGCTTGAGCAACGCATCGGGAGCCTTGCGCGAGTCGGGCCACTTCTTCAGCACCGCGCGGAACGCAGCGGCTGCCGACTCGTAATCATGATTCACGTAATAGGCTTCTCCCAGCCAGTACTGCGCGTTCTCGGCGAGCGGGCTCGAGGGATAGCTGGCGAGGAAGTCCTTGAACCCCGTGGTCGCGACCGAGTAGCTGCCGGCCTTCAAGGCATCGAACGCCTGGGCGTACACCGCCTGCTCGGTGGAGGACGCGGCGCCCGGGGCCGCCGCGCCCGCTCCTCCCGCGCCCATGGCCGGCGCCGTGCCGCCGCCTTCCGGCGCCGCGCCCGCGCCGCTGCCGGCCGTCGCCCCGCCCGTCGTCGCGCCGGCTGTGGCCGCTCCGTCCCCGGCCGCCCCAGGGGCCGCCGAGCGCGCGGCACTCGCCGCCGCGAGACGCTTGTCGAGATCCGCGTAGAGGTCCCGCTGCTGCTTCGCCAGGGCCTCGTTGTTGTGCTCGAGCTCCTCGATGCGCCCGCGCAGCTCCCGCATCCGCGCCTGCACCTCATCCATGCGTTGCGCGGCCTCGACCTGATTCGTCTCGATACGGGCGATGCGCGCATCGAGATCGTTCAGTTTCAGCTGCACCGGGTCCGGCTCCGGTGGAGTGCTCGCGCACCCCGCTGCGAGCAGCGCGAGCGGCACGGCGAGCACGATCAGGCGCATGGACGGTCCTCTCGCACTCACGGGTCGGGCACTCACGGCTTCGCCGGCAGCGGCTGTGTCAGGTACACGATCTCGACCCGTCGGTTCTTCGCCCAGGCCGCCTCGTCGTGCCCCGGCGCTGCCGGGCGCTCCTCGCCGTAGCTCACGGTGGAAATCTGTGTGTCCGTGGCGCCCTGCAGGAGCAGCGCGCGGCGCACCGACTGGGCGCGACGCTCGCCGAGGCCGATGTTGTATTCGCGCGAGCCGCGCTCGTCGGTGTGTCCCTCGAGACGCACGCGGATCGCCGGGTGCGCGCCCAGGTATTTCGCGTGCGCGGCCACGACGTCCGTGCCCGCGCCCTTGATCTCGGCGCTGTCGAAGTCGAAATACACCAGACGCGTCGCGAGCAGCCCGGCCTGCGGACCCATCGCTTCATCGTCCGGATTGGCCGCGGCGGCGCTGGCCGTGCCGGCACCGGCTCCCTGTGCGGGCTCGCTCGTCTCGCCGGGTGCGGGCGGCGCCGGCTTGGGCTGCTTTGCGGCGCAGCCGCCGAGCGTGAGCGCTGCGGCAGCCACCAGCACGATGATCACTCGTCGCATCGAGGGATTCTCCGCCATTCCAACCTCCCTAAACTTCGAGCCGGCCGCTCAGGGACTGAACGGCCCCCACGCGGGCTCACGGACCTCGCCCTGCGGGGCCTTGAGGCGCAGCCCCGTGAGGCCGTCGATCGACACCGTCGCCAGCACCCCTCGCTCGCCGTCGCGCTCCGAATAGATAAGTGTAGCCCCATTGGGCGCGAAACTCGGCGATTCGTCGAGTCGCCCGTGGGACAGCACCCGCACGGCTCCACTCGAGAGATCCTGCACCGCGATCCGGTAGGCGGCGTTGTCGAGCGACACCATCGCCAGCTGCGTGCCATCGGGCGACACCCGCGGCCGGGCGTTGTAGGTGCCGCCGAAGGTGATGCGCTTCGGGTGCGCGCCGGGCTGCGCGTTGATCTGGTAGACCTGCGGCGAGCCGGCGCGGTCGGAGGTGAAGTAGAGCGAGCGTCCGTCCGGCGCCCACACCGGCTCGGTGTCGATCGCCGGGTCGTCGGTGATGCGCATCAGGTCCTGCGTGGTGAGATCGAGGATGTAGATGTCGGGATTGCCGCCGCCGCCGCCGAGTGTCAGCGCGAGCTTGCGCCCATCGGGGGACCACTCGGGGGCGCCGTTGACGCCGGCGCGCGCCGACACCTGCCGCCGCTCCCCGCTCTTCACCCGCTGCACGTACACCCCCGAGTGCTTGGTCTCGAAGGAGACATAGGCAAGATACTGTCCGTCCGGCGACCACGCGGGCGACATGAGCGGGAAGCGCGACTCGAGCACCAGGTGCTGGTTCGCCCCGTCGGCATCCGCAACGATCAGCTGGAAGTGCTGCTCGGGCGCGGCGCCCTCGACCGCAACGTACGCGATGCGGGTCGCGAATGCCCCACGGACCCCGAGGATCTTCTGATAAACGACGTCGCTCACCCGGTGCGCCGCGTTGCGCAGCGCGCTCGGCGCTCCGACGAAGCGCTGCGTGGCGAGCCGCGCACCGGTGAGCGCGTTCACCAGGTCGAAGTCGACCGCAAGCTCGCCGCTCGGATGCGCGCTCACGCGCCCGACCACCACGTAATCGCTCCCCGCGCCCTTCCAGCTCCCCGCCGCGATCTCATCCGCGCGCGTCGGCGTGGCCGGCATCCGCGCGCGCGTCAGCGCGCGAAAGCGTCCGCTGCCTTCGAGATCGTGCTGCACCACGGCGGCGACGTCCAGGCCGCCGTCGGCCGGTGCGGAGGGCGCGAAGGGCACGATCGCGATCGGTACCGGATCGCGCACCCCGGAGGTGACCTCGATCTCGAGCGCGGCGCTCGCGGGGCGCGGCGCCCCGGGCGCCACCGCGAGCAGCGCGAGCAGCGCGACGGCGCGGGCAGTGCCGCGCGGCAGCCGCCATGGAACCGGGTCAGGGACGGGCCGCAGGCTCATCAGTCCGGCCTGAAGTTGATGCGCAGGTTGCGATCGAAGAGCGCCGGGTCGGGCGGCGGCGGCAGCGGGGAAGCGCGGTACACCGCGGCCTCGATCGATTCGCGCACCGCCTGATCTCCGTTGCATTCGCCGATGCTGACCTGGGTCACTTCTCCTCCCGGCACCTGGGTCACATTCAACACACATGATATCCCGGCTCGCGCCGTGGGCGGGCGCAGCCACGCACGGTTGATCCTGGCGGCGATCTGTGCCTCCCAGCTCGCCAGTGCCGCGCTCGAGCGCTCGACGCTGGCCTTCTCCTCCGTGGCGAGACTGCGCTTCAATTCGGCCTCGCGCTCGCTGGTGTCCTGTGCCTCCGCGAGGCGCCGGCGCTCCTCGGCGGCGCGCTTGCGAGCCTCGGCGGCCTCGCGCGCCTTCTTCTCCGCCGCGGCGCGCTGCTCCTCGCGGCGCTTCTCTTCCACGGCTCTCTCCTCGGCGACACGACGCTCTTCGGCCGCGGCGGCTTCGGCCTGCTGGCGCTGCTCCTCGCGACGCGCCAGCTCCTCGGGCGTCGGCGGCGGCGGACCGAGCGGCTCCTGCGGCGGCGGCGGCGTTGGTGGCGGCAGCGGGGACGGTTCCGGGGCCGCGGGGGGCCGAGGCTCCGGCGGCGGGCGCAGCGCGCCTCGCAGCGCGCGCGCATCCACCACCGTCGCCTCGATCGCCAGTGTCGGTTTCGGCGCTGGCCGCCGGAACATCATCCATCCGTACACCAACGCGGCCAGCAGCGCTCCGTGCAACAGCACCGACAGCGCAATCGATACCCAGCGGTCACTCGCTCGCTGCATCGCTCGCGTGCATCAGCTCCCGCGGCGCGCCCGCTCGGGCAGCGCATCGGTGATGAAACCGACCTTGCGCGCGCCGGCGCGCTGCAGGATGACCATGGCCTGCACGACGCGGCCGTAGGCCACAGCGGTGTCCGCCTTCACCAGCACCTGAATCTCCGGATCGCGCTGCAGCGCCGCGGTCGCCCGCGCCGCCACCGTGTCGTCATCCAGCGGCGCCTGCGGATTGGCGCCCAGGTTGAGATACAGGCGTCCCTGCCGATCGACCGACAGCACCAGGGGTTGGAGCCGTTGCGCCTCGAGAGGTTCCGCGCCCGCCTTGGGCAGATCCACCTTCACACCTTGTGTCAGAAGCGGCGCGGTGATCATGAAGATGATGAGCAGCACCAACATCACGTCGATGTAGGGCACGACGTTGATCTCGCCCATCAGCCGCCGCCCGCGGGAAGTCTGTGCCATGGCCTTCAGCGCTCCGGATTGGGCGGCGCGCCGGCGCCGCGCGCCGCGTGCCGCTGCAGGATGGTGGAGAACTCTTCGATGAAGGCGTCGAAGCGCACCTCGAGCCGGTTCACCTGGTCGGCGAAGCGGTTGTAGGCCACGACCGCGGGAATCGCCGCGAACAGCCCGATGGCGGTCGCCACCAGCGCTTCCGATATTCCCGGCGCGACCATCGCAAGCGTCGCCTGTTGCACGTTACCGAGCGAGGAGAAGGCGCTCATGATTCCCCACACCGTGCCGAAGAGCCCCACGTAGGGGCTCGTGCTGCCGACGCTGGCAAGCGTCGCGAGACTGTGCTCGAGGCGGTCGATCTCCTTCAGCTGCGCGACGCGCATCGCGCGCCGCGAGCCTTCCAGCAGCTGGTCGGCGGCCGCGGCACTTTGTCTCAGGCGCGCAAACTCGCGGAACCCGAACTCGAAGATGCCGGCCAACCCGGTTGCGCCGCCGCGTGACTCGATCGCCCGATACAGCTGCGCCAGGTCGTCGCCCGACCAGAAGCGGCTCTCGAAACGGTCGGCGTCGCGCCGCGCCCGCCCGATCACGCGGCGCTTGCGGAAGATGATCGCCCAGGAGCTCAAGGAGGCCAGCAGCAGCAGTCCGATGACGATCTGCACCGGCACGCTCGCCTGGACGATGAGCCGCAGGATGGAAAGCTGGTCACCCACCGGCGGCGGTCTCCCGGGCGATGACCTCGGCGAGGAACGACGGCAGGCGCTGCGGCCGCAGCGTACGTGCGTCCACGCAGGCGACGCGCACGTTCGCTTCGAGGAGCGGCGCGGCCTTCCCGCCGCCCGGGGTCCCGCCGCCGGGGCCGCTGCGGTAGATGCGCTGCGCGAAGCCGATCGACGCCGCCCCGAGGGGCTCCGGCTCGCAGGTGACCTCGAGCTCGTCATCGAGGCGCGCGGGCGAGCGGTACTCGACCGTGAGGCTCGCCACCGCGAACACAATGCCGCGCTCGCGCGAGAGCTCCTGCTGCGAGTGTCCGCGCGAGCGCAGCCACTCGGTGCGGGCGCGCTCGAGGAAGCGCAGGTAGCTGGCGTAGTAGACGATGCCGGCGCCGTCGGTGTCCTCCCAGTAGACGCGCACCGGCCAGCGGAAGGCGCTCACCGCGGGTCCTCGAACAGCTGCAGCGTGGCGGCGGCGCGCTCCGGGGGCTTGAGGCCGAGGTGCAGGTACGAGGCGCGCGTCACCATGCGTCCGCGCGCAGTGCGCACCAGAAAGCCCTGCTGGATCAGGAACGGCTCGGTGACGTCCTCGAGCGTGCCGCGCTCCTCGCCGAGCGTCGCGGCTAGACTATCGATGCCGACCGGTCCGCCGTCGAAGCGCTCGATGATCGCGGTGAGGAGTTTGCGGTCGAGCGTGTCGAATCCCTGGCGGTCCACCTCGAGCAGGTCGAGCGCCGCGTCGGCGACGCCCTCGTCGATGCGGCCGTCGCCGCGCATCTGGGCGTAGTCGCGCACGCGCCGGAGCAGCCGGTTGGCGATGCGCGGAGTGCCGCGCGAGCGCTGCGCGATGCGGGCCGCGCCCCCCTCGTCGATGCTGACACCGAGGATCGCCGCCGAGCGCCCGACGATGCGCTCGAGATCGGAGACCGTGTAGAAATCCAGCCGCTGCACGATGCCGAACCGATCGCGGAGCGGCGACGTGAGGAGTCCCGCGCGCGTGGTCGCCCCCACCAGGGTGAAGGGCGGGAGGTTCAGCTTGATCGAGCGCGCCGCCGGTCCCTCGCCGATCATGAGGTCGAGCTGATAGTCCTCCATCGCCGGGTACAGCACTTCCTCGACCACCGGCGCGAGGCGGTGAATCTCGTCGACGAACAGCACGTCACGGGCCTGGAGGTTGGTGAGCAGCGCCGCGAGATCTCCGGGGCGCTCGAGCACCGGGCCCGAGGTCTGGCGCAGGTTGACGCCGAGCTCGGCCGCCACGATGTGCGCCAGCGTGGTCTTGCCGAGTCCCGGCGGGCCGAAGATCAGCACGTGGTCGAGCGCCTCGCCGCGTTGCCGCGCGGCGCCGATGAAGATCTCGAGTTGCATTTTGACCCGCGCCTGGCCGACATACTCCTCGAGTCGCCGCGGGCGGATGGCCCGCTCGACCGCCTCCTCCTCGGCGCCGGCTGTTCCACTGATGATGCGCTCTGCCGTCATGGCTTCCGAGACCTACTCCCGCGCCGCGCCCTGGAGCGCGCGGCGGATCAGCTCTTCGGTCGAATGTGTACCGGGACCGGCCGCTTTGAGCAAGCGCGTGGCCTCCGCCGGGCGGTAGCCGAGGGCGACCAGGGCGCCATAGGCCTCGTCCTCGGGACTGGCGGCGCCCGCCGCGGCCGGCGTTTCGTGAGTGGGGTGCGGGGCGGCGAGCCGATCGCGCATCTCGACGATCAGCCGCTCGGCGGTCTTGCGGCCCACACCCGGCACGCGGGTCAGTGCGGCGATATCTTCGTTCCGGACGCACTGGATGAAGGCGCTCACGCTGATGCCCGAGAGCAGCGCGAGCGCGATCTTGGGTCCCACGCCCGAGACCCTGATGAGGCTGCGGAACAGCCGCCGCTCCTCCTCGGTGGCAAACGCGTACAGCACGTGCGCATCCTCGCGCACCACCAGGTGCGTGAGGAGCCGCACCTCCTCGCCCACCGCCGGCAGATGGAAGAACGTCGACATCGGAGCCTCGAGCTCGTAGCCGAGTCCGCCGACTTCGACCGTCAGTTGCGGGGGCGTCTTGGAAGCGATCCTGCCGCGCAGCGAGCCGATCATCGCGCGAAGTGCCCCAGGCGTGCGCCGCGGAGCTGCGCGGGCACGCCGTTGAGGCGCGAGTGGGCGTGGCAGACGGCGACCGCGAGCGCATCCGCGGCGTCCGCGCCGGGACGCTCGGCGAGCGAGAGCAGCTCGCGGATCATGTGCGCCACCTGGAACTTCTCCGCGCCACCGGATCCGACGACCGCGAGCTTCACGGCGCGCGGGGCGTACTCGAACACCGGCACGGCCGCCGGAACCGCGCACAGCGCGGCGCCGCGCGCCTGCCCGAGCTTGAGCGCACTGTCGGCGTTGCGGCTGACGAACACCCGCTCCACCGCCACCTCCGTCGGATGGTGCTCCGAGACGAGCGCCAGCAGGCCCTCGAACAGGATCCGCAGCCGCGCCGTCGGGGCCGCGGCGGCAACATTCAGGCAGCCGTGCGCCACGACGGTGAGTTTGCCGCCGCAGCAGTCGATCACTCCGAAGCCGGTGCGGCGCGAGCCGGGATCGAGCCCCAGCACGCGCACGCTGAGCTCCGCCGCGCTGCGCGCGGCGGCCGGCTCAAACGCGCGCCAGGACCTCGTCCGATATCTCGACATTCGAATAAACGTCCCGTACCTCGTCCAGCCCCTCGAGCGCATCCAACAGCTGCACCATCGACACGGCCTCCTCGCCCGACAACACGACCGTCGTCGCGGCGCGCTGCGTGACCTCGGCGGTCGCGGGCTCGAAGCCGCGGCCCGTGAGGACCGCGCGCACGGCGTCGAACTCGCGAGGATCCGCCAGCACTTCCACCGAGCCGTCGCCGTTCGGCACCACGTCCTCGGCGCCGGCCTCGAGCGCCGCCTTCATGAGCCGCTCCTCGTCCGTGCCGGGCGGGTAGTTCATCAGGCCCACGGTATTGAACAGATAGCTCACCGAGCCGTCGGCTCCGAGCCGCCCCCCGTGCTGCAGGAACGCACGGCGCACCCTTGCGCCCGTACCGCCGCGATCTTCCGTCACGCACTCGACCATCACCGCGGCGCCGCCGGGGCCGTACCCCTCGTAGCGCACGCTCTGCGACCCCGTCCGCGCCTCCGCCACCGCCCTCCGGTCGCGCCGCCGCGCCTGGGCCGCGTGACGACGCCGGATATTCGCCCACTTGCTGTGTCCTGCCATGCGTGAGGAGATCCGTGGTGCGTGGCTAAGCCCGCGCGCCGCCTGGAAAAACAAAACGGGTATCATAACGGTAAACCTGCGCCGACGACACGCTGACCGCTTCCGGCGCGGTCGCCTCGCTCGAGAGCCCGTACCCGTGGAGACGAGCCAAATCTGCCCGCCGAGGGTTCGCGACGCCATCATCGGCGCGCGTGCGGCGTTCGAGCGCGCCGATGCCCGCGCCCCGGCCGATCTCGCATTCGCCACGGAGGCCGCCGAGGTGATGGGCAGCCTCACCGAAAGCACCGAGCTCGCGCAGGCGCTGCTCGCACGACCGGTGCTGGCGCGCGCAGCGCTCACCCCCGAGCAGACCGCCGGCATCGTCGGCCAGGGTGCTACCGAGATTGCCGGAGCATTGCTGCGACTCGGGACGCTCGGGCTGCCGCGCGACTGGTCCCCGGCGCAGGGACTCGACCCGCGTCAGGCCGAGACGCTGCGCAAGATGCTGCTCGCGGTCGTGAGCGACCCGCGACTGGTGCTGGCGCGGCTCGCCGAGGAGCTGGTCGTGCTGCGCCACGCGCGCGAGCTCCCGGCTGCGGAGCGCGAGCGGCGCGCGCTCGAGGCGCGTGCCATCTACGCGCCCCTCGCCAATCGCCTCGGCGTGTGGCAGCTGAAATGGGAGCTCGAGGATCTCGCCTTCCGCTATCTCGAGCCCGAGGAATACAAGAGGGTCGCGGCCGCGCTCAACGAGCGCCGCGCCGACCGCGAGCGTTATATCGAGACGCTCTGCGCCGAGCTGCGCGCGGGGCTCGCGGCCGCGGGCATCGCCGCCGAGGTCTACGGACGCCCGAAACACATCTACAGCATCTACCGCAAGATGCAGCGCAAGCAGCTCGCCTTCGAGCAGCTGTTCGACGTGCGCGCCGTGCGCCTGGTGGTCGCCTCGATCCCCGACTGCTACGCCGCGCTCGGCATCGTGCATGGCCTCTGGCCGTACATTCCGGGCGAGTTCGACGACTACGTCGCCACCCCCAAGGGCAACGGCTATCGCTCCATCCACACGGCCGTGATCGGGCCGCACGGGCGCAGCGTCGAGGTGCAGATCCGCACCGCCGAGATGCACGAGCACGCCGAGCTCGGCGTCGCGGCGCACTGGACCTACAAGGAAGGCGGGCTCCGCGATGCGCAATACCAACGCAAGATCGAATGGGTGCGCCGGCTCCTCGCGCCGCACGACGGTCTTGATGCCGGCGCGAGCGCCGATGGCGACCTGATCGAGGGCATGCGCACCGAGCTGTTCGCCGATCGTGTCTACGTGCTCACCCCGAAGGGCGAGGTGATCGACGTGCCGCGCGGCGCGACGCCGCTCGACTTCGCCTACAGCGTGCACACCTCGCTCGGCCACCGCTGCCGCGGCGCCAAGGCGAACGGCCGCATCGTGCCGCTCACGCACACGCTCGCCAACGGCGAGGTCGTCGAGATCATCCCCGGCAAGCACGACGCTCCGAGCCGCGACTGGCTCGCGCCCGAGCACGGCTACCTGGTCTCGGCGCGCAATCGCAGCAAGGTGCGCGCCTGGTTCCGCAAGCAGGACGTCGGCGGCAATCGCAGCGCCGGGCGCGCCATCGCCGAGCGCGAGCTCTCGCGCATCGGCGTGCGCCCCGAGCAGCTCGGCGCGCTCACCGCGGAGCTCAAGGCGCCCGACACCGATCATCTCTACCAGCTGCTCGGCGAGGGCGAGATCACGGTGACGCAGCTGGTGCAGGCGGCGATGCGGCTCACGGAGCCGCCCCGCCCGCCGCTGCGCCCCGCGCGCCCGGCGGCGGCGCGCCGCCGCGCCTCGCCGGTCGAGATCGAGGGGGTGGGCGATCTGCCGACCACCCTCGCCCGATGCTGCGCGCCGCTGCGCCCGCAGCCCATCAACGGCTACGTGACCCTCGGCCGCGGCGTGACCGTGCATCGCAGCGACTGCGCGGGCTTCCAGCGCATGAGCGCGCTCAAGCCCGATCGCGTGCTGCAGGTCGAATGGTCGAGCGCCGAGAGCGGCGCGCTCGCCGTCGAGCTCGCGGTCAGCGCCTATGACCGGCGGGGACTGCTGCGCGACCTCACCGACGTGCTGGCCGTCGAGCGCCTCAGCATCGATGCGGCGAGCTCGCGGACGGACCACGACGCCGGCATTGCCTACTTCGATCTCAGCGTCGCGGTCGACGACCTCGAGCAGCTGGCGCGGGTGCTGCGCCGGCTCGCGGGCGTGCCGAACGTGATCGAGGCGCGGCGCCGGCGCTGAGCGGCATCCCGCGCGAGGTACGCGGGTGCGCCTTCAGCGGTTGATCGCGTCGATCGAGCGCTTGTCGGTGGCGAGTGCCGCCTCGTGCACCGCCTCCGCGAGCGTCGGGTGCGCGTGGATGGTGCGCTGCAGATCCTCGCTGCTCGCGGCGTATTCCATGGCGAGCACCGCCTCCGCGATCAGCTCCCCCGCCATGGGACCCACGATGTGCACACCGAGGATCTCGTCGTCATCGCGCGCCGCCACGATCTTCGCGAAGCCCGCGGGCTGCTCCAGGGCGCGCGCGCGGCCGCTCGCGAGGAACGGAAACACGCCGCTCTTGTACTCCCGGCCGCTCGCCTTGACCTGCTCCTCGGTGAGTCCCACCCAGGCGATCTCCGGCGCCGTGTAGATGACCGACGGGATCACGTCGTAGTTCATCTCGCCGAAGCGCCCGGCGATGAGGTCGGCGACCATCACGCCCTCCTCCTTGCCCTTGTGGGCCAGCATCGGGCCGCGCACGCAGTCCCCGATCGCCCACACACCCTCGACACCGGTGCGGCAGGTCTCATCGACCGTGATGAAGCCGCGCTCATCGAGTTGCACACCGGTCTCCGGGCCCAGGAGGTCCTTGGTGTAGGGACGGCGGCCGATTGCCACCACCAGTCGATCGACGGCCAGGCGCTGAGCGCCCTTGCCGTCCTCGTAGGTGACCTCGACCGCACCCCCCGAGACCGCAGCGCCCGTGACCTTGGTGCCGAGGCGGATATCGAGGCCGAGCTTCTTGAAGTGCCGCAGCGCCTCGCGGGCGAGCTGCTGGTCGGCGAACGGCAGGAAATCCGGCAGCGCTTCCAGCACCACGACCTGCGCTGCGAGCCGGCGCCACACGCTCCCGAGCTCGAGTCCGATCACGCCCGCGCCGATGACGCCGAGCCGCTTCGGTACCGCCTCGAATTCGAGCGCACCCCAGGAGTCGACGATGTGCGGCGGCCTGAAGGGAGCCGAGCGCAGCTCGATCGGAGCGGAGCCGGAGGCGAGCACCACGTGGCGGGCGGTGAGCCCGCGGCGCTCGCCCTCGTGGGGGGTGAATTCGATCCTGCGGCCGGGCAGCAACTTCCCGTGTCCCTGGAGCGGGGTGACGCCGGCGGCCTTGAACAGCGCGAGAATCCCCTGCGTCATGGCGCGCACGATGCCGCTCTTGCGCTTCTGCATCTGCGCGAGGTCGAGCGTCACGCCCGACACCTTGATGCCGTGCGCCGCGAACTCCTCCTGCGTCCGGTGGTACAGCTCGGTCGACTCCAGCAGCGCCTTGGAAGGAATGCAGCCGGCGTTGAGGCAGGTGCCGCCGAAAGCGGCGATGCCGTCGTGGTTTTTCCATTCGTCGATGCAGGCGACGCGCAGCTTGTTCTGCGCTGCACGGATCGCCGCCGGGTAACCCGCGGGTCCGCCGCCGATGACGACGACGTCGAAGGAATCAGGTCCTGAGACCTGCTTGTCCTGGTCTGGCATGTGAGCTCACACCTCGTCGTTTGGATTATTCGCCCTTGAACCCCGGCAGGCTCTTCGCCCGATGGGACTTCGCGAGAGGCAGCGCCGCCCGCACCGCGGCCCCGAAGTCGCCGGTCACGATCTCGACCGCGACGTTGCGGCGGAAGAAATCCGCCCAGACGAATTCCGCGTACGCCTTGCCGGTCTTGTCGTAGCCGCCGGCGTTGCGAACGTAGGCGGCGAGCGAGCGGTAGACATCGTCGACCATCTGCGCAAGGCGCGCGGGAAGCCTGGAATAGATGTGCCGCACGCCGTTCTCGTCGAGCGGGTGCACCCAGGAGCTCTCCTCCATCTCCTTCCAGAAGCCCGGGGGATCGTGCGCGGAGAAGTCGACCTCGATCTCGCAGAATACCCTGCCGACGCCGGCCTCGACCGCCGCCCGCCCCAGGTGATGATGATCCGTGATGTAGAGCTTGCCGCGCGGGCCCACCACGGCAGGCAGCGGATGTGCTCGCAGCAACTCCTCCTGCTCGGCCGGCTTGAGCGCCGCGAGCTGCTGCTGCTTGTCCCGGACCTCGATCATGCCGACCGTGATCTGCGTGGGGCAGAGGGACTCGGGCGGGGTCGCCGTGATCTTCGCCATGCTCGTCTGCGGCTGCGCCTGAAAGAATCAGATGCCGAGGAGCATCCGTCCCGGGTCTTCGAGCGCTTCCTTGATGCCCACCAGGAACTGCACCGCCTCGCGCCCGTCGATGATGCGATGATCGTAGGTCACCGCGAGATACATCATCGGCCGGACCGCGATCGCGCCGCCGACCACCATCGGCCGCTCCTGGATCTTGTGCATGCCGAGGATGGCGCTCTGCGGCGCGTTCACGATCGGCGTCGACATCAGCGAGCCGAACACCCCGCCGTTGGTGACGGTGAAGGTTCCGCCGGTCAGGTCCTCGATGGCCAGCGACCCTTCCCGCGCCTTGCGCGCGTAATCGGCCACCTCCTTCTCGAGAACCGCGAAGCTCTTGGTGTCGGCGTCGCGCACGACCGGCACGACCAGGCCGCGGTCCGTGGATACCGCGACGCCAATGTCGTAGTACTCGTGATAGACGATGTCGTTGCCGTCAACCGAGGCGTTCACCACCGGGAACTTCTTCAGCGCCGCGATCGAGGCCTTCACGAAGAACGACATGAAGCCGAGCTTCACGCCGTGGTCCTTCTCGAAGCGCTCCTTGTAGCGCGCGCGCAGCTCGCTCACCGCGGTGAGGTCGACCTCGTTGAACGTCGTGAGCAGCGCCTGGGTCGATTGCGCGTCGAGGAGACGCTGCGCAATGCGGGCCCGAAGGCGCGTCATGGGCACGCGCTGCTCGGCACGAGCGCCGGCCGGCGCGGCGGGTCGCGCCGCGGGCGCGCGGACGCTCGCCGGCGGGCGCTTGCCGAGAAAGTCCACCACGTCGGACTTGGTGAGCCTCCCGTCGCGTCCCGAGGCGGGGATCGCGGCGGGGTCGAGGCGATTCTCCTCGATCAGCCGTCGGACCGATGGGCTGAGCTTGCCGGAATCCCGGCCGCCGTCGGCTTCGGCCGCGGCGGCCCCGGGCTTCGCGCCGGACGCCGCCGCAGCAGCGGTCGCTTTCGGCGCCGCCACGCCACCCTCCTCGATGAGGGCGAGAACCTGGCCGCTCGTCACCACGGCGCCGCTTGGCACGCGGATCTCGCGCACCACGCCGTTGGCGGGCGCCGGGACCTCGAGCACCACCTTGTCGGTCTCGAGATCCGCCAGATTCTCGTCGCGGCGGATGGGATCGCCGGGTTGCTTGTGCCACGCCACGAGCGTGGCGTCGGCGACGGACTCGGGCAGCTGGGGAACCCGGATCTCGGTGGTCATGAGCGCCTTCTCATCGGCGCAGCGGGCGCTCCGGCCGCGGGGCTCGCCGCGGGGGCCGCCATCGCGGCAGGCGCGGTCAGTCGCGTCGTTTCGCGCCCGGATTCCTCGGTGGTAGTGGACTCGAGGGCCGCGGCCACGAGCCTCTGCTGCTCGATCTCGTGAATCTTGGGCATCCCGGTCGCCGGCGCCGCCGCCGGCGCGCGGCCGGCGTACAGCACCGGGCGGCGCCCCAGCGCGAGCTCCTGCAGACGGTGGCGGATCTGGTACCAGGCGCCCTGATTCTGGGGCTCCTCCTGGCACCACACGACCTCGCGCGCGTTGGCGTAACGGCCGAGCACCGCCTGATACTCCTCGCTCGGGAAGGGATAGAGCTGCTCGATGCGCACCAGGGCCACTTCACGCAGCGTCCGATTTCGCCGCGCCTTCAGCAGATCGAAATAGACCTTGCCGCTGCAGAACACCACCCGCTGCACCTGCGGAGCCGGGATGTCGTCGATCTCGCCGATCACGCGCGCGAAGCCCCCGCGGGCGAGATCCTCGAGCGAGGATACCGACAGCTCGTGACGCAAGAGGCTCTTCGGCGTCATGACGATCAGCGGCTTGCGGAAGGACTGGCGCATCTGCCGCCGCAGCATGTGGAACATCTGCGCCGGCGTCGACGGCACGCACACCTGCATGTTGTTCTCCGCGCACAGCTGCAGGAAGCGCTCGAGGCGCGCCGAGGAATGCTCGGGCCCGGCCCCCTCGTAGCCGTGCGGCAGCAGCAGCGTGAGGCCACAGAAGCGCTCCCACTTGGCCTCGCCCGAGCTGATGAACTGGTCGATGATGACCTGGGCGCCGTTGGCGAAGTCGCCGTACTGCGCCTCCCAGATCACGAGCGACTTCGGATCGGTGGTCGCGTAGCCGTACTCGAATCCCATCACCGCCTCTTCGGACAGCACGGAATCGATCACCTGCACGCGCGGCTGCCGCTCGGCGATGTGCTGCAGCGGGATCCAGGTGGCATCGGTGTTCTGATCGTGCAGCACCGCGTGCCGATGGAAGAAGGTTCCGCGCCCGCTGTCCTGGCCCGTGAGGCGCACGCCGCAGCCCTCCTCCACCAGCGCCGCGTACGCGAGCGTCTCGGCGCATCCCCAGTCGAGGGGTTGCTCGCCCTGGAGCATCCTGCGGCGATTGGCGATGAGCTGCGCCACGCGCGGGTGCAGGCTGAACTCTTTCGGATAGCTCGTGATGCGCTCGCCGAGCGAGCGCAGCCGCGGCAGCTCCACCGCGGTCGACACCGGCTCGGTCCAGTCCACCTGCGCGTAGGCGCTCCAGTCGACGGTGTACTTGTTGCCGATCAGGCCGAGCGCGGCGCGAGCCTGCGGGCGGCCTGCGTCGAGGCCGCTGCGGTACTGCTCGAGCATCGCCTCCACATCGGCTTCGGCGAGCGCCCCGGCCGCGATCAAGCGGTCGGCGTACAGGCGGCGCGCCGTCGGGTGCTGACGAATGATGCGATACATCCGCGGCTGCGTGGCCGCCGGCTCGTCGGCTTCGTTGTGGCCGTGCCGCCGGTAGCAGACCAGATCGATCACCACGTCCTTGCGGAAGCGCATCCGGTACTTCAGCGCCAGGCGCGTCACGAACACCACCGCTTCCGGATCGTCGGTGTTGACGTGGAAGATGGGCACTTCCAGCATCTTGGCGACGTCGCTGCAGTACATCGTGGAGCGCAGGTCGGCAGGCTCGGAGGTCGTGAAGCCCACCTGGTTGTTGATGATGACGTGCACCGTGCCGCCGGTGAAAAAGCCGCGCGCTCCACTCAGCTGCAGCGTCTCCATCACGACACCCTGGCCGGCGAATGCGGCATCCCCGTGCACCAGCAGCGGCAGCACGCGCGCGCCGCGCTCATCGCCGCAGCGCTCCTGGCGCGCGCGCACCGAGCCCTCGACCACCGGATCCACGACCTCGAGATGCGAGGGGTTGAAGGCGAGCACGGTGTGCACGTTGCCGCTCGCCGTGCGCAGGTCCGCGGAGAAGCCCTTGTGGTACTTCACGTCCCCGGAGCCCTTGAGCCGGCCCGGCTCGTAGGCGCCTTCGAATTCCGAGAAGAGCTCCGCCGGGGACTTGCCGAGGAGGTTCACCAGCACGTTCAGCCGGCCGCGGTGCGCCATGCCGATGACCACTTCCTCGACGCCGGCGGCACCGCAGGTCTGAATCAGGTCATCGAGCAGCGGGATGAAGGCATCGCCGCCCTCGAGCGAGAAGCGCTTCTGGCCGACGTACTTGGTGTGCAGGTAGCGCTCGAGACCCTCCGCGGCGGTGAGCTGCCGGAGGATGTTGCGCTGCTCGTCGGCGCTGAAACGATGTCTGAGCCGCCCCTCCTGGAACTCGTCCTGAAGCCACAGCCGCTCCTCGGAGTCGGAGATGTGCGCGAACTCCGCGCCGACGTTGCCCCCATAGATGTACTCGAGCTGCGCGAGGATGTCGCGCAGCTTCAGCCGCTTCGGCACCGCCTCGATGCGGCTGCCGGTGTAGAACTCGGTGTCGAGATCCGCGGGCGTGAGGTGGTAGTACTCCAGCTCGAGGACCCGAGGCTTCGGCCGCGGCATGAGACTCAGGGGGTCGATGCTCGCCACGAGATGCCCGCGGTTGATCCAGACCTGGATGAGCCGCGACACTTTCGCCTGATTCGCGTTCGCCGCACCGTCGAGAGACACCGCGCCGGGCGTGCCCGCCGTGCCTGCAGCGCGCTGCGCGATCTCGGCGCGGATCGGCGAGTGCGCACGCTCGGCGCCCGCCGCTTCCGCGGGCGCGAGCTGCGTAAAATAAGTGCGCCAGCGCTCCTCTACGCTCGCGGGATCCCGAAGATATTGCTCGTAGAGGGCGTCGAGAAACTCGGCGTTACCGCCGTACAGGGGCGTTGGCTCAAGCATGCGGGGGAAAAAGCGCCGGCAGGCCAGTAGTTTAGCTCAAAAGGAGCCCGGCGAGGGAAACGGTGCACCGCGGCGTCGGTGCGGCGAGCTAAAGGGCGCGCAGCAGCCCGAATTCGTAGGCGATCAGCACTCCGTATACCGCCAACACCATGTACAGCAGCACCCCCACCGGGATATTGCCAAAGGCGCGCAGCCGTGCCAGCTGCGTGAGCGCGACCACCCCGGCCGCGGTCAGACCGATCTTCACCCCTG
>Ga0209471_1000585_pt1 | contig 23547 bp, 22 predicted proteins | sample GraSoiAngelo_128_FD_185885 | JGI IMG/M metagenome (GOLD analysis project Ga0209471, IMG submission 185885) | Grasslands soil microbial communities from the Angelo Coastal Reserve, California, USA - 14_0927_12_20cm (SPAdes) (version 2) | ecosystem: Environmental > Terrestrial > Soil > Grasslands ... | reverse complement strand
CGACCCTCGGCATCGAAACCGGAACGTCGAAGGCACAATTGTCGCGGGCGCGCGCCAGGCTGCGTGATGCGCTTGCGGATTTCGCGGGGGAGTGGATCTCATGACGGACGATCGGTTCGAGGAACGGCTGCGCGAGGCGGCGCAAGACTATCACCGCCCGCCTGCCACGCCGCGCGAGGAGCTGTGGCGGCGTATCACGGCGGCGCGTGCGGCGCGGCAGCGGCGGGTGATCCGATCGCGTTCCGCCCTGCGCTGGGGGGTGGGAATCGCCGCCGTGCTCGCGCTGGGTGTCGGCATCGGGCGTTGGAGCGCGCGCGGAGGCGAGTCCTCGAGCTCGCCAGCGCTGGCCGCCGGCACCGATCAGGCGTCCACGCTCGCCTACCGTGTCGCCGCCGCACAGTACCTCACACGCACCGAGGCGCTGCTCACCGGCTTTCGCGCCGAATCGCGATCCCCCAGCGTGCCGGCCGCCCAGTTCTCGATGCAGGCCCGCGACCTGCTCGTTACAACGCGGCTGATGCTCGACTCGCCGGCGGCGAGGGACCCGCGGCTGAAGGGCCTGCTCGAGGATCTGGAGCTGGTGCTCGCGCAGATCGCCCAGCTGCCCTCGAGGGGGGGCGGCGATCGGGAAGACGTACGATCGATCAACCAGGGATTGGACCAACGCAGCGTGCTGCTGCGCCTGCGGACGGCAAACCCCGCCGGCCCCGGCCCTGTGCGCACGCAAGGAGCACTGTGATGCAGGCGATGTATCTGGTGGTGGCGGCCGTCGTGGGAATGCAGCAACCCGTCGTGCCGCGAACGGTCGCCCCCGCGCTGGCGCACGCGCAGGCGGCGCTCCAGGGATTGGGCGCGCTCGATGCCTTGGACGGGCTCGATGCGCTGGATGCCCTGGACGCGCTCGCTGTCCTGGACGGCCTCGATGGGTTGGATGCTCTCGATGCGCTCGACACGCGGGACGCCGCCGCGCTCCACGGGGAACAGGACCCCACCGACTCGTTGTGGCGCGCGGCGCGGCGGGCGTTCAACCGCGGTGACTACACGAGTGCCGCGAAGCTGTACGGCGAGCTCACCCGTCGGTATCCGGATGCCACGCGTGCCGGGGACGCTCTCTACTGGGCGGCGTTCGCGCTCTACAAGAACGACAACCTCGACCGCGCGCGCGCCCTCCTCGTCACGCAACAGCAGCGCTATCCCAGGGCGGCGACGCTGCGGGACGGCGACGCACTGCTCGCTCGGATCCAGGGAGCGCTTGCCACGCAAGGGGACGAAGAAGCTCACCGTTGGGTCCTCATCCACGCGGAGCCCCCACAACCCCCAGAGCCCCCACAGCCCCCGGAGCCGCCGCAGCCCCCGCGGCCCCCGCGGCCCCCGCGGCCCTCCCAACCCCCGCGACCAGCGGGCACCCGCGGTTGCCCCGATGAGAACGACGAGGACGATGTCCGAGTCGCGGCGCTGAACGGACTGCTGCAGATGGACGCGGCCAACGCGCTCCCCATCCTCAGGAAAGTCCTGGCGAAGCGCGATGCGTGCTCCGCCGGACTGCGGCGCAAGGCGGTGTTCATCGTCTCACAAAAGCACGGCGCCGAGACGGAAGACATCCTGCTCGACGTCGCCCGCAACGACCCTGACTCCGACGTGCGCCGGCAAGCGGTGTTCTGGCTGTCGCAGGTAGGCAGCGACCGGGCCGTGACCGCGCTCGACTCGATCCTCCGCAACGCCACGGATCCCGAACTTCAGGACAAGGCGATCTTCGCGCTGGGCCAGATCCATCAAGGGCGCGCCGCGCAGATCCTGCGCGACTACGCCGCCAACGAGCGCGCCCCGGACGAGGCGCGCGAAAAGACGATCTTCTGGCTGGGCCAGCAGCATTCCCAGGAAAACGCCGCCTTCTTGCGAGGTCTGTACGCGAAGCTCGCCAGCGAGGAATTGAAGGAGAAGGTGATCTTCTCGCTCTCCCAGATGGGCGGCCCGGACAACGGGCGCTGGCTGATGGACATCGCGCTCAACGAGCGCGAGCCGGTGGAGATGCGAAAGAAGGCACTCTTCTGGGTGGGTCAGACCGGCGGGAACCTGGACCAGCTGGCGGGGCTGTACGACCGGATGCAGAACCAGGACATGAAGGAGCAACTGATCTTCGTGTACTCGCAGAGTCACGAGGCTGCGGCACTCGATCAGCTGATTCGCATCGCGAAGACGGAGCAGGACAAGGAGCTCCGCAAGAAGGCGATTTTCTGGCTCGGGCAATCGCATGACCCCCGCGCCGCGCAGGTCCTGCTGGAGATCATCAACCCGTGACGCGCCGGCTGGTCCTCGCCTGGGCGCTCGTCGCGGGGCCCGCGGCAGCCCAACGGCTTGGCGCACGAGTCGCCGCCGCGCCCGACGGCATCGTCCGGCTGAGCTTCGCCGCCCGTCCCGGTGTGTGCGGCGACGGGCGCCAGGTCATCGCCTTCGACTGCACCGACGGCCGGTGCGGGCGGCGGGGAGGGGAGCACACGATCACGTTCGACCGCTCGGACGGCGACGAGGTCGAGTACGCCTGCGAGCCGGGACCGGTGCGCGTCTCGCTCACCGTCCGGACCGGCCGGGTGCAGTCGCTCCGCACCTACGTCGGCGGGCGCTGGGTGACCCCGCCGCGCGACGCCGCCGTCACCGATCTCGGCACCGTCTCCTCGCGCGACGCCGCGGACCTGCTGCTCGGCCTCGCGACCCGGGAGGACACTCGGGGTGGAGAAGAGGCCATTCTGCCCCTGACCATGGCGGACTCGGTCACTGTGTGGCCGATGCTCCTGAAGCTCGCCCGCGACGACCGCGCGCCCCGGCGCACCCGCCGTCAGGCGGTGTTCTGGCTCGGACAGGCCGCGGGCGACGCCGCTACCCACGACCTTGCCGACCTGGTGGACGATGCCGACCTCGACCGTGACGTGAAGGAGCAGGCGGTCTTCGCGTTGTCGCAGCAGCCCCGCGACGCCGGCGTCCCCGCCCTCATCCAGATTGCCCGCACGCACCCGGAGCCGGGCGTACGGCGCAAGGCACTGTTCTGGCTCGGCCAATCCGGCGACCCGCGAGCGCTCGCGCTGTTCGAGGAGTTGCTGACCAAACCCTGACCGCCTGACGTCACAGGCGAGACGACCGGCTTACCTTCCCGGGGTATCTTAACCGCCCCGAGGTCAGGGAGGTCGTCGCCGGTGCTGGTGGTCGCGGCCGCACTCCTCATTCAGGCATCCTCCGACTCCTCCGCCTGGCACCATGCCGGCGGACGTGTGGCCCCCACCATGACGGCCGTCCGGATCGAGCGCCCACCTGTGCTCGACGGCAGGCTCGACGACCCCGCCTGGCACCAGGCCAGGAGCGTCGGCGGCTTCACGGAGACCGATCCGCAGGAAGGGGCATCGCCCGCTGAATCGACGACGGTGATGATCGTGTACGACGCCGCCGCGATCTACGTGGGTGCGCGGTTGTACGACGCGGAGCCCGCCAAGATTTCGCGCCGCCTCGGGCGCCGCGACGACGATACGCAGAGCGACATGTTTTACGTGGACTTCGACAGCTACCACGACCATCGCACGGCGTTTGAGTTCGCCGTGAATCCCGCCGGGGTGAAGCAGGACGACATTTGCAGCAGCGACTTTTTCATCGGGGATCGGTCCTGGGACCCGGTGTGGGATGTCGCGACGTCCGTCGATTCGTTGGGCTGGGTCGTGGAGATGCGGATCCCGTTCTCCCAGCTGCGGTTTCCCCAGGCGCGCGACCAAGTGTGGGGCTTAAACTTCTTCCGCTGGGTGTTCCGCAAGAGCGAGCGTAGCCAGTGGGCGTTCCAGCGGAAGACCGAGACCGGATACGCGTCGCGCTTCGGCCATCTCGTGGGCCTGCATGCCATCCCGGCGCCCAAGCGGCTCGAGGTCCTGCCCTACACCCTCGGTCGCGGCACATACGACCGCCCCGTTTTCGGAAGCCCGTTCGACCGCGGTCACTCGTATTTCGGCGGCGCCGGTCTCGACGTGAAATACGGCGTGACCTCGAACCTCACGCTTGATGCTGCGGTGAACCCCGATTTCGGCCAGGTGGAGTCGGATCCCGCGTTCGTCAATCTCACGACCGTGGAGCAGTTCCTCCAGGAGCGGCGGCCGTTCTTCGTCGAAGGCGCAAACATCTTCACGTTCGGCGGTACCGGTCCATACGTCCAATTCGGCAACACGCCGCAGTACTTCTATTCACGTCGCATCGGCCGCGTCCCCTCGCTCGAACCGGAGGCACCGCCAGGCGGGTTCATCGACCTGCCGACGCACACGACCATCCTCGGGGCAGCGAAGCTGACCGGTAAGACGCCGAGCGGGTGGTCGGTGGGCGTGCTCGACGCGGTGACGGCGCGAGAGCAGGCGAGCTTCGCCTCCGGCGGTTCCGGGTGGCACGAAGACGTCGAGCCGTTCACGAATTACGTCGTCGCGCGGGTGCGGCGCGAGGTCGGGGGCCACACAGGATTCGGTTTCCTCGCGACTGCCGTCGGTCGCCGCAATAGCAGCGCGTCGCTCGATTCTCTCCGGGGCGGGGGATACGTCGGCGCCGCGGATTTTTACCACCGTTGGGCCAACAACGCCTACTCCGTGTACGCCTCCCTGGGGGCCTCGCACGTCACCGGCGACACCCTCGCGATGCGGCTCACCCAAGAACAGTCGACTCGGTATTACCAGCGGCCCGATGCGCAGTACCTAAGCCGGCGCTACGATCCACGCCGCACGTCGCTCTCCGGGGTCGGCGCCGACCTCTCCATCAACAAGGAAGGGGGCAACTCCAATTGGGGGTTCGCGCTGAGCACCACGACGCCCGGCTTCGAGGTCAACGACCTGGGCTTCCAACGCCGTACCGATCGTACCGCGGGAGACCTGTTCGTGGGCCATCGCTGGACGAAGCCCGGCCGCGTGTTCCGGCAGGCGAGCATCGGCTTGGACCCCCTCGCCTTTGCCTGGAACTACGGAGGGGACCGCATCCAGCTCGCCCGCGACATCAACGTGTTCGGCCAGCTCCTGAATTACTGGAGCGTCAACGTGTTCGTGTATCAGCAGCAGCGCGGGGTAGATGACCGGCTCACGCGCGGCGGGCCCGCCGCGGTGGCGCCCGCGCAGTGGCAGGCGGGCGCGACCATCACGTCGGACACTCGCCAACCCGTCAACGGTACCCTGAATACTCAGTACTTCCGTGACGCCGGCGGCACCTGGTCCTTCACACTGAACCCGGTGGTCAACCTGCGACCCAGTGCGGCGGTGTCGCTCCAGATCGGGCCGAGCTATGTCAGGGGCTTCACGGTCGCCCAGTTCATTTTGTCGCAAGGCGACGCGGCTGCCACTGCGACCTACCGCGCTCGCTACGTCTTCGGGGAGCTCAGCCAGCGTCAACTCGACCTGACGACTCGCCTGAACCTTACTTTCACGCCAACACTCAGCTTCCAGTTGTACGCACAGCCGTTCACCTTCGCGGGACGATACACGAACTTCAAAGAGCTCAAGACACCACGGACATTCAGCTTCAACGTGTATGGGCGGGACAACGGCTCGACCATTGCTTACGACCCCGGTACGGCTGTGTACACGGTGCACCCGGCGCCCGCGGTCGCCCCGACCGACAGCTTCCGGTTCTCGAACCCCGACAGTCGTCTCCGCTCCTTCCGCTCGAACGCCGTGTTGCGGTGGGAGTACCGGCCCGGCTCCACGTTGTTCTTCGTCTGGAGCCAGTCGCGCTTCGTCAATCTGCTCGACCCCACGCTCGACCTCGGCCATTATCTCAGTCACGAGATGTTTCTCGATCCCCCGACCAACGTGCTCTTGCTGAAGTTCAACTACTGGCTGAGCCTTTAGCCCCCTTCCCTCCACCGCCTTCCCTTGTTGTCTTTCCCCCATGCCATTCTGGACTCTGCGCCGCAAAGTCGTCGCGGCGGGAACGCTCATGGTTGCGCTCACCTTCGGCTGGGCGGCCGTCGTCGTCGCCGTGGCGCTGGCCGGCGCGCACGACGAGGCGCGCTCGGCCGACGCGATCGCCGTGCTCGGCGCCGCGCAGTACAACGGTCGACCGTCGCCGGTGTTCCGCGCGCGGCTCGACCATGCGGCGGCGCTGTACCAGCGCGGCCTCGCGCCGGTGGTCCTCGTGACCGGCGGCGTGGGATCGGGCGACACGGTGAGCGAGTCGGACGTCGGGCGACGCTACCTCCTGAAGGCCGGGCTCCCCGACGGCGCGGTCGTCGGGCTGCCGGCCGGGGCGAGCACGTCAGCGTCGCTGGACGGCGTCGCCCTTTGGTTCTCCGGGAAAGAGAGTCGTCGCGTCCTGCTCGTGTCCGACGGCTTTCACATGCTGCGCCTCCGGATCATCGCCTCTCGGCTGGGCCTCATGCCCTTCACGTCACCCGCCCCCAATTCCCCCATCCGGTCAAATCCGCGACGTAACGCGGCCTACTTCCTCACCGAGGGGTTCAAAGTCCCCGTCACCTGGCTCTTCAACCGCTGAGGGTGCTCATGCAGCTCGAAAGCCGCCGGGTCTACACCGGCCGGGTCGTGCGGCTCGACGTCGACACCGTGCGATTCCCCGACGGCTCCACCGGAGAGCTGGAGATCATTCGCCACCCGGGCGCCGCCGCCATCGTGCCGTGTGCCTCCGACCCACAGACAGATCCCGATCCCACGATCCTCCTGATCCGCCAGTACCGCTACGCCGCAGGTGGGCTGCTGTGGGAGATCCCGGCTGGCACACTCGACCCCGGCGAAGATCCCGAGACGTGTGCCCGGCGCGAGCTGCTCGAAGAGACTGGGGTCATGGCCGGTCGTCTGCAGCGGCTGACCTCGATTTGGACCACTCCCGGCTTCACCGATGAGGTGATCCACGTCTACTTGGCGAGCGGCCTGACAGCAGGGACGCCGTCGCGCGAGCGCGACGAGTTCATTGAGGTCGTGCCACAACCGTTGTCGCAGGTCCTCGCTCGCATCCGGGACGGCGAAGTCCGCGATGCAAAGACCGTGGTGGCTATCCTTTATATGGCGGGCTTCGTCCTCGGGATGTAGCGGCCGGCTGTCCCCCGCCGTGGACGGACGTGTCGTGCCGACTCGACGTCCGCAGGGTGAAGGCGCTACTGAATAGAGGGTTACCAGGGTGATGCGACGGGTACGGTTCGTGCCGTATCTTATTATAGAGGAAGTGCACGGGCTTGAAACTGGGAGCGGTTCATGCGAGCAACCCTCAAGCGGAATACCCAGGCGGACGTCCCGCCGCGCGCGCTCGAGCGTCAGACGCTGCACGAGTTCGACGACGGTCGGCTGGTGCTTACGCACCTGTCGGGCGACCCCCAAGCGTTCGGCACCCTCGTGGACCGCTACCAGACGCGGCTACTCAACTTCATCAATCGGACCATCGGAGACCGCGAGCGGGCGGAGGACCTCGTCCAGGAGGTCTTCATCCGCGTGTTTCGTCACCTCCACCGGTTCGACCAGACCAAGAAGTTCTCGACCTGGATTTACACCATCGCGTCGAACCTCGCGAAGAATGAGCTCCGGAACCGCAGCCGCAACCCGCTGGTGCTCTTCCAGACGATCAAGAAGCACTGGGAGGCGGACCACCGGCCGCTCCAGTTCGAAGACACCACGGCCCGGCCGGATGACCTGTACCGCAAGCGCTTCCTCAAGGAAGCAGTGGACCAGTGCGTGGACCAGCTGCCCACGCACCACCGGGCCGTCTTCGTGCTTCGCGAGCTGGAGGGCAAGAGCTACGCGGAGATCGCCGACATCACGGGCTGCAACCTGGGCACGGTGAAGAGCCGCCTCAATCGGGCCCGGAACAGCTTCGCTCAGCTGATCGGGCCGCTGCTGGAGTAGGCCACCCCCCCCCCACCACCCACCCCCAGCCCGCCGGTCCCCGGGATCCAGGGCCGCCGCACGGAGCGGGAGTGGGAACCCGGTTCCGGCCGGACGGTAGTAGATTCTCGCCATGACGTGCGCCGAATTCCTGGAACGGTATACCGATTTTCGTGACGGCCTGATTACCGCCCCGCGAGAGCTACGCCGTTTTGAGCGCCACCTCGCGCGCTGTGCCGGTTGCCAACGGTACGACGCTGCGGTGCGGCGTGGCGTGCTGGCCTTACGGGCTGCGGAGACGATCGAGCCGTCGCAGGGCTTCCGACGCCGGCTCGAGGCTCGGCTGGAGCGCGAGCGCCGCGCGACCCGAGACGTGCCGGCGAGCGCGGGTGTTGCGGCGGCGTTGTTCGTCGCGGCGGCGCTCGCGATGCTGGCGCTCGAAGGCAGCCGGCGGCCCGAAGCAGCGCGCGTGCCGGTGCTCCCGCCCGTTCCCTTCCCGAATCCGGTCGTCCAAACCGGTGTGCCGTTCGTCTCATTCCAGGACCCGCGCGCGAGCGTGTTCGCGGCGCCCCAAGGCCCCCCCGACGGCTCCGTGCTCGTCGAGCCCGCATCAGCGGGGCGGTAGGCTTTCTCTCGACCCGAGGTCACGGTAACTTCCGCCCCGTATGGGGGCGCTCACCTTTGACGCGCTGCTTCAGAGCCTGAAGCAGCGCGCGCCGGATCCCGTCTACTATCTCCATGGCGAGGAGGACGTGCTGAAGGACGAGGCCGTGCGCGCTCTCCTCGAGCGCGCGGTCGACCCTACCGCCCGCGACTTCAACATCGACCAGCGCACAATCGCCGATCTCGACCCCGAGGCATTCAATGCGCTGGTGAACACGCCCCCCATGCTCACCGCCACCCGGGCCGTAGTCCTCCGGGGCATGGAGCAGCTTCGCAAGACCGCCAAGGTGCGCCAGGAGCTGCTCCGCTATATCGATTCTCCCAACCCCACCACGGTGCTGGTGCTGGTGCACGGCACCGCCGAAACGCCCGACGCCGAGCTCGTGCGGCGGGCAACGGCCGTCGAAGTTGTGCCGCTGCCCCCGGCGCGGGTCGAGCGCTGGATGACCCACCGCGCGAAGCAGCTGGGCCTCACGCTCACGCCCGAGGCCCGGGAGCTGCTCCTCGCCAGCGTGGGAACCGACCTCAGCGGCCTCGCCCGCGAGCTCGAGAAGCTCGCCCCGCTCTGCGCGGGGCGGCCGGCCACCCGAGATGAGGTCGCCGCGCTCGTCGGCGTGCGGCGCGGCGAGACGCTTCAGGATTTCGTGGACGCGGCCCTCGAGCGGCGCGCCGCGGCCGCCGCCCGGCTCGTCGAAGCGGTGCTCGAGCAGGCAGGCATGAACGGCGTCCGGATGCTCAGCGCGCTCGGCACGGCCCTCGTCGGCACGGCGCTCGCCCGGGCGGAACTCGACCGCGACGCGCGGCGGGGCGGCGGCCCGCGAGGCGATCGCCTCGAGGCTGCGCTGCTGTCGCACCTGCGGGCAGCACGACCGTACGGCCTGGGAAGCTGGGAACAGACTGCGCTCCGCTGGGCCAGGTGGGCGGAGCTCTGGACCGCCGACCAGCTGCGCCACGCGCTGCGGCTGGCCACCGACGCCGATCGTGCCCTCAAGTCGAGCACGCTGACCGACGAAGCCGGCATCCTGGAGCAGCTGGTGCTCTCGTGGGGCGTGCGGGCGAGGGAGGCGGCATGAAAGCAGCGGTCGGGCGGTCCGGCGGTCTGGCGGTCGGTATCGTCGCGGCGTTACTGGCCGCCGGTCCGCCCGTCCGCCTTTTCGCCCAGAAGGACACCGTCCGCCTGGCCGCCCTGCGGGTCGCGCAGACCCGTCCGGACTCCGCGCGCGCCATGGTTCGACGCCTGCTCGCGGGCCTGTCCCCGCAGGATTCCGTGTATCCCGGCGTGCTCTTTACCGCGGGCCGCATCGCGGCCGACGCGACGACGGCGGCGACGAACCTGCAGCGCGTCGTGGTCGAGTACGGACGGTCGGTTTGGGCCGACTCGGCGCTCGTGCTGCTCACCCAGCTCTACTTCGCCCAAGGCGATCCTGCGGCCACGGTGCAGGCGGCGGAGCGGTTGCGCCTCGACTATCCGGACTCCCCGTTGCGGGCCCGGGCCGACTTTTGGGGCGCGCGCGCCTACTTCGACCTAAAGGATGATGCCCGGGGCTGTCCCTTGATCCGCGAGGCACTGGACGGCGCGGGTGCCGACGTGGAATTCAAGAATCAGGTGAGCTTCTACGCCTCGCGCTGCGCCACGGCCACCGTCCCCGCCACCGTGGGCGACACCCAGGCAAAGCCTCCAGTCCCCGCCGCGACGTACGCCGTTCAGGTGCTGGCCGTGAAGAGCGCGGCGCAGGTGGACGAAATGCTCACCCGTCTGAAAGTGATGGGCTTCGACGCCCGGGTGGTGCGTGACACGAGCGGCCTCTTCAAGGTGCGAGTGGGACGGTACACGACGCACGACGAAGCCGGGCAAGCCCAGCGGCGTCTCAAGACGCGGCTCGGCGGCCAGCCGTTCGTGGTGGAGGAGCCATGACGCCACGAGTCGAGGCGGACACCCCGCTGATGCAGCAGTATCGCGAGATCAAGGCGCGCCACCCCGACACCATTCTGTTTTTCCGGATGGGTGACTTTTACGAGATGTTCGAGGACGACGCGCAGCTCGCCGCCCGGGAACTGGGCCTCACGCTCACGTCGCGCAACAACGGCGGTGCTGCGGAAGTGCCCCTGGCCGGCGTTCCCGCCAAGGCGGCGACCGAGTACCTGCGGCGGCTGATCGGCCTCGGACACCGCGTTGCGATCTGCGAGCAGGTGGAGGATCCCAAGCTCGCCAAGGGTCTGGTGCGGCGCGCGGTGGTGGAGACGGTCACCCCCGGCACCGTGCTCGCCGACGACTGGCTCGAGCGCAACCGGAACAATTTCCTGCTGGCGGTCGATGCTCGGAGCGTGCCGGCCGGGATTGCGGCGCTCGATCTCACGACCGGCGAGCTGTTGCTGGAAACCGCGGCACCGGAAGATCTCGCCGCGGTGCTCGCTCGCTACGAGCCGCGGGAAGTCGTGCTTCCCAGCGGCACACCCTCTCCCTCCCCGTTCCCGATTCCGGGCGCCGTGTGCACCGAGCGCGAGGCCTGGGAATTCGATCCCGACCTCGCGCGCGAGGACCTGACACGCACCTTCCGCGTGGCTTCGCTCGACGGGCTCGGCGTCGCGCCGGGCGACCGCCCCGCTCTCGGTGCCGTGGGCGCACTGCTGCGCTACGCGCGGGAGTTGAAGCCGGGGGGCCTGCCGCACCTCGCCCGCCCCCGCATGCTGCGCCGCGGCGACGTGCTGCCGCTCGACGAGATGACCCGCCGCAATCTCGAGCTCGTGGAACCGCTCCGCGCCCAACTCCCGGGCTCACCCGGCGCGGCCGGGACCACGCTGCTCGACGTCCTCGACCGCACCATGACGCCGATGGGTGCGCGTCTGTTGCGCAGCTGGCTGCTCGCGCCGCTCGTGGATCCCACGGCCATCACCGCGCGCCTGGACGCGGTGGAGGTCTTGGTGGGCGACGCGCGTGGGCGGGACCGCGTGCGTGAGGCACTCGATGGCGTGCGCGACGTGGAGCGCCTGGCCGGCCGGGCAGCGCTGGGGCGCGCGACACCACGCGAGCTGGGGGCGTTGCGCGATTCGATTCTCCGCTTGCCCGACGTGCGCGCGGCGCTCGACGGGCTGGAAGCGCGCGGGCGGGCCTCGCTGCTCGAGGAAGCCGCGGACCGCTTCGATCTCCTCCAGGACCTGGGCGACGAACTCGCCCGGGCGCTCGTGGAGCGTCCACCGGCCCAGGCGTCCGACGGCGACGCGATCCGGCCCGGGTACGATCCCGAGCTCGACGAGCTGAAGGACGCTCGCGACGGCGGGAAGCAGTACATCGCGGGACTCCAGGCACGCGAGCGCGAGCGCACCGGCATCGCTTCGCTCAAGGTCGGGTTCAACAAGGTCTTCGGCTATTACCTCGAGATCACGAACCCGCACCGGGACCGTGTGCCGGCGGACTACGAGCGGCGCCAGACGCTGTCCGGCGCGGAGCGGTTCGTCACGCCCGAGCTCAAGGCGTACGAGGCCAAGGTGCTCGGTGCCGAGGAGCGAATCGGGGCGCGCGAGGCGGACCTGGTCGATGCCCTGCGCGACCGGGTGGCGCAGGCGATCGCCCGGGTGCAGACGACGGCCAGCGCGCTCGCCCGGCTCGACGTGTGGGGCGCCCTCGCCGACCTCGCCCACCGCGAGGCCTACGTGCGGCCGGAGGTCAACGACGGCTTCAGCATCCTGCTCGAGGGGAGCCGCCATCCGGTGGTCGAGCGCATGATGGCGCGCGAAGCATTCATCCCGAACGACGTGCTGCTCGACGGGGCCGGTCGCGTGATCCTGCTCACCGGCCCGAACATGGCGGGGAAGTCGACCCTCCTCAGACAGGTCGGGTTGTCCGTCCTGCTCGCCCAGATGGGGGCATTCGTCCCCGCGCGGCGGGCCGTCGTGGGCGCCGTGGACCGGCTGTTCACGCGGGTGGGGGCGTCGGACAATCTGGTGCGCGGTCAGTCGACGTTCATGGTGGAGATGAGTGAGACCAGCGCGATCCTCCACGGCGCGACGGCGCGCAGCCTCGTGCTGCTCGACGAGATCGGACGGGGGACATCGACCTACGACGGCGTCGCCATCGCCTGGGCGGTGACCGAGTTCCTGCACAACACCATCGGCTGCAAGACGATCTTCGCGACCCATTATCACGAGCTCACACAGCTCACCGAAGAGCTCGCCCACGCGCGCAACTTCAACGTGGCCGTGCGCGAGGCCGGGGACGAGATCGTCTTCTTGCACCGCCTCGAGCCGGGCGGCGCCGATCGGTCCTACGGTATCCACGTGGGGCGGCTCGCAGGGCTTCCCGCAGCGGTGGTGGGTCGCGCGTGGCAGGTGCTTGCGCTGCTCGAAGCGGGTCATCACGTGGCGCACCAGGCGCCACCCGTCCCCCCCGATGCGGCCCAGCTGGTCCTGTTCAGCCCGTCGGGAAGCCCGCATCCGCTGCTCGAGGAACTCGAGCGGCTCGATGTGAACGCGCTGTCGCCGCTCGAGGCGTTGAATCGGCTCGCGGCCTGGAAGAAGCAGCTCGCGGAGGGACCATGAGAGTCTCGAGCCTGGTGTTCGCCGGCCTCCTGACCGTCGGCGCCGCAGGGTGTCGCCGAACACCCCCTGCTGAACCGTCAGGAACGGGATCACCCGGGGTTCCGCCCGATCAGGAGCCCCCGGTGGCCCTGAACGCCGATTCGCCGATCCAGTACCCACCACGGCTCTACGACCAGAAGGTCGAGGGCGACGTGATGCTGCGCCTGTTCGTCGATTCCGCAGGGCGCCTGGTGCCGGAATCGAGCCGCGTGGCCGAATCGAGCAACTATCCCGCGCTCGACTCGGCGGCGCTCAGCGGCGCGCGCCGACTGCGTTTCGCTCCCGCCCGGCGGCACGGCCTGTCCATCGCCACCGCTTTCCTCCAACCGGTCGAGTTTCGCCATCCACAAGCGGGCAGCGCCGCCTCACGGGGGGGGCCGGGTGGGCCCGGCGGGCCAGACACCACGCGTCCCCGACCGACTCCGGCTCCCCCACCCGCCGCGACAACCGTCCGCCCGGTGCGGCGCGACACCACGCAGGCGAAGCGGGACACGGTCCCGCGGCTCCTCGACTCGATCCGCACCGTCCCGGACAGCGCGGCCAAGCGGGATACGAATGCCGTCCCACACTAAGCCGTACGCCAACATCCTCGAGACCATCGGCTGGACCCCGCTGGTCCGGTTAAACCGCGTGGCGCAGGGGATCCGGACGCCGGTCTATGCCAAGGCGGAGTACTTCAATCCCGGGGGCTCCGTGAAGGACCGGATCGGACTGGCGATGATCGAGGCCGCCGAGCGCGAGGGGCGGCTCAAGCCCGGGGGCCTGATCGTGGAGGCGACGTCGGGCAACACCGGGGTGGGGCTCGCGCTCGCCGCGGCGGTCAAGGGCTACCGCTGCATCTTCACGATGCCGGACAAGATGTCGCAGGAGAAGGCGCGGCTACTGCGCGCGCTCGGCGCCGAGGTCATCATCACGCCGACCGCCGTGCCCCCCGACCACCCCGAGAACTACATCATGAAGGGGCGGGCGATCGCCGCGGCGCACCCCAACGCGATTTTCGCCGACCAGCACTACAACCCGGTCAATCCCGAAGTGCACTACCGCACGACCGGTCCCGAGCTGTGGGAGCAAACGGCGGGGAAGATCAGCCATTTCGTCTGTGCGCCGGGGACCGGCGGCACCGTCAGCGGGGCCGGCCGATTCCTCAAGGAGCGGAATCCGCAGGTCCGCGTGATCGCGGGCGACCCCGTCGGCTCGATCTACACGGAGTACGCGCGCACTCGTCAGAAGACCGAGGGCCACCCATACAAGGTGGAGGGAATCGGCGGCGACAAGTTGCCAACGTCACTCCACTGGGACGTGATCGACGAGTGGATCACGGTGTCCGACAAGGACGCGATGCTCATGGTGCGACGCCTGGCCAAGGAAGAGGCGCTGTTCGCGGGAGGTTCCACCGGTGTCAACGTCGTGGCGGCGCTCGACGTGGCGCGCCGGGTGAACGACCCGCACGCGCTCGTGGTGACCGTCCTGGCGGACACCGGGGAGCGGTACCTCTCGAAGGTCTATAACGACGAGTGGCTGCGGGAGAATCAGATTCTCGACGCGGAGCGGGTGTCGGTGGGACAGGTCCTCGAGGCACGGAACACGGGCGCGCCGCCGCTGATCTCCGTCGCCCCCACGGCGACCGTGCGCCAGGCGCTGAATCTGATGAGTACCTACAACGTGTCACAGCTGCCGGTGCTCGACGGCGGCGACGGAGTGGGCGCGGTCTCCGAGCAGATGGTCATGGCCCGGGCCCTCGAGCACCCGGCGACGCTGGACCAGCCGGTCCAGGACGTGATGGATGCGCCGTTCCCGGTGGTGGATGTGGACCTTCCGGTGGAGCGGCTCACCACCCTCCTGTCGCGCGGGACGCCGGCCGCGCTGGTGCGACGCGAGGGCAAGATCGTAGGGATCGTCACGCGCTACGACGTGCTCCACCAGCTTGCCGGGATCCATTGATGGAGATCGCGGTGCTCACGGGCGGCGCGACGCCGGAGCGCACGGTGGCGTTCGCGGGCGCCGCCCAGATCGTGGAGGCGTTACGAAGCCGCGGGCATGCGGTCCGCGTCGTCGACACGGTGACCGGGCTCCTCTCCCCGACCGACGAGCAGCGGCTGCTCACACCCGCCGTCGGCCGGGAGCCGCCCGCGGTGGCCGAGCTCGACGAACGCGAGCGCGCGATGCTCTCGAACGGGCTCGCCGGTCTCAAACAGGTCACCGGCGCGGACGTGCTGTTCCTCTGCCTGCACGCGGGACGCGGCGAGGGCGGGATCCTGCAGGCGCTGCTCGACGTCATCGGCGTGCCGTATACCGGCAGCGGCGCGCTGGCGAGCGCCCTCGCCATGGACAAGGACCTCGCCAAGCGCCTGTTCCGGGCGGCGGGGGTACCCGTGCCCGCGTGGTTCATGGCGCCGGTCGCCCCCGAGGACGTGACCACGGCGCTGGGGTGGCCGGTGATCGTCAAGCCGTCGAAGATGGGTTCCTCGGTGGGCATGACGCTGGTGCGCAACGCCGAGGGGTTGGACGCCGCGGTCCTAGTCGCGAGGTCGTACGATGCCGAGGTCATGGCGGAGCAGTTCATCCCCGGGCGGGAGCTGACGGTGGGGGTGCTGGGTGACGTGCCGCTGCCCGTGGGCGAGATCATTCCGAAGCACGAGCTGTTCGACTACGAGTGCAAGTACCTGCCCGGGATGTCGGAGGAGATCTTCCCCGCGACGATCGACACGACGCTGGCGCGCCAGCTGCAGGAGCTGGCGCTGACAGCGCACCGGGCGCTGAAGCTCGGGGGGTATTCGCGGGTCGACTTCCGATTGAGTCCCGAGGGCGACATCTTTTGCCTTGAGGCGAACACGCTCCCCGGCATGACACGCACCAGCCTCCTGCCCCAGGCCGCCCGGGCCGCCGGGATCGAGTTTCCGGAGCTGTGCGAGCGCATCTGCCGGCTCGCGGGGAACTCGGGGAGCGCGCGCGGGGGATAACTACACGATGGACCCGCAGCGGATGTTCGGCATGACGCCGTGGGTGCGGCGGCTGGTCGTCGCCAACCTCGTCGTCTTCCTGCTCCAGGTGACGCTGTTCGTCAGCCCGGGCTTCCTTGCCACGTTCGGGTTCGTGCCGCTCACCGCCCTCGCGCGGCCGTGGACGTTTTTCACCTACATGTTTCTCCACGGCAACTTCCTTCACCTCGCGTTCAACCTGCTGGCCCTGTTCGTGTTCGGGCCGCAAGTCGAGGAACGGATGGGGGGCGGAGCGTTTCTGCGCTACTACCTGCTATGCGGGTTGGGGGGCGCAGCGCTGTCGTTCGTGCTCATGCAGTTTCGGCCTGTGACCCTGATCGTCGGCGCTTCCGCCGCGGTGTACGGCGTACTGCTCGCGTTCGCCTGGGCCTGGCCGGACCAGCCCATCAACGTGTTCCTCCTGCCGACGCCGATTCCCGCGAAGTGGCTCGTCACGTTCTATGTCGCGGTCACGCTCGTTCTCGCGCTCCTCCCGGCGAGCGACGGTGTGGCGCACCTCGCCCACCTCGGCGGGTTCGCTACCGGGTTCCTCTATCTGAAGATCGGGGACTGGCAGCTGGGGCGGGCCGAGCGCAATCTGCGGCGTCGGTCCGAGCCCAGCGTGCTCGTCCATCCGGGGCGCGCTGCACGGGCGAGCGACGCGCCCAAGCCGCCGCGCCGCGCCGCGCGCGACCCGGCGCAGGCGGAGATCGACCGCGTGCTCGACAAAATCTCGGCACGCGGCATCGACAGTCTCACCCCAGCCGAGCGGCGCTTCCTCGCCGAGGCGAGCCGCAAGATGCGCGACCACACTTAATACAATTGTCAAGCCGTCGCGTCCCGTCCCCCGGGGGCGCCGGGACGGACGCGCGCTTGTCTCCGGCGAGGCCGGTTCCCAAATTGGGGCCGGCCGCCACATGCTCGTCAATCTCGTGCCGGAGTTCCTCGCGATCCTCGCCGCGCCCGATCCGCCCGCGGCCTATCACGAATATCTCGAGCGCCACAAGCCGGTCCTGCAGAGCTACTGGCACAACTACGTACTGGATCCGGCGTCGCCGCACGCGGAGCATGTGGTCGCGGCCGCCTTGCGGGCCGAGCGCGTGGACCTCGAACGGTTGCTGGAGGACGTGGACGTCGTTGCGATCGCCGAGGATGCGCTGCAGCGCTCGCTCGACCGCTTCGAGGCGGACTGCGCGGTGGACCTGTATCTCATGGTGGGCGTGGGCGCCGCGAACGCAGGCGAGCTGGTGGTGGGCGGGCGCGGCATCGCCTTCGTATGCCTCGAGCACTTTACCGGTCGGGCTAATCCGCAAACGTACGGCATGGGGCTCGCGCCGCACCTGTTGCCGCTATGGATCGCGCATGAGGTGGCGCACGCGGTGCGTTACACGTCGCCGACGAGCCGGTCCGACCTGAAGCGCCTGGTGGCCGACCTGCGCGGCTGTTACGACTACTGGGACACCGGCAGCCGGGCCAGCTTACGGGAGCTGCTCGCGAACGAGGGGGCGGCCGTAGCGGCGGCGCAGGCCGTGGCGCCCGGGTTCGAGCCGTGGGAATACTTCGGCTACACTCGCCGACAGTACCGTCGCATCCGGGAGCTCGACGCGTTCCTGCGACGCGCGGCGGCGCCGCTCTTGGACGAGACGGGTCTGGGGCTGCGCCTGCGCTTTCTATCGGGAGGCATGAGCCCCGCCGCCCGCCTCACGGCGGGGAAGGTCCTGCCGGAGCGCGCGGGGTATTATCTCGGCCTGCGGCTGATCGAGAGCTACCTCACCGAGCGGGGCCTCGCCTCCACGGTGCGGGCGGCAGCCGGGGAATTCAAGACGGCCGACGAGCGGGCCCTCGGGATTCAGAGCGCATGAGTCCGCGGCCGCGTGCCGAGCGTCGCCAGAACCGGCCGCTGCGGGAGGTCCTGGACGAGCTGATCGGCCACGCGCGGGAGATTGCCCGCCGGGCGAAGGATATGACGCCCGCCGAGCTCGACTATGCGCAGCAGCGGCTGGAGTGGCTCGCCGACGAGGTGTGGCGGCTCGCCACGGGAGAGGCGCCGCCGGGATGAGGCCTACAACGCCTTCTCGAACCAATGATGCGCATACGGCTCGTCGTTGAAGGGCCTCACCTCGCGGTATCCGCTGCTTCGGTAGAGGGCCTGCGCCTCGGTCAGGGCCTTGTTGGTCTCGAGCCGGAGCAAGGGAAGGCGCCGTTTGCGCGCCAAGACCTCGAGCCGCTGTAAGATCCGTTTCCCGATCCCCAGGCCGCGGGACGGGGGCGCGACCCACATGCGCTTGATCTCGCCACAGTCGGGATGGCACTTCAGCGCACCGCACCCGACCGCCTCGCCGTTCAACGTGGCCACGACGAAAAAACCCTGGGGCGGCGTGAGGTCCGTGGCAGCAAGAGGAATACTGCGCGCGGGATCGAAGCCGGTCTCGAAGCGCGCCGCGAGCTCCTCGTAGTAGCGCCCGAGACAGTACTGCACTCTCCGGCCCCGCGGATTCTCCACACGGAGGCGGACCGCACTCGCAAGCAGCAACCGCTCCACGGCGCCCATGGCGGCGACGAAGGCAGGTCGTTGGGCCTCGGGAAGCCGACTCAAGAGGGAAGCGGCGGCCTGATCCGACCGGCGGTTCAGCAGCGCCAGTTCCTTTCGGCCCGCCGGCGTCAGCTTCACGCACCGCACGCGCGCATCGCCCGACGATCGGGCGGTGCGGATGAGGCCCTCGGACTCGAGTCCGCGAAGCAGGCGGCTGGTATACCCGGAGTCCAAGTTCAAGCGCGCCCGAAGCTGCCGAACCTCCATGCCGTTCGCGCCGATCTCGAAGAGTAGGCGTGAGGCGCCCAGCGAGCGATCGCGCCCGAGGAAGTGCTCCTCGAGCACGCCGATCTGCTGGGTCACCGTGCGATTGAACCGCCGGATCTGCGCGATCGCATCCATATACCTGACGCTAGTCAGAGATTGAGCGGCTGGCAAGGACGGCGCACGGCCTTGACACCCATTGGAGCGGCCGGCAGGTTAGCACCCCATCGATACGGTTCCGTAGGAGCTACCCGCAGACGCGGGACGGCGCGGCTTTCCACACCCCTCTGGCCGCGCTGCTCTCAACACCGCATTCGTGACGGCCGGCAGTGAAACTCGTGGACCCCATCCGGATCGGGAGGTAGTTATGGCAGCGGATTTCTTCCTTGGCGAGTCTCTGGTAGGCGACGGGAATGAGGTCGCCCACATCGATCTGATCATCGGGTCGAAGTCGGGCCACGCGGGGCAAGCCTTCGTCAGCACGTTGGCAAACAACACCGACGGTTTCACCAAGCTGCTCGCCGTCGTCACGCCCAACCTGCCGGCGAAGCCCGACACGATTCTGTTCAACAAGGTCACCATCAAGAACGCCACGCAGGCGGTGCAGATGTTCGGTCCGGCGCAGGCGGCCGTCGCGCGCGCGGTGGTGGACAGCGTGTCCTCCGGCATCATCCCGCGGGACAAAGTGGACGACTACTGCATCCTGGTGGGCGTATTCATCCACTGGGAAGCGAAGAACGACAAGAAGATCTTCGACTACAACTATCGGGCGGTGAAGGAATCGATCGAACGCGCCCTCAAGGGCCAGCCGAAGATCGACCAGGTGATCTCGCAGGCGAAGACGGCGTCGCATCCGTTCGCGGGCGGCGCGGACAAGGGTTGATCTCGCCGGCAGTCGCCTGATGTCGTGTCGAGGGGCGGGCTGCCGCCCCTCGACTGCTTTTCGAGCCCTGCGCCGACTCATCGTGGAGCATGAATCCTGATGCGTAAGCTCCTGCTGCAGCTCGACAGCTCCAGGCTGCCGAGCGTGTTCGATCGGGTGGTGGCCTACGACGCCGGCGCCGATGAGGTGATGAGCTACGGGGCCGTCACCGAACCCGACGTCCGCGACCTGATCCACGGGTGCATCTTCACGCGCGGCCCCAAGGACCTGAAGAACACCGCCGTCTTCGTGGGCGGGGCGGACATCGCCGTGGGCGAGCAGCTGCTCACCGCCGCCACGAAGGCGATGTTCAAGCCCTTCACGGTGTCCGCGATGCTCGACTCGAACGGGTCCAACACGACGGCGGTCGCCGCCGTGGCGAAGATGGTGCAAGCTGCCGGGGGCGAGATGCGCGGTAAGCGCGTCCTGATCGTCGCCGGGACCGGACCGGTCGGGATTCGGGCCGCCGGGCTGTTCGCCAAGGCGGGGGCGGAGGTGTGCATCACGTCGCGCAAGGCGGACGCGGGGGAGCGGGCGCGTGAGCTCGTGGTCAAGCGTTTCGGCGGCACCGTGCGCGCCATCACGATGCCGGACGCGACCGAGGCGATGCGCGCCTGCGAGCGCGCGGAGCTGCTGCTGAACGCGGGACCCGCAGGCGTCATGCTCGTCCCGAAGCGAGCCTGGGCCAACCGGCCAGGGCTCAAGGTGGTCGCGGACGTGAACGCCGTCCCCCCGCTCGGGGTCGAGGGCGTGGACCTGATGGACGACGGCGTGAACAAAGAAGGCGTGACGTGCTTCGGCGCGCTCGCCATCGGAAACCTCAAGATGAAGGTGCATAAGGCGTGCATTGCGCGCCTGTTCGAGCGCAACGACCTCGTGCTGGACGCCGAGACCATCGCCGACGTCGCGCGGGAGTTGATGGCGCCGAAGCCGTGAGCCGATGCCGCGCGTCATCGGCATCGACCCGGGGACGGTGAGCATCGATCTCTGTGGACTCGACGACGGCCGCCTGTTTCTCGACCGCTCCTGGCCTACCGCCGAGGCGCTGGCCGACCCGGCGCGCTTCGTTGGCCAGCTCGAGGCGGCGGGCCCGCTCGATCTCGTCGCCGGCCCGTCCGGGTACGGACTGCCGCTCACGCGCGTGCAGGACGCCACCGAGGAAGACTTGCGCCTTGCCCTCCTAGCCGCGCCCGGAGAGGCCGGGGGCATCGGCGGGCTCCGCAGCCTGGTGCGCGCCCTGGCGCGTTCTGCGCTACCGATCGTGCTCACGCCGGGTGTGGTGCATCTCCCTACCGTGCCCGCGCACCGCAAGGTGAACCGCGTGGACATGGGAACGGCGGAGAAGGTGTGCGCGGTCGCGCTGGCGGTGTCCGAGCAGGCCCGGCGGCTCGGGCGCCCGTTGGCAAACGTGTCACTCGTGCTGCTCGAGCTGGGTGGCGCCTTCACTGCCGGAGTGGCGGTCGCAGCGGGCCGCATCGTGGACGGTGTAGGGGGGACGGCGGGGCCGCTTGGCTTTCGCGCCGCGGGGGCCCTCGACGGCGAGGTCGCTTATCTCGCAGGCGACGTGCCCAAGGCGCTGCTGTTTCGGGGTGGCGCAGCCAGCGTCGCCGGTTGGGATGAGACGACCGCGTCGCCCGAGCGACTCGCTCAGCCGGCGACGCCGGCGGAGCAGGTCGCCCGCGATGCCCTGGTGGAGAGCACCGTGAAGACCGCGGTCGCGCTCGCGACCGTGATCCCCTCCCCCACGGAATTCGTCCTCTCCGGCCGCCTCGCGCGGGTCGAGCCGCTGGAGCGCGCGATCCGCGAGCGGCTCGAGGCGTTCGCGCCGACCCGACGGCTCGAGGGATTCGCTGAGACGGCGAAGGAAGCAGCGCAGGGGGCGGCGCTCATCGCCGACGGGCTCGCGGGCGGCGCGAATCGCGCCCTGGTCGAGCGACTGGCGATCCGGGAGGCGCGGGGCAGCGTATTGGACCACCTCTATGTCGTGCCGCGTGAGCAGGCACGGCGCCGGCTGGGGTTGTCATGACGCGCGTGCTCCTCGCCGGCGTGTCGACTCGAGGCTTCGCGGAGTCCGCGGTCCGAGCGGGATACGAGGTGGTCGCCGTTGATGGGTTTGGCGATCTCGACCTGCGGGCCGGCGCGGCCGAAGTGCACGTCATCCGGGTCGGCGGCCGCTTCAGTGCAGGCGCCGCCGTGGCCGCCGTCCGCGACGTTTCCTGCGAGGCCGCCGTATACGTGGCGAGCTTTGAAAACCATCCTCGCGCCGTGCGCGCGCTCGCGGCAAACCGGGTGCTCTGGGGCAACCCGCCTGCCGTCCTGGCCCGAGCGCGGGACCCACGCCGCCTAGCCCGGGTGGTCGGCGAGGCCGGCCTCCCCCGTCCCCGCGTCCGGCTCACCCAGCCGCCGCCCGGTGCGCGGGGCGGCTGGGTCGTGAAGCCCTTCCAGTCGGGAGGCGGCGACGGCGTCGCCGTTTGGCGTCGCGGGGTGCCAATGCCGCGGGGGAGCTACCTCCAGGAGCGCATCTCCGGCGTGACCGGGTCCATCGTGTTCGCGGCGGACGGGCGCCGCGCGGTGCCGCTGGGGCTCTCGCGCATGTTGGTGGGAGAGCCCGCCTTCGGCGCCGGCGGGTTCCGCTACTGTGGCAGCATTCTCGGGTCCGCCGGCGATGCGCAGTTCCCGGCCGACGAGCGCCTGCTCGAGAGGGCGACGCTCCTCGCCGAGCGGGTCACGCAGGCGTTCGGGCTGGTAGGAGTGAACGGCGTCGATTTCGTGGCGCGGCGAGGGCTCCCGTACGCGATCGAGGTGAATCCGCGTTACACCGCCGCGATGGAACTGGTCGAGCGGGCGTACGGGATATCCCTGTTCGAGGTGCATGCCGGGGCCTGCCGGCAGACCCTGCCGGCGTTTGACCTCGCGGCCGTCCGGCGCCGCACGCCGGGGGCGGTCGGCAAGGCGATCCTTTACGCGCGGCGTCCCGGCGTGCTCGGCGACACGCGGCCGTGGCTCTCCGACGCGGACGTGCGGGATGTCTCGCCGCCGGGGACCCGATTCGCGCCGCGCGAGCCGATTTGCACGATCTTCGCGCGCGGCGGGGACGCCACGGCTTGCTTCGCGGCCCTCGCGCGCCGCGCCGCCCGGCTGTATCGCGATGTCGAGGGCCGCGAGGCGCGCAGCGCATGACCGACCGCACCGTCGCGAACGTCACCTGCCTTGGCTGCGGATGTGCCTGCGATGACATCACCGTCGTCGTGAAACAGGATCGCATCACGGAAGCCCGCAACGCCTGCGCGCTCGGCACCGCTTGGTTCGGGGACGGGATCATCCCTGCCGAGACGCGCGTGAACGGCCGCACCGCGTCGCTCGAGCAGGCGCTGACCGAGGGTGCAAGACTCCTCACCGGCGCGAAACGTCCGCTCGTCTTTCTCGCGGGCGACGTCTCGTGCGAAACGCAGCGCGAAGCAGTCGCCATCGCAGACCGTCTGCACGGCGCGATCGACAGCCTGGCCGCGACGGCCGCGACGGCCGTGCTCGCGGCCCAACGCCGCGGGCGCGCCGGCGCCACCCTCGGCGAGATCCGCCAGCGCGCCGACCTGGTCGTGTTCTGGGCGGTAGACCCGGGCGCGCGCTATCCACGGTACGGCGCCCGTTACGCCGTGGAGCCGCGCGGGGTGGCGACGCCCCAGGGCCGGGAGAGCCGCACGCTGATCGCTGTGGACGTCGGGGACAGCCGTGGTCCTGCGGACGCCGACGGGCGCGTCGCAATCACGCCCACCGACGAGG
>Ga0209471_1000584_pt1 | contig 23554 bp, 28 predicted proteins | sample GraSoiAngelo_128_FD_185885 | JGI IMG/M metagenome (GOLD analysis project Ga0209471, IMG submission 185885) | Grasslands soil microbial communities from the Angelo Coastal Reserve, California, USA - 14_0927_12_20cm (SPAdes) (version 2) | ecosystem: Environmental > Terrestrial > Soil > Grasslands ... | reverse complement strand
TCGCCTACCTGATCCGCTACACGATCCTCATCGTCCTCGCTATCACCGCGCCGCTCGCGGCGCTTTTGTTCACGCTGCCGGAGACCCACCATGTGGGCAAGCAGTGGAGCTCGCTCTTCTTGACGAACCTGCTGATGCAGCCCATGCAGCTGTTCGTGCTGGCGATCGGCTTTGCGCTGGAACGGAACGGATACACGCCTGTCCATCACCTCTTCGCGCTGGCGTCGCTCCTCGTCGTGTTCAAGGTGCCCGGTGCAATGGGTGGTGCGGAGAAGGTTGCGCACAAGCTGGAGTCGGCGCTGAAGTCGGGCTTCAAGGCCGTCGAGCACGCCGTCGCGCGCGCATGATGATTCGGATCGCGGCGTTGGCTCTGGCGGCGGCGCTCATCTGGATTGTCGCGGCGTCTCGGGTAATCGATCAGCGACGGCTGCCCTTGATGGCGATCGTGCCCGGCGCCGTCGAGACGCTCCCATTCGGCTGCACGTCTTTTGCGCTGGAGCCGTTCGATCCATTCTGTCCGGGTCTGCACATCCACACCGGCATCGACCTCGCCGCGCCGGCGGGCGCGCCAGTGCATGCGGCCGCGGCCGGCATTGCGTTGGCAGGCTTCGACCCGGGCGGAGCCGGTATTTACGTGGCAGTGAACTTCGGCCCGCACGTCCGGCTGCTTTACTGCCACCTCTGGCGCGTGCATGTGGTGGCGGGTGAGTCGGTTTCGCCGGGCGAGGTCGTCGGCGAGGTCGGTTCCACGGGACTTGCCACGGGCGCCCACCTGCATTTCGAGGTGCAGCTCGATGGACGCCCAGTCGACCCCGCAATTTGGCTCGGGTCTTAACAACCAGCATTGGCGGCGCGCCTGTCGCTTCTTACGCTGGGCTGGAAATTCTCAGGAGGTTTCGGAATGATCAACAAGGTGATACTCATCGGCAATCTCACAGCGGACCCGGAGGTCCGCGCCACGCCAAAAGGCGTTTACGTCGCCAACGTGCGAATGGCGACCAACACGTACATAGGCAAGGACGAATCCGGCAACGCGAAGCAGGCGACGGAATTCCACCACCTGGTGCTCTTCGCGAGGCTGGCTGAGGTCGCCGGCGAATACCTGCGCAAGGGCAAGCAGATCTACGTCGAAGGCCGGCTGCAAACGAGCTCATGGGACGACGCCGCGTCGGGCGCCAAGAAGTACCGAACCGAGGTGATCGTCGAAGACATGAAGATGCTCGGCGGCAAGCCGCAGGAGGCGACCGCGGCGGCCTAGCTTGCCACCGCCAGGGAGAGCACGAGCAGGGCCTGGCCGGCCTGGTACATGACGATGTTCACCGGCTGGCCCCAGCGCACGGGCTTGACGAAGCGGTACCACGCAAAGATCACGTCGGAATAGAAGAAGAGCAAGCCGCCCGCGGCCGCGACCAGGTTGCCGCTGGCGGTCGCGCTCACCGTCATCAGCGAGATGACGATCGCGTACGCGATGACCGGGTTACGCAGCCGGGCGCGGCTCGTGCCCTGCAACGCGGCGAGGACCCGGTGCAGAAAGAGGCTGGCGGTGGCGATCACGATCGCGAGGCCTGCCAGCAGGCCCAGGGCGCTGAAGCCGGCGAACCGGAAACCGCCGGCGTACGCGAGGTGGCCGGCAAGAAACGCGACGATGCCGGGCAGAAGGTAGGTGTCGGGCAGCATCAGGAAGACGTCGCCGGCAAGCCCGAGGGCGAGGGCGGCCACAAATAGGGCCCGCTCGCCCTGGCTGGCAGGGTGGAGGACCAATGCGGCCAGGATCAAGAACACCATGACCGCGGGCTTGGTCGCGTACTCGAGGCGCTTGTCGTGGCGGAGGATCGAGATCATGTCGCCGGCCGATGCCAGGGCGGCCAGCCCGAAGGCGCCCCAGGCGAGCGAGTTCATACCCTGAGTATCATGGCCGCCTTGCGCCGTGGGGTGCCTGGGCGTAATGATGTAATCCGTGACCGAAGACATCGGCGCCTGGTTCGCAAACCGGGTGCCCAAGACCTGGTTCGCGGGACCGCCCGAGGTGAGCTCCGACAGCGAGGAGATCCTGGTCATCGGGGACCTGCCGGACGTAGAGCTTGCCGGCGGGACCTCGACCGAGGCGCGCGAGGCGGCGCGGGTGGCCCGGATCGACCGCTTCCGCGAAGAAACGCGGGACGAGCGCGTCAAGATCGCCCGCGACGCCGAACGCCGGTTCCGGCGGAAGGTGGCGTGGGGCGCCCGGTGCGGCGAGGAAACCAGGATCTTCACCACGCTCAGCCTCCCTGTCATGACCCGCCTACGGATGCCTGAGCGGGCAGTGCTCGACACACTGGTCGCGGCTGGGGTCGCACGCAGCCGGAGCGATGCGCTGGCGTGGTGCGTCCGGCTGGTCGGGATGCATCAGTCGGACTGGCTCAAGGGCTTGCGGGACGCCCTGGTCAAAGTCGACGAGGCGCGTGGCAAGGGCCCTCTGAACTAGCTTCAATCAGGCCCGAGCGCAATTACAGGGCTGGACCGGCGTCGGGACGGTTGATACTGTGCGCGACTTGGGTGCCAGGAACGGCCACCAACACGTTGTGATCGTCGGCGCCGGCCCGGCCGGGCTGACCGCGGCCTATGAGCTGATGAAGCACGACGTCCCGACCACGGTGATCGAAAAAGACCCGACCTACGTGGGCGGGCTGGCTCGCACGGTCGAGCACAAGGGCTACCGGTTCGACATCGGAGGCCACCGGTTCTTCTCCAAGAACCAGGAGGTCGAAGACCTCTGGACCGAGATCCTCGGCCCGGAGATGCTGACGCGGGACCGCCTTTCGCGTATCTACTACCGAGGACGCTATTTCGCGTATCCGCTCAAGGCAGCCAACGCGCTCTGGAACCTGGGGCCGCTGGAGACGGTCAGATGCATGGCGAGCTACGCGAAGGCGCGGATGACACCCGTCAAGGATCCACGCAGCTTCGAGGACTGGACCCGAAACCAGTTTGGCTTTCGCCTCTACAACATCTTTTTCAAGACGTACACGGAGAAGGTGTGGGGGATCAGCACCAAAGAGCTCTCGGCGGATTGGGCCGCACAGCGCATCAAGAGCCTCGACATGTGGCTCGTCCTGAAGAGCGCCCTGTTGCCGCATCGCAAGCCCGCCAATCGAGGCGACCTGGTCACGACCTTGATCGACAGCTTCCGCTATCCGCGGCTGGGGCCGGGGCAGATGTGGGAGCGGGTGGCCGAGATGCGTCGCGCCCGGGGCGAGCCGGTGCTGATGGGCCGGACGGTCGACCGCATCAAGCACGACCAGGGGCGCGTCACGACGGTCGTTACGAGAACAGTGTCAGGCGCCGTGGAGGAGCACAAGGGCAGCGACTTCATCTCGAGCATGCCGATCCGCGAGCTCGTCTCGCGGCTCGACCCACCAGCGCCCGAAAAGGTGCGCCGGGCGGCCGACAGTCTTGGCTATCGCGACTTCATCAGCGTCGCGGTGATGATCGACCGCGCCGACGTGTTCCCCGACAACTGGATCTATATCCACGATCCGACTGTCAAGGTCGGGCGTATCCAGAACTTCAAGAACTGGAGCCCGGACATGGTCCCCGACCTGGGCAAGACTTGCCTTGGCCTCGAGTATTTCTGCTTCGAGGGAGATGGGATGTGGACGTCAAGCGATAGAGAGCTCATCGAGCGCGCGCGCACAGAGCTGGCCCAGCTTGGCATCTGCAGACCGGAAGAGATCTTCGACGGTGTGGTGGTGAGGCAGCGCAAGGCCTATCCCGTTTATGACGACGTCTATCAGGCAAAAGTGGACGTCATCCGCGATTACATCAGCGCCCACCTCACCAACCTGCAGCTGGCCGGGCGCAATGGGATGCACAAGTACAACAACCAGGACCACTCGATGATGACCGCGCTGTTGGTGGCGCGAAACATCGTGTCAGGGGGCGGCTTCGACCCCTGGAAAGTGAATGCCGACGCGGTCTACCACGAGGAATCGCGGGTTGGGGACAAAGACCTCACCGGACGGCAGGTGCCGGAGCGAATCGCTGCCGGTGCGGCGCCGAAGAGCTAGGCGGTCTTCGGCCTCGCGAAGTTCGCGGCGACGAAGCTGGCCACTGCCAGCACCGCGAAGAGGATCGCATGCTTGAAATGCGGGCCCGAGCTCGTGGATGCAAAGAGCTGCAGCACGCCCAGCGCATAGAGAGCGGCAACGATCAGAAAAACAACTCCCAAAACCGCCAGGCCGATCGCGAACGGGCTCGATTTCATCACAGGCTGAAATGTAACAAAGCCAGGCTGGCGACACCGGCCGCAACGCAGTACCAGCCGTACGGGTCGAGGCGTCCGGACCGGAAGTAACGCAAGAGAAATCGCGCGCTCGCGTAGGCCGCGAGGCCGGACAGCACCGCGGCCGCCAGGTACTCACCAAGCGGGACGCCAGTCGAGAAGAGCTGCGGCACCTCGACGATGCCGGCGCCCAGGATCGTCGGCGTGGCGAGCAGGAACGAGAAGCGCGCGGCCTCCTGATGACGGAGCCCGGCCAGCAGGCCGCCGCCGATCGTGACTCCTGAGCGCGAGATTCCGGGCAGGAACGCGAGCGCCTGGCAGGCGCCGATCACAGCCGCCGCAAAAAAGCTGATCCGCTCGGCCTGCGCGAAGCTCAGCTCCTGTTCCTCGCGGGGCTTGGTGTCGAGCGCCGCGCGACGCTCCGCACGCCGCCGGAGCTGCTCGAACGCGAAGAGCAAGACGCCGTTGACGACCAGGAATCCCGCCGCGACGTACGCGCTCGCGAAGAGCGACTTGATGCGGGTTTCGAAAAAGACGCCGAGGATTGCGGCCGGGATCGTCCCGGTCAGCAGCAGCATGGCGAGCCGTTCGGCGGGCGTCGTGATGCTGCCGCGGACGGCGGCTGTGAAAAAACCGCGACTGATCTCGATCCACTGCGAGCGGTAGAGCACCAGCAACGCGCCAGCCGTGCCCAGGTGAAGCAGGACGAGAAAGGGCACGAACGTCGGATCCGATTGCTTGAAGCTCCAGTGCAGGAGGCTCGGGATGATCACCGAATGTCCGAGTGACGAAACCGGGAACAGCTCGGTAGCGCCCTGCAGCAGGCCCATGAACAGCGCCTGCGCCAGATTCACTTAGGCGAGAGCTTTTCTATGGCCTGAGCAAGCAGCCGCCGGGAATCATCGAACTCTCGATGGACCGCCTGGTCCTCAGCTCGCTCCAGGATCGCCACGACTTCCGCCCAGCGATCGGCATCACGTTCCTGCAGGGCCGCGCGCACCTGACCAATTGTTTGTGTCGCGAACAGGAGGCCACCGCCGGGGTTGTCGAGGATCTCGCCGGCAAGGTCCAGCTGCCGGCCGGCCCACGGGATCACCTGGTCTTTTGGCTGCGTCTCCAGCTTCTTCGGGCGCAGGACTTCCATGGCAGAACTATTGTCGGGCAAGACCCGAGAGCGCCTCGCCGGTCAAGCGATAGATGGTCCAGTCGGAATTCGGCCGTGCCCCGAGTCGCTCATAGAAGCGGATCGCCTCTCGATTCCAGTCGAGCACCGCCCACTCGAGGCGTCCGCAGCCGCGCTCGACGGCGAGGCGGGCGAGACTCGCCAGAAGCAGCCGGCCGATGCCCTTGCTGCGGTGCTCCGGCATCACGAACAGGTCCTCGAGGTAGATGCCGGGACGCCCGAGGAAGGTCGAGAAGTTGTGGAAGAAGAGCGCGAAGCCAACGGCGAGGCCCTCGTCCTCGGCCAGCAGGACCTCGGCGTACTGCCGTTCGCCAAACAGCGCGGTGGCAAGCAGGTCCTCCGTCATCACCACCTCGTGCTCCAGCTTCTCGAAGCGGGCGAGACCGCGAATCAGCTCGGCGATGACGGGCACGTCGTCCTGGATCGCGGGCCGGATGCTTACCGTCATCCGAGGCCCCCGCAAAATCGAAGATTTTGTGGGGTTTTCATTTGGGTCGGTCGCGCAAGCGGTAGACGAACCGCATGGCGCCGTGCGTATCCGAAAAGCTCGCGATCTTGTTGTCGACCAGCCCCGCCGCCAGGCCGGCGCCGATGAGGTCGGTGTCGCGGAGCGGGCCGCGTCCACCCTTTGCGCGCACCACCCAGACCGCGCCGTTGGGCTCTATCCACTCCTTGACCTCGCGAAGGCGCTCCAGGTCAGTGGCGTCGTCGGCCCCCATGAAGACGAGGTCGACCTTCGAGCGCGGCTTGCGGGTGACGACGTCAGCCGTGCGCTCCTTGACCTGTCTTATGAAACCAGGGTCGTCGAGGTTGACGATCGCGACCTTCGAGCCGGGCTTCACGCCCAGCTTGTCGAGCAGCGGCCGGGTCGAGACGCCGTCAGCGCTCGCGGGCTTGGCTGCCATTGCCACCTCGAATCGCGCCAAACACGATGACGCCGACCAGCCACCCGGCGTACGCGCCCGCCAGCGTCAGCACCACTAAAGGCAGGTCGCTCGCGACCCGGCTGTCCAGCAGAAGCCCGAGACCGATGAAGCCGGCCAGCACGACGGCGCCGGCAAGGATCCCGATCACCGCGCCGGCCAGGTTCGCGGCGTTCAGACCTCGATCACCTGCAGGTCCGTCGCGGCGTCTTCGAGCGTGCCGGAGTAGAGGTGGTTGAACATGAAGCGGGTCTTCGGGTGACGCCGCTTCAGGTCCGCTGCGGACTCCCAGCTCATATGACTGAACACGTCGCCGGGACCGGTCGCCTCCACAATGGCGACATCGGCGCCTTCGACCAGGGCGTCGAGAGGTGCAGTCGCCTCGGTATCGCCGGAATAGGCGAGGAGGCGACCATTGACCTTGATGCGGTAGCCGTTGCTGCCGCTGCTGCCGTGGTCGAGCCTGATGGTCTCGTAGTCGAAGCCGGCCGCCGAACCCATCGGCGTGGCGGTCTGGTACGTGACCTTGAACTTGGGGCGCATGACCCTCTTCCAGTCGGGGCCCCAGCTCACGTCCCAGAGCGCCTCGAGCCTTTCCTCGACCCCCTCTGGCCCGACGAAAGTGAGAGGCCGATCATCGACGAAGACACGATGCAGCACGAAGGTCGGCAGGCCCAATGTGTGGTCGCCATGGAAATGGGTCAGGAAGACCGCGTCGATCGCACCCGGATCGACGCCGACCCGCTGCATGTGAGGAAGAAGCGGCGCGCCGCCGTCGAGGAGCAGGCGGCCGTTCACAACGACCGCTCCGTTGTAGCGGTCGGTGGAAAAAGCCGCCCCCGTCCCGAGGAAGGCGAGCTTTAGGCGATGGTTACCGTCGGGTCCAGGTAAACGTCCTGGATTGCGTGCAGTAACTCGACTCCCTCCTTCATTGGGCGCTGGAATGACTTCCGGCCGGAGATCAACCCCATGCCCCCCGCACGCTTGTTGATAACGGCGGTGCGCACGGCGTCCTTGAGATCGCTCGCGCCGCGAGATTCACCGCCGGAGTTGATGAGGCCAGAGCGGCCCATGAAGCAGTTGATCACCTGGTAACGACACAGGTCGATGGGATGGTCGGTGGCGAGCTTGTCGTACATGCCGGGTGCGGTCTTGCCGAATCCGATCACCTCGAATCCGCGGTTGTTGTCCGCGAGCTTCTGTTTGATGATGTCGGCCTCGATCGTCACCCCGAGGTGGTTGGCCTGGCCGGTGAGGTCCGCTGCCGTCTCGTAGTTGACGCCATCCTTCTTGAAGGCGGAGTTGCGCAGGTAGCACCACAGCACCGTGGCCATGCCCAGCTCGTGGGCTGCGTGGAAGGCGACCGCAATCTCCTGCAGCTGCCGGTCCGCCTCCGGAGAGCCGAAGTAAATGGTGGCGCCGAGCGCGACAGCGCCCATCTCCCAGGCCTCCTTGACAGTGCCGAACAAAACCTGGTCGTACTTGGTCGGGTAGGTGAGTAGCTCGTTGTGGTTGATCTTGCAGATGAATGGGATTCGATGCGCGTAGCGCCGGGCCACCGACCCGAGGATGCCGAAGGTCGAGGCGACCGCGTTGCAGTTGCCTTCGATCGCCAGCTCGATGACCTTCTCGCCGTCGAAGTAGATGGGGTTGGGGGCAAACGAGGCGCCGGCCGTGTGCTCGATGCCCTGGTCGACCGGCAGGATCGACAGGTACCCGGTGCGGGCCAGCCGGCCGTGTCCGAACAACGACTGCAGGCTGCGCAGCACCCGAGTCGGGCGGTCACTGTCCTTCCAGACCCTGTCGACGAAGTCGGGTCCGGGAAGGTGCAGCTGCGAAGCCGGCACCGTCTGACACTTGTGGTGGAGGAGGTCGGACGCCTCAGCGCCCAGGATCTCCTCCAGCTTCAACGCCCCCTTGGTGACAGTAGCCATCAGTTCCTCTTACACATTTGGTTGGTGCGGATATCTCGTCCCGCAGGTACTCCGGTTCACTCCCGTCACTCTATAGTGCACCGACATGACCGAGCGAGCTAGCGACCTTCTCGGCGAGCTCGCGGACCGGCTCTCCGCCGACTCCCGGGACAGCGGCCAGGTGGTGGCGGAATCGGTCAGGACGCTCGAGCCGGAGCTGCTCCGAATGCAGAGAGAAGGCGGGTCGATCGACGACCTGGTGCGGACCTCCGTGGGCTTCCTGGAGATCCTGTTCCGCTCCCTCCGCGCCGACGCGCGCGTGCCCTGGCAGCACTACTACAACCTGGCCAGGGTGGCCTCCAGCCGGTACGCGGAAAAAGGCATCCCGCTCGAGTCGGTCATGGAGGGCCTGGCGGTCTTCCGCCGCTCGGTCATGGCCCGGGTCACGGAGGAGTTGGCGGGTCGCGAATACGCAGACGAGGCGCTGCTCCTCGCCCAGAGCCGGCTGGGCGACGTGGTCGAGCACCTGAACTCGAGCTTCATCCGTGGCTACCTCGACTACACCGAACAGCGGTTTACCGCCCGCCAGAGGGAGCTCAACGGGCTGTACCAAATCGCCAGTGCCCTAGGGCGCTCCCTCGACGTGACAGAGATCGCCGAAGTAGGCCTTCGAGAGACGCTCAAGGTCTTGAGCCTCCAGGCCGGAGCTGTGTGGACCCGCGAGGGCGCGAGGCTGATACTGGCGAAAACGGTAGGCCTACAGCCCGGCGAGGAAGAAGAGTTCGAGTCTGGACGGGCGGGAGGGCGGGTGCGCGTGGTCGAGATCGCGTCCGGCCCGGCCGAGTCGCGAGTCGACCGCATCGCCGGCGAATGGAGCGCGATCCGCGCCGAGCTGCGGACCAAAGGCGTGCTCCTGGGCGCCATGACGGTGGCGACCCGCCTGCCGCGAACGTTCGAGCCCAGCGACCTGGCGTTCGTGGCCGCCGTCGCCGACCAGATCGCTGTCGCCCTCGACCGCGCCCGCCAGCACACGCGGGAGGCGCGCACCGATTACCTAACCGGTCTTGCCAACCGGCCCGAGTTCGAGCGCGCGATCGATCGAGCGGTCGCCGCCTCTGAGCGCCACAAGCGGCGTCTGGCGCTGATGATGATCGACCTCGACAACCTGAAGGAGATCAACGACCAGCACGGCCATCACATCGGGGACGAAGCCATCAGGGTGCTGGCGCACGAGCTCCAGCGCGCCGTACGTGCAACTGACACCTGCGGCCGGCTGGGTGGAGACGAGTTCGGGGTGGCGATGCCAGACGCCGACGAGCGCCACGCCAACGAGGTGGGCGGCCGCGTCCGAGCGGCGCTCGAAGAGCTCAACCGCGCCGGAAAGGCGCCGGTGCCCGTGGAGTTCAGCATCGGGGTCGTTGCATGGCGGCCGGGGATGGATTGGCAGGCCATGTACCAGCTGGCCGACAAGGCTCTCTATGTGGACAAGCGGCGCCGCCACGCACATCGGAAGAAAATTGGCGCCGGCCGCGCGCAGGGCGTCCCTGGCTAGACCGGCCGCGCAGGTCGAGGGCTCCGCAGAGGGCGCCCTGGTCGACCCCGAGTTCTTCGACCGGGACACCGTCACGGTAGCCCGCGACGTCCTGGGCAAGCTGCTCGTGCGCGAAGTCGAGGGCGTGCGGATGTGGGGTCGGCTGGTCGAGGTTGAGGCCTACCTCGGACCTGACGACCTGGCCGCTCACTCACGTGGCGGGCGGCGAACGCCTCGCACGGAGGTGATGTTCGGCGCGCCTGGGCATGCCTACGTCTACTTCACCTACGGCATGCACTGGTGTTTGAACTTCGTCACGCGCGAGGTGGGCGTTCCGCAGGCGGTACTGGTCCGCGCGCTGGAGCCTGGGCCTGGCGTTGGACGATGCGGTGGTCCGGGCTTGGTGACGCGCGCGTTGAGCATCGACCGCGCCCTGAACGGCATCACCCTGCAGCCGCCCGACCTGTATGTCATAGATGACGGTGCGCCCAAGCGGCGGATCTTTGTCACACCGAGGGTCGGCGTCCAGGGCACCGGTCGCTGGGAGAAGCGGCTCCTACGCTTCTGTTACGACTCCCCCGCCCTATCGAGGCCGATCCCTAGAGCTTTACGGCCAGCTGCCAGGCCTCGGGTCTAGCCGGGCCAGCTTCTCCCAGTCGGCGCGCACCGGTGCGAAAACGTCGACCGCCGTGGCGCCGTCCGGACCTGCTTCCGCATCGTGCGGCACGTTGCTCGGGATGGCGTAGGTGTCGCCTGCGCGGAGCACTCGCTTCTCGGATCCGATTCGCATCGTCAGCGAGCCTGCGATCACGAATCCAAGCTGTTCGTTGTCGTGGTGGTGCTCGGGCGAGACGGCGCCCGGCTCGAGGTCGATGACCGCCATCGTGATGCGCTCGCCATTGACCGCTCGCGCTGTGATGCCGTCTCGAAGCTGGTATGGGCGAAGGCCGCTGACCGGCTCGAACGTCTTCATTCGACGACGCGGTCGATGATCGTCGCCGTCCCGAGGCCGCCGCCGCAGCACATGGTCTCGAGCCCGTACCGGAGGTCGCGGCGCTCGAGCTCGTAGAGGAGGCGGTTCATGAGGATGGCGCCGGATGCCCCGAGCGGATGCCCGACTGCGATCGCCCCGCCGTTGACGTTGGTCTTCTCCAGGTCAGCGCCGGTCTCTTTCTGCCACGCGAGCACGACAGAAGCAAACGCTTCGTTGACCTCGAAGAGGTCGATGCTCGTGAGGTCCAGGCCAGCGCGCCTGAGCACCGCGGCGGTGCCCGGGATGGGTCCCTCGAGCATCAGCACTGGGTCGGTGCCGACCACAGCCTGGGCGCGGATGCGAGCCCGCGGCCGCAGCCCGAGCTGCTTAGCCTTCTCCAGCGACATCAGCAGGACGGCGGCAGCGCCGTCCGAGATCTGGCTCGAGTTGCCCGCGGTGATGGAGTGATCCGGGTTGAACGCCGGCTGCAAGGACGCGGTCGCTTCATAGCTGGCGTTGGCGCGAATGCCTTCGTCCTTCGAGAAGAGCTGGGTGTGGCCGTTGCCCTCGACGGGAACGTCGACCGGCATTATCTGCGACGTGAAGTAACCCTTTTCGGTTGCCTCATGCGCCCGCTTGTGGCTCTCCACGCCGAACTCGTCCATCGCGCGGCGCGAGATGCCGTACTTGCGGGCCATCAGCTCAGCCGAGATTCCCTGCGGCACGAGGTCGTGGAGCTCCATCAGCTCTGGCGGGAATGGAGTACCTGGCGAAACTGCGCTCGACCCCATCGGCACGCGGCTCATCGATTCGACGCCGCCCGCGATGGTGATGTCGCAGACGCCTGACTGGATGAGGTTGGCGGCGAAATGAAGCGCCTGCTGGCTCGAGCCACACTGGCGGTCGACGGTGGTGGCGGGGGTGGTGACCGGGAAGCCTGCGGTGAGCCATGCGTTGCGAGCGACGTTCAGCGACTGTTCGCCGACCTGACTCACGCAACCGAAGACGACGTCCTCAACCTGGCTTGGATCGATGCCCGCGCGCTCCACGATCTCTTTCAGGACCAGCGAGCCTAGCACGACTGGATGGATGTCCTTGAGCTTTCCGTTGCGACGTCCAATCGGCGTGCGCACAGCCTCGACGATCACTGCTTCTCGCATGGTCAACGTCTCCTTACGGCCTTGGTGTGCCGATTCTACGACCGCCTCACTAACGTCTCGTCGGATGTGGTGTCAAGCCCCCAAGCGGTTGCCTGGCTGTGAGATGTTTTTATTTGTTGACGCGCTCTTAGGCCCCTGTTAACTTTCGCGACGCCCCAAGCGGCTGAGTACGGTAAACCTGAGGATACCGAACGTCGAGTAGGTGAAAGGTGCGGCGCAAGCCGTGGCTGGAAACCGAAAAACGCATAGGGGACTTCAGGGTAAACAGGAAGGTCTCTTGGGGCATCTCTTTTCCCCAGCGCATCCACAGCCCCTTTCTCAATTCGGAAAGCCCATCTTGCGTGCTTCTGCGCAAGCTTTGTCCACAGCCTCGACATCGAATCTTAGACGCGCTCGCATAAGCTCCTTGACGCCCTCTTTGAGCCGTGTCACGGGCATCGGGTCCTCGTAGTGCAGCCAGTGATAGGCGATGGGCTCCGACCAGGTCTTGCCCGCGGCCGCGTACATGCGCCGGTGGGCGTCGACGACGATCAGCTCGACCCTGCGCAGAAGGCTGGGATCTCCCGAAACGATCGCGGCGAAGTCCTGCAGCGCCATCCACTCCAGGAGGCCCTGAAGCCTGGCTCCCGCTCCTACTTGAGGTCCTCCACGACGGTGGGTCCGCCGGCGCCGGCATGCGCCCCGGCGGCGAGCTCGAACACGCTCGCCTTCAAGGCACATATGAAAGGAAGGTTCCGGTACAGCTCGCGGTAGTCGAGCCCGTAGCCGACCACGTAGTCGTTGGGAATCTGGAAGCCGACATATCGGACGGGCACCTTGACCAGGCGGCGGCCGGGACGGTCCAACAGCGTGACCACCTCGATCGATTCCGCGCCGCGCTCACGCAGCTCCGACAGCACGTAGTCGAGGGTTAGGCCGGTGTTGACGATGTCCTCCACCAGCAAGACGTGCCGGCCCGCGATCGGGTAGTCGATGTCCCGTGCGATGCGGACGCGTTCCCGCGGCTGGGCGCCGGCGTATCGCCTGAGATCCAGGTAGTCGATGACGAACGGGACCTTGATCTGACGGGCGAGGTCGGCTAGGAAGAAGGTGACGCCCTTGAGGACGCCGACCAGGACGATCGACTGCCCCCGGTAGTCGCGGGAGATCTTCCGCGCCAGCGCTCGCACGCGCGTCTCGAGCTCAACCGGAGATATGAGGATCTGGCCGATGTCCTCCTTGCGCAGGTGCTGGACTTCGAGCGATCCGTAGCCGGCCTTGGCGAGCAGCTGCTGGTAGTCCTTGCGGTACAGGAGCCTGACGTTGACGTCGGGATAGATCTCGCGGAGCATCCGTAGCTTGCGGTTCTTGGGCGTCACCAGCGACTGCTTCATCGTGGTCAGCTCGATATACAGGTCGTGCTCGGGCAGATAGAAGTCGGGCGTGAACATCTCCGACACCTTCGTGCCATCCCAAGCGACGGGGAACGACACCGGCTCGTATACCCACCGAATTCGGTAGTAGTCGAGAAAGCGAGCGAATTCTTGCTCGGACGGATGAGCGAACTCGATCCTCGAGTGCGCCGGCCCGGATCGCCTGACGAGACGCGATCTTTGGCGGACTGGGCGGCGCCATTTCTGCGGAACGGAGAGATGGACGGACGACGCCAAGGAAACGCCGAGATTGTACTCTCAGCCTAGGAGTTGCCACGGGCGATGAGCACACCGGCGCAGAAGATGGTCGCCGAGCAGCTGCTGCCAAACGGCGTCACCGATCCCCGCGTGATCGAGGCTATGTCCCAGGTTCCGCGCGAGGAGTTCCTGTCGGGACGGCTCCGCCGGCATGCATACGAAAACCGCGCGCTCGCCATCGAATGCGGCCAGACGATCTCCCAACCGCTCGTGGTGGCGCTGATGACCCAGGCGCTCGCGCCGCGACCCGGGGACCGCGCGCTCGAGGTCGGCACAGGATCGGGCTACCAGGCCGCCGTGCTGAGCCGGCTCGTCAGTCACCTGGTCACGCTGGAGCTCGAGCCTGCGCTGGCGGAGCACGCGTCCGAGACGCTGCGGCGGCTGGGCTACTCGAACGTCGAGGTGGCCGTCGCGGACGGCGCCCAGGGCTGGCCCGCATATGCCCCGTACGACATCATCCTGGTCGCGGCCGCTTCACCTGAATTGCCGTTGGCGCTGATCGACCAGCTGTCGCCGCAAGGCCGCCTGGTCATTCCGCTGGGACGAGCTTCGGACGAGCACCAGGACCTCCGCCTTTACGAACGCCACGGCGACGACATGATGTCGCGGTCGCTGTTCCCGGTCCGGTTCGTCCCGCTACGGTGAGGGCGAAGGGGAGGCGCGAGACGGTGGAGTCGGCGACGGCGAGGCGGTCCCGGCCGACGGCGCCGTCCCGGTGATCTTCTGCAGCTGCTGCAGGATCTTGCCGACCTGGTCCATCTCCGCGGCGAAGCCCGCGAAGTTGCCGCTTTTCAAGTCAATGTAGGCGGCGTTGTAGTGATCGTTGGCCTGGGCAACCAGGTCTTCGATCTGCTTCACCTGGGCCGCGGTGAGCGTCGCCGGCGGTGGCGTGGTGTTCGTCGGCGGGCTCGCGGTCCCGACGAGCTGATCGATAGCCTGCTGCAGAGTGTCGGCGTAGGCGACGTTGTCCTGGTCGGCGAGGATCACCTTCTTCAGCTCGGGCAGGCTCGACCCGGATGTGGCTTTGAGGTAGATCGGCTCGAAGTACAGGAACGAGTCGCCGACCGGCACCACCAGGAGGTTGCCTTGCTGCACCTGTGACCCGGTGCCATGGAAGAGCGTGAAGTCTCGTGAGATCACCGGGTCCTGGTTGATGCGGTTGGCCACCTGCTGCGGGCCGAAAATCACCTTGTCTTTGGGGAGGACGAAAGACACGTACTCGCCGTAATGGGACCCGTCGTTGCGAGCCGCCATCCACGACGTCAGGTTGTTCTTGTTGTGAGGGGTGAACGGCATGATGAGCAGATACTCCGGTGTCTGCTCGCCAGGGAGCCGGAAGAGCACGTAGTAGGGCGACACCGCGGTGGGCGGATTGCCCGGGGCTGCCGGCGCCGTCGGGATGTCCCATACGTCTTCGCGGGCGAAGAAGACCTTGGGGTCGGTGATGTGGTACGTCGCGTAGATCTGGATCTGGGTGTTGAAGAGGTCGAGGGGCACGCGAATGTGCGCCCGCAGGCTCGCCGGCATCGCGTCCGACGGCGTGAACAGGTGCGGGAAGGTGGCCTCGTAGGCCTGGATGATCGGATCCTTCGGGTCGAACACATAGAACACCGCTGTGCCTTCGTACGCGTCGATGACGACCTTCACCGAGTTGCGGATGTAATTGATCTCGCTGTTGCCCTGGAACAGGACGGTCTGCGAGTAGGGATAAGTGCTTCCCGTCGTGTAGGCGTCGACGATCCAGTAGAGATGGCCGTCGACGACGACGACATACGGGTCCGAGTCGTAGTTGAGGAAGGGAGCGATCTCGTTGACCCGGTCGATGATCTGGCGCCGGTAGAGCATCAACGTCTGGCTGGTGACCTGGCCTGAGACCAGCAGGTTGAAGTCTCCGAGCTTGAGCGACCACATCGCCCGATTCACCGTCGTCATCGGCACCCCGTGCGTGCCTTTGTAGTTGTTATAAACGTCGGGGTTGGATGGGTAGTCGAACTCCTTGTTGGTGTTCGGCGCCAGGACGTAGTCGGTAGTCGCTTCGCCGAAGTAGATCGCCGGCTGTGTCACCGCGATCTGGCCCGCGGGTGGAATGTCGCGGATCACGTAGTCAGGCAGGCCCTCGCCCACCACCGCGTTGACGGGGCTGGCGGCCACGCCGTACCCGTGTGTGTACTGCAGGTGCCGGTTGACCCAGTTCTTGGCCGCGTCAGGCAACTTGTTGAAGTCGAACTCGCGCGCGCCGATCTCCAGCGAGGTGTACTGGTTGTTGACGTTATAGCGGTCGATATCGATTCGATTGAACGAGTAGTAGGTACGGATCGTCTGCTGCTGGTCGTACGTGTCGATGAGCGGCGCGAAGTCCCAAAGCCGCAGGTTGTTGATGGTCACGCGGTCGTTCTGGACGTCGGCCAGGGTCAGCGGCTTGTCGCCCGTGAACTGGCTGACGCTCACATGGCTCAATCCGTAGGCCGCTCGCGTGCCGGCAATCTCCCGATCGATGTAGGGAAGCTCATATGTCTGCGCGTTCGGCGTGACGAAGGCGTACTGGACGACCGCGGGATAGATCCCTCCGATCAGCAGAAACGCCACCCAGACGAGCGCTGCGGTCACCCCCAGCCACAGCCGGCGCAGCCATACGTTGACGAGCAGGGCGCCGCCCAGCACGACCGCCAGCCCGGACTGGAACGTGATGATCGGCAGCCTCGCGTTGACGTCCGTGTACGCGGCGCCCCAAACCACGTTGGTGTTGTGCTGATAGAGAAGGTCATACCGCCCAAGCCACATGAACGCTCCGAGAACGATCGCGAACATTGCCAGCAGGGCGGACAGGTGCCCGATCGCGAGTGGGCTGAGGTTGAGGTCGAACGTGTCGCCACGCCACGCGTAAATGACGCCGACCAGCAGGGGGGTCAGGAATCCCAGGCCGAGCGCCCAGTTGACCACCGAGTGCAAGAACGGCAGCGTCAACAGATAAAAGGAGATGTCCTGCCCGAGCACGGGGTCCGTGACGCCGGTCGGCTTCGCATGCTGGAACAGGGCCAGGCTCTGCCACTGCGTGCCCGCCCCGCCGGAGAGCACGAGCGCCACCAGGATTGACGCGCCCAGGGCGGCGCCGCCGATGCCGCTTCGGATGCTCGAGCGCCTGATCCCGACGGCGCGCAGGCTGGGGCCCGATCGCAACCGCAGCGCGATGAGGACGTTGGCCGCCAGGTAGATGAGCGCGAGAGCGAAGCTGGCCACGAAGAGCGCGACCTGCATCGAGAGCCTGGTGGTGAAGACGTCCTTGAAGCCGAGCGCGTCGTACCACTGCATCTCGGTGAAGAACCAAACGACCGGGCTGGCGAAGAAGAAGATGAGGACCGCCAGGCCGAACAGCCCGGCGCCGACCCAGAAGCGCCGGGGCGGGCGAGGAAACCGAATCTCTCGGGGCTCGAACGGTCCGCCGCGCTCGAACGGATCAAACGGCCGGTACCGGCGGGTCATCTGCCTCCGAAGCTTAGACGGTTACGTATGAGCGAAAACCTCGGCGGAGTCAGCGGTACGAGCAACGCCGGGGGCCGGAGTAATCCGGCCTACACGCCATGAGGTGCTGTTTCTAGAGCGCGGTCGTCGGCGGTGAAATCCATGTTTGCATCGGACGGCGGGTTGTCCAGGTGCCAGCGGACGGTGGTGCGCAGAGTCTCGACCGGATCCGAGGTCGTCCAGCCGAGCAATGTTCGCGCTCGGTGCGCGCTGGCGGCGATGTGCTGCGGCATGGTGCCGGTCGGCTTCAGGTCTTCCGGCAGCGCGGCGTCGTCGACCCGTACCAACTCCGCTTCGGAGCCAGCGGCCTCGACGATCATGTGCGCCCACATCCGCATCGAGAAGGTGCGGTCCTCGCAGAGATTGAGCGCGATACCTCTCGTCGCCGGCGACTCGAGTGCCAGCCGCGCGCCGCGCGCGATATCGCGCACATAGCCTCGGCATGCGAGCCACATGCCCGCGCCGAATGGGATGCGCCGGCGTCCGCCGCGGACTCGCCGCAGGATGAACTCCTCCCGGCGCTGGTAGTCGTGCTCCCCGTAGACCATCGGCAGTCGCAAGGCGGTGGCCCCGGCGGGGAGGTATTCGTCCTCAACGTCCAGCTTGTCGTAGTCGTCCATGTCCGGGAGGCGGCCGCGGTACGGGTAACGCTCTAGCCGGACGGGTGAATCCTCGTCGATGGGCACGGGGTCGGTCTCACGCTGCTCGTGGAGCGCGCCGAAAGCGCGATACACATCGATGCTCGAGATGACCGCGAGCCTGATTCCGCCAGGCAAGGCATCCAGAGCCGCCTGCGCGTCCGCACGCGAAAGTGCCCGGCAGTCGATCGCCGCATCAGGCTGGAACGCGGCGAGCTCGGCGCGATGGTCGCGCAGCTGCGAGCGGTCAGTATGAAGATGTTTCGCGGCCGGCAGTCCCTCCGGCTCGAGCGTCCCGCGGTGCACGATCAGCAGCTCGTGGCCCGCCGCGGCCAGCTCGTCGACGATGGCGCGGCCTATGAACCGCGTGCCGCCGAGGATGACTGCTCTCAGCCCTTCTCCTTGACCTTCTCCCCGGTGGGGAGGGGCGATGCCACATGCGGGTTCTTATCGACGATCAGGTCGATGAGGCCCCAGTCCTTGGCCTCCTCGGGATTCATGAAGAAGTCGCGCTCCATCGCGCGCTCGACGTCCTCCAGCGGCCGGCCCGTGTGCTTCGCGTAGATGCGCGCCATCGCCTCGCGCTGGCGGAGGATCTCCTGGGCGTGCAGCTGGATGTCGGTCGCCTGTCCCTGGATGCCCTGCGTGAACGGCTGATGGATGAGGATCTGCGCGTGTGGCAGCGACATCCGCATGCCCGACGTTCCGCCGGCAAGCAGGATCGATGCCCCGCTCGCTGCCAGCCCCGTACACAGCGTTCCCACCTTGGGGCCGACGTACTGCATGGCGTCATAGACGGACAGCGCAGCGGTCAGCGAGCCACCTGGACTGTTGATATAGAGCTGGATGTCGCGGTCCGGCGCCTCGTTCTCGAGGAACAGGAGCTGCGCCGTCACATTGCTCGCGAGCTCGTCGTCGATGACGCCGCGCACGAAGACCACGCCGTCTTTCAGCAGCCGGGAGTAGATGTCATAGGCGCGCTCGCCGCGCCCGTCGTTGGTGATCACGGTCGGAATCAGGTGCATCGTCACTTACCTCCTGGTGTCAAAGCCGATTCGTGGCCTGGCCTTGGGTGGCGGGTTGGACATGGCCATGTACGCGCTGAAGTCGGCGACGCTGCGCAGCGCCTCGAGCGGGAGGCTCGCCGTTGCGAGCCGGAGCTTGGCCGGCGGGTCCTCGGGCCACGAGGGCCGATCCGAGTCGGCGCCGAGCAGCCGAGCGAGCTCCGCGTAGAGGTCTGCCGGACGAATCCCCAGCGCGTGCGCGACCGCCAGCAGCCTTTCGGTCGAGACCTCCTTCCGGCCTCGCTCGACCTCGGAAAGATGGGCCGGAGAGAGCCCGGCTTCGGCCGCCACCTCGGTCAGGGTCCGGTGAGCCGCCTCACGCCGCTGCCGGATCACTGCCCCGAGGGCGCCACGGACGATGTGGGCTGATTCGCTGTAGGCGAAAGGCATTCTTCTGTAGCGAAGTCTACCGGAAGGTGGGGCGCGGTGGCGGGGGAATCGCGCGGCGCTCGGCTTCGGTCTTGGCCCTGCGTCTTTGCAGCTCGAGGTTCAGGCTCTCCTCGCCACGGGCCATGGCCCAGCGGTGGTTGGCGCCGAAGATGGGGCGGAAGATGAAGGTCCCGTATCGAAGGAGCGGCTTGTCGGCCCGGATCCGCCAGTCGTAGATGACGTCCACGACGCCTTCCGACTCTTCGAAGGTCCAGACGCCGGTGCCGACGAAGTCGCCCTCGGCAGCGAGCGTGAAGCCATCGAACCCACGCGATTCGGTGACTGCGAAGCGCCAGCGCAGCGTGTAGGGCAGCCATCCTTTCGTGTAGAGGTCGATGACGCGGCCGACGTGGGTGACCGGGTCGCCGGGATCGAGCTCGTGCACCTCGAGGTAGACCGACGGCCACCAGCGCGCGAGGCTGAGCGGGTCGCCAAGCACCTCCGCCACCTCGCGCGCCGTGCCTCGAATCTTCCAGCGCGTGACGAAGTGGTACTCAGCCGCCATCAGTGACCTCGGGTGCTGGGCACCGCTAGTCCTTGAGGTTGTTGGGGTCCAGCAGCTCCTGCTTGGGGCGGTCGATGTGCTGGCGCGACCGCATGATCTCGATGAGCTTCTTGCGGCCCTTCGGCGGCCCGATCATGATCGCGCCCACCAGCCTGTCGTCTTTGAAGAAGAGCTTGCGATAGAACTTCTCTTCGAAGCTGTAGGTGCGCACCGACTCGAGGCCGGGCTGCACGTCGGGCGTCACTCCCATCACCGCCAGCGTCGAGCCGAACATGGTCGTCGTGTACGTGGGCACGTCGAAGAAGTCCTCGTCCGCCCCCGCCATGTTGCGAGCAGCCACACGGCCGTGGGCCTCGGCGTTGTCCCACGTGCCCATCTGGTTGTGGCGTTCGACCATCAGGTCGTAGAACACCGCGATGTCGCCGGCGGCATAGACGTCTGGCGCCGACGTGCGCAGCTTGGAATCGGTGACGATGCCTTTGTCCAGCTTGACCGTGCCGCCGTTCACCGGCTCGGTGTAGTAGTCGAGCCCGACGCCATACGTGAGCAGGTCGAACTCGACGCGCTTGCCGTTGACGGTCTCGGCCAGGAAGCGACCGTTGAGGCGGCTGAACTTCTGCACCTCGTCGGATGTGACGAACTCCACGCCCTGGGCCTCTCCGAGCTGCCGGCACAATTGTCCGCCCTCCTCGTCGAGGACATAGCGGAGGAACCACGGCCCGCGCATGATCCAGGTGAGCTGGGCCTTCTTGCGGAAGCTCACCCCCTCGGCGAGCTCGTACCCGATGAAGCTGCCGCCCATCACCAGCACGCGCTCGGCGGTATCGGCCTTCTCGATGATGGCGTCGGTGTCGTCGAGGGTCTGGAAGCCGATGGTCTGCGAGACCTCATCGCAGCCCGGCCACGGCGGCGGCTTCGGGCGGCCGCCGGTCGCCACCAGCAGCGCGTCGTACGCATGCTCTTTGCCGGTGTTGGTGCGCACGACCTTGCGCGTCACGTCAACCTCGGTCGCCCACGTCTCGAAGTGGATTTCCAGGTTCTGCCTCGCGTAGTCCTCGACTTTCCGCATGAAGACTTTCTCGCGGCGCACCTGGCCGCGCAGGTACCGGGGCAGGGCGACGCGGTTGTAGAGGGGGTGACGCTCGGCGGCGATCATGACGATCGACGCATCGGCGTCGAGCTTGCGAAGATCCTCCGCGGCCGTCTGCCCGGCGATGCCGTTGCCGACGATTACGTAACGACGACTCAACTAAAGCGTGAGCGCGTAGATGTAGGCGTGGTCGTCGTCATTCGCGAAATCGTATCCGGAAGCCCGGAGGTCATCGGCGGCCGGATGATCGCGGGGCAGGGTCACGACCACGTCGTCCAGACCATCGGCGTCGGCCTCGAAACGCAGCTCCATGAGCAGGTCGCGAAGCGCGCTGCCTGCGCCGGCGATGAAGCCGACGGCGATGTTGTCTCCCCAGGGCCGCCGCATACCAGCCACGGCGCGGCCGCCCGGGCCCACGCGCAGCATGCCGATCTCGGCCAGCCGCGCCAGCTCGGCCGCGCCGAGGTCCCGCGCGCCGTTGAAGTCGGCAACCACGCCGTGGTACAGCTCGATGCCGGGGGTCTTGGCGATCGCCGGCCACAGCTTCTCGGCCTCGGCCGCACCAGGGATCCGCGCCGATTCGCCACCCTCGATTCGTGCTCCCCTCCACCAGCGCACGTCCACCAGCCTTTCGAAACCGACCGATTCAAAAAGAGACACTGCATCCAGGTTGCCCGTCGCCAGGCGCATCTCGCGATGTCCCTGCTCTTTCGCCTCCATGATCGCCGAGGTCAACATCGCGCGCGCCAAGCCCTGCCGGCGGTGGCTCGACGCGACGCGCAGGCCCTCGTACCAGACCAGGCCGGGCGCGTACGGCCTCATGCGCTGCACGCCCACCACCACGCCATCGACCTCCAGCGCCTCGAAGGCCGATGCGGCGTCGGCAACCCAGTCGTCGAAGACCTCGGGTAGATAGTCGTGTCCGCCCCAGACGTCCCTGGTCATCTCGACGATGCGGTCCCGATCGGCCGGCCTCACCGGCCGCATGACTAAGTCGCGGGTTTCCAATGCGCGATCCCCGAAAGAGCGATGCCGCTGTCGATCACGATCTGGTCGCCATCCCTGGTGGACATCTCATCGAGCAGGTTACGGGCGCGCGCCTCGTCCCAGCCCGCGCCGAACAGCATCTGGCTGTCGGCCAGCGCCTCGTCCATGTCCGCGTAGCGGTTGACGACTGGGTAGCGCACGAAGGTCACCTCGGGCGCGATGCCCATCTGGATGAGCAGCATGAACAGGTCGCTGAATTGCGGCACGGGGAGGTCGGGCGTGCCGAGCATCCGCCTGCGCAGCTCGGTGGCCGGATGCGGAACCGGGCCCTGTCGCAGCATGATGAAGACGCGCTCGCGCGCGGACGCCTGCAGCTTGGCGATGAATGGGATGGGTGCTTCGATGCCGTACAGGACATGGCAGCAGATGACGATGTCGGCGGGGGCCACCTCCGCGTCCTGCCACGTGCTCGCGACGACAGTCATGTTGTCGCGATGAGGGATCTGCGCGCGCATCCCCTCGGAGGGTTCGACCGCTGTGACCCACTCCATCAGCTCGGCCAGCGGCACCGCGTGCCGGCCGGCGCCGGCGCCGGCGTCGATCAGCGTCTTGCGCGGCGAGATGTACGGTCGGACGACTCGCAGGAACTCGTCGTGGCGCTGCCTTGTGATCCGCGCGTAGGAGGGCGCGCGACGGTCCCAGTAGTCCGAACGCCGGTGCTCTCCGGGGTGCCCACCTTCTCCTGCGGCTGCGCGCCGGGTGACAATCTCGCGCCATCGTTCGGCCCAATCGGCCGCCGCCTTTGCCCCGGTTATCCCCACCTGCATTTGACCCGAACGCTAGCTTGTTAACACCTTTGGGGACAAGCAGGGGACAACTTCGAGGGCCTCGGCCCAGATGATGGGGTCATTGTTGTCACACCCACCAGATATAGGGCCGAGGCTAGGATAGGCGGGAATCCATGGCAGTCGAACCGTCGTCGGAATTCAACGCCGCCGAGGCCAGTGTCCTCGCCCGCTACTTCACCAACCTCGATCGCCCGGTGTTCGCGCTTCGCAACCTGCCCGAGGTCGTCAAGGGAGCCCTCTTCTCGCGCTACTCGCGCACCGAGAAGAGCCTCCGCCGGGTGCTGCTCGACGAGTTCATCAACGAACCCGACTCCGGATTCGAGGCGCTCGCCACCGCTTCGGGAGGGGTCGACGACATGGTCGCCGTCCGCCGGGCCGAGGAGTTCTACGAGAGGGTCCTGGTCGGTTACGGCGACGATTCGGTGGCCGAGCTCGCGGGCGCCCACGTCGCGGTCGAGCGCACCTCGACGCTGGCCGCGAAGGCCCTGGAGGACAGCCGCATCGGGATCTCTCCGCTCGAGAAGTCGACTCGTTATGTGAGGTTCGACCGCCCCGGCCGGGACGGACGATTTCTCTACCACCGCGGCCCCGAGCTGGCGCATCCCGATTACGAGCCGGCGGCAGACCTGCTCTTCGAGACCTACAGTGCGCTGGTCGAGCCGCTGACGCTCGCCATACGCGAGCGGTTCCCGATCGAGGAGGGCGAGACCGATCGCGCCTGGAAGGCCGCGACCCGCGCCAAGGCACTCGACATGCTGCGCGGTCTATTGCCCGCGGGCACCCTCACCAACCTCGGCCTCTTCGGAAACGGGCGGGCGTTCGAATACCTGATCACGAAGCTCGCCGCCCACGAGCTTCCG
>Ga0209471_1000580_pt1 | contig 23726 bp, 15 predicted proteins | sample GraSoiAngelo_128_FD_185885 | JGI IMG/M metagenome (GOLD analysis project Ga0209471, IMG submission 185885) | Grasslands soil microbial communities from the Angelo Coastal Reserve, California, USA - 14_0927_12_20cm (SPAdes) (version 2) | ecosystem: Environmental > Terrestrial > Soil > Grasslands ... | reverse complement strand
CGCGACGAGCGTCGACCCCGGCGCGACCGCGACGGTCAGCGCGACCGTGATCGCGCCGCCGTCGCCGTGCGCGTGCGCGCTCACGTTCGATCTCGTGCGCGAAGGCGTCGCGTGGTTCGGATCGCTCGGTAGCCCGACGACGCGCCTGCTCACGTCGGTCGCGCCGATCACGTACGCGGCCGGCTTCACGAGCACGGCGCTCGCGGCTGCGTATTTCGGCGAGGCGAAGACGATCCAGATGACCGTGACGAACACCGGCAATCAGCCCTGGACCGCGAGTGGGCCGAACCCCGTGGACCTCAGCTACCACCTCCTCGATGCGGACGGCAACCCGGTGGTCTGGGACGGTCCGCGGACCCCGCTCGGCGGCGACATGGCGGTCGGCGCGAGCAAGCAGTTCACGATCGGATACACCGCGCCGGGCACGGCGGGCACGTACACCCTCGTCGTCGATCTGGTGCGCGAGGGCATCGCGTGGTTCGCGTCCCTCGGCTCGCAGCCCTTCCGTCAGAGCTTCGCGGTCACGAGCGGACTCAACGCGGGCTACGGCGCGACGACGACGCCGCAGCAGGCGACCATCGGCGCGACGCTGAAGCTCACGACGGTCGTCGCGAACTACGGCGCGCGCACCTGGACGCCGGGCGCATTCGCGCTCAGCTACCACATCTACGACAGCGGGGGAACGCCGGTGGTCTGGGACGGGGCCCGCGGCGCGCTCCCCTCGAGCGTGCCGCCGCTCACGTCGGTGACCGTGCCGATCAGCGTCTCTCTTCCGAGTGGGACCGGCGGCTACCGAATCGAGTGGGACATGGTGCAGGAGGGCGTCGCCTGGTTCAGCCAGCTCGGTGTCCAGCGGAAGCAGGAGCTCTTCACGATCGTGCCCGGCGTCACCTTCTACGGATCGGGCTTCGGTCACGGCGTCGGCATGAGCCAGTACGGCGCGAACGGCTGGGCGACCGGCGTGACCGGGCTCACGCTCACCGGCGAGCAGATCGTGGCGCGCTACTACCCCGGCACGACACTCCAGTTCGTCGACGCGCAGCGGCCGAACAACCGCGTGCTGCTCTCGGCGCCATCGTCGCAGGGCCGCTATGTCTGCGGCGACAACCGCTACTTCGGAGGCTCGCTCGCGGACCTCAACTCCTCCGGCGGCATGCGCGTCCTGAACGAGGGCGCGAACAATCAGGAGATCGCGCGCGGTGCCGGCGGGCAGAACTTCCAGTTCATCGCGCGCAACGGGATCGTCGAGGTGTGGCAGAACTGGTCGCCGCCGACGCTCGTGTACTCCGGCCCCGGTCCCATCAGCGTCGCGCCGATCGACCCGACGCAGCCGCTCGGGTTCATTCAGAAGGGCGGGACCTACCGCGGGAATATCCGCTTCACGAATCTCGGCGGCACGCTCCGCGTGATCAACGTGCTCAGCTACGACGACTACGTTCGCGGCGTTCTTCCGCTCGAGATGCCGACGAGCTGGCATGCCGAGGCGCTGAAAGCGCAGGCGTACGCGGCGCGCACCTATTCGTACACGGCGAACAAACCCACGCGCGACTACGACGTCACCGACGACCAGGCCGATCAGTGCTACGGCGGCACGCGTGTCGAGGTCCCCTCGTCGAACACCGCCGTCAACGCGACGGCCGGCAAGGTGATCACGTACCAGGGCGCGTCGATCCGCGCGTACTTCGCGAGCTCCAACGGGGGCTACACGATGTCGGACGGATGCTGGATGAACAACGTCGTCCGTTCCGGCAGCAGCTGGGTGTGCAGCGCGGGCCAGCCGTACCTCGCGCCGGTTGCCGATCCGGCGGACCGCGCGGTCGCGGCGCCGGCGAACCCGCGCGCGAGCTGGACGGTGACGTTCACGAGCTCCGACGTGCGCTCCGCGGTGCTGCGCTGCGGCGGACCCGACATCGGTGCGCTGCAGGCGGTCGACCTATCGAATCAGGTCCCGCCGGGCGTGGGGCATCCGATCTCGGTCCGCGTGTTCGGCTCGGCCGCGAACGCCGACCTGCGGGCGGATGACTTCCTTCGGAACTGCCTCGGCCTTCGCTCGACGATGGTGAGGCTGAACCCCTTCTAGCCTTCTCCGCCCGCTCCCCGCGCTACGTGAGGTTGTTCCCGATATTGCTGAAGATGTTCGAGATCTGGTCGCGCAGGAACAGCATCGCGACGATGACGGCGACCGCGATCACCGCGATGATCAGGGCGTACTCGACGAGTCCTTGGCCATCTTCACTCGTGCGGAACTCATTCATGGGCACTTGCCTCCGTAGTTCTTCTCAGAAGCAATAACGACCGTCCCTGTGTTTTGACTACCCCCGGATGGGGGAGACCGCAGCCAAACGCTTTGGTCGAACGCGGTCTTCTGTTCCGTGAGGCCCCATTGGTTACACAGCGCAGGCGTCAATTCGGTGACCGCCCTCTAGAATTTTCAATCGATGCGTGCATTGGGTGCCGTCGTTCTCGCCGCGCTCGTGATCTCCGCCTGCGCTCAGAGCCCCACGGCAAATCGCCCGACGGATACGCCGCTCGCGACACCGTCGGAGACTCCGACGGTCACTCCGGAGACGCCATCGCCGACCATCTCGCCGAGCCCGGAACCGACCGTCGCACCAACCCCCGCGCCCACGCCGCCTCCACGTCCCACCACGCGCAAGGCCGGCGAGCAGATGTACCAGTACTACTTCGAAGCCCGCCGACTGTTCCCGATCTTTCCGCCGACGCCGCAGATAGATTTCGACGAACCCGCGGGATCGAACGGAAACTCGTGGTTCCGCGGCCTCAACTCGTCAGGCCAGCCGATCTTCGCCGTGCGCGAGGACTTCGTCATGACGCCGCAAGCGGCTTATCACGAGATCGGGCATGCGTATGAGGCGCTGCTACTCCGGAAGGATCCGAACCATGACGTTATGGCTCAATACTGGAAATTTCGCGCACTCCCCGGGACCTGGCAGGGCGCCATGGAGTACTCCGCGGCGCAGACGTCATTCATGGCGCAGTGGGTAAGCAATCCGCATGAGATGTGGGCCGAGAGCTTTAGCGGCGGCATGACTGGATTCATCCGCGACGCCAATCCCGTAGCCACGAAGTCGTTCTTCCTGTCGCTTCTTCCATCGCCCTGAGCGGCGCATGTGTGCGCGCCTGTTCTTGACCGAGCAGCTCGTCCCGTCGACCGCTTTCTTAAGAAACTCGACCGACACCGCGCGGTAACGTCTCGCGCTCCCTCTCGTTCGACCATGTACAGACGCATCGCCCTGCGACACAATGGCCGCTCGCGCAGGGGAGGTGAAGAGGAAGAGAGAAAGAGGGGATCTCCGCCTTGCGCAGAGCACGTTTGAGCAAAAAGCGGTTCGCAGTCCTCCTGGGGCTCTTCCTTCTCGCGCTCTTCCCGAACTCCGGGCCTCCCGCCGTCGCGTCCCCGCGCGCGTCGGGCGAGACCACCGCGCACGAGGTCACCATTGCGCTGCCGGCCATGAACGCGCCTCTCACCCGGCAGGGCGGCGGCACGGCGACCGGCGCCGCGGTCGGACAGACCGGCGGCGACACGCTCCTCTTCACCTCACCGACGATCGCTCCCGGTCAGCTCTTCGACCGGGTCGGCGTGCACTGGGTCGCCGCGCGCGGCACCGAGGACACCTTCTACGTTGAGCTCCGCACGTCGGCCGACGGCGCGATCTGGAGCGACTGGGATCTCCTGAGCGCGGACGAGGACATGGCCAACACCGACACGAACGAGTGGTTCGCCTCACCGCAGCTCGCGGTCGACAACGCGCGCTACGCCCAGTACCGCGTGTGGCTCACCGACGGGAATCCTGCCGATGTCCAGCGCATCGGTCTCACGTTCATGGACGTGAATGACCTGAGCGCCGGTCCAGTCGTGCGCCTGGTGAACGACATCGTCGGTGCGGCGAAGGACGTCGCGCGCTCGTTCACCGAGCCGGCCTCGGCGAGCGCGGCGGCGGTCAACCCGACGCGGATCCTCGCGCGTTCGGATTGGGCCGCCGACGAGAGGCTCATGCAGTGGACCCCGAAGTACCCGCAGAAGGTGTCGAAGGCCGTCGTCCACCACACGGTCACCGACGACGGCGGGAACGGCCAGGTCGCCTCGACCATCCGCGCGATCTACTACTACCACGCCGTCACGCGGGGCTGGGGCGACATCGGCTACAGCTATCTCGTCGACAAGTACGGCAACGTGTGGATGGGCCGCCAGGGCGGCGACAACACCGAGGGCGGGCACGCGTACGGCTGGAACAAGGGATCGATCGGCATCGCCGCGATCGGCACGTACAGCGTGAATGCGCCGACGCCCGCGATGGTCGCGTCGATCGCGAACCTCATTGCCATGAAGTTCAGCCAGTTCGGGATCCAGCCGTACGGCGCCGACCCGTTCGTCCACCAGGAGCAAGCGTCGGACGGGACCTGGGCGAACGTCACCTCGAGCCCGCCGAACGTGCAGGGCCACCGCGACTGCAACTACATCCAGAGCCAGTACGGCGGACAGACCGCCTGCCCGGGAAACGCGCTCTACGCGCAGCTCCCGAACATCCGGCAGATGGCGCAGACCGCGGTGATCAACGGCTACAACCAGATGCCGTTCCTCGAGACGACCCTTCCGAAGGCGGGATACCCGGGCGCGAACGTCACAGTCGGCGTGACCGTCGCAAACCGCGGGAAGCAGAGCATCCCCGCGGGGACGCGCGTCTCATACAGGGTGATGCAGGGCGCGACGACGGTCGTACCGCAGGGCGGCACCGGAACGCTCGCCGCCGACATCGTGCCGGGCGCGATCGCCGCGGTGAACGTGCCGTTCACCGTGCCCGCGGTCGGCAACTACATCGTTCGCTGGGACCTGCAATCCGCGGGCACGTGGTGGAACCTCGCCTATGGCTCCCCGGTGCGCGAGCAGTACTTCCGTGGCGCTGACTGGAGCGTCGACTGGGTGAGCGACAACGTACCGATCAGCTGGACCGCGGGCGAGACGAAGATGATCACGCAGGCGCTCACCAACGACGGCGGCCGCGTGTGGAACGCGGCGGGCGCGGGGCCGGTGCAGCTCGGCTACAAGTGGGTCAGCAACGCGACCGGGAACACCTTCCCTGGCGCGAACCGCGTCTCGTTGCCGAACGACGTGCAGCCGGGTCAGAGCCTCACGCTGCAGATCCCCGTGACCGCGCCGGTCTACCCGACCAACTACACCATGTCGCTCGACCTCTACAAACAGAACGAGTTCGCATTCGCCGACAAGGGCATCGCGGACAACGACAACACCACGGGCGTGAGCGTCGACTTCAAGGCGGCGTACACGTTCAACGCGCCGCCGGCGTTCACCGCGGGCCAGACCTCGACCGTGCCGGTGACAATCCGCAACATCGGCAACGGCACGTTTCCGACGACGAACGCCTACCCGGTGAACCTCGCCTATCACTGGACGACGGCGAGCGGCGCGAACGTCGTGTGGGACGGATCGCGCACGCCGCTCGGCGGCGATCTCCTCGCCGGCCAGACCGTTACGGTGAACCCCGCGATCACCGCGCCGATGACGGGCGGGAGCTACGTGCTCAAGCTCGACCTCGTGCAGGAGGGTGTCGCGTGGTTCTCGGCCAAGGGCGCGGCGACAGGCAACCTGCCGGTCACGCTGGCCGGACCCGTGATCGCGTCGTTCGGCGCGAACTACGCGATCCTCCCCGTGAGCGGGACCGCTGGGAGCACGACGACCACGCAGATCACGCTCGGCAACACGAGCAACTTCACGTGGCCTTCGGCCGGCGCGAATCCGGTGACCCTCAGCTACCACTGGATCAATAGCGCGGGGAAGACCGTCGTCTGGGATGGCCTTCGGACGAAGCTGCCGGCGGACGTGCCCGCCGGGCAGCTGACGCAGGTCCAGGCGAACCTCGCGTATCCGAGCGCGCCCGGCACGTACCTGCTCCGCTGGGACCTCGTGCAGGAGGGCGTGTCGTGGTTCTCAGGCAAGGGCGTCCGGATGCCCGAGCAGACGGTCTCGGTCACGGCGTACGTGGCGCCGTTCTACGGCGGATCGCTCGGCGTCGACCAAACGCCGGCGACCATGAACGCCTCGTCGACCACGCTCGTGCCGGTGCGCATCGAGAACATGTCGAACTTCGACTGGGGCTCGAACGTGAACCTCAGCTATCACTGGTACGACGCCGCCGGGAACGCCGTTCAGTGGGACGGCCTGCGCACGTCGCTCGCGGGCACGGCGCGGACGCAGATCGCGGCGGTGAACGCGCAGATCGCCGTGCCGGCGACGCCGGGAATTTACAAGCTCCGGTACGACATCGTGCAGGAGGGCGTCGCCTGGTTCTCGGGTCAGGGGATGCAGACGCCGGTGAAACAGATCTCCGTGATCGTTCCCGCGCTGAGCGCGACCTACTCCGCGCCCGCGACGGCGAACGGCGCGGCGAACGCCATGCTCACCGTGCCGGTCACCATCACGAACGGAGGCACGACCACCTGGCAGCCCGGCTCATTCAACGCCTCGTACCACATCTACACGCAGACCGGCGCGGTCGTCGTGTGGGACGGCCTGCGCACAGCGATCGCGTCGCCTGTCGCCCAGGGCCAAACTGTGACGCTCGACCTCATCGTCAGAATGCCCGCGAACGCGGGCGCATACCAGCTGCGCTTCGACTTCGTGCAGGAAGGCGTCGCGTGGTTCTCGGGGCAGGGAGTTCCGATGGGGAGCGCTACTCTCCAGGTCCAGTGAGGAAGCTCCTCGGACTCGCGTTCGTCGTCGTGGTCACGGCATGCGGAGCGCGCTCGACGCCCGCGCAAACACCGCAGTGGCAGACGATCGGCGAGCTCTCGCAGCCGCGCGCCTACGCGAGCGTGGTCGCGCTCTCCAACGGAAAGATCCTCGTCGTCGGCGGATTCGACCGCTCGTCCGACGACGTCATGAATGTGAAGAGCGAGCTCATCGATCCCGCGACGGGCAGGGTGACGCTGCTGCCGCAATCGCTTCTCGGGCGCGTGCACCAGAGCATCACGACGGCGTGGGAGGACCTCGTCGTCGTTGCCGGCGGAGTCGAGTGGCACGAGACGTACTGGTCGCCCGTCGATAGCGTCGACGTGTACCGGCCGCTGCAACGCGGATGGGTGCTCGCCGCGCCGCTCAAGCACAAGCGCTCCGATCACGCCGCGGCCGCACTGCAGGACGGACGCGTGCTCGTCACCGGCGGCAACGCGAACACCACGCTTCTCGCGTCGACCGAGATCTACAACCCGCGCAGCGACAAGTGGACCGCGGCCGCACCGATGCCGCGCGCGCGCACGCAGCACAGCGCGGTCACGCTCTTGGACGGCCGGGTCCTCGTCACCGGGGGAATCGATGCCGACGGCGCGCCGACGAACACCACTTTCATCTACGACCCGGGGACGGACTCGTGGACCGACGGCCCGCTCATGACGGTCGCGCGTTTTCAGCAGGTCGCCGTCGCGCTACCGACCGGCGACGTCCTGTATGCAGGTGGGGACGGCGTTGCCTCCGGGACGAGCGAGGTCTATCGCTTCGGCGAGGGCCGCTTCGTCGACTCGGGGACGCTCGTTACACCGCGCCTAGTCGCCCAGGCCGCGGCACTTCCTGACGGCCGCGTCGTTCTATCCGGTGGATTGCCGCTTCGCATGCACGAGTTTGCGCCGCTCAGAACCGTCGAGATCTGGGATCCGAAGACGGGTCTCTGGACGGCGCTTCCTTCCGCGCCGACCCCTCGAGCATGGGGAACGATCGTCATCGTTCGCGGCGTTGTCTACCAGCTTTCGGGCACCGGCGACGGCGAAACCGCCTATCGCACGATCGAACGCCTGGCATTCAATTAGTGAGGTGCAACTGCGGGGATACATGTTGGGCGACCCTATAGTTCAACGTGCAATCCGCGTTAGGCCTTATCGCGCCGCATTCGCGGCGCATCCCTGAGGAGGGGTCCGAAAAATGAGCTCCACGCTTTTGCGGCGCGCCGCGACCTCCGCGCTTGTAGTCCTGTGCCTGCTGCTGACGCTCGCGCTTCCCGCGAGGCCCGCGGCCGCGATGACAGGGACGATCACCGGCAAGGTGATGGACTCCGTCACCAAGCTCCCGATCCAGAGCGTCGACGTCTACCTCGGCATCCCCGGGGCGTTCGTCTGGGCGCACACCGCCGCCGATGGCTCGTTCTCGATCGATCTGACCCCGATCCAGTACAACCCGGGGACACCGTGGCAGGTGTACTTCGTCAAGTCGGGTTACGCGACCGTCCCCACGAACAAGTTCTTCCTCACCACGACCGGTTACGTGTTCGGCTCGGATCCGGCGAACGTCCCGAACCCATTCCCGCTGGTGAAGCAGCTGGTGGGCCCTCGATCGAGCTGCACCGATCCCGGCACAGGTAACCCCAGTCCGCCGACTGTCACCTCGACCGTCTACCTGCCGAACATCACGCGGACCCTCGGTGGCCCGGACGGCTTCTACACCCCGTTCATCATTCAGAACACCGGCACCGCGAACACTGAGCTCGAGGTCTCCTTCTACAAATTCAGCGACGGCAGCTGCGTGGAGCGCTACCTCGTGTTCGGAATGGCGCCCGGTACGTCGCACAGCAACGACCCGAGAGACACCGTCAAGAATCCCTCGCTCCCCGACAACGCGCAGTTCTCCGTCGTCGTGCAGAGCTTCGGCTCGAACATCGTCGGCGTGGTGAACGAGCACCAGGGCGTGGGCAACCGCGCCGAGGCGCTTTCGTACGACGGCTTCAACACCGGCGCGAACACGGTCTACCTGCCGAACATCACGCGGAAGTTCTTCGGCCTCTTCGACACGCCGTTCATCATCCAGAACCTTGGATCGTCGACGGCATCGGTGACCGCGACGTTCCGCTCGTTCGACGGGACGGGTCCCACGATCGTCATCCCACGCACGATCGACCCGGGCCGCGCGAAGCCGATCGATCCGGATTCGGACGACATTGCGCTCGGAGCGCCCGGCCTCACCGACAACAAGCAGTACGCCGTGACCGTGTCGGCGAACCAGCCGGTCGCCGTCGTGGTCAACACTCAGGCCGATAAGCCGAGCAATCCCCAGCCGGTCGCGTCCGCGACGGACGGCATCACGAGCGGCGCGGCCACGATCTACGGCGCGTACGCGGCGAAGAACGCGCAGGGGATCAATCGCTACAGCCCGATCATCGTGCAGAACCTCGGCGCGAGCGCTGTGACTCCCAAGATCACGTTCACTCCGCTCCCCGGCGGCGGCCCCGCGGGGGCCACCGCGAACACGTACACGTTCTCTTCGATCGCGCCAAATTCTTCGAAGGCGTTCGACCCGCGGTTCTCGTTCAGCACCCAGGGCACGACGAACGTTCCCTGCAGCACGGGCGGCACCGACTGCCTCGCCGACGGCGAATACACCATCAGGATCGACGCCGTTGGCGGGACGATCGCGGCCCAGGTAAACGTCGCGAGCGCGTCGACCTCCTTGGGCTCTACCGCGATGGGCTACTCGGCAACCGCCACGCCCGCCACGAAGTACTTCCTTCCGAACATCACGAAGTTTCTCGGTGGGACAGCCGGATGGACCACTCCGATCCTGCTCCAAAGCGTCACCGCGACCACAGCGACCCTGCGCTGGTACAACTTCCAGGGCGGTGCACTCGCCTTCACGCAAACCGTGAACCTGACCCCAGGGGCGGGTATGCGCGTGGACCCAGCGTCCATCTCCCAGCTCGCCGCCGACAAGCAGTACTCCGTCGTGGTCGACGGCGGAACCGGAACTGTCACCGCGATCGTTAGCGAGTTCGCTACCGGCGGTGACAACGCCATGATGTACGAGGGCTTTGCGGCAGTCCCCTGAGCGTGAAACCGCAAAACGACTTCGCAGGCCGGGCTTCCTTCGCTTCGATGCGTTGGGAGCCCGGCTGCGCGGCGAGCGAACGCAGCTCGGGATGGGGATCGTCGCGATCCTCATCCTTCTTCTCGGCATGGTTCCACCCGCACTCTCAGGCGTTGGGCTCATGAACGTCGCCGTCGCGCCGATCGCCAGCCCGACCGCCGCGGAAGCCACGCCGTCGGCCGAGGCCACCGCGACCGAGCCACCACCGACACCCGAAGGGACGCCCGCTCCGAAACCCTCGGTGGCGGTCGACACGGGCGCGTCGGCTTCGATCGAACCGCCAACTCCTGCGCCCAGCGCGACACCGACACCATCGCCACAACCGGGGCTCTGGCGCGTTCAGGGTTATGTGGTCGACGAGTCAGGTAACCCGCTGAAGAACGTGTGCGTCGTCGTCGGTCCCCACGGCTGCCAGAAGTACAGCCCACACACCGACGACCAGGGTCACTACTTCCTCGACGTCGCCGCGAGCAAGGATGTCACGACTGCCTTCGACTTCTACTTCGAGATGCCCGGCCGCCAGACCGTCTGGTGGCACTTCATCCCCGGTGGACCGATCGAGTTCAACGTCATCCTGAAGCCGTCGAATTAGATGGACGCCGTTCGTGCGCTCGACCCCCGCGTCCGCATCGGTGTGGCGGCTGTCGCGGTGCTGCTCGTCATCGGCGGCGTCCTGGCCTTCGCGCTCTCATCCAGCGCGCCGCCGACTCCGGTGGCCGTCGCCTCTCCGACGCCTGAACCTCCGGCGACGCCAGCCCGCGTGCGGTCGACGCCCGTCGGAACCCCCGCACCGCGACCGGCCACGTTCGTCCACGCAGAAGATTCGATTCACGTAAGCCCGGTGCCCGCTCCACGTTCCAGCCCCACCGCAGAGCCAAGCCTCTGGCGCCTCGAGGGCTACATGATCGATGAATCCGGAAACCCGATCGAGAACGTGTGCGTCGTCATCGGCCCGGTCCCGTGCGCCCAGTACAGCCCGCACACTGACGAGCGCGGCCATTGGTTCCTCGACATCGCAGCCGCCGGTAGTCAGACCGTGCCGCTCGCCTACGACTTCTATTTCGAGTATCCCGGGCGCCAGACGATTTGGCTCCGGCTGACCCCGACCGGCTCCATCATCTTCAACGCTGTCATGAAGCGGACCTAGGCTGTTGTTGACGTTGAACCCAGGGTAAGTAGGCTCACCCCGTGACGAGCGCCGGCATGTCAGCGTCGATCGCGGCCGACCGGGCCCGGACAAATGCGGACGCCCGCCTTGTGGCCCTCGCACGCGAGTCGCGCGGCGAGGCGCTCGAGCTCATGTACTCGGCGTACAAGTCGCGCATCTATACCTTTCTATTGCGACTCCTCGCCGATCCGGTCGGCGCCGACGACCTGACGCAGGACGTCTTCACCAAGGCGTACCAGGCGCTGGGGTCGCTCACGGCGGAGCACAAGGTGCTCCCGTGGCTCTATCGCATCGCCACGAACACGGCGATCGATCATCTGCGCCGGAAGCGACGCTTCACGTGGCTGCGGGTTGGCCGGCTCGCCGGAACCGGCGAGGACCCGCTCATGCCGGACCACCACGGCGCCGTCCCCGAGCGCGATCAGATCCGCCGCATTCTGGCGACGCTGCCTGTCGAGCAGTCGACCGCCCTGCTGCTGCACTCGCTTGAAGGCTATTCATACAAAGAGATCGCGGACATCCAAAACTGCAGCGTGACGGCCGTCCGCAGCCGGCTGGCGCGTGCGCGAAGAGCTTTCCGGGACAGGTACGCGACAACGGAGGCCCTTCACCCGTCCTAGTTAGAGATGGGGATCGTGCATGTATCGGCTGAGGAGCTCTCCGCCCTCCTAGACCGGGAGCTTTCGCCGCAGGAAGAGCTTCGGGCGCGCCAGCACCTGGCTGAGTGCGCGTCCTGCTCGGCCGAGTACGCGCTGTCGGTCCGGCTCGACGCCGAGCTTCGCCAGCCCCCGGTTCTCGCCTGCGACGAGGTCCTGACGGTCCTCTCCGCCGGTCTTGATCGCGAGACGAGCGAGGGCGAGCAGGCCGCCGCGCAGCACCACCTCGCCGACTGCCAGGATTGCCGGGCGAGCGTCGAGGCATGGTCCGCGCTGACCTCATCGATCAAGGCGCTCCCGGTCATCGCGCCGTCCGCGCGAGTCGACGACGCCATCTACGCGATCGCCCGAGGCAGGCGCACCTATCGTCCAGCGCCGGTCCGCGGCATCGCGGCGCGAGCGCTCATCGCGCTGACCGCAGTTCTCGCGATCGTCGTGGCGAGCCTCGGCGGAGCTCGGCCGCAAACCGCGCTCCTGCCGAACCCTACCGGCGAGCGCGCGATCGTCGCGTCGATCCAGCAGATCGTCTTCAACTCGCGCAACAACACGATGTACGTGCTGGACGTTCCGGGGGCCGCGGTCGACGCTCGCGATCCCGCGACGAACGATCTGAAGACGCGAATCCAGGTCGGCGGTGAGCCGACGGCACTCGCCCTGAACGAAGTCGCGAACCGCGTACTCGTGCTCGACGCGTCGCAGAAGCGCGTGACCGAGATCGATGCGGTGAGCAACACCGTGATCGGTGCCACGACGGTGGCCGTTGCCGGAACGCCGACGAGCATCAGCGTCGACCCGGCGACCAACAACATCCTCGTCGCGTCGACAACGAAGTCGCCCGCACCCGGCTCGGCAGCTGGATCTGTGGCCGTGATCAACAGCGACACCAAGGTCCTCGAGACGGTGCGCGAGATCAGCGTCGCGGCGCGCCTCGTCGTGCCTGACCAGCGTGGCGGCCGGAGTGCGCTCGTCTCCGCGGACGCCACGCAGGTGGTCGACGCGACGTACAAGATCCTCACAACTCTCCCCGGTGGCGTAAGCGCGGCGTTCTCGATGCGCGGGGACATCATCGCCGTGCTCTCGCCGGCCGGATCGGACTCCGCCCTCATCTTCTCCGGAGCCGGCGCGCCGGACGCGCTGAAGCTCGCTGGCGCACCCCGAGCCCTGACCGCCCTTCCCGACGGCGGGTACCTGGTACTCGTGGATCTCGGCGGTCGCGGTCGCGTGAGCAGGATCTCGCGCGACGGCACCGTCTTCGCAAGCACCGAGGTCGCGGTCACCGGTGGCGACCTGATTTACGACGCGTCGACGAACCGGTTCACGGTGGCGAACAACGGCCGCCTGGACACGGCACAGATGCCGGACCAAGTCGCGACGGCCCAGACAGCGCCGCCGACCCAGAGCGCGAATCCCACGGCGTCAACGTCGCCGTCACCTTCTACAACGCCATCCGCCGCGCCGGACGCGTCGTCCCAGCCTGCGCCAACGATCGGACCGAACGTCCTCGCTCAGATGCGCGTTCTGACCCCCGGGAGTGTCTACAACCTTCCTCTGAACAATGGGATCGAGCCGCAATTCGCCGCCGCCAGCGGATCGCGGCTGTGGATTCTCGACCAATCGAACAACGTGAGCGCCTTCGACATGAACACCGGCGACCTCTTCGACATCGGGCCACTACGCCAGGGAGCGAATGTGTCGTACTGGGTCGCCGGAGGCTCGTACGTGTACGGAGTGGACGCGACGACCGGCGAGATCAATGTCGTGAGCACAGCACGGGATCGTGTCGTAGGTCGCTTCGCTACGAACGTGCTGAGCCCCGTTTCAGCGGTCGCCGTCGGGATCGATGGTCGACTCTGGATCGGTCTGAAGGACGCGTCGTACCTTTTCGCGTGGGACCCCGTGACCCTCCGCATGGATGGCTTCAATCTGGCCGGCACTCGCATTAGCGCGCTCACCGTCGACGCTGACGGCCGGCTCTTCTACGCCGACGATCTCCGAGGCTCCGTTGGAACGTTCGACCCGAAGACGCTGCGGCTCAGTGAGATCCCCTTCGTACGGAACGGAGTCACTACCGCACTGCTCGTCGACGCGACGAGCACCCTGTGGATCGGTACGAGCACCGGGGAGATCTACTCGGTCCGTGGCGGCAGCGCCAAGCTGACAGTGCGCCTTCAGCGACCAGTTACCGCGTTCGCGCCAGACCAGGGCGGAAAGGCTTGGTATGTTGCCCCGCTACCCAGCGGGCTTGCCGGCTATTCCTATGGCCCGGCGGATAACAGTCAGGCTCCACGCTCGGTTTCCGGGCCCGTGCGGAGCTTGAATTTCAGCCCTATTGGGCGTGCCTTCCTCGCCGATCCGCGCGGCGGGTTCTACATGAGCATCGAGGGCGGGCGATGAGCTTTGCGACAAAAGGCCGGGCTCAGCCGTCTAAACCGAGTGAGATGGGCTATCCATCGGATGGCCGGCGTAGCGCCGAATGGCCGCCTATGGTACAAATCGGCCGCGCCAGCCAGCCAAACGAAGTGTCCGTCCCACAAATTGTCCGATACGGGTACGCCCCGGATGTCACCGCCCCCCGGGGCATGGTCTGCGGCCACAGACCAATAACCGAAAGGGAGGTGAACTGCGTCGTCTAGGGGACGTGCCCGAGCGGAAACCTTCTCGCGTTAGAGCTCTAAGGCGATCCAGCGATATCACGCGAACCGCACATCGACGACAGAAAAGGAAAGGGACCAAATGCGAAAGATCGTCACCGCGGTCTCAGCAGCTGCGCTCTCGCTCAGCATGCTGTCAGCAGCGGTACCGGCCTTGGCAGTGACGGGCTTCGACTCAGCCTACGCAGGCGAGTCGGCGTTCGTGAACATCTCGCCAGGCCAAACACAGAACTTCCAGGTCTTCTTCGCCAACACGGGCACGACGACCTGGTCGCGCGGCACGGGCACTCAGGTTGACCTCGCGGCCTGTCTCGAGGACAAAGTCACCTGCAACGCGCAGGACGCGACCGAGGCCTCATGGAACAGCGGCTGGCTCTCGGCCACTCGTTACGCGACCACCACGCAGACCACGACGGCGCCGGGCTCGCTCGGCACGTTCAGCTACAACGTCGCCGCGCCATCAAACGTCACCGCGGGCACATACCGCTTCAACGGTGACCTCGTCCTTTCGACGACGGGCGAGAAGATCCACCCCGATGGTTACTACCAGGACGCGACGGTCGGCGGAGCCGGTAACGGCGCCGCGACTCTGACGTCCCTCACCCCGACGACCGGCACAAGCAACGGTGGCACGGCCGTCACGATCACTGGTACTGGCATCGCCTGCACCCCGGCCTTCCCGGCGGTCGCGTTCGGCGGCAGCAACGCCGTCGTCACGAGCTGCGGTAGCACCTCCGTTGGTGCGACCTCGCCGGCTCACGCTCCTGGTCCTGTCACCGTTACGGTGACAAACAGCGGCCAGGCCGCTTCGAACGGGCTCTCCTTCACATACGCGGACACGACCGCGCCGTCCTACACGGCGATGTCGGTCGCTTCGAACGTCGTGACGGTCACCTACAGCGAGCCTGTCTGCAAGGTGAACACAGCGGCGTTCGCAACCGACTGGACCGTCAACAACGTCAGCGGCGCGACCAACGACCCGGTCACTTCCGACAACACGCCGCTCTGCACCGCGGCCAAGGACAACGGCGTGACCACGGCGAATCTCTTCCTCGCGAACCCGATGCCTCCGGGAGCGTTCGTTGAGGCTGACCTCAACGCGAACGCCGGCGCGTGCGTGAACCCAGCGAACACGACCTGCAACTCGAACTTCGTCGACAGCTCCGGGAACACCATCAACGCGCCGCAAGGGCAGACGGCCTCTGCGACGACCGCTCCCGGTGGCGCGCCGACGATCACCTCAGCCTCGGGTGCTGTTGGTGGCACGACCGTGACGATCAACTTCTCGCAGATCGTCTGGTGCAACGCAGCTGGCGGATTCGCCGCCGGTGACTTCACACTGAACGACAACAACGCGGCAACAACCGACCCGACGTTCACGGCTCAGGACGCGACGAGCAAGTGTGGCGCGACGCAGCAGACCGCTGGCACGCCGCTTGTTCTTGACACGAGCGCTCCTCTGCCGGCCGCGACGACCTACACCCTGACGTTCGTGGGCCCGGCCGGGGCCGTCAAGAACGTCTTCAACGTCAACCTCGCGGCGGGCTCTGCGGTCACCTTCACCACGGGTGCAGCTGACTTCACGCCGCCGACGATCGTCGACGCTGACCTTCAGAACAACGTTGCGTCCTCGAACTTCCAGGACCCAGGTGACTCCTTCGCGCTGACGTTCAGCGAGAAGATGCAAGCCAACATTTCGAGTGCTGTCATGATCGGGATCCAGGACCAGGACGGAACGACCGCGACGATCACGTGCGGAGGCGGCGCCGCCGCCAATGCCGCGACCTGCGCGTGGGACACCACGGTCACCGTTCTCACCGTCACACTGAGCGGGACACTCACGGCAACCGCGGGCACGACGCCCGGAATGGCCATCCCGTTCAACATCACGTCGACCACGGGCACCTTCGACGTAGCCGGCAACCCGCCGAACATCCTCGGCTCGCCGGACCGTCTCGTCGAGTTCGAGCCGGGTGGATAATTCCACCCAGCACGCGTAGCGATCCCGGACCGGGGCCCGCAAGGGCCCCGGTCTTTTTTCATCGCTAGGCTCTAACTGGTGACGCGACGCAGTTCCTCTCATGCACGCGGAGCGCGACCGCCGCGAACGGCGTTCTTGGCATCGAAGCTCCGGATCGCGGGGGTGGCCGTCATCTGTGCGAAGGTCGCTCTTGTTCCTTTGGCTTTCGATCTGGGTAGCGACATTCCGTTCGTGGTAGCCAAGGGCGCATTGAGTCACGCACTCGCGTACGTGCTTGCAGGCGTCATCGGCGGACTCTTGATCCTGTATCGCCGGGCGGTGGTCGCGGTCTCAATGCTTCATATCGCGGTCGCAGCGTTTCTCATCGTCAACATAGCCGCCACGGTGTTCGCGGCCGATCAGATCCTCGCGCTCTATGGCGCGCATGGCCGTATGGTTGGGCTGGCAACGATCGCCGACGGTGTGCTGCTCTATTTCGCGATCGTGCTGCTCGTTCGGACGATGGCGGAGATGCGCTACGTCATGGTGTGCGGGCTTGCCGGGTCGTTGGTCGTTCTGGCCTACACCCTCGTTCAGTTTTTCGGCCGAGATCCGATCGCATGGGGACTGGTCAGCCGACAAGTCTGGCGGAGTACCTGACCGTTGTTTGTGTCGGGACCGCCGTGTTGGGACTGCTCGACACGTCTCTGCCGCGCCTCGTTCGTTGGCTCCTTGTCCTTCTATCGGTGGCCATGCTCGCCGGGATGATCAGCACGCAGACACGATCGGGGCTCCTGGGAATCGGGCTTGCCGCCGTCGTGGTTGTTGTCCTGATCTGGTTCAGGCACCCGAGCAGGCGGGTTCGGCTATGGAGCCTGGGAGCGTCCGTCGCCGGGGCAGCCGCCTTAGCTTTGATCGTCAGCTTCACGCCGCTCGGTGCTCGACTGCTGAGCACAGTGTCCTTGGGGTCGACGTCGGCGAGCCCGGCCGATGAGAACAGCCCTCAGCTGGAGGAATCTGCTGACGTTCATCTTGGCTTCTATCGAATTGCGTTTGCGATGGTCCAAGAGAGACCGGTGCTCGGTTTTGGCCCAGACAATTTCGCGGTCGGACTCCCCAAGTACCGTCCGGAAGGTGCTCCCCCCGAGGTCCAGCAAGGACTAACCACAAGCGCGCACAGTTGGGTAGCGCAGGTCGGGTCGGCGAGCGGCGTCTTGGGTCTTATCGCGTTCGCCGCAGTCACCCTTGGCGCACTCGTCGTCGCTCTGAAGGCCGGATTCCATCCGGTCGCGTGGACGGGGGCGGCGATGGTCGCCGCCTTTGTTGGGGTCGGGCTGACCACCGTCAATGCTGTCAGCACCGAATGGCTGTTTTGGGCCGGAGTTGGTGTCGTCGGCACCATGACCGCGCGGAGCCTGCCGGACCCAGCGCCCAACCCGGGCCGGCAACACTCACCCTCGGCGAAAGCGCGCTTTCGAGGTCCGCGGATCGTCCTCGCGCTCTCCTGTGCGGTTGTCGGAGTGGCGCTTGCGCTCACGGAGATCAATGCGCTCGGCGCGTCGCGCGCGGCTCACCTTGCTCAGGTCATCCGCCTTGCTGGACAGCCTCGCGCCGCGATCGATGCGGGGCTCCGCGCGACGGAACTCGACCCACTACGGGCGCCCTACTGGGATCAGCTTGGCCTCGCTTATGTTTCTGCGAACCGGCTTAGGGACGGAGCGGCAGCTTTCGCCCGCGCGTCGACCCTCGCCCCTTACGACATCCGCTATTCGAGCGACCTCGCGCGGGCGTACATCGGGCTCGTTCAAGCAGGAGACGCGTCCTACGCGGCTCAGGCTCGCGATGCCGCAAACCACGCTGTCCTCACCGATCCGAACAACCCGCAGGCGCTTGCAACCCGGGCACTCGCGATGGCCGTTACCGGCGAATTGTCCGAGGCGGTGCCTTCGATTGAGAAGGCGGTCGCGCTGGACCCACGGGCGGTGAACACCGACATGTACGTCGTCGCGGAGCAGGTCTATAGGGCGAGCGGACGATACGACGAGGCGATCGCACTCGCGCGACGAGCAATTGCCGTTCACAGCGGTCCTGCTCAGGACACCGTCCAGATCCGGGTCGAGCTAGCTCGCGTCCTTGCCGCCGCCGGACAACCTGCGGAAGCAGTCAAGGAGTTGGATGCCGTCCTCGCAATCGTCCCGAACGACCCTGTCGCCACCCAACTGCGAAACCAGTACCGCTCGAAGAGCACCGGCCCTTAACTGTGACGAGGCGCAGCGCGCGCGCGCCGCTGCACAAAGGCAAGACCGGCGAAGCTTCGTCGCTCGTGAGCAGCAGGCTCCGGACCCTCGGCGTCGTGTTGCTTTGCGGGAAGGTCGCGCTCATACCGTTGTTCTTCGATCGGACGGCGGACGTGCCCTTCAGTGTTGCCAAGGCGCTTCTAAGCCATGCGCTCGCGTACGTGCTCCTAGGTGTGCTCGTCGCGCTGGCGATCCGCTTTGGCCGGTCGTTTCTCACGAGGTCGCCCTTGCACGTGGCCGTCCTGACGTTCCTCGGGGTCAACGCGATCGCGAGCGTCTTCGCGGTGGATCCTCAGCTCGCGTTCTACGGGACGCATCCCCGGATGCTCGGCTTGGGAACGATCGCCGACGGCGTGATCCTCTATTTCGCTTTCGTGCTGCTTGTCCGCACGCGCCGAGAAGCCCTCGCCGTCGGGAGCAGCATCCTCGCCTCTTCGGTCATCGTTCTCATTTACGCGACCCTTCAACTGGCGGAGCGGGATCCCTTCGAGTGGAACGTGAGCGGCTCGGTTCGGCCTTTTTCCACTCTCGGCCAGACAACGAGCCTCGCCGAGTACCTCGCGGTGCTGTTTATCGGCGCGCTGGCGCTCGCCGCATTTGGCTTGACCCTGCGCCGTGCCTTCCGAGTCGGCGTGATCGTGTTCGCGCTCGCACTCTTCGCCGGCCTCTTGGCGACGCAAACACGATCGGCGTTGCTCGGTGTGGTTACCGGCGGTGCGCTCCTGCTGGCCCTCGTATGGACGGGGCACCCCGACCGTCGGACCCGGCTCGCAACCATCGGCGGCGCGCTGGCGGCAGCCGTTGGACTGGCGGCAGTCCTCCTTCTGACACCGCTCGGGGCGCGGGTGCTCAGCACCGTAGATCTCTCCGTCTCCGCTGAAGGCGATGGGAGCACCGGGCCGCGCCTCGAGCAATCCGCGGATGTTCGCCTCGCGTTCTATCGGATGGCCCTGGGCATCGTTCGCGAGCGGCCGATCTTTGGCTACGGGCCGGATAACTTCGTCATCGGCGTTCCGACATATCGGACGGCCGCCGAGCCCTTCGAGGTCCAACAGAGCCTCGAGACGAGCGCGCATGGATGGCTGAGCCAGATCGCGGCGACGAGCGGGCTCGTTGGTCTAGGCGCGTTCCTCGCGATGGTCATCGCCGCGCTCGTCTTGACGGTGCGAGCGGGATTCCGACCCGTCGCGTGGCTCGGAGCGGGAATGCTCGCGGCGTTCCTAGGGGCTGGGCTGACGACTGTGGACGAGCTCGGGACGGGGTGGCTGTTCTGGACGGGCCTCGGCACGATCGGCGTCGTGACTTCTCGGCCGTGGCCGTCGGACACTTCGGCATCGGAATCGCGCCCCCGCGGGCGAGGACCGGCCGATTACACGCAGGGACAGCGCCTCCTCTCGAATGTCGGCTACGTCGTTGTTGCCCTCACGGTCTTACTCGCCCTCACGACGTGGAACGCACTGGATGCATCGCATTCCGCCCAGGCTTCGCTGCAAGCGCGCCTCGCGGGACGCAACCAGCAAGCGATCGATCTCGCACTTCGCGCCACGAATGCCGACCCACGGCGTGCCGCGTACTGGGACACGCTCGGCCTCGCCTACGTCGGAGGCGACCGGGTGACTGACGCGGTCGCCGCCTTTCGGCGCGCGAGCGATCTCGCACCTTATGACTTCCGGTACTCGGGCGACCTCGCCCGCGCGTACGCCCAGGCTTTCCAGAAGGGGGATCGCAGCGCATCGCAGCCTGCCCGGGACGTTGCCGAGCGAGTCGTCAAGGTCGATCCGAACAATCCGCTGACGCACCTGACCAGGGCTGTGGTCATGCAGGTGACGGGCGACCTTCCGGAAGGCCTTCGGTCGGCCGAACGCGCTCTCGAGCTCGATCAATCGCACAATCGGGATATCTTCCTTACCGCCACGCAAGTTCTGATCGGACTCGGCCGCCCGGCCGACGGGGTCGAGATGGCGCGCCGCGGTATCGCCGTCATTCCAGATCCTCGCAACCAGCTACCGCTCCGGGTGGAGCTCGCACGAGGGTTGGCGCTGAACGGGCAGATCATCGAGGCGCTGAAGGAGATCGACGCGCTGCTCGCGATCCAGCCGGGCTACGCGCCCGCGCAGCAGCTTCGGACGCAGATACAGGCCGGCGTCGTCAGATGATTCGCAACTCCTAGATGTGTGGCATCGCCGGCGTCGTGGGACGCGTCGAGAGAGACCGAGCGCCTCTGATGCGACGGATGCGCGAGGCGATCGCGCATCGCGGCCCGGACTCCGCCGGCGAGCGCTGCGACGCCCACTCCGCCCTCGGTGTTCGCCGTCTGCGAATCATCGATCTCGTCACCGGCGATCAGCCGCAGAGCGGCGAGGACGAACGCGTCTGGACCGTCTTCAACGGCGAGATCTACAACTTTCAGGAACTCCGTGACGAGCTCTCGAAGCAGGGCCACTCGTTTCGTACGCGGTCGGACACCGAAGTCATCGTCCACCTATACGAGCGCGACGGCGCCGCTTTTGTGGAGAAGCTCGAAGGCATGTTCGCGCTCGCGGTCTGGGACACGGCCCGGCGCACGCTGGTGCTCGCCCGAGATCGCCTCGGAAAGAAGCCGATTCTCACCTATGAATCGGGTGGCGAGCTCTACTTCGCGTCGGAGCACCAGGCGCTCATTGCCGGACTCGGAAGCGATCGGTTTCCGGTCGACCGCGCCGCGATCGCGCTATACCTCCGACTCGGTTACGTACCGGCTCCTTTCGACGCGTTCGCCGGCATCCGCAAGCTTGAGCCCGCGACCGTGCTGGTCTGGCGCGACGGGAAAAGCACGGAGCGCCGGTACTGGCAGCCGCCCACTTCGGTCGTGTCGGTGCCCGAGGACGAGGCCGTCGCGCGCGTGCGCACGCTCTTTGATGCCGCGGTTCGGAAGCGGCTCGTCGCGGACGTCCCCGTCGGCGCGTTCCTCTCCGGGGGCATCGACTCGAGCGCGCTCGTAGCGAGTATGGCCGCGCAGTCGAAGACCGTGCGCACGTTCACCATCGGGTTCGAGGAGGAGGGATATTCCGAAGTCGAGCACGCCCGGCGCATCGCACGGCGCTACAGCACGGATCACCACGAGTTCGTCGTGCGCCCCGACATGACCTCGGTGCTGCCGCTCCTCGTCCGTCACTACGGCGAGCCGTACGCGGACTCCTCAGCGATCCCGACGTACTATCTCTCGAAGCTCTCTCGCGATTTCGTCACAGTGGCACTCGCCGGCGACGGTGGTGACGAGCTGTTCGCCGGGTACCAGCGGTACCACGCGGTGCGCCTCGCCGCAGCGCTCGACCGCATACCTTCCCCGTTTCGCGGTCCGATCCTCGACGGTGCCGGAGCGATTCTTCCGAGGGCCGGCGATCAGCGCGGCAGGAGCACGCGGCTCCGCCGATTTCTTTCGGGCGCGCGACGCCCCCGCGCGACGCGCTATCTCTCGTGGCTGGCGATCACCGACGATGAGTGGCTGTCGGCGAGCGCCACCCCTGAATTCCGGCCGTACGGGGACAGCGCCGCCCGCGAGCTCGACCGGCGTGCCGCGCTCCACGTTGGCGATGCGGTCCGGCGCGCCCAGTTGCTGGACGTCGCGCTCTACCTGCCGGACGATCTGCTGGTGAAGGTCGACATCGCCTCCATGCGCCGTTCCTCGATCGCTGTCTCGTCGAGTACGCGCTCGCGCTCCCGACGTCGCTCATGATCCGAGGGACCCGTCGCAAGTGGATCCTCCGCGAAGCGTTCGCGGAGACCCTTCCGCCCGAGAACCTCGCGCGCCGCAAGCAGGGCTTCGGCGTGCCCATCGGGCGGTGGCTTCGTCAGGAGCTGCGGCCGCTCCTCGCCGACGTCGTCCTTTCGACCTCGGCCCTCGAGCGCGGTTATCTGCGTCCCGAAGCGGTACGCACCATGGTCGACGAGCACCTCGGCGGGATCGACCACAGTCATCGCCTCTGGTCGCTCCTCATGCTCGAGCTCTGGCATCGGGAGTTCTCGATTGCCTAGCCGGACCCGAACGAAGGCGGTGGTGACGGGAGGCGCCGGGTTCATCGGATCGCACCTCGTCCGGCGCCTCCTCGCCGATGGCGCGAAGGTCACGGTGATCGACGACCTCTCGACGGGCCGCAGCGAGAACATCGAGGGCGTTCCGGTCACCGTTGTGGAACGCGACCTCGCGCGCGACGCGGTGACCGACGTTCTCGAGGGGGTCGACGTGATCTTTCACCTCGCCGCCGTTCCGTCCGTTCCGCGGTCGGTCCGCGACCCCGTGCGATCGCACCAGGCTGCGGCGACGGCAACGCTGAAGCTTCTCGAGGCCGCCCGCGAGTCCGGAGTGCGGACGTTCGTCAACTCGTCGTCGTCGTCCGTGTACGGCGATGTCGCGAGTCCACCTATGCGCGAGTCGATGCCGACCGTACCGCGGTCGCCGTACGCCGTCGCGAAGCTCGCCGCGGAGGGCTACACGCGCGTCTTCGCCCAGTTGCACGGGATGCGTACCGTGAGCCTGCGCTACTTCAACGTGTTCGGGCCGAGGCAGGACCCGACGTCGGCTTACGCCGCGGCGATCCCGCGCTTCATCACCGCGTACCTGCGGCGCGAGCGGCCGCAGGTCTACGGCGACGGGCGTCAGTCGCGCGACTTCACCTACGTCGACAACGTCGTCGAGGCGAACCTCGCCGCAGCCGCGGCGCCGAAGCTTTCAGGCGAGTCTGTGAACATCGCCGCAGGCAACCCGCGCACCGTTCTGGACGTGCTCGAAGCGATCTCGAAGGAGTTCGGGTATTCCCTTTCGCCCGTGCACGCCCCCGACCGGCCGGGGGACATCCGCGACTCGCACGCCGATCTCAGCGTCGCCCGATCGCTTCTTGGATACAAGACGAGCGTCGATTTTCAGACCGGCCTCCGTCGGACGGTCGAGTACCTGCGTGAGGCGAGCACCGTCGGGTCGTGAATCGGATCCGCGTGATGCGCGTCATCACCAGGCTGAACATCGGCGGCCCCGCGATCCACGTCTCGCTCCTGGCCTCGCGGCTCTATCCGGCGCGCTACGAGACGCTTCTCGTGAGCGGTATCGAGACCGCGGCCGAAGGCAACATGTTGAA
>Ga0209471_1000578_pt1 | contig 23759 bp, 41 predicted proteins | sample GraSoiAngelo_128_FD_185885 | JGI IMG/M metagenome (GOLD analysis project Ga0209471, IMG submission 185885) | Grasslands soil microbial communities from the Angelo Coastal Reserve, California, USA - 14_0927_12_20cm (SPAdes) (version 2) | ecosystem: Environmental > Terrestrial > Soil > Grasslands ... | reverse complement strand
TAACGGATCGCGCTTAAGCTGCGGGCGACCCGCCCGCCGGCGCAAGAGTGGTGGACGACAGTCCGTGCCCGCCAGGGCACAACACTCCGTTTCCCTTAGAGCGATCACCGCCCGCCAGCTTCAAGCGCTTGTTAGGGCAATAACATACTTGACACACCAACCCTTCCAGGGTAGCTTTACTGCATGGCCAAGACCAAACGCTTCCCCAATTCGCTGACTGAGGCGATCCGCTACTTCGCGGACCCCGACACCAGCCTCACCTTTCTGGCCTCGCTGCGCTGGCCGAAGGGCGTGACCTGTCCCGCGTGCGAAGGCAAAGACCCCGGCTTCCTCAAGACCCGCCGCATCTGGAAATGCCGTGAGTGTGGGCGGCAGTTCTCGGTGAAGCTCGGGACGATCTTCGAGGACAGCCCCATCGGGTTGGACAAGTGGCTGCCCGCACTCTGGATGCTGGCCAACAGTAAGAACGGCATCAGCTCCTACGAATTGGCGCGGGCACTCGGCGTCACTCAAAAGACCGGTTGGTTCATGCTCCACCGTATCCGGCTCGCCATGCAAACCCGGACTTGGGCGAAGATGCGCGGCGCGGTCGAGGCCGACGAAACTTTCATCGGTGGCAAGGCCAAGTTCATGCACTGGTCGAAGCGCAATCGGGTCATTCGCGGCACTGGAGGCATGGACAAGACCCCCGTGCTCGGCATTTTGGAGCGCGGCAAAGACGGAAAGCCTAGCCGCGTCCGGGCCACCGTCGCCAAGAACCTCACCCAGCGCGCGATTCGCGGGCATGTCGTAGCGAACGTCGAAAAAGGATCGAATCTCTATACCGATACCACTCAGCAGTACGGCAAGGGCAAGCTGCCCAAGCTCTACCGGCTTGAGATGATCAACCATGCGCGGGAGTATGTGCGCGGGCAGGTCCACACCAACAGTCTGGAAAACTTCTGGTCGCTGCTCAAGCGGGCGATCAAGGGCACCTATGTGAGCGTGGACCCGTTCCACCTCTTTCGTTATGTTGATGAGCAGGTGCGCCGCTTCAATGAGCGCACCAGCAATGACCGCGCGCGATTTGTCAGTGTGCTGGCTGATATCGTGGGCCGTCGCATCACCTACCGCGACCTGACAGGCGCGGATTTGAGCCCCGCTACGACGCAAGGCTAAGAGCCGCAGACACCGGCTCCGGGGCCGAAGGAAGAAACGATGACCCCGAAGCGAACCCCAAAGGCCAGAACGCCGCTTGAGCGCATGACGGACCTCACGCGGCGTCTGGTCTCGGTGCCGAAGTCGGAGATTCGCACGAAACGCAAGAAGCGGGCAGCGAAGCGGCATTAGCAGCGTCACTCGCCAGCAAAAAGCAGGTTGAACGAGCGCGGATGCGCCACGCGCACGTCTACCTCAACCATTAAACGCACCTCTTTGTCCGCCGACCCTTTCGGAGAAAGTAGTTGCTCGGTCCGCACTTCAAGGGCGGTTACCAGTCCGTCGTCTTCGAGTAAGCAATAGACAGGGTCTGTTAGCGCGGGATCATCATATACCCACTCGTCTGTGGGAATACTCAGCGCATCCACCAGGGTCTTAATCCGATTATCCAAGTCGCCACTCTGCTTGTTGAAGAGATTCCCCTTGGGTTCATTTCGCAAAAACAGAACCTTCAAACCACATGTCAGCCCGAGGGACTTTCGCACAAGCGGAAAGAACGTCCTCGTCCCACGTTGTATGGGTTCACATAAATTGATTTCATTGGCTGCGAGAGGCCCTTCCTGCGGACTGCTCCTGTCCGCCGAGGGATATAGCGGGTGCGCCTGCACCCACATTCCGTGACCGTCCTTCGGATAGCGGGGGAAGGTTCTTAAATGATCAAGATCAGTACGCTCATTCCACAACCTGCGAAGTTGGGGGTCAAATTGCCGACGCACCTCCCACTTCTTTTTAGACCGATCATGCCCCTTATTGCCGGTCGGCCACAGATCGCCATCATAGACCAGCGTGAATCTCATATGGCCAAGCCCGCTCGGACCATCACCGATTCTGAGAAGCGCAGGGTTCATGACACACCCCCTGCGTAAGGATCGGCAGAAGCTAGTCTCTTGGCTTTGGTGTGTCTAGTATGTTGTTGCCCTTGTTAGGCGCCACGCCCCGCCACGAGCGACCGCACCGCTCGCTCTGCTTGCCACAGATGGCGCCGCTCATGTGCCGCCACGATACAAAAGGCTGCGTACACGTTATACGACACCCGCGCGTTGAACACTGACCTGATGCGAAGCTCGTTTAGGTCGAGGCCAGACGCGTTCTGAATCCGGTTCGCGAGCTCCCGTTGGAACCGCTCAAAGTCGGCAAGAACGGCACCCTTAGAACCCGTACTCCTGGGCACGAATGCTGGCAGCGTCGGGAATCGGAGCCGGGCAGGTGGTTCCAGCGACCAAGCCAGGAGCGCTCCAAGAACACCTCGCCGATATCGACGACTGTCACCAAAGCCAGGGCGGCCGCTGGCGAGCGCCGCATCAATACTTGGGAAGAAGGCAGGGGTTGTGAGGTTCAGGTGCGCGATGCACTGGGCCGCGGACCATCCACCTCGAGACGAGTGAGCGTGGAACGTGGCGTCATCCAGCGCCGCGACGAGCTGTCTGGCGTTCGCGGTCGCTGCATCAAGTTGGCTTACTAGCGCCGCAAGCTGTGGGTGCATCGGGAGCGACTGTGCGTGGCGCCTAACGGATCGCGCTTAAGCTGCGGGCGACTCGCCCACAGGGCGCCGTGGTGTTGAACGTTAGTTGGTGCCGGCCGGGGCACAACACTCCGATTCCGTTAAAGCGATCATCGCCCGTCAGCTTCAAGCGCATGTTAGGCGCCACCGCGCCGCACATTGCTCTTGCGCACGCCCAAGCCTTGCCAGAACTCGGCTGGGTATGCCAGATCCGGAGTCCCCACCCACCCTCGAACGAGGTCTAGCTCGTAGCCATCCGGTAGCTTGGTGTACTTCACGGCTGCCATCCAGATCTGGTCCCACTGACCGGTGAATTTGAGATCAGACAGGTGCTCAGGATAGCTGCCGAAACGCACCTTGTGCAGCTCGATGAGAGCAATCGCTGACTTGAAGTTTTGGTCGCCGAACTGCGTATCTGCCTGCTTGCGGAACTCGCCGCAGGCACCGATGGCCACCAGTAGGCCGGAGGTAAGCAGGCTCGTGGCGCGTCTGCGAATGAGAGTCGTGACGGTCATGGCGGTGTCGTTCGGATGTCGGGGTGGCGCCTAACGGATCGCGCTTAAGCTGCGGGCGACCCGCTCGCCGGCGCAAGGCCATTTGACGAAGTCCGTGCCCCGCCAGGGGCACAACACTCCGCTTCCCTTAGAGCGATCACCGCCCGCCAGCTTCAAGCGCTTGTTAGGCAGCAACGTTACCACCACGGCAGCACACCCTGCATCGGTAACGTTCTGAGCACCTGCTCGTCCAGATAGTACCGCCCCCGCATAGGTTGGCGGATCGCGCTAAGGCTCAGTAAGTGGAGGAATGTGCGTTCCTCCATTCGAGATCGTGCGCGGAATGGCTGCGCGGTGTAAGGACTCATGGCGCCCGCCTCACGAAATAGACGGATGATTCGTTGCGCTTCTACGGACGATACACCGAACAGCGGGAGCAGAGCCTGAATTCGGTCCACCCATGTGCTGGCGACGGTTCGGAGCGGGGTCATGCTGAAATAACCTACAATGGTTGGATGGCTGCTGCCTAACGGATTGCGCTTAAGCTGCGGGCGACTCGCTCGCCGGCGCAAGGTCGTTGGACGAAGTCCGTGCCCCGCCAGGGGCACAACACTCCGCTTCCTTTAAAGCGATCACCGCCCGCCAGCTTCAAGCGCTTGTTAGGCGGCAGCACACAAGCGCGCTATTCGCCAACACCTTCACTTAACGGCTTGCCGATCTCCCAATGATGACCAAATGGATCTACGACGCGACCGATGAACCAGCCGTTCTCTTCCCGCACCGGCCATATCTGCTTTGCACCTGCCGAGACCGCCTTGGCAAGAACCGTTTCCGGCTCGTCCACGACCAGGACGAGGCGTGTTGTGCTACCGCCCACGGATTCGGGACTGAAGTTGAGGTTCGTGGGCGACTCGTCCGCCACCCAGAACTTCGCCCCTTGCACGGACAACTCGGCCACGACGCTGCCCCCGTCCTCGATCTTGAATAATTCGCGCGCTCCGAAGGCGGCCTTATAGAAGGCGACTGCTTGCGCGCCTCGTCTTACCGAGAGCATGGGCGCAAGGCTCACACCTCTGCGATCACGGTGTACAGTCACGATAGAAGTCCCTCCGAGTGTTCTGCCGCCTAACGGATCGCGCTTAAGCTGCGGGCGACTCGCTCGCCGGCGCAAGGGTGCCGAACGCAGTTCGTGCTCCGCCAGGGGCACAACACTCCGCTTCCTTTAAGGCGTGCAGCGCCCGCCAGCTTCAAGCGCTTGTTAGGCGGCAATCCGCGCCGGGTGTTACATGGGTAGAAAATAGTCAAACACCTTCTGCATATCCTCACCAAAGCGTTCGAGCGCCTGAATCGTCAGGATGCTCTGGCCCTTCCACTCGGGCCTTACCTTCTTGAGGTTCTCAGGGAAAAAGGCGTGCGCCAAGCCGTTCCGCAGGGCGTTGAGGCGCTCAATATCCGCTACGATGCGCTTTGGGACCGCGTTGATTGCCTTTACGAAGCGGAGTTTCTGAAGAAGGCTCAACTCTTCGAGCACATGATAATTGAAGAGCTTGAAGCGCTTCGTACGCCAGAGCTGAGGGAATGAACGCCGGCGGCTAAAGAAGTAGTGCGCAATCCGCGAGTTGAGGAACTCATCGACAAGCGTATACCACACCACGACCTGGCTCCGCACGAGCTGATCTTTCGCGAGCTGCAATCGGGGCGTCCAGGATTCCGGATCCTCGTTGAGAATTGAACTCGGGCTCAGGTTGAAGAGGTCGGCGATCTGATTTACTTCCCTGACCAGGCGGCGTTGGGTCGCCGAGAGTTTCGGCTTCGAGGTAGCCATTGATGTGAAGGAAAGGATTGCCGCCTAACGGATCGCGCTTAAGCTGCGGGCGACTCGCCCGCCGGCGCAAGGGTGTGGGACGCAGTCCGTGCCCCGCCAGGGGCACAACACTCCGCTTCCTTCAAGGCGATCACCGCCCGCCAGCTTCAAGCGCTTGTTAGGCCGCCGGCGATGCCGGAAGTGGTCAGGGACGCAGGACCTTCATGGAGCGGAGAGTGAAGAGAAAATCCGTTGGCCCGAAACTCTCGGGGCTGTCTCCAAGGGCGGACAACCAGACGCCGTCTTCCAGAGACCAGTAGGCACCGACGTAACGAGTGCGCGCTCCCACCGAATCCTCAAGCGTAAACAGAACTACATGGGCCAGGATACCTGACACCGCTAAGCGGCACTCGCGCAAGTCGACCTGCCGGGGTGTTGGGGATACGCCGACAGTAGGGTACCGACCATTTGGTCCAATCCACAGGCCAAAGGAGGCGACCGCTTGATCGTGCCGTGTGGTCTGCGGCTCGATGAACCACCAAGAGCCCAGGCTGCGTTCCCAATAGGCTCCGGTCTCCGGAAATGTGTCGGGTAGCTGGGGAAGGTGCCGACGGTCGAATGGCTCGTATGCCGTAGGGAGCAGAAACGTGATGCCGCGGACATACCGCGAGTAACCAGTGGTGGTGTTCGGGCGCCACGCCCCAGTGTCGGGAGCGGGAGACGATGCGCAGGGCGGCGCGTCAGGGTCCGCAAGAAATGCGTGCGCTCCAGGCCGCGCCGGGAGCAACGGGAATGTCGTGGACCTTCCCGAATCTGCAACGAACACCAATGTCGTGTCGACGCGTGGCCTTGGAGCTTGTTGATTCGGAGGAGTGGGGGTACAAGCCACGACGAGGCCCGTGAGGAAGGATGCGCGAGTTGCCAGTGCGGAGCAGTGCGAGATGCCCGATCTGTCGTTGTTCATAGAAAGCCGTCGGCGGCCTAACGGATCGCGCTTAAGCTGCGGGCGACTCACCCGCCGGCGCAAGGCTGGCGGACGAAGTCCGTGCCCCGCCAGGGGCACAACACTCCGATTCCTTTAAAGCGATCGCCGCCCGCCAGCTTCAAGCGCTTGTTAGGCAGCCGTTGCTACGTGTGGCGGAGCCACAAGAATAGCCAGAGCACGAAGGTGATGGCGACGGCACCAAAGATCCATCGAGCGGCTCTGCGAAGAGCACGAAGGGGACTGCCCGCGTGCGGTGCCGCTTCGTGTTGTTCTCGGTGGTGATGTTTCTTGTGGCTCACGACAAGTGATGTTTGTTAGTGGCTGCCTAACGGATCGCGCTTAAGCTGCGGGCGACTCGCCCGCCGGCGCAAGGGTGTCGGACGAACTCCGTGCCCCGCCAGGGGCACAACACTCCGCTTCCCTTAGAGCGATCACCGCCCGTCAGCTTCAAGCGCTTGTTAGGCGGCACACTATTTAAACTGAATCGACGTCGTCATCAGGCCGAAGTAGGAGAGTAGGCCCACAAGGCCGAGCCCGAGAAACACGGCGCCCAATATGAGGAACACCCAGCAGAACCAATGAACGCCAGGCTCAAGCACCGCCGTCATCGGATCTTGTGGCGACACGTGGACTCTGACCGTCTTCTGTTGACCATACCGATTCGCAATCCGCGCCGCCCACGTTCGAAGGCTCGTCGATACGACCCCGCCGAAAAAGATCCGATCGCTGATGTATTCACGATCACCATAGCGGTAGTGGTAGCGAACAAGCGGCGCGTAAGTGACGGACCCCATTGATGGGTCCGTCGTGACTCCCGTGGCCTCTACCTCGCCGTCCACGACCGGCCAATCCTCGCTATCTAGCGCTTGGGACATTTCCCGGAATTCGAGAATGAGGAAGAGGATGCCAAGGCTCGAGGAGATAGCACCATCGAAGAGCGCAGGAGGAATGCCAAAAGCCATGGGTGTGCCGCCTAACGGATCGCGCTTAAGCTGCGGGCGACCCGCCCGCCGGCGCAAGGGTGTGGGACGACAGTCCGTGCCCGCCAGGGGCACAACACTCCGCTTCCCTTAGAGCGATAACCGCCCGCCAGCTTCAAGCGCTTGTTAGGCGGCCGTCCCCCAGCTGCAGTCTAACCCCCACGACGAATACGGTACAGCGCATGAAGGATCCCGACGACGGCAACTGCAATCCCCATCGCGGTCGCATGGTGCTTGAAGGCAACGATAGCCAGGACGAGAGCAACGATGAAGCCGATAACTGCTGAAAGCACACGCGTCTCGCAATCGAAGGGGCGCCGGCCGCCTAACGGATCGCGCTTACGCTGCGGCGCGCTGAAGAAGGACTCATTCCTTAATCTACGCGCGCCGTCAGCTTCAAGCGCTTGTTAGGCAGCCGGTTCACCGCCACCAGAAGTTACGTTGAGGCGCAGAAGCTTCTTCGCAACTGGAACGAGCATCTTCGGCTTGGTATCCTCATATCCAAGGCGTTCTGTTTCGACGCGCACCAGATATTCGGCGAGCTCGCGAGGGCTGACGTGCGTTCCGATGAGGCGTCCAACCTCCGCAACGTGAGCCGCGAACTCGCCTGGCCGCGTTTCCGCGCCGATTGGATCCCAATGACGGCGAAGAATCTCTCCGATCCATCGGCGCCCCTGCGAGGTCTGTTCATTCATAGAAGTCACGAGGCTGCCTAACGGATCGCGCTTAAGCTGCGGGCGACCCGCCCGCCGGCGCAAGGGTGTGGGACGTAGTCCGTGCCCCGCCAGGGGCACAACACTCCGTTTCCCTTGAGGCGATCACCGCCCGCCAGCTTCAAGCGCTTGTTAGGCGGCAAGCATCCAGAGACCGGCTGCCAGCGCGACACCGCCGAGCAGATAGAACCGCAACGTTGTACGCCTCCGAAGAAGGCCTGCCGGTGTGAAGAGATCGCGGTGGAGGAGATCGGCCGCCCAGATCGGCCGGCTGGGGTCGAGGCGGCACGCCATAGCGCGCATGTAGAGGAAGGCCCCAGCACAGACATAGACGATGACGAGAGCGATGCTGAGGAATTGCCTCATGGTCGGATCTTGGTTTGCCGCCTAACGGATCGCGCTTAAGCTGCGGCGCGCTGAAGAAAGATTCATTCCCTAATCTACGCGCGCCGTCAGCTTCAAGCGCTTGTTAGGCAGCGCCCTTCCCGAGCTGTAGGCGCTGCATCGCGTCCTCAACCTGTTGAAGCTCCACCTGTGTTTGCTGCTCGCGTTGCTCGATCATGGCTTCAGCGTGGGCTCGTTCGTTCAATGAGACAGTAGGAAGAAACCCTTCGCGCATGGCGCGATGACCCTTCATTTCCTCCTGCAAGACGGCGCGCAGGCGCCTCGCAGCTTTCAGATCAATCTGGGCAAGTTTGCGGAGAGCTTCCCGTTCCTCATGGTCCGGCATGCGAGGGCTGCGGTTCATGATGCTGAGACCGACGAGAACAGCGGCGAGTGAAATGAGGAAGGGCGTCATGCCAAAACGAAGGCCAATAAGGAGTGGCGCGGCGTAAGCCGCTAGCTGCCCGTAAAAGACCTTCGAAAAGCGTAGGGATCCCTGCCTCCTGAATTGGAGTCCGACGAGGACGCCTGGGATCACGAGTGCGAGCGCGAAGTTTGTCGGCATTCCAAAGGCGCTGCCTAACGGATCGCGCTTAAGCTGCGGGCGACCCGCCCGCCGGCGCAAGGCCGTGGGACGAAGTCCGTGCCCCGCCAGGGGCACAACACTCCGCTTCCTTTAAAGCGATCACCGCCCGCCAGCTTCAAGCGCTTGTTAGGCGGCAGGCGCATCGTAGATCTGTTCCCAGTGATGCATAGGCGTCCAGTTCTGAAGCACCCACGCCAGGAGCCCGGCGGGGAGGCACCCGAGCACTGCCCAAGCCCAGATAGCGCCAGTTGCCGAGAGGGTCGCTCCCGTGAGTGCGGTCGCGCCGATCGTACCGAGCCACAGCATCGTGAAGCGAACAGGACGTGGCTGGCGGAGCCAAACGGATTCGATGTCATCGAGAGCCAGCCGGATCGATGAACGACGACCATGAGAGCCGGTGATCACGCCATGGTCGAGATCTACGAGCGTCACGTTGAACTCGAGCTCACGGCCATCTCTTGTTCTTACGCGCACGCGGGGGGGAGCGACCTTCGAAACTGGAATGGAAGGCCACGATACTGCGAAGAGGGGCTTGGCAACGATCGAAACGAGGGTCCTCTCCGCTCGCTCGATGGCATCGGCAAGACCTTCGAGTCGATGGTGCTGGAGCCGGTTAAAATCCATGGCATCCATGAGCGTCTGCCGCCTAACGGATCGCGCTTAAGCTGCGGGCGACTCGCCCGCCGCGCGCCGTGTAGTTGAACGATAGTTCGTGCGCGCTAGCGCACAACACTCCGCTTCCCTTAGAGCGATCACCGCCCCGCCAGCTTCAAGCGCTTGTTAGGCAGCCGCATGGCCGAACAACTCCCCAAGTGTCACTAACCCCAAAGCGACGATGCCCCCTATCAGAATCGCCGCAAGTGGACCGCTGACGGGACGAAGGAGCAACCACCAGGCAAGGCCGCCAACGCCACCACCCAACGCACAAACACCGAAGGACGCGAGCCGAGAAGACGTTGGGACGAACCTCACCGACCCAGCCAGCACAGCTCCGAACGCCGCACCCGCGCTCAGTGTGGCGACGGCTCCTCGTAACGAGAGCGGATAGGGCCATAGCTCGACGAAAGCGGCGAAGGAGCCGGCGATCATCGCGGCAAGGAGCATCACCAAGAAAGGAGGCTGACGAGGCATCTGGATGTGTGCGGCTGCCTAACGGATCGCGCTTAAGCTGCGGGCGACTCGCCCGCCGGCGCAAGAGTAGTGGACGAACAGTCCGTGCCCGCCAGGGCACAACAATCGGATTCCTTTAAGGCGATCACCGCCCGTCAGCTTCAAGCGCTTGTTAGGCATCCGGCTCACGGGGTTCACTCCCGTTGGCCGATATGCCAACAGACGCCTGCGAGATCGATCAAATTGACTTCACGCCCCCACGGATGGTCGGTGGGACTAGTGAGCCGGACACCCGGGTAGGTGCGATCGAGGCCTTTTCGCGAAACGGTCTCCCACCACCGATCCAAATCGTCAACGTTGAGCCGAACCATGAAGTTCTGCGCAAAGTGGTCGTCGTCGAATCGTTGGAGAATGAACTCTGCACCGCCGTTTCGGAACCCAGCATAGCCATTGTTTTCCCATACCTCCTCGAAACCAAGATCCGCGAACAGACGCCGACTGGCATCGTAATTCTTGCCGCTGGGAACGAATGGGAGCAACGACTTCGCGCTTAGATCTTTCACAGCAGTTCCTAAGTGCCTGATTGATTAGTGTGGATGCCTAACGGATCGCGCTTAAACTGCGGGCGACCCGCCCGCCGGCGCAAGAGTAGTGGACGACAGTCCGTGCCCGCCAGGGCACAACACTCCGCTTCCCTTAGAGCGATCACCGCCCGCCAGCTTCAAGCGCTTGTTAGGCGCCGCCTAGTCGGCCTGAATCCACACGTACGAGCCCCCATTCCACACGAGCCAACCGCTGTGGGCTCCGGGTTCCGTAACGTAGAGGAGATCGTGATCAGACGTGCCATGTCGGTGCGGTTGCGGTCGTGCTGACTCAACACCCCACCTGCCACAGGCTACCTGGCTCTTGCCGTTCCCGACCGGCTTACCGGCACCCACGATGTGCACCGATCGGTCAATGCGGTGTGCGATCGCGATGCCACAGCTGAAGCCGCTCGCGTCCTTCACCTCAACCGCGATATCGACCAGGCCGTCCCGATCAAAATCACCGAGCGCAAAGACGGGGTTCAGCTTGGAGGTCAGCATGAATCGCTGATCCAGGCCTGCCGTGCGTAGGGCGCTGTCCGCCCACAGAGGGATGCCCCCGAAAGTGCTCGGGGAGAGCTGGGCACTCGCGGTCGCAACCTGAAGGACGAAGCCCAAGGTGAGGACTGTCTTGGCCGCCATACCTAGTTGTACGCGCGCTCACCGAAGGCCGTTACGCAGGCTTTTCCAGGCGTCTTGAGACGCAGGGGCTGAGCGGCGCCTAACGGATCGCGCTTGAGCTGCGGCGCCTAGCTTGGTTCGTCACGAATGGAATTCTACCTCGACGACCGGGCGCCGCCAGCTCCAAGCGCATGTTAGACGGCGCGCTTGGCACCGATGCTCGAACGCGCCGCGCGTGGCTGGGCGCTCGCGCCTGCCCTTGGGTTGGAAAGTTGCCGGTGGGCTGCCACCCGACGGAAGGACGTGCGCGGCGCGGCACCCCCGTAGCATGGCCGTGGGGTGTGGGGCGCGACGAACAGCTGCTCCTTCGGGAGCATCCGCACGCGGCGCCCCGCGTACTCACTGTACCAAAGGAATTGGCGAAAGGATGTTTGTGGGGCGGCAGCGCGCCGCCTAACGGATCGCGCTTAAGCTGCGGGCGACCCGCCCGCCGGCGCAAGGGTGTTGGACGACAGTCCGTGCCCGCCAGGGCACAACACTCCGCTTCCCTTAGAGCGATCATCGCCCGCCAGCTTCAAGCGCTTGTTAGGCAGCGACGAACGCCACACCAGCACTTACGATGCCCCCAGCAGCGATCACAACCCAATGCGCCATGCGTGGCCCCATAACGAGAACCGCGCGGGTGGTGGCTCGGCCGACAGGCGCCCTTCGCGACGAAGGCGCTCGCGTTGGCGCTTGCCGAGTACGCCAACAGCCACATACACAGGTGTGGTTGCGATGGCGAAGGCCGCGAAGGCTGCTGCAAATCGGGGCGCGTATGGCAGCTGCCCGAACCGGGATAGCAGTAGCGTGAGCGCCGCAAGCAACGCGGCGTACGGCACAAAGATCATTGGCCCGCGCCGGCTGTAGACGACGGTGAGCACGAGCCCGACACCACCGAATGCACCGATCGCCAGGGCGCGTGGGAGAGCGGGATTCGCAAGGAGCTCGGGAAACATGACTAACCTCGCAGGATTGGTCGCTGCCTAACGGATCGCGCTTAAGCTGCGGGCGACTCGCTCGCCGGCGCAAGGTCGGTGGACGAAGTCCGTGCCCCGCCAGGGGCACAACACTCCGATTCCCCTAGAGCGATCAGCGCCCGTCAGCTTCAAGCGCTTGTTAGGCGGCGGCTTCAGCGGAAGAGCGTCACAGCCGAAGGAAGAAAGGCGCCACTACCACCGACGCTAGGACCCGAGCAATAATCTGGAGCGTGTGCAGGGAACGGATTTCTTGTGGTACTGGTATCAGCGCTCGGCGGTGCACTGCGCCGTGGCGAAGATCCCAGGCGAGGAGAGCGACGACTAGAGCTGCTGCGAGAGTGAGTGTTGGCCGCACCGATAATAAAACGAGGACGAGCCGTGCGGCCGCGAAGGCGCAGATGGCTCGGACCAGAGCACCCACAGCTTCCCAGAGAATGCCCCCCGCGCTGGTGTCGGAACGGACGCCCCAGATAAAGAAGAACGTGTGCCCTGGCCGGTTTCGGAAGAGGTCGAGCCGCCCTGCGAGCAAGGCCGCGAATATGGCGCCGATGGCGCCGCCAAGGATGGCCGCGACGAGCGCGAGCGAGGCTACGAAGATCGATCGCATGGCGGGATGCCGCCGCCTAACGGATCGCGCTTAAGCTGCGGGCGACTTGCAAGCCGGCGCAAGTGTGCTGGACGAAGTCCCGTGCCCGCCAGGGCACGACCCAACGGTTTCCTTTAGAACGAGAGCGCCCGCCAGCTTCAAGCGCATGTTAGGCGGCCGCTTCCCCCGATGAGGAGCGGCCCACTGTGTAATGCTCCGGCCGCGCCTTGGCCGCGTTGCTGATACGAACGCTCGAATTGGTAACGATGTCATGGACTGCTTGGTGCCGACGACTGAAATTCATCGTCAGAAAGGAGAAGATGCCCAGAAACGTCTTGAGCCAAAACCGCGCGAGGGCCTTGAGAAGTGAGACGTTGCCCTCCGTCCGATTGTCGGCCACACGAAGGTTCATGGCGCGATGGCCAACCGTGCCGCCGAGTCGCCACACAAGGAGAGGTTCGTAGAACAGCAAGAGGAACCACCAGAAGATACCGAGGCTGATCCGCACAGCGTCAACTCGTTCGAAGACTGATGCAACGAAGAAGATGAGCGCTGAGAGCGCGATCAGTACGACGGTGTCGAGTGAGATGGCGTTCAGCCGGCGTGGGAAGTTCGCGTAGAGCGGCGGCGATCCACCCGAGCCTTCCCGTAGAGCGCTGGCTTGACCGTGTTTGCTCCACGACGTCCTCCGCGGCCGCCTAACGGATCGCGCTTAAGCTGCGGGCGACTCGCTCGCCGGCGCAAGGGTGGTGGACGAAGTCCGTGCCCCGCCAGGGGCACAATACTCCGCTTCCCTTAGAGCGATCACCGCCCGTCAGCTTCAAGCGCTTGTTAGGCGGCACGCCCCCAACTATCGCCAGGTATCCCAGAGAGAGGCCACCTTCGAATGTTGTTGGATTCCGCGCAGCAGTTGAGCGCTGGCGGAGTCGGTGAATGTGGGAAGGATCTTCCCTCCGACAGACACCATGGCGTCGCCAACGAGCCGGAAGCGTCCGTGCTTTGTGAAGCGTTCGAACTTCTGGATAAGCGTCACAGGCTCTTTCATTCCCTTCGCCCAGAAGTCAATGACGAGCACATCGGTGCGATCCTCTCCTTCCCGAAATGATCCCTCCCGGGCAAAGGCCCAGGCATCGGAAGTAGCAGTCCATTGAGGCATCGACCTTTTGCCGGCAGCAATCGCTTCCTCCTGTGTCGGAGCCTCGTACGGATGGAGCTCACGCTGGCCCGATCGCTCGATGATGGCGAACGGAGCGAGGAGGTCCTTGTCGGGGAGATCCGAAACGATCCAAGCTGCGTGTGCAAGGACGAAGCCTGCTAAGGCCCAGGCTGCAGCAGGAATGGCGTTCATACCCGAGTGGTCGTCAGCGTGCCGCCTAACGGATCGCGCTTAAGCTGCGGGGCGACGTCCGACGGGCGCAAGGAGCCCTGCCCCGCACCGCCGGTGGGCCGGCGAACAAAGCGACGATTCCGTTAAGAATAGGCCCCGTCAGCTTCAAGCGCTTGTTAGGCGGCAACGGTCCTATCGCTCTGGCTTTGCTACCCGCCTTATCGTCGCAACGATCACTCGCAGCGTGTCGACCGGCACCGCCGGCTTATCAAGTTCGGCGCCGAAGATTAGTAGGTAGTACGTCCCGCCGCCTGAAAGATCGGCGACGTATAGGGGGTCGAGAGTGCGAGCCGGACTGGGTTTGCAGGTATCGAAACGTGTGCGGGGGACTGCCACAACCCGCACGCCGTGCGAGTTTGGAATGACCTCAACACCGCGTGCCTTACAGCTCGTTGAGCAGTCGGGTCCGTCGGCCATGCAAGTGGCCTCGGCGCGCTCGGCCGCAAGGCTTGCTAGGTCCCAATGGCTTCCAGCCCGAGACATTGACCGCGTCAAGTCCAGGACGTAGACCTCAGTGCGAATGTGCCCGTCCGTGAGATAGAGGCTCTGGAACTGCTCCTGCATCCGATAACGGGGCGGATAATTGAATGCATATCCGTACACCGTGTCCGTGTAGGTCTTCCAGGACGGATCTTGAGTGTGGGCGCGCTCCGAACAAACGCAGAGTAAGGCGAGAACAAGTCCGCCCCGGAGCAGGATGCCTTGCGTATGTGCACGCACGTAGCACACCTCCTCGAGTTGCCGCCTAACGGATCGCGCTTAAGCTGCGGGCGACCCGTTCGCCGGCGCAAGGGTGTGGGACGAAGTCCGTGCCCCGCCAGGGGCACAACACTCCGATTCCTTTAAAGCGATCGCCGCCCGCCAGCTTCAAGCGCTTGTTAGGCCGCACGTCAAACACCAGCTATCGTCCACTCGAGTCCCGCTTGGCTGCGGTGTCGCCAGGTGCCGCGCGTTCAAGATCGGCTCGAACACTGTCCAGAAGACGCTGAAGATTGTTGCGCTGGGATTCAACAGGTTTGCGGAATTCCAACCGCTGACCACGCTCACCTACTGCCTCTTCACTAGCTGAGACGGCGAGGTCCTCGGATTTCTGTTTGAAACGAAACTGGAGCTCAAGGACCACGTGTGCAAAGGGAACAAGGCGGTTGCCTCGCTGAGCCACCATGCCTCGGTCAAGCGTGAAGAGGGCGCCCTTGTCATTGGCGCTTTCAAGCGCGAAGCCTTGGGGCAACAACTCGGCCTTTAGAAGTTCGACCACCGTGGCCGGGGTAGCACGATGGATGACGACGTCCTGAGCATGCGCTTGGCACGCAACCCAGAACAGGAGGATGGTTCCAAAGAGTGCGGATTTATGCATACGTGCGGCCTAACGGATCGCGCTTAAGCTGCGGGCGACTCGCCCGCCGGCGCAAGGCCGTGGGACGCAGTCCGTGCCCCGCCAGGGGCACAACACTCCGATTCCCTTAAAGCGATCACCGCCCGCCAGCTTCAAGCGCATGTTAGGCAGCAGCATTCTGGGTCTCAAAATCGAAAACGAACAGTGCGGGGCCCGTTGTGTCATCAGGGTATTTCGCTAGATACGTAGCCGCCACCGCGCGCGATCGTTCAGCAAAGGTCGTGGGCTGCTCGGCGCCGACGCGATGGCATTCCCAATCATCGATCGGGAACGGCTGAACGCCACCCCTATACACCTCGCCACGAGTGATTCCCACTCTCGAACGAACGAGGCTCCTTAGGACCTCGCGGGCGCCTAAATGGCTCCACGCAAGCAGACCTTGATCGGGGCCCGTCAAAGGGCGCGCCAGCGCTTTGATGGCGTTCGGAATTTCGGCGGGCAAAAACTCACGAGGATCGGTCACCCGGCTGCTGCCTAACGGATCGCGCTTAAGCTGCGGGCGACTCGCTCGCCGGCGCAACGGTGTGGGACGAAGTCCGTGCCCCGCCAGGGGCACAACACTCTGGTTCCCTTAGAACGATGAAGCGCCCGCCAGCTTCAAGCGCTTGTTAGGCAGCAGCATAGCTATGAAGACGTCTGGCCGGGTGGGTCCGCGCGGTCACCCGCCGCTGGCAGGGCGCGGCCACTCTGGTTCCTCTGAGCAACCAGGGCGCGCTCGAGGAAATCGAGCCGTTCTTGCATGGCATCGAGTGCGTCACGCAGCTCCCCGATTGCCGGATCAGGCGGCGCAACACTGGGAGGGCGGCGTTCAAGCCGTTTAGCGAAAGCGGTCGCAAATCGCACGACGATCACGCTAACCGCGATGACCCCGATGACCGCCATGACAGGGATAGCTGGCTCCATCGGTTCGGCTCCGGCCTCAATGACTCGTGATACTGCTGCTGCCTAACGGATCGCGCTTAAGCTGCGGGCGACTCGCTCGCCGGCGCAAGGTCGTTGGACGCAGTCCGTGCCCCGCCAGGGGCACAACACTCCGTTTCCCTTAAAGCGATCACCGCCCGTCAGCTTCAAGCGCTTGTTAGGCAGCGTTCCTTCTGGCACGACGCCGTTGAATCTCAGCGGTAAGGCCGACGGCAATGCCACCGCCGGTCAGGGCGACCTCAAAGATCTTGTTTCCGCCACCGGTAATGAACGTTGCGATGTTTGCAAAGACGAGGAGTGCCATGGCGATCTCCAACAGGATCCATCCGATGGGGTGGGACATGGCACTGGCTCCTGGTTCGAACGCTGCCTAACGGATCGCGCTTAAGCTGCGGGCGACTCGCCCGCTCGCGCACCTGTAGTTGAACGTTAGTCTGTGCGCGCTAGCGCACAACACTCCGTTCCCCTTAGAGCGATCATCGCCCGTCAGCTTCAAGCGCATGTTAGGCGGCACGCCCGGTGAGGTGCGTGGACATGAGTCATTACATCCGCGTCGCCGGATCCCAATGTTCGTCCGCTTTGCCATCCTTGAAACGCCACATATCGAACCACGTCGTGGTGTAGCTCTTCGAGGGATCCTTGGCCTCCTTCACTTCGTGCGCGTACGCAACCACCACGAGATCGCCCTCGGCCACCACCGATACGACCTTGGTCGTCATCTTCTCCGGGATCGGCGTGGGTGTCACCTTCCTGATCTCGGTGAAGAATCTCACCACACCAGCGCGTCCAGACGCAGCGTTCGGATTGTGCTGGATGTAGCGCTCCGTCAAATACTTGTCCGCCAGGTCCCAGTGCCCCGCCTCGAGGAGATCTTTGACGATGTGGTAGGCGGCCTGCTTGTTCGCATTGAGCTTTGGATCACTGCTGTGGAATAGGGCGCCCGGATCGCTCGCACCGACAACAGGTTCTTGAGCATGCAGGGAAAGGTTGCCGGCCACCATTACGGTGGCGAGTAGCAGGTGCCGACGAAAGCGCACGCAAGCCCCCTTTGAAAAGGAACGAGGCTCCAACATTGTAGGCCGTTCTTCGCGTGCCGCCTAACGGATCGCGCTTGAGCTGCGGCGCCGAGTTTGGTTCGTCACAAATGGAATTCTACCCTGACCGCCGGGCGCCGCCAGCTCCAAGCGCGTGTTAGACGGCGCGCTTGGCACCGAGGCTTGAGCGCGCCGCGCGCGGCTCGGAAGCCGCGCCCACCTTTGGGTTGAGAACTTGCCTACGGGCAGCCACTTCATTGAAGGAGGTGCGTGGCGGCGGCCTCGCAGGAGCGCGGCCGTTGGGTGTGGGGCGCGGCGAACCAGAGGCCGGCACGCGAGCATCGGCGCACGGCGCCCCGGGTACTCACCGTACCAAATGAATTGACGAATGAATGCTTGTGGGGCGGCAGCGCGCCGCCTAACGGATCGCGCTTAAGCTGCGGGCGACCGGCTCGCCGGCGCAAGGGTGGTGGACGACAGTCCGTGCCCGCCAGGGCACAACACTCCGTTTCCACTAAAGCGATCACCGCCCGCCAGCTTCAAGCGCATGTTAGGCGCCAACCTCCCTCGCATCGCGCTGCGCAGTGCGGAGAAGGTCGTAGACGCGTCGCGGTTGGTCGATGAATTCGAAGCTCGGCGGCTGGTATCGGGACATTCCGGGCCAGCTCATGCCCCGAAACCACTGTCCCATCGGCCACGGACTGGAACCGAACTCAATGGTGCCCCGGTCACCCGGACCTTCCTTGAGAGATAGCTCCGGCAGATTTCGGAGCCAGAGACTTTTCAATTCGCGCGTCCACAGGCCGCTCAGAATGACCGCACGCTCGCTGGTTAGGGCATAGTACGTCCTGGCGCGCAGCGCGGCGTCGACGAAGAACCGCCCAACGACGATGTAGATCCCGACCAAGACGAAGGGGATCCCCCAGAGAGTAAAGAAATCCGGAGCCCCCTGCTGAATCACGGACCATTCCCAGTAGACGGCGAACCCTGCCCAGAAGAGACTGAAGGGAATGAGGAAAAGGTCGCTCCCTCGAAAGCGCACGCCCTGCGCGGGCTGGCCCATCCAGAGGAGCTTCTCATCAGACCGGAGGTCTGTCCGGATCCTTTGCTCCAGCTCGTAGTTCATTGGTGGAAGGTCGGTTGGCGCCTAACGGATCGCGCTTAAGCTGCGGGCGACTCGCCCGCCGGCGCAAGGCCGTTGGACGAACAGTCCGTGCCCGCTAGGGCACAACACTCCGTTTCCCTTAAAGCGATCACCGCCCGCCAGCTTCAAGCGCTTGTTAGGCAGCCGCGGAAGCCACTTGGTAGAACACATCGGTGCGAATCTGTGAGGGATCGGCGTTCCAGGCGTCTTGCCAGTGCCCGTAGATCTCCCAGTTCGGACCCGTGAGGCGGTGCTGGTTGGCTTTGCACCAGTCCCGAACTGCACCGTGCGCAGCGCCCAGGCCGCTGTACGGACCAAAATGGGTCACTGTGGCCACCAGGCCACCGGGTGTCGCCGAACGAACGACCTCGCCCTGATCGGCAAACGATCCCAGCAGCTCCACCCCCACTTCTAGTCGAATGGCTCCATCCCAGTAAACCGCAACATGGCGTCCGCCCCGCCTCTGCTGCGCACTCACCACGTCCCAGACCAGGCCGCAGCACTCCGGTATCACCCGCGATAGCTCACGTGCGCTCGCCGTGCGTCGGATGACAGCGAGCGGGACTGGCTTGAGTTCCTGGAGCTGCACAGTGTAGATCGACATAGTCGTCCTTGCGGCTGCCTAACGGATCGCGCTTAAGCTGCGGGCGACCCGCCCGCCGGCGCAAGGGTGTTGGACGACAGTCCGTGCCCGCCAGGGCACAACACTCCGCTTCCCTTAAGGCGATCACCGCCCGCCAGCTTCAAGCGCTTGTTAGGCGGCATCATCCCTCGACGGCGCCCCCACTGGTACCGTCCCCGGCATGAGCGCCGCCCCAAGTAGGGCAAGTAGGAGGCCGCACAAGGCACCCACCAGACCTAGGACAGTGAAAAACGGTACTCGAGTGATCGCCGGAGCTGCGCCGCCATAACTGGCGAGCGTGAATACGAAGCACAGGACGAAGCCATAGCCGGCGCCAGCAGTGACAGCCCCCGCTCTCTTCGCTCGGTAGCCCAGGGCCAGGCCCGCGAGTCCCCAGGGCACAAGGGTCCACCAGTGGAGGAAAAGGGCGTGCGCCGCCGCCCATCCGAGAATGAGCCCAAGGGCGACGCCAGTAGCGAGTCTTCGCATGGTGCCCTGTGATGCCGCCTAACGGATCGCGCTTAAGCTGCGGGCGACTCGCTCGCCGGCGCAAGGCTGCTGGACGAAGTCCGTGCCCCGCCAGGGGCACAACACTCCGTTTCCCTTAGAGCGATTACCGCCCGCCAGCTTCAAGCGCTTGTTAGGCAGCACCTTCCACGCACCTTACGACGGTCCCCGAGAGGCACGCCACCGCAGCGCACCCAGCCCAGCGATCGCCACCAGCAAGGACGCGGCCAACAGGCCGAACAGAAAGAGTGCTAGCCAGCGAGGAGCCCGCACCGCGGCGGCAGCGACTACGAAGACGAAACTCAGAAGGAGGACCGCCATCGCCTGACTCAAGATGCGCCACCATTTCTCAGTGACGCGGTCGGGGGATTCTGAGGTAGCCCGGTGACGCTCGTACACGGCCGAGTAAGTGCGCCATGCATAGGAAGCGCCCCCGAGAACAGGATCCATCCGATGGGGTGGGACATGGCACTGGCTCCTGGTTCGAACGCTGCCTAACGGATCGCGCTTAAGCTGCGGGCGACCCGTCCGCCGGCGCAAGGCCGCTGGACGAAGTCCGTGCCCCGCCAGGGGCACAACACTCCGCTTCCTTTAAAGCGATCACCGCCCGTCAGCTTCAAGCGCTTGTTAGGCGGCCCCGCCACCGGAGGGCGGCAGCCACTCCACCGATGGCCGTGCCAAGTGATCGCCCACAGCCGCAAAGAGTTCTCGGAAGCCGCACGCTTCAGGCTCAGTAAGGTTCCGAGGCACAAAGTCAGGAGGGGCGGGTGTGCCAGACAACTGAGCTTGATGGCTAGCTTCAAGCCAATCTGCCCAAAGACGTGCCAGTTGCTTTGCGGCGGCGTCGAGAGACTCTTGTCCTAGAAGATAGCGCTCGATGACGTCGCGAGGCCCGATCGGGACCTGGGACAGTTCCATTCTATGAGTCACCCCGACAACGGGAGGAGAGGGGCCGCCTAACGGATCGCGCTTAAGCTGCGGGCGACCCGCCCGCCGGCGCAAGGTCGTGGGACGACGTCCGTGCCCCGCCAGGGGCACAACACTCCGCTTCCCTTAAGGCGATCACCGCCCGTCAGCTTCAAGCGCTTGTTAGGCGGCAGCAGACAGGAAGCCGAAGTATAGGCCAGCCGAAGCGAAGAGCACCCCGGTCAGTAGCATCACCCAAGCATAGCCCGGCGGCCCGGGCTCGAGAACCGCACGATTTGGCTTGCGCGGGTCGTAGTAGACATCGACTTGAGCGCCCGCCTCGTAGCGATACCGCGCACGGCGCGCTTGGCTCAGCCAGAAGTAGCCGCCATAGCGAACACGTGAACCATGGTGGAGGACGCCATCCACGACGTATTGATAGTCCAAAGCGGGCGAGGCCCAACCGGTCAGAACCTGCCCTAGGAGCGGTGCCCATGCTCGGCGCACGAACCCGCGCACCCGAGGCCACGATGCGGACCGGCAGCCAGTGGTGAGCAGGTCGATCGCAATCGCCACTTCAGACACGCCGACGAGGGTGAGTACAGTCGCACCGACGGGGTCTAACAAAGGACCGACCATTTGACCGAAGTAAGTCTGCCGCCTAACGAATCGCGCTTAAGCTGCGGGCGACTCGCCCGCCCGCGCAAGGGTGTGGGACGAAGTCCGTGCCCCGCCAGGGGCACAACACTCCGTTTCCACTAAAGCGATCACCGCCCGCCAGCTTCAAGCGCTTGTTAGGCAGCCCATACCACGTTGCTTCAATCATTCATTGAGGCCGGTCGCATCTGGATGATCCAAGTCTCGGCGTTGTCGAACCGTTCCAAGAACCGCTTCTGGGCTTGCCAGGAGATGCGTTCCACGTCGTCGGCGGTGATCGTCGCGCCCGAGGATCGAGCGTCGCGCATCAGGCGTGCAATCGTAGCTGCCCGAATGAGCAGGCAGGCAAGATACTGCCCGTCGGTGCTCTTGAGTCCGTCGAATGCGCTCAGATAAGCTCGCTGCGACCAGATGGTTTCCGAGCCTTTGCTCATCTGCTCGCTCGGCATTGCGATTACGCGATGAAGATGAGACGTGACTAGCTCCCCAAAACCTTGGCCAGCCACAGACAATCGCTTCAGAGCGTCCGTAACGACTTCACGTAACGCTGGGAGGTTGCGCTGCGCCGGACGTCGTACGTCTACGAGGGCCAGGGTGAGGTCACCGTACGTAGCAGTACCGTAGCTCCCAGGCCTCAAGCCTCGAACGACCAGCACGAGCCCGGAGGGTCGTATTGCACGAGCAAGGGCGCGCAGAACGGAGCTGAACGTGGCCAATGGTTAGTCAGGGCTGCCTAACGGATCGCGCTTAAGCTGCGGGCGAGTCGCCCGTAGGACGCCATGATGTCGAACAATAGTTCGTGCCCGCCAGGGCACAACACTCCGATTCCGTTAAAGCGATCATCGCCCGTCAGCTTCAAGCGCTTGTTAGGCGGCCCTTTGGTCAGAAGGCTCCACGCTCCCGATAGGCTTCGCAAGTCAGGGTTTTAGTGGAGAGCCCCATGGGATTCTGAATCCCGCTCCTGGCCTGGCTCGGAACGTGGCTTAGGGCTCGGACGCGCTCGTGGGCATTGGTAGCCTGGGCATAGAGGTCTCGGCAAACGCGGACATCGTTGAGTCCTTTGTTAATATCAAGCGCCCCAATCGCCACAAACCCCATCCCGCACGCAACATACAAAAGTCGTGCCATTCGATCGCCCAACAGATCGCGCCACCAGAGAGTTAGCGGGTGATTCCACAGGAACCATGAATTGCTGAGAGTGGAAAACAGGAACCAGAGACCGAACCCGAGAGTGAGCAGACCGACTTCGTCGAGCCCCGTGTGCCAGGCGGTGGTCATGCACGCAATCACGAGGGCTATCAGCGTGAGGTAGGTGAGCCCGAAGCTGCGGATGTGACTGGCCGGGACAGGCGTGAATGCGGTGCGGGATTGGATCAGAAGCGCAATGGCCAGCGCCAGGAAGATCACGAGCCACAGGATGGCGTTCATTCGCAGGAGAGGGGCCGCCTAACGGATCGCGCTTAAGCTGCGGGCGACCCGCGCGCCGGCGCAAGGGTGTGGGACGAAGTCCGTGCCCCGCCAGGGGCACAACACTCCGATTCCTTTAAAGCGATCAGCGCCCGCCAGCTTCAAGCGCTTGTTAGGCGGCACGCTCACGGACGCACGGTTGAGGGGTCACGACGACAGTGAATTGGCGCTCGGGACTAAGAAGAGACGGCAAGAGCGGGCCGTCCCTGTATGGGATTCCGCGACCCCGTCCAGCGCGAATCGGAAGGCGCATGATCGGCTGGTGGTGCGCGGTGATATCGATGGAGTCGAGACCTGCATAGGACCAGAAGGCGTCCTTCCACAATGGATCCCCGTTTCCGCTGGCGCGATAGGTTCGGCGACCGAGCACCCATGAGGTTGAATCAGGTTGAAGCGTGACCGAATTCGGCAGAACGTCTAGTCGGCCGGAACCCTGATATGTAAGGGATAGACAACTAGTCAACGCAGGAGGCGGAGGCGTTGGACCGGGGACGGACAGCAACGTCGGCGATCGCGCTGGAACGAGCAGCGCAATGACGAGCGTGAGGCCTGCAAGAATCCCGACGATCAAGCCGAAGCGCATTGCCTATCCGTGTCGGCGCGTATCTGGGAACCTAATCTGGAGCGATAGCTGACAGGTGGAGATTCAATTACAAGAGGATTGCGGTGTGCCGCCTAACGGATCGCGCTTAAGCTGCGGGCGACTCGCCAGCTGGCGCAATGGTGTAGGACGCAGTCCGTGCCCCGCCAGGGGCACAACACCCCGCTTCCCTTAAAGCGATCACCGCCCGTCAGCTTCAAGCGCTTGTTAGGCGGCAACCAGCCCTGGGGTCATTCCTCGTCCTGTAGAAGCCGCTCTAGATCCTCGGGGCGCAGGCGCTTGACGATTGCAGCGATCTTGCGATCATAACGGCGATCGTTGGGATCATGGTGCTTCTGCACCTTTCTAGCATACCGCTGCAAGAAGAGTGTGAGCTCTTGGCGGAGCTTCTTCCCACGCTTGCTCACTGCTTTCCCCCTCGGACCGGTTGCCGCCTAACGGATCGCGCTTAAGCTGCGGGCGACCCGTTCGCCGGCGCAAGGGTGTGGGACGAAGTCCGTGCCCCGCCAGGGGCACAACACTCCGATTCCTTTAAAGCGATCGCCGCCCGCCA
>Ga0209471_1000577_pt1 | contig 23765 bp, 18 predicted proteins | sample GraSoiAngelo_128_FD_185885 | JGI IMG/M metagenome (GOLD analysis project Ga0209471, IMG submission 185885) | Grasslands soil microbial communities from the Angelo Coastal Reserve, California, USA - 14_0927_12_20cm (SPAdes) (version 2) | ecosystem: Environmental > Terrestrial > Soil > Grasslands ... | reverse complement strand
TGATCCGCTTGCTTGAGAAAACCGTCGGGCACCGTCTCGCGCACCGTCACGCCGGTGGCGCGCTCGATCAGTCCGTTCAAGGATTCCAGGTGCTGCACGTTGAGCGCGCCGATGACGTTGATGCCCGCGTCGAGCAGCGCCAGCACGTCCTGCCAGCGCTTGCGATTCTGCGAGCCCGGCGCGTTGGTGTGGGCGAACTCGTCCACCACCGCGATCTGCGGCTTGCGCGCGACAACCGCCTGGAGATCCATCTCCTCCACCTGAACGCCGCGGTACTCGATGCGCTTGCGCGGCACCACTTCCAGTCCCTCGATCAGCGCGATGGTATCGGCGCGGCCGTGCGGCTCGACGAAGCCCACCACCACGTCCACGCCGCGGCGCCGCAGATCGTGCGCCTCCTGCAGCATGCGGTAAGTCTTGCCCACTCCCGCCGCGAAGCCGACGTAGAGCTTGAGCCGGCCGCGGCGGGCGCGCTCGACCAGCTCGAGGAAGTCCTCGGGTCGGCGCGCGGTCTCAGCCGTCTTCGTACTTCCTCCGCTTGCGCCAGAGGGTGCTGGAATCGAGTCCGAGGATGCGCGCCGCCTCCTCTTGCGTCTTGCTCCGCGCCAGCACGCGCAGGACATGCTCGCGCTCGATCTCCTCGGCGGTGAAATCGCCGCCCAGCGCCGGTCTGCCCGCGGCGTGAGCGGCGATGCGATCGGGGAACGCCTCGGGCGCGAGCCGTTGGCCGGGGCTGAGGATGACCGCGCGCTCGATGGCGTTGCGCAGCTCGCGTACGTTGCCGGGCCAGGGATAGGCCAGGAGCGCCTTCTCCGCTTCCGGCGTCAGCTCGGGCGGCGCGCGGCGGCCGGCGCGGGCGAAGAAGGCGAGGAAACGGAAAGCCAGCGGCAGGATCTCGTCCTGGCGATCGCGCAGCGCCGGAACGGTCAGCTCCACCACGTTGAGCCGGAAGAGGAGGTCCTCGCGAAAGTGGCCCTCGCGCACCGCGACGTCCAGGTCGCGGTTGGTGGCGGCGACGATGCGCACGTTGGCCGTGCGCGTGCGCGACTCGCCGATGCGCTCGAACTGCTTGTCCTGCAAGAAGCGCAGCAGCTTGACCTGGATTCCTCCGGGGATTTCGCCCACCTCGTCGAGAAAGAGCGTCCCGCCTTCGGCCGCCTCGACGCGGCCGGGCCGATCGCGGACCGCGCCAGTGAACGCGCCCTTGGCATGGCCGAACATCTCGCTCGCCAAGAGCTCCTCGGAAAGCGCCGGACAGTTGACGACGAAGAAGGGCCGGTCGCGCCGCGGACTCATGCGGTGCAGTGCGCGGGCCAGCACGCTCTTGCCGGTGCCGCTCTCGCCGCGCAAGAGCACCGGCACGTCGTGGGCAGCAGCGCGCGAAACGACTTCCATCACCGCGCGCATCGGCGCGCTGGAAGTCTCCAGGCTGACTTCCGGGGCGGCGTCTGCCAGCTGCTCTTCCAGATCGAGGAGGCGTTGTTCCAGATCGCGACGCGCGCGGGCCGCCTCGATCACGCGCTTGATCTGCGCCGGGGTGAACGGCTTGGGCAGGTAATCCTTGGCCCCGCGCTTGATCGCCTCCACCGCGGTGTCGAAGGCCGCGTAGGCGGTGATCATCACCACGTCGAGCCCCGGCCGCTCGGCCAGGAGCCGGGGCAACAGATCTAGGCCGTCCTCGCGGCCGAGCCGCAGGTCGACCAGCGCCACGTCGTGCGGCGCGCGGGCCAGCGCCTCCAGCGCCGAGGCGGGCGAGCCGGCCTCCGTCACCTGGCAACCCAGGCCCTGCAGGCAGACCACCAGCGTCTTGCGGATGTTGCGCTCGTCGTCCACTACCAGGACGCGCAGGGCAGGCCGCGATTCCATGGTCTCCATCATCGCGCGCACCTCAGCGGCCTGCCAGCGGCGGGCGCCCGAGCAGCCGATCGAGCGCGAGGTTGACGAGCAGAACGTTGACGCGCGGCTCGCCAAGCACCAGCAGATCGCGGCCTTCGACGTTGCTCTCAATCACCGCGCGCACTCGCGCCTCGGCCACACCGCGAGCACGAGCGATGCGCGGCGCCTGCCAGAGCGCGGCGGCGGGCGAGAGGTGCGGATCGAGGCCGCTCGCGGAAGTGGTGAGGAGTTCCGGCGGCACCGGTCTTGTGCTTTGCGGCTGCAGCCGGTCGCGCTCTTTCTGCGCCCGCTCGCGCAGCGCCTTGGAAGTGGGGCCGAGATTCGACCCGCCCGAGGAAGTGGCGTCGTAGCCTTTCTCGCCAGCCGCCGAGGGGCGCGGCTGCAAGTAGGCATCGGCCGTGAAGAGCTGTGCAATCAGCTCCGACCCCACCACCTGCCCTTTCTCGTCGGTGACCAGGCTTCCCCGCGCGCGCTGGGGAAAGAGGATTAGCGCCACGCCGGCGGTGAAGAGCGGATAGGCGAGGCCAGTCAGCACAAGCGTGACCAGCGTCGCGCGAAGGGCAATGAGGAGCTCGCGTTTCATGTCAACCCCAGGGCGCCGAGCCCGAGATCGATCAGCTTGATGCCGGCGAACGGCGCGATCACTCCGCCCACGCCGTAGACCACGAGCGACCGGCGGAGCAACGCCGCGGCGCCCAGCGGCCGGTAACGCACGCCGCGCAGCGCGAGCGGAATCAAGAGGATGATGATGATGGCGTTGAAGATCACCGCCGAGAGAATGGCGCTGTAGGGCGAGGACAGCCGCATCACATCGAGCGGGGCCAACTCGGGAAATGCGCCGACGAAGAGGGCTGGAAGGATGGCGAAGTACTTGGCGACGTCGTTGGCGATCGAGAACGTCGTCAGCGTCCCGCGCGTCATCAAGAGCTGCTTGCCGACCTCGACCACCTCGAGGAGCTTGGTGGGGTCGGAGTCGAGGTCCACCATGTTGCCGGCTTCCTTGGCGGCCTGGGTACCGGTGTTCATCGCCACGCCCACGTCGGCCTGCGCGAGCGCGGGCGCGTCGTTGGTGCCGTCGCCGGTCATGGCGACGAGCTTGCCCTTGGCCTGCTCGTCGCGGATGAGCTGCATCTTCGCTTCCGGCGTGGCCTGCGCGAGGAAGTCGTCCACGCCGCTCTCACGCGCGATGGCCGCCGCGGTGCGCGGGTTGTCGCCGGTGATCATCACCGTGCGGATGCCCATGGCGCGGAAGCGCGCGAACCGCTCGGCGATGCCGCCCTTGACCACGTCCTTCAAGTGGATGATGCCCAGCACCCGCGCGCCGTCGCAGACCGCGAGCGGCGTGCCGCCCGAGTCTCCGATACGCCAGGCCGTCTTCACCACCTCTTCGCTCACGCTGCCGCCCTGCGAATTGACGTAGTCGACCACTGCGTCGACCGCGCCCTTGCGCACCTTGCGCTCGCCCATGTCGGCGCCGCTCATGCGCGTCTGCGCGGTGAACGGAATGAAATGGGCGATGCCCTTCGTCTCGCGCGCGCGCAAGCCGTACTGCTCCTTGAGCAACACCACGATGGAGCGCCCTTCGGGCGTCTCGTCGGCGAGGCTGGCAAGGTGCGCCGCATCGGCCAGTTCGGTGGCGGAAACGCCGGGCGCCGGCAACAGCTCGGTGGCGAGCCGGTTGCCCAGCGTGATGGTGCCGGTCTTGTCGAGCAACAATGTGTCCACGTCGCCGGCCGCCTCGACGGCGCGGCCGCTCATCGCCAGCACGTTCTTGCGCAAGAGGCGATCCATGCCAGCGATGCCGATAGCGGAGAGGAGCCCGCCGATGGTTGTGGGGATGAGGCAGACCAGGAGCGCCACGATGGCCGTCGCTCCCAGGCGGATGCCGGAGTAGATGCCGAGCGGCACCAGGGTGACGCAGGCGAAGAGGAAGATGATGGTCAATCCGACGAGAAGGATGTGTAGTGCGATCTCATTCGGCGTCTTCTGCCGCGAGGCGCCCTCGACCAGCCCGATCATCTTGTCGAGGAACGACTCGCCCGGATCCGCGGTGACGCGCACCACGATCCTGTCCGAGAGCACTTTGGTGCCGCCGGTGACCGCGCTGCGGTCGCCGCCGCTCTCGCGGATGACGGGCGCCGACTCGCCGGTGATGGCCGACTCGTCCACCGAGGCGATGCCCTCGATTACCTCGCCGTCGCCGGGGATGATCTGGCCCGCCTCGACAACCACCACGTCGCCCTTGCGCAGGCGCGAGGCAGGGATCATCTCCTCCATCGCCAGCGGCAGCGTGTCCGGCGGCAGCGGCCACTCGCGGTACTTGCGGGCGATGGTCTCCTTGCGCATCTTGCGCAGCGTGTCCGCCTGGGCCTTGCCGCGGCCCTCGGCCACCGCCTCGGCGAAGTTGGCGAACACAACGGTGAACCAGAGCCAGAGCGAGACCGCGAGCGTGAACCAGCGCGGCGCGCTGCCGGCGGCCGGCGAGAAGACGTCGCGCAGCCAGATCAGCGTGGTGAGGAGGCTCCCGATCTCCACCACGAACATGACCGGGTTCTTCGCCACCAGTTGCGGTGCGAGCTTCTTGACGCTCTCGACGACGGCCGGCCCCAGGATGCCGGGATCGAAGAGCGAGAGCTGTTTCGCCTTGGAGGCCACGGCCTAGAACACCTTTCCCGCCGCGCCGGCGAAGTGCTCCGCGAGCGGGCCGAGCGAGAGCGCGGGGAAGAAGGTGAGCGCTCCGACGATCACCACCACCGAGATGAGCAGCGTGACGAAGAGCGCGCCATTGGTGGGGAAGGTACCGGTCCCGGCCGGGATGACCTTCTTGCCCGCCATCGATCCGGCGATGGCGAGCGCCGGCACGATCATCAGGAATCGCCCGATGAGCATGTCGAAGCCGAGCGCCACGTTCCAGAAGGGCGTGTTGGCGTTCAGTCCCGCGAAGGTCGAGCCGTTGTTTCCCGCGCCGCTGGAAAAGGCGTAGAGGATTTCCGACAGGCCGTGCGGCCCGGCGTTGGCGAGGCTGCTGGTTCCGTAGGGCACGACCGCGGCCCAGCCGGCGAGGCTCAAGATGATGAGCGGGAAGACCAGCACGTAGAGCATGGCCAGCTTCATCTCGCGCGCCTCGATTTTTTTTCCCAGGTATTCGGGCGTGCGGCCCACCATCAGGCCGGCGATGAAGACGGTGAGCAGCACGAAGACCAGCATTCCGTAGAGGCCCGCGCCAACCCCGCCGAAGATCACTTCGCCGAGTTGGATGTTGGCCAGCGGCACCAAACCGCCGAGCGGGGTGAAGCTGTCGTGCATGGAGTTGACCGCCCCGCAGCTCGCGTCAGTGGTGACGGTGGCAAAGAGTGCCGAGGCGGCGATGCCGAATCGCGTCTCCTTTCCTTCCAGGTTCGGCGCGTGCAGCGCGGGGTTGTCGCGGCTCTCGGCCGCGTAGGTCGCCGTGACTCCCGCGAAGAAGAGCACGGCCATGGCGGCGAAGAGCGCCCAACCCTGCCGCTGATCGCCGGCCATGCGCCCGTACGTCCAGGTCAGCGCCGACGGAATGGCAAAGATGGACACTAGCTGTACAAAGTTCGTGAGCGGCGTTGGGTTCTCGAACGGGTGGGCGCTGTTGGCGTTGAAGAAGCCGCCGCCGTTGGTGCCGAGCATCTTGATCGCTTCCTGCGAGGCGACCGGGCCCATCGCGAGCGTCTGCTTCACGCCCTCGAGCGTGGTCAGCTCTTTGTACGGCGCGAGGTTCTGCAGCACTCCCTGCGAGACGAGAAAGAGCGCGTAGAAGAAGCTGATGGGAAGCAGCACGTAGATGGTGGCACGCAGCAGGTCGGCCCAGAAGTTGCCGACGGTGTGGCCGCGCCCCTTGCGCGTGAACCCGCGCGCCAGCGCCAGCGCCACCGCGATTCCCGCCGCCGCCGAGGTGAAATTGTGCCAGGCGAGTCCGGCCATCTGGGTGAGGTAGCTAACCGTCGTCTCGGGCGTGTACGCCTGCCAGTTGGTGTTGGTGGCGAAGCTCGCGGCGGTGTTGAAGGCAAGCGCCGGCTCGACGCCGGACAAGTGCTGCGGGTTGAAGGGCAGGTGCAACTGAAGCCGCTCGATAGCGTAGGTGACCAGCACGCCGAAGAGGCTGAAGGCGAGCAGCGAAATTGTGTATGCGGACCAGCTTTGCTCTTCGCCCGCGGTCCCGCAGAGACGGAACGCGGCGCGCTCGAGGCGCGGCAACAGCGGCGGCCCCGCGAAGACGCGGAACATGTACGCGCCGAGCGGCCTGGTCACCGCCAGCACGACGAGAAAGAAGAGTCCGATCTGCGCCCAGCCGATGGCGGTCATCGCTTAGAACCGCTCGGGCTTGAGGAGCGCGCAGGCGAGATAGACGGTGAGCAGCGCCGTCAGCGCGAGGCCGATTCCGTATTCGAGAGTCACGGCATGCCCTCGCAGTAACGCACGTAGGCCCACGACAGCGCGAAGAACGCGACGGTCCCGAGGACGAACCAGAAGTCGAGCATGGCACCTCGCTGTGCATGCGCCATGCCTGTCCGCTCAGAGGGGCGCGGCCCACGGCGGCTTGCACGATGCAAGGAACGCTGCGGCGCGAGGTTGCAATGTGCAATCAGAAAGTCGCGACGGCGCTGGCAAGAGCCAGCGCTTGCGTCTTCGAGGAAGCGAATACGGCCGCGTCCGACGCGTCGAAGCGCCCTTCGAGCTTCAAGACGAGGTGTTCCGCCGGACGCAGCTCAAGAGTCACGGTGCCATCCTTGAGGAGCTGCGGAGTCCCGGAGAGGAATCCGTCGGCGTCATCGTAATACTCGGCGCGGAGCGCCAGAGCGGCCTTCTGGTTTAGCGCAAGGCGCGCGAACAGACCCGCTCCGTGCCACGCCGCCGCTCCCTTGGCGCGATCCTGCCGGCCCACGTCCACCGTCGCCCCCAGCGAGAGCTGTGCGGTCGCCTTGTATTGCGCGATGACGTCGCCGAAGAGGCGCCAGTGCGAATCGTCCCCCGGCAGCTCGGGGCCGGCGAAGGTGTTGAGAGCGACCGAGAGGCGATCACCGGCGAATGCAATCTGCGTCCCCACCGCCTTGGCGCGGTTGTTGTCCTCGATGATTTGCCAGCCATTTAGGAAATGGATCTGCGCGGACCAGTGCGCGTCGAACGCGTAGGCGATTTTCAATCCAGCTTGATAGTAAGGCGAGAACTCGCCCATGTAGCCGCGCGTATAGTTCCAATTGTCTTTGGAGAAGAAGCTCTCGTAGCCGATGTGCGAGGGATAGATACCGGCCTCGAAGAGCAGCCCCGACCCGATGGACGCGGTATAGCTCACGCTCGCTTGATAGATGGCGCGCCAGATCTCCGGCTCGCGCTCCGCCGCGTGCACTACTTCAGGGCCGGTGCCGTAGGCGAGCGTAAGGTGAAATCCAACCGGCTTGGGCTCGAGCGCGACGTCGAGCGCCGCCGCGTTGAGGCTCACCTCGTTCGCGCGGTGCGCGGTCGTGCCGGTGCCGGGCAAGAAGTTCTCCGAGCCGTGAGCGTTGTACGCGTAGAAGACATCGACCAGGCCATGAACGTCGACGGCCTGCGCGAGCAAGAGAGCGATAGCGAGTGCGGGCATGGCGTCGCCCTCCTGCATCCCGGATGCCAGGGCGTCCTCGCGCGCATCCTTCGGATGAGTCGCCGGCGCCTCTGCAAGTGATGAAGAGCAGATGGAGTGGCGGGCGCTACTGGATTCGAACCAGTGGCCTTCGGCTTCGGAGACCGACGCTCTATCCAACTGAGCTAAGCGCCCGCGAGGCGAAGGCTCTATCCCGCCCGGCGCGGGCAGGCAAGGCGATTTCAGCGGACGGCCGTGGGGGCGAGCTTGCGCCCCTCGGCCGCGAAGCGCGGGCTGCGCAACAGACCCCAGCGCGCGGCGCGATATTGCAGTGCGGTGGCGAGGACGCCGAAGCCGTACTTCACGCTGCGGCGGAAATTGATCGACGACGCCTCGGCGAAGTAGCGCGCCGGGCAGGTGATCTCGCCGATCTGGAATCCGAACCAGATCGCCTGCGCCAGCATCTGGTTGTCGAAGACGAAGTCGTCGGAGTTCTCCTCCAGCGGAAGCGTCTCGAGGAGCCGGCGGGAGAAGGCGCGATAGCCCGTGTGGTACTCGGCCAGCTTGTAGCCGATCAACAAGTTCTCGAAGAGCGTCAGCAGGCGGTTTGCAAAATATTTCCAGACCGGCATGCCGCCCGCCAGCGCGCCGGCGCCGAGAACGCGCGAGCCGAGCACGGCGTCGAAGTGGCCGCTCGCCACCATTCCCGCCATCGCCGGGATCAGGCGCGGCGAATACTGGTAGTCGGGGTGGACCATCACCACGATGTCCGCTCCGCGCGCGAGCGCCTCGGCGTAGCAGGTCTTCTGGTTGCCGCCGTAGCCGCGATTGCTGGGATGGACGATGACGTGCAGCCCGAGCTCGCGCGCGACCCGGACCGTCTCGTCGCGCGACTGATCGTCGACGAGGATGACGTCGTCGGCGACGCCGCGGTCGATCTCCTCGGCCGTCCGCCGCAGCGTCTTCTCCGCGTTGTACGCGGGCATCACCACGCAGATGCGGCGGCCGGAGATCATGCCGCCTCCCGGAAGCGGACCGCGACGGTAGCGCAGAGAAGTCCCACGCAGAGCCAGTAATAATTGCAAAAGGGCTGCTTGTAGAAGAGCAGCACCGCGAACCAGGCGGCGGCCGCGGCAGCGACGGCCTGCAAGAGGGTCGTGCGCGGGCGCAGGCAGAGGACGAGCACGATGGCGCCCAGACCGAGCGAGAGATAGACGAGCGAGCCGTAGTTCCCGGGATGCAGGTGCGCGAAGAGCGCGGGCAGCGAGAGCGAGTCGTCGCGGAACGGCTGCAAGAGCTGCATGCGGATCACGCCGCGGATGAAGCCGCGGAAGTCCCAGGCGGCGAAGGGCACCAGGACTGCGAGCGCCACGGCCGCTGCGACGCCGATCGACTTCCAGCGCCGCTCCGCCGGCAGCGCGAAGGCGAGGGGCACGACAAGATAAGGCGAGCCCTGCTTGCTCGCGGCGACAAGCCCGATCGCCGCGCCGGCCCAAAGTATCCGGCCGCGCGCAATGGCGAGAACGGCGAGCGCGAAGCAGGCCAGGACCAGCGGCTCGGTCCAGGCCTGCTCGAGGACGAAGAAGGTGCGCGGCTGGTAGAGCACGAAGAGCGCGGCCAGCTCGGCGGCGACGCTCGCGCCGGCCCGCGCCAGCGCCCAGGCCGAAAGCAGCATCAGCGCCAGGAGCGAATAGCGGATGTCCCCGAGGAGCACATATCCCGGAAGGTCGGTGAGGATGGTCAGCGGCGGATAGGGATAGGCGGCGAGCCGGCCGTTCTGTAGCAGCTCGGCGGCGTACATCTTGCCGGTCAGGTTTCCATAGATGTTGGGATAGGACGCCGAATAGGGATCGATGCCGTGCCGAAGCGCTTCGGAAGCGCCCTGCTGCAAGATCCAGACGTCCACCCACGGCCGCGGGCTGGCGCGGATGATCGCGATGCCCATCACCGCGAAGCAGGCGAGCAGCAGAACGAAGCGCATCTTGACGAGCGATGCGCGCAGATGCACGCAGAGATAGGCGGAGAGCAAGACCAGGGCAGCGAGCGCGAACCAGCGGAAGCCGCCCTGCAGCGCGCGCTGGTCGGCATAGAAGGTCGGATTGCCGAGAAACTGGCAGGCCACGCCGAAGGCGCAGGCAGCGCCGAGAATGGCCTGCGCTGCAAAGGCAGGCTCGGGGGCAGCGCCGCGGCGCAGCCAGAGCGCGGCGACCAGCGAGAGCCCCGCTCCGAGCACGGCGAGCGCGACGGACCGCTCGTCGTACATGCCGCTCGAGATCTGCAGTGCGAGCGCGAGGGCGGCCGCGGCCAGCGCGCAGAGGACGGCGGGCCCTCCAGCGAACTTCACGGCCGCGCACTGTAGCAGAGGATCAGGGTAGAGTCGCCGCGTGATCCCCATCTCGTGCGCCTCCTGCGCGGGCGCGCTCTCGCCGCGGTTGCGCGAAGTGGAGGATCCGCAGACCCGAGAACGCTTCGACATCCTCGCCTGCCGGAGCTGCGGGCTCGGCCACACTTCGCCCGTTCCGGAGGATCTCGGCCGCTACTACGGCCGCCGCTATTACGGCGGCCGCCACGGTCTCACCCAGGCGCTCTGCCTCTGGCGGCGGGCGCGGCTACTGGATCGATTCGGCGGCAAAGGGCGCGTCCTCGACGTCGGCTGCGGCGACGGCAGCTTCCTCGACGCGGCCCGCGCTCGCGGCTGGGAGGTCGCGGGCACCGAGCGGAATCCGGCTCCGCCGCGGAGCAAGGAGCTGCAGGTCTTCCGATCGATCGCCGAGGCGAGCGGCCCCTTCAGCAGCGCTACTCTCTGGCACAGCCTCGAGCACCTCCCCGATCCGCGCGGCGCACTGGAACAGCTCCGCGCGCTGCTCGAGCCGAGGTCGACCGTCCTCGTCGCCGTCCCCGACGCGCAGGGAGCGCAGGCGCGCCTTTTCGGCCGGCTCTGGCGCCACCTGGACGTGCCTCGGCATCTGTTCCACTTCGGGCGGGAGTCGCTGGCGCGGCTCCTCGAGCGCGCCGGTTTCACGCCTTACTGGTGGTGGCACCAGGAGATCGAGTACGACCTGCTCGGCTGGACGCAGTCGGCGCTCAATGCGCTGCCCGCAACTCACGATCTGCTCCTGCGCGCGCTCTCGGGCCGGCACCGGAGCACAGGGGATCTGTTCGCCGGAGTTCTCCTCGGCGCGCTGCTCGGCGTGGCTGCTTTCCCCGCGGCGATGGCGACGGCGCTCCTCGGAAGCGGCGGGACGCTCATCGTTGCCGCGAGGCGCGCTTGAAGAGCGCCTTCTTTGCTCTCGCCGCTGTCGCCCTTGGCATCGCGCTGCAGCTCGGAGACGGCGTGCTCACTCCGGGCGCGCTGGGGCTGCTCACGGCCGCGCTCATCGCGCTCGTTGCATCGACGCAGGTGGGCGGCGAGCTCGACGAGCGCGGGATCGCCGTGCTGCTGGCAGCCGGCTGCGCCGTGGAGGGCTTGCTGCTCTTCACGCGCCCGCCGGGCATCTATCTCGAGCCGCGCCCCGGCGGGCCGTACCCATACTGGGCGGGGCTGGCCTTACTCCTGGCGTTCGCTTTGCTCGGAGCGCGTCAGGAAGCGCCGCGATGGCAGCTGCCGCTTCTCCTCGCGGTCCATTTCGCTCTCGGCGCCTGGGTGCTCTGGTCTTCGCCCGCGCCGCTCATCGACGTCTTCACCTTCCAGCGCGACGCGATGGTCCACGCCCTGCAGGGCCACAATCCCTATGCGATGACGTTCGAGGATCCCTACGGCGGCAGATTCCCCTTCTATGGCGAGGGACTCCTCCGCGACGGCCGGGTGCAGGTCGGCTATCCCTATCCGCCGCTCTGCTTCGCGCTGGGGCTCGTCGCGCACCTTCTCGCCGGCGACTATCGATGGGCTGTATTGCTCTCCATCACTCTCTCCGCCGCCTGCATCGCCTGGGCGCAGCCGGACCGCGCCGGGCGCCTCGCGGCTGCGCTGCTCTTGCTCTCGCCGCGCGGATTCTTCGTGGTGGAGCAAGGGTGGACCGATCCGTACGTGCTCTTGCTCGCCTGCGCCGTCGCGCTCTGCGCCGTTCGCTTCCGGCGCGCTCTCCCCTGGATGCTCGGGGCGTTCCTGGCAGTCAAGCAATATGCGGTGCTGGCCTTGCCGCTCGTCGTCTTCATCGAGCGCCGGCCGTGGCGGCTCTTGCGCAACGCCCTGCTCTTCGCCGCCGCGCTCACCTTGCCCCTCGCGCTCCTCGATCTGCGCGCCTTCCTCGACGACGTCGTCCTCTTCCAGATCCGCCAGCCCTTCCGACCCGACGCTCTCAGCTACTCCGCGGCGCTCTTCTCCAAGACGGGCCGCGCGCTGCCTTCCTGGGCGCCACTGGCCACGCTGGCAGCGGGGATCTGGCTGGCGCTCCGCTCGATGCCGCGCGCGCCCGCGAGCCTGGCCGGCGCGATGGCGCTCTGCTACTGCGCCTTCTTTTCGGTCGGAAAGCAGGCCTTTTGCAACTACTACTTCTTCGTCCTCGGCCTCGCCGCCTGCGCCGCGGCGCTCACCGCGCCATCCGCACGATCGCCTGGTATTGCTCCTTCGTGACCGGCTGCACCGAGAGCCGCATGCCGCGGCGGATGAGGAGCATCTCGCGCAGGTCCGGCTCTGCCTTGATCTCCGCCAGCGTCACCGGATGAGGGAACTTGCGCAGCGCCTTCAGCTCCACCTGGAACCAGCGCGGCTCGTCGGCAGGCGAGTCGGGATCGTAGTGGTCGTCCTTGCGATCGAACTGCGTCGGATCGGGATGGCCCTCGCGGACCACTTCCGCTTCGCCCACCACCGCCGTCGGCTCGGCGCTGGAATGATAGATGAGCGCGCGGTCGCCCTTCTTCATCCCGTCGCGGAGGAAATTGCGCGCCTGGTAGTTGCGCACGCCGCTCCAGCCGGCCTTGCCGTCGCGCAAAAGGTCGTCGATGGAATAGCTGGAGGGCTCCGTCTTGAGCAGCCAGTAGCTCATCTGCCCTTGGCGACCTTCTTGCCGGCCTCGAACTTCCAGCCCTTCTCCTTCTGCCACTGCAGCTCGTCGTCGATGGTGAAGACGAGATATTCGCTCCGGAGAGGGAGCAGGTTGATGCGCCCGTCGATGAAGAGCGTGGGCGTGCTCTCGACGCCGGCGGCCTTGCCTTCGCGGATGTGCTTCTCGACGATCTCGTCGAACTTGCCGGCGTAGACCTGCTTGAGCATCTCCTCGCCGTCCAGCCCGGCCTCGCGCGCGTATTGCTGGAGGTCCTTGTCGTCGAGCTCTTCCTGATGGGCGAAGATGAGCCCGTGGAGCGGCCAGAACTTCCCCTTGGTGCGCGCGTACTCGGCGCAAGCGGCGGCGATGCGGGCGCGCGGATGCTGAGGGAAGGGGAAATGCTTGGAGCAGAGGCGGACCTTGCCCTTGCGCTGCTCGAGCACCAGGTCGTGAAGCGGCTGCACCGCCGCGGCGCAGTGCGGGCACTGGTAGTCGCTGAACTCGACGATGCTGATCGGCCCTTTGCCGAGGACGCCGCAGTTGTCGCTGCGCAGCTTGATCCGCTGCCGGGGGTCGAAGGAGGCATAGTACTTCTCCACTACCTGCACGATGGTCGAGGAAGAAAATCCCTCGCGCGCGAATTGCTTGACCAGCTCGGCCATGCGCAGCGCGTGCGGATCCTTGACGCCCGCGGCGAGACACTTGGCGAGCGTGTCCTGGCAGCCGGCGTAGTCGAAGACGTCGGTCGCTACCTGGAGGAACGTTTCGCGCTGCAGGTCGGTGAGGCTGGAGAGGTCCGCGCGAGGCACGATCTGCTTCGCCTGATCGGCGGAGACCGGCGCGGCCAGGAGCAGCGAAAGAAGGAGCAGCATGCGGCGCGGGGTTATAGCGCAAAGAGAGAGGGAAGCGCCCGTCCTTCGAAGCCGGGGAAGAGCTTCTCGACGTCGGTCGCGCCCAGCTGCGCGGCGGCTGCGGCCGCGAGGACGCTGCGCAGGTCGGTGGTCACGGCCAGATCGCGGCCCTCGTAGAGCTGGTCGTCGCGCAGCCCCGGCCAGCGGCCGTGGATCTTCCCGCCGCGCACGCCTCCGCCCAGGACGAACGCGATGCTGCCGTGGCCGTGGTCTGTGCCGTTGGCGCCGTTCTGCCGCACGGTGCGGCCGAACTCGGTGGCCGCGATCAGCACCACCTCATCGGCGCGCTTGCCGAGATCGCGCCGGAAGGCGGCGAGCGAATCGCCCAGTTGCCGCAGGTTGTTTGCGAGCTGCGCTGGCTGCGCCAGGTGCGTGTCCCATCCGGCGGCGTCGGCGCAGCCCACCCGCAGGCCGATCCCCGCCTTGATCAGCTGCGCCAGCTGCCGGAGCGACTGCGCGATGGGGCCCTGCGGATATTCCGCGTCGGGCTTCGGCGCCTCCGGTCCGAGCTTCGCCTCTAGCATTTCGAGCGCCGCGAAGGTCTCTTTGGCGGAGGCATCGTCCCGATAGAGCGCCTCGAACGCCGCGCGCGCCTGCAGGCGACCTTGCGGTCCGCCCGGCCCGCCCGCGAGTGGCCGCAGCCGGAGCTGATCGAGCGAGGCGAAGGCGAGCGCCTCCGGCCCTCCCTGGAGCGCTCGTGGCAATCGCGGCGAGACCGCGACGGCATCGAGCGGGGAGCGCTCGGCGATGGGCGCCTCGCGCAGCGCGCGCGCCAGCCAGCCGTCGGGGGTCGACTTCACGCCCGGCGTGCCCAGCTCGAGAAAATCCTGCGCATCGAAGTGGGAGCGGGTCCCGTCGGGCGAGCCGACCGCATGGACGATGGCGAGCGACCCTTCCTTCCAGAAAGGGAGCAGCGCGCCGAGAGAAGGATGCAGGCCGAATCCGGGCACGCCCAGCTCGAGCAGATCCTTGGACGGCAGCGCGATTTGCGGCCGCAGCTGCGCAAGCCGCGCCTCGCCGTACGCTGGGACGGCGTGCAGCCCATCGAGCGCGCCGCGGAGGAAAAGGAAGACGAGGATCTTCTTCCCCTCTCGCTCCTGCGCCAGCGCGCGCCGGGCGAATCCGGGCAAGAAGGACCCCGCCGCCACCAGCGCGCCTGAGCGCAAGATCATGCGCCGCGAGATCATCGCCGCTGCAGCTCCGGCGCGCCGAGGAGCAGGCCCACCGCGCGCGCCGCTTGCAGCTCCGGCTTCGCGGGCGCCTTCTGGAGCTGATCGAGGAGAGATGCGCGCGTCTTTTCCGACAGCTCGCCGGCGCCGAGCTGCGCCGCCGCCTTGGTCAGAACCGAAGCAGGGTCGCTGCCGGCGAGCGGCGAGAGATCGACCTTGACTCCCTGCAGCTGCCCGTTCGCGAGCTGCAGGCCGAAGTCGATCCGCGCCAGGAGGGCTCCCGACGAGAGCCAAGCCTGCGCGGTGTCGCCATAGCCGGTCGGGGGCTGCGCTGCGTAGAGCGGCTCGCCGATGCGCGCCACGGCGCGGGAGAGAGCGAGCGGATCGCCGACCTTTGCATCGAGCGCCCGCACCGCGCCCGCCACGAGCTCGAGCGGCGAACGCACCTTGGCGCGAAGGGCCCGGCGGCTCCAGAACTCCGGCGACTCGAAGATGGCGCGCAGCATCGAGCGGATGTCGCCCTGCGTGCGTTGGTAGGTCGCTGCCAGCCGCTCGACCAGCGCCTCCGGCGGGTCGTCGCTGACGAACCTTCGCGCCAGCTTGCCGGCGATGAAGCGTGCCGTCGAGGGATGGCCGGCGAGAATGCGCAGCACCCTCTCGCCGTCTTCCTCTCCTCCTCCGGGGGAGATGACCTGGCCGAGCACGAGCTTCGGTCCGTAGTCGTGCATGCGCGGCCGGAAGACGAAGCGCGGATCCTTCTGCGGCTCCTCCACCGTCCAGCCGGTGAAGCAGCGAGCCACCTCGATGATGTCCCGCTGGGTGTAGCCGCCCGCAACGCCGAGGGTGTGCAGCTCGAGCAGCTCGCGCGCGTAGTTCTCGTTCAGCCCGCCGCGCCGTGAGCGCCAGTTGTCGAGGTAGATCAGCATCGCGGGGCTGCGCGCGGTCGCTTCCAGCAGCTCGCCGAAATTGCCCAGCGCATTGGGCCGCAGCGAGCGCGTTTCGTACTCCGGCAAGAGCGCCGCCTCCATCTGCTTGCCGCCGAAGACGTTGAAGTGGTTGAACCAGAAGTCGGCCATCACCTCCTGCAGCTGGCGCTCGGAGAAGGCGGCGCGCACCAGCTTGACCTGCGCCAGCTGGGCGACGAAGTCCTTCTTCTTCATCCGCGCCTCCTCCAGCTCGCGCACCAGCGAGGACGAGTCCTCCTGGACCACGTCGAACTGGTAGATGCGGTCGTACAGAGCCGGGTCGGCGATGCTCTCGGGATGGAGCTGGTCCTCGATGAACCGGGCGATCCCTTCGCGCTCGAGCAAGGCACGGTCGCGCGGCCTCGGACCGAAGGTCACCCGCGAGAGCGCGTGCTCGACCATTTCCGAGGGCGAGAGCGGCGGCGAATCCAAAAGACCGGCCTCGCCCGCCGCGGCCTCAGGCGCCTCGGCCGCGAGCGGAGGCGTCAGGTCCTTGCGCACGGCGGCCGAGCAGGCGCCGAGAAGGGCGATTGCAAAGTAGATTGCGGCGCGGCGCATACAGCCTCCAGACCCGACGCCGGAAGTGTAGGTGAAATTCAGCGCGGCAGCAGCCGGCGCGCGCGGGCCAGCACTTCGCCGGCCTCGCGGACACCCAGCGCGAGCGTCGCGCCTAGATAGACGCCGCCGAAGATCGTCAGGACGACGACCGCTTGGGGCACTGGAGGAAGTGGGGCCGTGACGAGCTTCGCTCCCAGGGCCGCCAGGGTGGCCAGGATCGCGGCACCCCAGAGCCGCGGCAAAAGACCGGGCGGCAGATGTGCTGGGCCGATGCGGCGGGCGATGCCGCGGCGGAGGAGCGCGAACTCGATCCATCCGGCGACGCCGGCCGAGGCAGTCAGTCCCGCCGCGCCGAATCGCGCGTCGATGTGCAAGAGGCCCGGCAGGTAGAGGCCGCAGAAGACGCCGAGGCCTGCGGTGAGCGCGACCCGCAGCACGGCGTAGCGCAAAGGCGTGCGCGTGTCGCGCAGGGCGTAGAAGGCGCTCGAGTAGAGTCGCCCGAGCGTGGCGGCGAGCAGGCCCACCGTCGACCCGGCGAGGATGAGCCAGACGTAGCGGACGTCGCGGCCGTGGAAGGCGCCGGTCTGGAAGAGGGCGGCGCAAATGACGTCGCCCAGCGCAAGGAAGGCGGCGACGCTGGGGACCACCGGAAAGGCGATCGACCGCAGGCCGTCCTCGAGCTGCGCCCGGAGCTTGTCGCGCACCTCCGCGTCGGCCGACATCGACGGCAGCGAGGCCGCCGAGACCGCCATGCCAAAGAGCGAGACGGGCAGTGTGTAGATGATCTGCGCGTAGCCGAAGGCCGCGACCGTGCCGCTCGGCAGCCAGCTGGCGATGAGGGTGTCGACATAGGCGGAGATCTGCACGACTCCGCGCCCTGCCACGACCGGGAGGAAGTTGCGGACCACTTCCGCGACGTGCGCGTCGCCGCGGCCCAGCGAGAGCCGCGTCCCCGGCCCCAGCAGGCGCAAGACCTGGGGGGCCTGCACGGCGAGCTGCAGCGCGCCGCCCGCGACGGCCCCCCACGCCGCCCAGACCGCCAGGCGCGGCTGATCGCTGCCGGCTCGGGCGCCGAGAATGAGCGCACCGATGATCGCCCCGCTCCACACCACCGGCGCGGCGTAGCTGAGGAAGAATTTGCGGTGGCTGTTGAGCACGCCGATGCAGAAGGCGGACAGGACCAGGAGCGCGATGCCCGGAAAGAAGATGCGCACGAGAGTGATCGCGAGATCTCGAGTCTCGCCCTTGAATCCGGGCGCGATCGCGTCGAGCAGGACGGGCGTCGCGAGGACCCCGAGCAGCGCAAAGGCGCCGGTGACGACCGAGAGGAGGCCGGCGACTGCGCCAGCGACCGCGCGCGCTTGCGCGTCCTCCCCTTTGGCGCGCAGAGCGGCGTAGACGGGAATGAAGGAGGCGGACAGGACGCCTTCGCCGAGCAGGTTTTGCAGGAAGTTGGGGATGCGCAGCGCCGCCGTATACGCATCGGCCGCATGCGAGGTCCCGAGGTAATGTCCGAGCACTCGCTGCCGGACCAGGCCCGCCAACCGGCTGAGCAGGATCCCCGCTGCGACCAGCAGCGCCGCGCCCCCCGTCCGCGAAGGCGCCGCAGGCGTGGCCGCCACTGTGTCGGGCTCTCCCACCGGTGGGGGGAGGATACCCGCCGCGAAAAAAAAATAATTTTTTTCGTACAGGAACTGGTCACCCTGGGGAGGGGGCTGATTGCTTCCGACGAATGGCGTGAGCACCGTCGGCGAATTGAGTCGGGGATGTCGATGAGCTTCGAAGTCGGATTCGAGACCGTTGGGAATGCGACTCTCATCCTTCACGACCGTCGGCCATTGCTCGTGACAGACCCCTGGATTACCGGCCCTGCCTACTTCGGGAGCTGGGGGCTCGCTGCCCAGATTCCCGACGAGCAGATGGAGGCCATCCGCAATTGCGAATACGTCTGGATCTCACACGGCCATCCTGACCATCTTTCCGGCGATTCAATTCAACTGTTGCGCGGCAAGAAGATGCTCGTCCCCGATCACGAGGGCGCGCGCGTCTACAACGACTTGAAGCAGCAAGGCTTCGACGTACATGTCTTGCGCGATCGCGAGTGGCTCGAGCTCTCTCCGCGGGTCCGCGTCTTCTCCATCGCCGACTACAATCAGGATGGAGTTCTCATCTGCGACGTCAACGGCCGACTGGTCTTGAATCTCAACGATGCCAGCGATCGCGGCTGGGGCGGCTTCGTTCGCCAGCTGACGAAAAAGTATCAACGGTCGTTCCTGCTCAGCCTGGCGGGATTCGGCGATGCCGACATGCTGAACTTCCGCGACGAGAGCGGCGGACTGCTGCCGCTGCCGCCGCGCAACCCTCTCGGCGCAACGCTGTCGCAGCGCGCGCGGTATTGGGGCGCGAACTGCGTCATTCCCTTCAGCGCGCTTCATCGATATCAGCGAACCGACAGCGTCTGGGCGAACCAGCAATCGGCGACGTGGGCGGACTACGAAGACGGTTTCGAGCACGACAAGCTCGAGCTCTTTCCGGCGTACGTCCGCTACGATTGCGAAAGCGACCAAGCAACTCCTCTCCCGGCAAAGAGGAATGAAGGCCCTCCCATCGACCCGAAGGAGTTCGGCGACGATCCCAAAGAGCCGCTGACCGGCGACGACAAGCACAACCTGCGCAAGTATTTCACGTCGATTGAGCAGGTCGCGAAGACCGTAGACTTCGTCCGCTTCCGGGTCGGCGGCGAAGAGTCGCTGATCGAAATGTCCAAGCGCAATTTTGCCCGCGGTCTGACCTTCGAGGTGCCGCGCAATTCGCTGATGACCGCCGTGAAGTATGAGATTTTCGACGATCTTCTGATCGGCAATTTCATGAAGGTGACTCTGCACGGCGACTGGGGCTCAGGGCGGCTCTACCCCGATTTCACGCCCTACGTGGCGAAATACGCGGATAATGGCCGCGCCAAGACGCTCTCCGAATTGCGCCGGTACCATTATGCGTATTTCCGCCGCGACCCGGCCGGCTGGCTGCGGCACCGCTTCGAGGCCGGCTTCCTCATGCCGCTGCAGGCAGCAACGTCATCGCTGTTGCGTTCGCGACTCGGCGCAAACTCCAAGTTCTTCCGGGCAGTCAAGCGAACATATTGGTCGCTGCGCCAGGTCCGCTAGGCTATCCCAGCGGCGCGCACTTCACCGGCCCGCTCACCGCAATGTTGTTCTCCGGGTGGCAGTCGCCGATGGTCTGCTTCTCGTCGACGATCGCCTTCACCGTCACGGCCTCGCTCGAAGGCGGCGCGACCCAATCGACGCTGACCTTTTCGCTCGCCCCCGGCTGCAGCGTCGTCGTCGTGTAGCCGGTGCCGATCAGCGCCGTCTGGCCGTTCTGCAGCACCGCATAGAAGGTCACGCTCACCCCCGGCCGGACCAGGAGCGCCCCGCCGTTGTAGACGACGGTGCTCACCGCCGCCTTGCCGGTGCGGCAGTTGGTCAGATCGACGTCCACCGTGCAGGCGGCGAGGTCGGGCGCGCTGAACATCCCCTGCCCCTGCACGTTCTGCCGGTAGGTGTTCGACTGCGGCGCCGCCCAGGAGTTGGGCTCCGGCCAGGGCAGCGTGCCGTCCAGGTTGACGTTGCTCACGTGGTAGGCATGCTCGTTCCAGATGCTGCGGGTGTTGACCCACTTGTCGCTCGGCGACTTGAGCGCCTTGAGCCCCACGTAATCGGACTGGAGCTGGTACTTGTCCGAGCCGGGCCACTCCGGACAGTAGTAGTTGCAGATGTTGTTGTTGGGCACCAGGACCTTGGCGCGGCCGCTGCCGTCGATGTCGGCGACGATGGGCATTTCGTAGGCGGTGCAGGAGGAGTTCTTCTCCTCGATCAGCGCCTTGCCGGACTTGCCGTCGTAGACGCGGAAGAAGCACTGGTCGCTGTAGACCACCTTCGCCTCGCCCTTGCCCTCGAAGTCGAAAACCGAGCTGCCGGTGTTGGCCGAGCAGTCGCGGGTCTTGCTCTGCCAGATGAAGTTGACGCCCGGCTTCCACACCAGATAGGCGCCCTGCCCGGCCACGCCGACTTCCGGCATGCCGTCGCCGTCGAAGTCGGCGATGGTAGGCGCGCCGCCCTCGTTGACCTCGCCGTTGCAGGTCGGGTCGGCGGGCAAGGGCAAGGGGCTGAGCAGGATCCCGCCCGTCCAGTCCTGGATGCGCAGGGTGCCGCGGCTCACCACCACGATCTGCGGATGCGGATCGTCGGGCTTGAGGCCCATGATCGATCCGTACTTGGCGAAATTGGCGATCGCCGGGAAGCCGTCGGGGCAAGCCGAGCCGACTCCGCCCGCGCAGGGCAGGCCGCGGGGCATCTCCACGCTGTGGCGCCAGATCGAATTGCAGCTGTAGCCGGTGGGCGAGGCGGGATCGGCGGTCATCTTGTAGGCCTGATTGCCGGTGACGATCTCGGGAATGCCGTCGAGATCGATGTCGGCGATGGCGGTGAGGGTTCCATCGCCGTTGCCGCTGATCTGGTCGAGAGGCGAGAGCGTCTGCGGGCAGAGCATCTTGCCGGTGGCGCCGTCGTAGACGCCGTTGCCCACCACGATCTGCGCTGGGCCGGTGGGCCCGAGCAGCCGGGCGATGGAAGGCGCGCCCCACCAGATCTGCACGGCCCGGTTCAACCAGAGAAAGCGCCCGTCGCTGCCGAAGGCGATGAGGCCGCCGTGCTGGTGCGAAGATGGGTAGCAGTCGCCGTTCGTCTTGCAGGTCTTGCCGGTGATGGTGCAGGTGCCGGTCCACCCATCGCACCTGCTGACGTCGCTCGGGTCCCAGCTGCCGGTGATGAAGCAGACCTCGCCGGTGCCCATGCAGTCGCCTGCGGCGATGGAGGAGTTCCCGTCGGTGCTCCACTCCATGTGCTGCCACATGTCGTGAGGCGCGGTCCAGATGGGCGAACCGTCCGAGCCGCGCACCGCGCGCATCACTCCCTGCGTCTCGACGACCTCTCCCTGGTTGGGCGCAAAGCTGTTGAACACGACCGCGGGCTCCTGGTCGCCGGCGTGCAGGCGCATCACCACCGGCGTGCTCATCACCTGCGTGTAGTCCGGGTACTCGACATCGGTGCGGAAGGCCCTGTGGCCGGTAGTGTCGTCGGGTCCGGCCGGCGTCTGCCAGGGCCACCACCAGTCGTGCGTCGGCGGTTCGAAGGAGCCGTGGGGGATGAAGATGCAGGCCGGATCGGGCGGCTTGCACTGCGGAGTGGAAGGCAGGCAGACGCCGTTCGCGCAGAATTCGTTCGCGGCGCACTTGACGTTGGCGCAGGCAGTGGCCTGCGCGCCGGTCGAGGGCACCTGGCAGGTGCCGTTCACGCAGCGGCCATCGCCGCAGTCGGAGTCGACGTGGCAAGGGTTGCCCTTCACGATCGAGCAGGAGGCGTCGTCGGCCGGATCGCAAGGCGCCTGCTGCTTGTCGACGCAGGCCGCAAGCAGCGCTGCCAGGGCCAGAAAACGGAACACTCCCCTCCCCATCCGCCACCTCCCACAACGCTTGTGGCAGGGTGTGAACGGCGGTGCCGGGCTGCAAGCGGGCGGGCGTCGCCGCTCTGGGAAACTGGCGTTGAGAAGAAAACATTGTGACGGCGCGCAAGATTCGCGCATCTTTTCCGGCGCGAGCGGCATCTTCTGCGGACATGAACGCGATCAAGCACGGTGTCGGGCCGCTCCTGGCGGTGTTTCTGGGTCTCTCCTTCTCCGCCCGCGCCGAGCGCCGGCGGGTTCCGCTGCGCGAGGCGCTGCAGCTCGCCGCCAGACAAGGGCCCGATGTGGTCGCGGCGCGCGCGCAGGCGGCCATCGCGGCGGCGAGCGTGCGGCGGGCCTGGACGGCGTGGCAGCCGGACCTGAGCGCGAACGGCACCTTCGATCACACCAGCGCTCCGGCGAGCATTCCGGCCGGCGCAATCGGGAATCCGGCGCCGATCACCATCGTCGGCGAGAACAGCACGTACGCCACCTTCCAGATCTCCCAGCCGCTGCTCACGCCGCAGGGCCTCTTCGCCCCTGGTGTCGCTTACGCCGGAGCGGAGGCGGCAGAGCGCGGCGCCGACGAATCGCGCGAGCAGGTTCTCCTCGGTGTGGCGCGCGCCTATCTCGGATTGGAGGGCGTGGAGGGGCTGCTCGATGCGGCGCGCGAGCTGGAGAAAGTCGCCCTGCGCCGCGAGCAGGACGCCCGGGCGCAGATCGCGGCGGGCACCGCGGTGGAGATCGCGCTCTTGCGGGCGCAGACCGAGACGGCGCAGGCGCGGGCGCAGATCGCCGGCCTCCAGGGACAGAAGGCATCGCTTCTGCCGCTGCTCGAGGCACTGGTCGGCGAAGCCGTCGAGCCGCTGCCCGCCGGCACGGCGCAGGACCTGGGCGCCCCGAGCGAAGAATCGACCCAGCCGTGGGAGGAAGCGTTCTCGGTGAAGAGCGCGGTCGCCTCCGCCCTGGCCGCTCAGCGACAGCTCCGGCTCTCCAATTTCCTCTGGATGCCCACCGTCGCTGGAGTGGCCAAGGAGAACTACAACTCGAACGGCGGCTTCGCCAACAAGAACTGGACCTACGACCTGATCCTCAACGTCAGCGTGCCGCTCTACGACCACGGCGTCCGCTACGCGCAGCAGCACGAGGACGACGCCAGGCTCGCCCAGGCGCAGGCGCAACTCGCCTCGACGCGGGCCAGGGCGCGGTCCAACTGGATCGGCGCGCGCGCGAACCTGACCGCGGCGCAGGCGGTGCTCGAGCAGTCTCGGTCGCAGGCAGCGCTGGCCGCGCGGACGCAGTCGCAGGTCGAGGCCTCGGCGCGCGCGGGCGTGGCGACCTCGCTCGATCTCTCCGACGCGGACCAGAAACGCTTCGCCGCGGCCAGCGCCGCCGCGCAAGCGGGCACCGATCTCGAAGTGCGCAAGGCTGAAGTGGCGGCCGCCGAAGGGAGATTGTACAAGCTCGCGGCTCAGTGAGCCGCCACTCGCCATTCGCCGTCTTCCGCCATCGGCTCTTTCTCTGGATCTGGGTCGGCTCGCTCCTCTCCAACGTCGGCAACTGGATGGAAGCGGTGGGGCAGAGCTGGCTGGTGCAGCAGCAGACCGCCTCGCCCCTGATGGTCGAGCTCCTGGCGGCGAGCGAGTTCGTGCCGCACGCCCTGCTGCTCATCGCCGCGGGCGCCATGGCCGACCGCTACGACCGCCGCAAGCTGCTCCTCGTCGGGCAGATCTTCATGATGATCTTCGGCGCGCTCCTCGCGGTGCTGACGCACCTGGGCCACGCCACGCCCTGGGTGGTGATCGGCATCGCCTTCGCCGAGGGAGCTTCGTGGGCGGCGGTGATGCCCGCCTGGCAGGCGCTGGTGCCGGCGCTGGTGCCGCGCGACGAGCTGCCCTCGGCCATCGCGCTCAACTCAGCGCAGTTCAACACCGCGCGCCTGGCGGGGCCGATGCTCGCCGGCGCGCTCCTGACGGCGGCGAGCGCGGCGGTGGTGTTCGACATCAATGCCGTCAGCTTCGTCGGCATCGTCGCCGTCCTTGCTCTGCTGCGCTTGCCGGCGAAGGCCGCGGCCGGTCCGCGCGTCCAAAGCGGAGTCGGCGGAGCGCTGAAATGGACCCTGCACGAGCCGGGCCCCCGGCGCCTCATCATCGGGCTGGCGGCCTTTGCGCTCCTCACCGCGCCGGTGCAGGGGC
>Ga0209471_1000576_pt1 | contig 23783 bp, 28 predicted proteins | sample GraSoiAngelo_128_FD_185885 | JGI IMG/M metagenome (GOLD analysis project Ga0209471, IMG submission 185885) | Grasslands soil microbial communities from the Angelo Coastal Reserve, California, USA - 14_0927_12_20cm (SPAdes) (version 2) | ecosystem: Environmental > Terrestrial > Soil > Grasslands ... | reverse complement strand
GGCTTATCCGATCGACCTGATTCCCAACGCGGCCCTGACTGGAACGGGAAGTCATCCGCACAACGTGATGTTCCTGTCGGCCGATGCATACGGCGTGCTGCCGCCCGTTTCGAGACTGGAAGAAGACCAGATCCGCCATTACTTTCTCAGCGGCTACACCGCCAAGGTGGCGGGCACGGAGCGCGGGGTCACTGAGCCCGAGCCGATCTTCAGCACATGCTTCGCCGCGCCGTTCCTCGTCTTGCCGCCCGAGCGATACGCCGACATGCTGATCGAGCGGGTCAAGCGACATCACGCGGACGTCTGGATGCTCAACACCGGTTGGGTTGGGGGGAGCTACGGAGTTGGGGAGCGGATGTCGATCGCGCACACGCGGGCCATCGTGCGCGCGGTGCTGCAAGGCGACTTGCGGGGCGTGTCCACGCATGTCGACCCTGTCTTCGGTCTTCACATCCCAAACCGGGTGCCTGGCGTGCCGCGCGAGGTGCTCGACATCCGCGACAGCTGGCCGGACCCCGACGACTACGACCGTCAGGCGGCCCGCTTGCGTGAGATGTTCCAGAAGAACATCAAGATGATCGGCAAGAGCGGATCCGCAGCGGGCTAGTTGCGGGTAGCGATCGTCGGGAGCAGGCACTTCTCCGATCCCGCGCGTGTCGCCGACTACGTCAAATCGCTTCCGCCCCGCGCGTCCATCATCACGGGGAGCGCGAGCGGCGTGGACGCGGCCGCGACCAAGGCGGCGCGGGATAAAGACATACCGGTCCAGGTCATCCCGGCGTCGTTCGACGAGCTTGCCGACGCGAGCAAGTCCGCGGCGCGCAACCAGCGGCTCGTGGATGCGTGCGACGTCCTGGTTGCGTTCTGGGACGGGACCTCGAAGGGGACGCGGACGACGGTGGAGCGAGCGCTCGATTCAGGCAAAGAAGTTCATGTCTTTGTTTCTCCCTCCCCGCTCGCCGGGGAGGGCCGGGGTGGGGGCGCACGGGAGCCCAGTAAGTAACATGGCCTTGTGGCTGTAGCGATCGCCGTTCGGGTTCGATTCTTCGCGCGGCTGCGCGAGCAATCGGGGACTGAGATCGAAGCGCTACAGGTTCCACCCGGCGCGACCCTGGAGGACGTTTACGACGTTTTGCGGCGCAAACACCCGGCGCTGGAAGGCGAGCGCAAGGCCGTGCGAGGCGCGATCAACCAGGAGCTGAGCGACTGGAGCGCCGTCGTCGCGGACGGCGACGAGGTGGCGTTCATCCCTCCTGTCAGCGGAGGGCACTGAGTGCGCTACGACGTCACGACCGGGCCGATCGACGCACATGAGCTCGAGGCGGTCGTGACCCATCCGGGCGCCGGGGCGATCTGCACGTTCAGCGGGATCGTCCGCGACAACTCCCGAGGACAATCTGTGACGCACCTCGACTACGAGGCATACGCCGAGATGGCCGTGCCCCAGATGCGCAAGATCGGCGACGAGATCAAGCAGCGCTGGCCGGCCGCCCGCGTGGCGATGGCGCACCGCACCGGAAAGCTCGAGATCGGCGAGGTGTCGGTCGTCGTTTCAGTTTCCTGCCCCCACAGGCACGAGGCGTTCGAGGCCTGCAGGTGGGGCATCGACCGGTTGAAGGAAAGCGTCCCGATCTGGAAGAAGGAGCACGCCGCCGACGGCACCTACTGGATCGAGGGAGACGAAGCGAAGCCGGCGACCGGATAGTCCGGACTAACACGCCAGTCCGAAGCATGAAATATGCGGATAGTCCGGACTATCCGGGGAGTTGGTCCTTGACGCGGGCCACCGAGAGGCCGTCGCGGATGGGGATCACGACGCTCTCCAGGCGTGGGTGCTTCGCCACCAGCGCGTTGTAACGCGCCACGTTCCGCGCCTGCTGGTTCTTTGGGTTCGCGACCTCTCCCTGTCGCAGGGCGTTGTCGGCCATGAGCAGCGCGCCGCCCTCGAGCCGCTCCAGGCACAGCTCGAACGCTCGCTGCGTTGAGTCCTCTGAGGGGAAGACGTTCAGCAGGTCGATGAAGCAGGCATCGAAGCGCTGGTCGAGCTTTTCCAGCCCGGTCAATGCGTCCTCCTCCATGACCAGCGCCTGCTTGCCGAAGCCGGCGTCGGAAAAGTTCGTGCGAGCCCGTTGCGCGCGCTGGTGGTCGAGCTCGAAAGTGGTCAGCGTCCCGCCATCGGTTCCGCGCAGCAGCCAGATGCCGCTGTAGCCGGTCGCGGTGCCGAGCTCCAGGATCCGCTTCGCTCCGGCAATCTTGACCAGGAGGTAGAGCAGCTGTCCTTCGTGAGGGTCGACGATCGGGATGTTCTCCTTATGCGCCTCTTCCTCCATTCGGGCGAGGACGGAGTCGCGTTTCGGAACCAGGCCGTCGAGGTATTTCTGAAGCTCGTCGCTGACTTCAACTGTTCTCATGGCGTCTCCTTCAAGAACTCCTCGAGCAAAGGCTGCAGGGTGACCACATACCCGGACATGCAATCGACCGCCTGGCGAAGCAGGTCATCGTCCAGTCGCGCGGCGGGCAGCGTCTCGTAGAGGCGGGACCAGCCGCGGTCCCAGGGCTCCAGCTCGGCGCGGGGCAGGCCTGCCTTGACCTCGACCATTCGGGCGCGAAAGAAATCAAACGCCGCCTGGTTCTCGGCCGCCGACCCTTCGAAATGCAACCCAACTTCCAGCCTACCTGCACCCGTGTGATGCCATGCCTCGTAGTGGAAAGCCGGTTCCCCGTAGTGCAGCTTCATCAGCCGGCCGCGGCCCCGCGAGGTGCGGAAACCGCGCATCGTTTGAGGGAGCCTCGGCTTCAAGCCTTTGCGGAGCCCGGTGAAGAAGTCAGCCGGGGAGAGCAACACTTAGAGGTCGACGAGGTGGAGATGCAGGCCGGATCTATTCCGGCCGTCTCCCAGGCCAACCTGCCAAACGCCGCCCCAGCGCGGCACGCCGCGGAAGGGGCCCGCGGGGGAGGCCTGCCTCCCCCGCGAGTGGTTTCTCGTAAGCTGCCATCCAGATTGGCCTACATCCCGACGGTCGTCGAGAACGAAGGCGGCAACCGCGAGCGGACATTTGACATCTACTCGAGGCTGCTGAAGGACCGCATCATCCTGATCGGCCGGCCCATCGACGACGTGGTCGCCAACCTCGTCGTCGCCCAGCTCATGTACCTCGCCGCCGACGACCCTGGAAAGGAGATCCAGATCTACGTCAACTCGCCCGGTGGTGCGGTGACGGCGGGCCTTGCCATCTACGACACCATGCAGTACGTGCAGTCGCCGATCTCCACGGTGTGCATCGGCCGCGCAGCGAGCTTCGGCACCGTGGTTCTGATGGCAGGCGCGAAGGGAAAGCGGTTCTCGCTTCCGAGCTCGAACATCCATATGCATCAGCCCCTGATCGGCGGCAAGGGCCTCCAGGGCCAGGCCAGCGACCTCGATATCCACGCCCGCGAGATCATCCGGATCAGGGGCGTGCTGAACGAGCTGATCGCCAAGCACACCGGCCAGCCCCTCGAGCGGGTTGAGCGCGACACCGACCGCGATTTCTTCCTCACGCCTCAAGAGGCGGTCGAGTACGGGCTCATCGACGGCATCATCGAGCAGACGCGAGTACCGGTCCTGGCGGCTTCGAAGTAAGCACGCCTGAGGCGCGCACGCACACCCAGGCGACCAGCGCGACCCCGACCACGGCGGGAACCGGCGGGGCTGCCAATGCAGCGATCAGAGCGCCGATGGACAGTCCGAGCCACTCGTACCAGCGCGCCCTGCCCCAGACGACCAGAGCGAAGGCAACCAGAACCAGGTCCGCCGGTAGTGCGTGAGGGGCCGCGACAATGCCGCCGGCGATGATGATCGCCGCGGAAGCTTGCAGCTGATCGCGTCGCACCCAGGCCAGGACAAGGACCCCGGCGATCGCGATCGCGGTCACGACCGCCAACGCCGGGCCCTGCAGCGAGCTCGGGAGCGCCACGGCGAAATGGGCCAGGTCGATCTCACGTGAGCCGGTCTGCACCGTGGAGCGGGTCTGGCCGAGCCACTCGAACACCCAGTTGGGACTGAGAAGCAGGGTCGGAACCAGGAGCGCCGCGCCTGCGGTCGCCCATCCGGCGATGACTCTCCATTTGCGCGCCAGGATCAGCGCCACGCCGAGAGGCAGCACCAGCTGGGGCTTCATCAGCGGCAGGCCGAGGGCCAGACCGGCCAGGAATGGTCGCGACCAGAGCGCGATAGCTGCCCCCAACCCAAGGGCGACGACGCCATCGAGCTGCGCGTTGAGCATCATCAGGGCGGTCGGCACTGCGGCAAAGCCGGGCAGGCTCTCGGTGGGTGACCTGGGGCGGATTGCGAGGTAAAGACCTGCGCCAAGGCTCGCCAGACCGAACAGGATCCAGAGCCGGCCGCCGATGTTGGTGCCGAACGCCTCAAAAGGCACGGCCAGCAGCGCCACCCACGCCGGGGCGAGGAAGGGGAGGATGCCGCTGATGCCGAGGGTGACGAGGACGCGACCCCCCGTGACGTCGCCTTCCACTCGCTTCTGCACGTTGAGGTCGTAGAGGTGGCTCGGGTCGGAGACGATGAGTCGCGCGCCTGTCGCGAACGCGGGCCAGTCCGAGTTGATGACGTCGTCGTTGGGCAGCAGCGGAAACAACGTGAACGCAAGCGCGACGCCCAGCAGGGCGATGTTGCCGCGCCATCGCCATCTGCTCACAGGTCGATCGAGAGGCCGTCGGTGGCGGCCCGCACCTCGACGCCCGTGCGCTGGGTGAGGTCGGCGGCGATGGCCGCCGGATCCGCACGCCAGACGGTCATCCCGTAGTGCGTCAAGAAAGCGAGCTTCGGTTCCGCGTCCCGGATGATGCGCTCGACGTCTGCCACGCAGAGGTGAGGCAGGTCAGGGCGGCAGTGGAGAAGGATCGTGTGGAGGACCATGACGTCCGCCCGGTGCTGCTCCGCGATGCCGTCGTAGTAGGCGGAGTCTGTGACCCAGCCCAGCCGATTGCCGAAACGAAACCCGTATGTCTCCACCTGATGGACATGCCGTCCACTGGTCGTGAATGCGATGTCGCCGACGGTGTAAGAAGTCTCCGGCGCAAGGCGCACGATCTCGCGCGGAAAGCGCCGCAGGTACTTGAGCATCACCGGGTCGTCATCGAGTGCGTCGGAGGGGCAGAAGACCATGCCTCGATGAGCGAAGCCGCCGTCGGTCATGCCCTCGACCATGACGTTGAGGTCGCCCGCATGGTCGAGGTGCCGGTGGCTGACCACGATCGCGTCCAGCGTCGTCAGGTCGATGCCTCGTTGGGCGTACTGAACGATCGCGCCGGGTCCTGGGTCGAGGCTCATGCGGGTGTCCCCTTCTTCGATGTAGAGGCCGCCTGACGCCGCGACCTGCTTCGCGACCATGAAACGCGCGCCGGCGGTGCCCATGAAAGTGAGCTTCATGTCTCTGCGACATCGCTGAGTGGCACCTCGGACTTCTCACCGAAGTAGCGGTCATAAAGCTCGGCGACGCGGTCCAGAGTGTCGATCTCGTCGACCGGCTTGTCATCGCGAATCCGAACGATTCGCGGAAAGCGAAGGGCATAGCCGCTTGCGTGCCGGTTCGACCGCTGAATGGAATCGAATGCGACCTCGAGCACGACCTCGGGCTGGACCATCCGCGTATGGCCCAGATCCTTGACCGTGATCTCGAGGAACCGTTTGGTGTACTCGGCGATCTCGGCATCGGTCAGACCGCTGTAGGCCTTGCCGACGTTGACCAACTTGCCCGTCCGAATGTCCTTGACCGCAAACGTGTAGTCGGACAGCACGCCCCTTCGCTTGCCGTGGCCCCATTCCACCGCAGTGACGACGACGTCGAGCGTCGCGAGCGGCCGCTTGAGCTTGAGCCAGGCGAGGCCGCGGCGCCCTGGCGTGTAAGGGCTGAGCGGATCCTTGACCATCAATCCCTCGTTGCCCCGCTCGCGGGTCTCGGCAAAGATTCGGTCGAGGTGCTCGGGATCGGTCGCCTCCTCGAGCCGGGCCAGCAGGAAAGGATGCTCCAGGCCGAGGCCCTCCAGAAGCTTGCGCCTGGCGGTGAGTGGCTCATCGAGCAGCGTCCTGCCGTCAAGCCACAACACATCGAAGATCACAAGCACCACTGGAACTTCGCGCCGGAGCTCCGGGTCGACCTTCTTGCGGCCAAGCCGGCGCTGAAGCTCGAAGAAGCGCAGGACGCGGCCATCGCGGTGGGCGAGCACCTCACCGTCGAACAGCACGTCGTGTCCAATCCCCGGCGCGCCTTCGACCAGCTCGGGGAAAGCCGCGGTCGTCTCCTTGAGGTCGCGCGAGAACAGCTCGGCGCGCGTCCCCTGGCGGTGCAGCTGACATCGCACGCCGTCGTACTTCTCCTCGGTCCACACTGTCTCCGCCCCCATGCGGGTGAACGCCTCCTGCGGCGTCTCGACGGGGCTCGCGAGCATGAAGCGGACCGGCTGAAACAGGGTGATGGTGCTCGCCTCGAACTCCCCATGCTTGCACCGGACTGCGGTTTCGCCGATATCCCCGGTCACGAGATGCACGCGCTTCACCTGCGTGATCGAAACCCCGAATGCCTCCGCGATCGCAGCCTCAACCAGGCCTTCGCTGAGGCCGATGCGCATCTCGCCGGAGATGATCTTGACGAAGAATCGCGCTGCCTCGGGGTCCAACCGCTTGAGCAAGGCTTCAAGTGGTTTGGCTTTGGCGGCGCCACGCGCGGTCCGGATCGCTTCGAGCGTCTTCTCGACTTCATCGAGGGTCACCGGCTCCGGTTGCGTGCCGCCGTCGAGGGCTTCTCCTGCCCAGTCGCCTAGGTCGGAGTGCTTGCGGAAGATGCGCCCGAGCTCTTCTTCATCGCGGCTCGAGATCGACGACACGATCTTGCTCAGCGTCGACCAGCCGAGACCGAGCGTCCGGCGCTGGGAGGGCGGAAACGCGCGACCGCTCAAGTAAACGGCGGCGCGCCGCAGATCCTCATCGGACAGCGTGCGGAAGTACGCGGCGAGAATCCGCGTCTTCTCGAGAGTGGCGGGCGTTGCGCCGACGGCTGCGCCGGCGCGGGCGAACTCAAGCATTCAGTAAGTCACAACCTGCCCGCGGGTTCCGCGCCAAGGTGACCTATCGTAAGTCGGGATGCGACGGTGCCCGTACCTCGAGGAGCTGGTCAAGGACCAGAAGGCATTTGTCCGCGTCTACCGGTTCGACTGCCATGTTGACCACCGCTCCAAGCTCAAGTACGCGCTGTCCGACAGTCCTCCGATCTGCGTACGGAATTTCGAAGATTGCCCGTTATATCAGGATGAAAAGCGGCGCGAGGACCGCACAATTACCCGCTACACCGACTGAAATAGCCCCACCACCCGCCACACAAATGAATTGCCCAGTCTGCTCCGCCCCTGCTTTGCCGATCGACGACGCGTGCGTCTTCTGCCACGCGCCGTTGGTCGAGCGTGACGAGCCCGACGAGCTGCTCGACTATCTCGTCGAGCGAATCCCGATCGCTAACGTCCGGCGTGGGCACCTAAACCGTGGGCCAATCACAGAGATCTCGATCGACGTCGATGGCCGCAGCTTCCACGCGCGGGTCAAGAACGAGGCGCTGGAGCTGGCGCCCGCGGTCGAGCTCGCCGCCTGGGTTGACCTGCTGCTGACCAAGCTCAGCGACGCCGCAGCGCGGGACCATGATCTGCGCCGGGCGGTTCTGCGTTCGGGCTGGGCTCTGCGCTGACGCCGGCGTAACCTGGACGCGGCGATGGCCGTTGCTAAGCGGCGCCCGGGATTCGCGCTGTGGATAGCGTGGGTCGGCGCCGGAGCGCTCGGTGCCGCAGTGGCCGCTTCGGCGACGCAGCCCGGACAGGAAGTCTTCGGGGACACTGGAGCCTCCTACTGGGTGCCGATCCTGCTTGCTACACCTCTCGCGTTGCTTCAGTTCCTGGTGCTGCGTGGACTGATTGGCGTCTCAGTGGTCGCCGCTGGCATGTGGATCGGCCTGACGTTGGTTGCCTCCGCGGCCAGCATCTTCGCGATCAGCGGATGGTATTTCGTCGTACCGCAGCTAGTCCCGCGCACATTCATATCTATCGAAACTGGAATGGACATCATGTTCACGGGTGGGGAATACATCAATCCGCTGCTTTTGGGCCTTGCCCAGGGCGTTGCGCTGGCTTGGGTGTTCGGCCGCGCAGGCATTGCGGCTTGGTGGGTCGTGATAAACCTGGTGGCTTACGCCGTCTCACTCCAGCTGACGATCTTTGCCCTCACCGCGTTGGCGATCGAGCCGGGAACTACAGCCGGTAACTATGTGCTGCCGCGCGTCTCGCTTGCAGCGTTGTACGCGGCCGTCACCGGCCTCGCCCTGGTCGCGATCGTGAGGATGCAGTACGTTTCGATCAAAGCGCACGTATCAGCCGCTTCGAAAGGTGCGGTTTGATCAAAAGGCACCTATCCGGTTAGAGCGCCAGCGCCAACTGCTCGTTTGCCTCGAGCGCCCACGCGCGGATACCGCGCTTGCGCAGCGACCGCGCGAAGTCCTCGGTGTAGCCGTGAACGGTGTAGACCTGGTCCGCGCCTGACCGCTCGACGACATCCATCAGCTCATCGAAATCGCAGTGGTCGGACAGGTCGAACGTGGCGTCGGCGCCGAACAACCGCGCGAACTCAGGGTCTTTCGCCCAGCCCGAGATCAAGGCGGTTCGATAGCGGCCCAGCCGGCGGATGTCGTCCTTGCCCACCGGGGGCGCGATGACGACGCGATCGGCAACCGGCTCGCCATTGAGCTCGATCCAGTCTGGGAGGGAGCGGCCTGCCATCGCGTACTGCCGCGCGCATGGAGCGCACCGCTTTTCGAGCGCGAAAGCGAATCCGTACTGCGCGAGCTGCAGCATCACCTCCTCGGTCTTGCCCAGCGCATGGCACAGCAGCACCGGCGTCACGCGACTGTCCAGCGCCCGCCTGCACCAGCGCGCGATCAGCTCAATAGTCTCGTCCGGATCGCCGAAGCGAAAATGCGGCCGCCCGTATGTGGTTTCGATGATGAGGACATCGGCCTTCGGCACGAACGTCTCGATCCGGCCCGGCTGCCGCAGCTTGATGTCGCCCGTGTAGAGCACAGACGTGCCTTCGTGCTCGAAGTGGAGCTGAGCCGATCCGAGCATGTGCCCGGCTGAGTAGAGGGTCACCGTGGCAGGCCCACGCCGCATCGCCTCTCCATAACCCAGCATCCGCCAGCCTCGCGGCCGCCGCGCCTCCGGGATGAGGGCAAGCGTCTGCGGCGTCAGCAGGGCCTCCTTGTGGCGCCGCGCGTGGTCGGTGTGGGCGTGGGAGATGAACGCGAAGCTGCGCACGACCAAGGGATCGAGCCACAGGCTGTGACCTGGCAAAGAGACGCCGTGGTCCCAGACCACCTCGCGCGTCACAGCTGGACGAGGTCCCCCTTCGCAAAAAGATCCGGCGGAACCACGACCCCAACCGCGGCGTACGCCTCGAACGGCACCCCGATGTCGGCGACGATAACGCGCCCTGGAAGTCCCAGGAGCCCGGGTTTGGGAAGTCCAAGAGTGATGGTCACGGTGGCTCGAATACACGGAGCGTAGGCCACGCCGGAGTCGGCGTCGAGTCCGGACGGTACGTCAACAGAGACGACGTCCTTGCCCGAGCGGTTGATGGCCGTGATCCACTCCGCAAACCTGCCCTCTGGAGCTCGGGATAGGCCGGTGCCGAATATGGCGTCGACGACCACGTCGGCGTCGCCGAGGTTCAGATCGCCGCCGACCGCGACCCCGAGATTCCGCAACGCCTCGAGCTCATTCGCCGCCGGACCAAGAAGCCGGGTCAGGTCGACGCAGCACACGCCTGTGAGCCGGCCCCACCGCTGTAGATGGCGCGCCGCGGCCAGCCCGTCGCCGGCGTTGTTACCGACGCCGCAGACGACGGCTGCGCGTTGACCCACGTATCTGGCGATCTGCCAGCCGGCCGCCTCCATGAGCCAGTCGACCGAGATGCCGAACCGCTCCTCGCAGAGCGCGTCGACCTGCTTGACCTGCGCGCTAGTGAGAGTGGGTAGGGCGCTGGACGACAAAGGAGCAGTAGGGATCTCGGCGGTGAATCGAGTCCGCCTGCGAGATGGCCGCGCCCGTGAGGCGGGAGATCAGCTGCGGCGTGATCGTGCAGACCTGCGGAAACTTGAGCGCGGTGTTGCGAAATGGACAGTTATGGATCGTCACTTTGACCTCCTCGGCACTATCCGTCTGCTCGACGAGCGTGCCCGCCCGGCCGATCCACGCCACGACCCGGCGCAGCCTTTCGTCGAAATCGAGTCCCACCAGGTCCTTCTCGATCGCGTTCGCGTGCCTCGCGGCGACCCGCGCGAACACCTCGTCGAGCGCCTCAGGCCCGCCCATCTCCTGGACCTCCTGGAGCACCATCGTGGCCAGCTGGCCGTACCGCTTGGGGAAGACTGAGTCGGCTCGCTCGGTCAGCGCGAAGAGGAGGGAGGGCCGGCCGCGGCCGCTGCGCTCGGGCTGGCTGACCACGAGGCCATCCCGCTCGAGGTTGGTGAGGTGCTGGCGGACCGCGTTCGGAGTCACCCCGAGGTCGTTGGCGATGGTTTCCGCGCTTGATCGGCCCTTGCGCCGAAGCAGCTCGAGGACTTCCATTCGGGTCGAACGGCCGGCGATCATGAGGCCCACATCCGGTCGCTTCCTTGGGATGCTAGCACAGGCCAAAACCGCTAAAGCGATTTATTACAGGTGGTTCTTGACAAAAGAAAGAGGGGCCCTAAACTTGGTATCCGGAGGAGATAGAGGGAATGCCAATGATCAAGCAGGCCAGCCGCGCTATCGAGCACATGACCGCTCGGGAGCGCCGGATCCAGCGGGCCAAGTACGCCCGCCGGAACAAGATGCGCTACATCGACAAGCTCCTGAACGAGCTCGAGATGCTGAACCTGGCCGACCAGCGGCAGATGCCGCCCGTGCTGTCGGTCGCGATCAACAAGGTCATCGAGGAGTCGCCGGAGGTGACGGTCCTGGCGCAGGCCAAGCCGGCTTCGGTGATGGAGGCGATGGACGCTCTGTATGAGATCCAGGACAGCCTGATGTACAACCAGATCGAGGACGAGTAGTCACCGGCCGTAGCTGACAAAAATCGAGCCGGGCTCAATCCGAGCCCGGCTCTTCTCTTTCTAGACCCTGAGGGCGACTGGTCCCCAGAGCTGTTGGGCTCGGACCCCGAGCCCGTGGACCACGGCGGTGAACGCGTCCCGCTGCTCCAGGCGCTGTTCTCCGAAAGCCAGGGCCAGGTCGCTGCGGAACGCGGGAATGTACGCCGAACCGCCGGTCAGCAGGACTCGATCGACATCGCCGGCGGTGATCCGAGCGTCGGCCAAAGCCTGATCGATGGTTGCGGCGATGAGATCGAGCTCTGGCCGGATCATGGACTCGAAGGTCGACCGCCGCACCTCAACACCAAGGCTCAGCGGCTCGAAGTCCAGGCGGGTTGTATCAGCGTTCGACAGGGCGATCTTGGTGGATTCGACCGCGCCGTAGAACTCGTAGGCGTGGCCCTCGTAGAGCAGCGCCTGGACGACATCGGCTGCGCGGCCGCCAATCCGAGCCAGGATCGCCGGTATCCCGGGGTCCGCCATGAGCAGGCGGACGGAGCTTGCCGTGCGCATCTCGTTGAAGAGCCAGCTCGGGAGCGCGTCCAGACCTAGCGCCGGACCGACGATCGTTTCGAAGAGGATCCCGTCCAGGGATTCGCCGCCGATTGCGATCCCCGCGATACCGGCGACGTGCGGCGTGCCGCCGCGGGAGTCGAGCACCGCCACGTCGAAAGTGCCGCCGCCGAAGTCGACCGCGATCTCCACCCCCCGGTGGGCCTGCTCGCCGATCACCGCGGCCGTGGGCTCGGGCAGAAAAGCAACCTCGCCGAAGCCCGCCTCGAGAGCCGCAAGCTCCAGCCGGCGAAACGCCTCGGCGTCGGAGGCGGCGCGGTTCTGCGGGTCGGCGCCCGCGAACACGACCGGATGGCCAAGAACGACGGATCCGACGACATGTCCGGTGGTCTTGTCAGCCTCTCCTTTGAGACGGCTGAGCACGACGCTCACCAAGGCGCCCACGCTGAAATCTGTCGCCCACGAGTTGGTACCGGCGAAGCCGAGCTTCGCCAGCTCGTGCTTCACTCCTGACAGCAGTCGCGCGTCGTTGCATCCGCCGCCTTTACGGTACTGGCGGCAGTCCGTGTCCCAACCGTAGGGTGCGAGCGGGCAGTTCCAGCAATCGGTCTTCTCGTGGCCGGAGATTAGGAAGGTCCTCACCGCCTCGTTACCGGCCGCCCGGCGGCCGCCCCTGTGCAGGTACACAAAAGACGGGAGCGTCCTCGATGCAGATCCTCCCAATGCCAGCACCTCGACCCTGTCCCCGTACGCGATCGACACCGAGCTGTTGCTCGTGCCGAAATCGATGCCATAGCCGATAGGACGGTCGTGCGCGGTCATCGGCTCCCCTCGCTACGCGAAAACGCGGCTTGCTTAGAGGTCGCCCTCGGCCTGGCGGACGCGGCGGCTCAACGTCTGGAGCAATCTGTAGGCGACCTCCGGGTGCTCCTTCAAGAACGGCTTGAAGTTCCACTCCGGGATGGTCGCCATCGTGACGTCGGTGTCAGCCGTGATCGTGGCGCTGCGCCCCTCCTGATCCAGCAGCGCCATCTCGCCGAAGGAGTCGCCGGGCCCGAGCCTGCGGTCCTTGCCCTGCACGGTCTTCACCGTGACCGTGCCGTCCGTGATGATCATGAACCCCACGCCTCCGTCGCCCCGGACGACGATCTGGTGCCCGGCCGGATGCTTGACCGTCTTCATCTGCTTCTCGATCGACCGGATCTCCGATTCCGGCAAACCTTGAAACACCTTGGCCTGTTTGAGCTCGACCATTGGCGAAATACTATGCCTTCTTTTTGCCGTCGAGAAACGCCTGGTACAGCCGGTAGGCCTCCTGCTTCCGGCTGTCGACGATCTTCGTATAGCCCTGCAGCGTGTTCAGGTTGGCGTGCCCCAGGACCTCCTGGACCAGCCGGACGTCGCCGCCCGTCACCTCGAGCAGGGTCGTCGCGGCCGTGTGCCGAGCCACGTGGGGGGACTTGAACGACCACGCGCCGAGCTGCTGCCTGATCTGTTTGACGATGTAGCGCGCTCCGGCCGGCGTCAACCGACGCGCGCGGTCGTCGCCGGCGGAACGATCGAAGTTGATGAACATCGCCAGGCAGGCATCCTCGCGACCGGCGAGGTAGTCTTCGATGGCACCGCGCGCGTCAGCCGTCAGATAGACGCTGCGCTGTTTGGAGCCCTTGCCGGTGACGACCAGGCGGCTGCCGGAACGCGGAAAATCAGTCCGGTCCAGCGCAAGCGCCTCTGAGATGCGGCATCCCGTGCTGACGAGGAACTGCACCAGCGCGCGGTCGCGCTTTTCGAGCGGAGTGTCGTGGGGCAGGCTTGACAGCAATCGCGTCAGCTCATCGGGGTCGATGGGTTTGGGCAGCCGCTGCTCCAGCTTGGGCAGCGTGATGCCATTGGACAGGTCGCGTTCGATCAATCCTTCGCGAGCTGTCCACCGAAGCCAGGATCGGATCGCGACCAGTGCTCGCGCGCGAGAGGCCGGGCTCTTCAACGTGCCAGCGAGGTGACGCTGGAAAGCGCGCAGATCCTCGTGGCGCAGCTGATCCGCCATGAGTGAGTGTCCATTGGTCGCAAGAAATCCGAGCAGCCTGCGGATCTCAGAGCCGTAGGCGCGGACCGTGTTCGGACTGCGGTTGGCTTCGAGCTGAAGCCATCCAATGTATTCATCCGCGGCGGCCTGCAGGGCGAGTGGCATGTCGAGGCCGAGCTCATGATAATGGACGCGGTGGGGGCCCTCCGCATAGTGAGTCCTCCGCGTGAGGAGCTACCAAGCGACGGCTTCGGCTTTGACCCCGAGTTCACCGAGCGCGTCAAAAACGTTGCGCTCTGGTTTTACCGCAAGTACTGGCGAGTCGAAACCGACGGCGTGAACAACGTCCCGGCGCGCGGCCGTGCTCTGCTGGTCGCCAACCATGCCGGCATCATTCCGTACGACGGGGCGATGATCCGCACCGCGATCCTCGCCGAGCATCCGCATCCCCGCCACGCGCGCATGCTCGTCGTGGACTGGGCGTTCGCGATGCCTTTTACCAACATGCTTCTGGTCAAGACCGGGAACGTCCTTGCCCATCCCGACAACGCGACTGCTCTTCTAGAGCGCGACGAGCTGGTCGGCGTGTTCCCCGAGGGCGTCAAGGGCGCATCGAAGCCGTATCGCGACCGCTACCGCATCCGGCGGTTGGGTCGAGGCGGATTCGTTCAGGTGGCGCTGCGTACCGGCGCGCCCATCATCCCGGTGGCGGTCGTTGGCTCAGAAGAGATCCACCCGGTGATCGCAGACCTGCAGCCGCTGGCCCGGCTGCTGCGACTGCCGGCCATGCCGATCACTCCTACGTTTCCATGGCTCGGTCTAGCCGGCCTCATCCCTTTGCCCTCCAAGTGGCTCATGGCTTTCGGCGAGCCGATCGATGTGGCGCGTTATGGGCCCGATGCGGCCGGCGACGCTCGGCTGGTGCTGGAGCTCAGCGAACAGGTCCGGGAGTGGATCCAGGCAACCGTGCACAAGCTGCTCTCGAGACGCCAGACGATCTTCTTTTGAGGACGCCAGGCCCGCTGTTAGCCTGAATCAAATGGTCAGACCATCGATAACAGCGCTTATTGCATTGCTGAGCATCGTGGCGTGCGGAGGCTCATCCAACGGTCCGCAAGGACCAAGCGCCTCCAGCGTTTCGGTGCAGCCGGGCGATCTACCGCACGGCATGGTGAAGTGCGACCTCACCGGCGACATCGACAGCTTCATCGCGAAGGAGCAGTCGCCCGATCCCCAAACATCGAAGTCGATGTCAGGGTATTGGGCCGACCTGAAGAGGGCCGGCGCCACGTCCGCGTACGCGGCCATCTATACCGACAGCGCCGCTCACTGCTCCGCCATCAAGAGCAGCACCTCGGATATCGCGGCCGCCAACTACAGGCTGGTAGTGAATTTTGTCGTCCAGTTCAAGGATGAGAAGAGTGCAGCCGGCGCATATACCAACCAATCGATCCTCGGCTTCAGCGCTTCAGCGCTGCGCTCCGGCGGGGCGCAGACGATCGAAGGGACCAAGAGCGGTTTGACCGCCAATTCGATCGTGTTGGACCAGTCGATCTCCAACCAGTCGTTCTACATCGCCCTCTGGCAGAACAAAGCCTTCGACACCATTCTTGCCTTGCTCAACGTCGACTCGACCTCGAGCAAGAAGGTCGCAACCACGGAGAACAGCCGAATCAAGTAGGCGGTGAGCAGGAAGCGGTTCCCTTATATGGGGGGCCGCTCCGGCCACTAGAATGACGCGGCCGATCGCAAAACCCGCCAACGTCCCAGCCCGCACTCGGCGCCGGCAGAGATCCCTGTCCCTGCTTCGCCCAGCGCTCATCGTGGCGCTTGCAGCCACGTGCGCCCTCGCCTTCCCGACAGTGCTGCAGGCGGTGCGCTCCGCGGGCGTGACGGTTGCGGGGCCACCAGGAAAACCGCCCGGCATGGTCGCCGGGCAGATAGCAATGAGCGGATTGCAAACGGGCGCCTGCATGAGCTTTCCGTCGAAAGGCGGCGGATCGGGCAAAACTGTGTTCATCGACCCTGGCCACGGCGGGCTTGACCCCGGTGTGGTCGGCACCATCGGCCAGCAGCAGGTCCTCGAAAAGGACGTGACTCTCGCGGTGGGACTTCGTCTGGCCGCACTGCTGCAGAGCGACGGCTATCGAGTCGTCATGTCGCGAACGCAGGACTCGTCCGTGACCCGGCTGTCGGCAAGCGACTCGGTGACCGGCGCGTTGACCGCTTCCGCCGAGCAGCGCGACCTGGTCACGCGCGCCGCGTGCGCCAACGCGTCGTCCGCCTCTGTTCTGGTGTCCATCCATTTCGACGCATACGACGATCCAGCGGTCGGTGGAACGGAGACCTTTTACGATGCTCAGCGCGCGTTTGCGGCCGAGAACAAGCGGCTGGCCACAGACCTTCAGAATGCCCTCGTCTCTGGGCTGGGCTCGACCGACCGCGGCGTGTGGACCGACGATCAGCTGGTGGCGCCTGCCCTGACCGTTTCGGGCAGCATTTACGGCCACCTGATCGAGCTGGGCCCGCCCTCCCCGGGGTACGTGGACAACCCGAGCCAGATGCCGGGCGCCCTGGTCGAGCCGCTGTTCCTGACGAACGCGTCCGAGGCCAAGCTTGCGAGCACCGCCTCGGGTCAGCAGCGTGTGGCGGTTGCGCTGCAAGCCGGGCTGCGAAAGTTTTTCAGCGGGGCCTGAAGCCGCCACGTGATGGTGCGCCTGGCAAGAATCGAACTTGCTGCCTCTTGCTCCGCAGGCAAGCGCTCTATCCGGTGAGCTACAGGCGCAGGTAGAAGGAGTTCAGTTTAGGCGAGGGTCGATTGCTGCGGTCGCGGCGTGGAAAGTGTTCAAGTCCGCATTGCTGACCACAACGAACGCGACGAATACCGACCGCCGCCAGCACGCCAATCGTACCGAGGGCCGGTCGTAGGTAAAAGAGCTCGGCCCCAGGCCGGTGCCGCTGCCGCGTATGAGGTTGGGCGAGAGCTGGCCCAGCGGCGGCGGCGCAAAACCGAAAACGCCTGACTCCCACGCTCGCTCCGCCTGACCTTCATCGCGAAACTGAAAGACAAGGCTGCTCATAGCCTTGACGTTGGTCGTCGCGCCAAGCTCGGTCTTGCACGCGGTGATGTCGGACGCAAACACGGAAACCGCTCCCGCGATGGCGCCGTTGTTACGGAGCTGCTGCCAGTAGTTCGACTGGCGCGCGGCCAGGTCCGCGTTTGCGCCTGACAGCACCGACAGATAGACGTCTATGGGACCTGAGCCGACGCAGACGTTCAGCCCGGTCGGCACGTCACGCGACTGCAGTATCGCAACCGTAGGGGCTGTGTGTGGCGAGGGGCTGGGCGCGGGAGTGAAGACGGCGTGAGTGTCGCCCTGACACGAGACCACGACGCCGAGGACGAGCATCACCGCGAATAACCGACCCACGGGGGGCGGAGTTTAGACTGGGTGAGACCCATCGCGCCTGTAGCTCACCGGACAGAGCGTTCGGCTCCGGACCGAAAGGCAGCAGGTTCGATTCCTGCCAGGCGCACTTTCTACATCGCTGTTTGGCACTCGGCCGGATAATCCTCGGCCGCACAGCAAGTCGAGATTCGAGTAGAGGCAATTCGTGACCGCAGTTGAGCTGCGGGCTGGGGAGACGAGATGAGAGCCGCCGTTTGCACGGCATACGGGCCGCCCGAGGTGCTCCAGATCAGGACTGTGCCCGACCCGCGTCCCCGGGACAAGGATGTGTGCATCCGGCTCGTCGCGACCGCGGTCACAGCCAGCGACTGCATCGTGAGAGGCCTCAAGATGCGCGGCGTCCGCCGGCTCTTCTTACGAGCAGCGTTCGGCATCAGGGCGCCGCGGAAGGGGATCATCGGCATGATCGCGGCCGGGGAGATCGAGTCGGTCGGCCGCGACGTAACCGCCTTCAAGCCAGGTGACCAGGTGTTCGGAATGGACGGTTTCCGCGCCGGCACATACGCGGAAAAGGTGTGCTGGCCGATCTCGGCGATCGCGCTTCGACCCGCCAACCTGACATACGAGGAATCAGCCGCCCTGCCCTACGGGGGGCTGATCGCCTCGTTCTTCGTGCGCCGGCTGAAGATTCAGACGGGCCAGCGGGTGCTGGTCTATGGAGCTTCGGGGGCGATCGGCACGTCCGCGGTGCAGCTGGCAAGGCATCTCGGCGCCGAGGTGACCGGCGTCTGCAGCACCGCGAACCTGGAGCTTGTGGGGTCGCTCGGTGCGACATCGGTGATCGACTACACGAAGGACGACTTCACGCAGAGCGGCGGCCGCTACGACGTCATCTTCGACGCTGTCGGCAAACGGAAGAGTGCGAAGGCAATGCTCAACGCTTTCGCGGCACTCGCATCGGGCGGAGTGTCGATGTCGGTCGATGACGCGTTCCCGAGGACCAAGAGGTCAGACCTGTTGGCGCTGAAGGAACTCGCCGAGAGCGGCGCGCTTCGGCCGGTGATCGACCGCCGCTACACGCTGGATGAGATTGTGGAGGCGCACCGCTACGTCGACCTGGGTCACAAGAGGGGCAACGTGATCGTTACCATCTCGCCTCGCTGATTGTGACGCCGATCGCCTAAGTAACGGGGCGGTGGCCGGTCCCCCGGATAGTCCGGACTATCCGGTGATTTCTCGCGCCGTCTTCCTACAGCATCCCCTCGACCAATTGATCGAGCCGCTCGGCCTGGTGGTGGATATCGGCGGCCAGCACGCGCACGCCTTCGTCGTACGCACGGTCCGCGTCCTTTACCTGATCGCTCAATCGCTGGATCCCGACCAACGTCGTCTTGAACTCACGGTTAAGCGTGGAACGGGCTGTTTCGATGTCCGTCAGCATCTCGAGGAACTCCCTGCGCTCGAGGATCATGTTCACCGTCAGGAGGACGGCCAGGGCGGCGGTGCACGACGACATGAAGAGGTCGATGTCGTGCCCCGTTACCGATGAATAGACATCGCCGGCGGATGCCAGGAGCAGTGTCATCCAGGGCAGGGCGAGCTGCCAGAGATCGAGGGGAGCTCGCTGAGCTGCCGCCTTCGGCGCGGAAGCAGGGTAGACGGCGGCCAGTCCGATCATCAGAAAGCCTGCAAACCATCCGGTGTCGAGGATGCTGCCCACGGCTCCAAACGCGCCCTGAGCGGTGAGGTAGGCGAATGCGCTGTCGGCAATGGAGTAGAGGGCAACGCCGGCGAGAAGGAATGCCATCCGTCCCGCCTGCTGCTGGCTCGCACGCCGGATGGCGAGGATGAGGATCGTGCCGATCAGGATGTCGCCCACCGGGTAGGCCAGGTCGAGAATCTTGGTTGGGCTGTTGGACGTCCATACCGACTTCAGCCCGAATGCCCACGCGGTCGACGTCAAAGCCAAGGCGACGATCACGCCGTCGAACCAGACACGCCAGCGCGAGGAGGTGCCTCGCGCGGTACCCCAGAAGGCACGAATGCCGGCGAACGCAAATGGCACCGCCGAGAGGAATCCCGCGTCCGCCAGCGACGGGTAGGGCACCTGCATCCCAAGCCCGACTTCGTAGATCGACCAGACCACCTCGCCCGCCGACCAGAGTCCGGCTGAGATGCCCATCAGCGCCCACCCGAGGCGGTCCTTCCCGGCACCACGACTCGCGGCCCACGCGCACGCGGCCGAGGCGATTGCGGCAGCCACCGCTTCGCCGATGTCGTCCATCGCCGTCACGGCATGCTGCCCGAACGGGGCGGTGCGGATGTTCAGGGCGTAAAGCAGGGAGACCAGCGCGACTGCCGCCGCAGCCACGACGAAGGCTCTTCGCCGGTTGTCCATCGCCGTCCACGCGCTCATCTGGGGAAGCGAAGTTAAGCACGCCGTCTGGCAGATTCATCCCTCAAATCGGAAGAAAAGCTGAAGGTTGTCAGATCGCTTTGGTTGGTTCGGTCACCTGGATGATTTGGCCCCTCTGCATGCTTGTGAAGGCGATATAGCGAATTTCATTGGGCTCGCAAAGGCGATCCGAGATTCCCGTCGTGGTAGACCGCGCGGCGATCGCCGACCTTGTCGATGTAGAAGATGTGCTCGCGATCTACTTACGTGACCTCCCAGATGGAGTGGCTTCGCCGATGACCAGCAGGTCGATGGCGTCCGAGCGCCATAGCTCGAGCGCGTTAGCGCGTGACGTACGCATTGACATGATGTCCCTCCACCGCTGACGCAACCCTCTCCAATGAGCCAGCCGGCAGTTCCGGATAGGCAGGCAGGAAGACGAGTCGAGACATCACTTCCTGGGCGAAAACCGGTTCGAGGTCTGGCCGGTGCGCGGGTGCGCTGATCGATTTGACGCTGCTGGCCGCGCGGGCGGCGTCGAACCCTTCTGCTCGTGCCATCTCGATCGTTTCGTCCGGGCGCTCAGCCACGATCGGAAACAGCCAGTGGGTGTGGTCCAAGGCGAGCCCGCCGACATGGACTCCGGTCGGGAGCATCGCGGCCAATTCCTCGCCGGCGACCGCTCGCTTGAGCAATCGCGAGTGGTCGAAAGTGTTGAAGCGTCGAGCAAGGAACTTCATGAGGGGCGCGCTGGGTCGCTGTTCGAGGCGACGCACGAGATCATCCGTGGCGCCCGCGGGGAACGCTCGCGCGCTCGAGTTGACGAGTCGATCGAAATCGATCTCGAGTGCGAACGCCAATCGCGCCAGCAGCGCGTAGGGAGCCGGCTTCGTGAGGGCCACAAAGACCGCGGTCTGCACGATGCGCTTGAGGTGAGCGATGCGTTTTTGAACGGACCACCGCAGGTGGATCGACCGCATACGCCTGAGCAACTGGGGATTGCGAACGGTCAGCATCGCGCCGCCCAGGGCCGTCGCGGTTTTCAGGATGCCGAAGCTGAACATGGAGACGTCCGCGAGCGAGTCGCCCGCGCCGGCGGGACCCTGGAACGCCTGCGCGCAATCCTCGACCAGCAGGATTCCGTTCAGACGGCAGATCTCTGCCAGGGGGGCAAGGTCGACACGGCCGCCGAAGAGGTGCGCCACCACCAGCATCCGGGTGCGGTCCGTCATCGCACGAAGCACCAGCTCAGGGCGCGGCGCAAGGGTGGCCGGCTCGAGGTCGATCGGCACCGGGACCAGGCCGTGGTGCTGAGCGAGGCGTGGCATGTCGGGATGCGTCACGGCGGAGAACAGGACCTCGCTGCCGCCGGGCAACGCGAGCGCCTTCAGAAGCAGGTGAAACCCGCTGCGCACCGAGTAGCAGGCCAGCCCGTCCGCGGACCACATGCGTTCCACGTCAGCTGCCGTCCTCTCCTGGCCGGTGGCCGGTAGGGAGGCCAGCGCTCGGACCAGGTCGGCCGGCCGGATGTCGAGGCGGTGTCGAGCGTAGAGGCGTTTCATGGCGCCAGAGTCCGCCGGACCCGGTCTCGGAGTCAGTCTCGACGTCGTTTCAATATCGGTATCAGCCTGAAGCGTTGTCATCCCTGCACACCCGCGCAGGCCGCGACCAGCGCCTCGTTGAACTCACGCGGCCGCTTGATGCACACGAAGTGGTCGCCTGGAATCTCGTAAACCGTGGGGCGGCCCAGCACGCGCGCGAGCTCCCTCTGCGCCTCCACCGATACGACCATGTCGTCCTGGGTGACGATCACCGCCGACGGGCATGTGCTGTCGCTCAGCCATGACCCTGAGTTGAACTTCGCAGCCTCGGCGATCGCGTCGAGCAGCGCCATGGTGTCGTGGCGCCGCACCTCGCCCATCAGCCACCGGCCCTGGGGGCAATCCGCCGACTTCGGTGCGAGCATGGCCAGCATCGCGGCGCGGCGAATTCGCTCTGGGAAGCGCCGCGCCGCCTGTTCCACGAGCCGCACGAAGCCCTTCTCGGTCGGGACATCGAACCGGCTCGCCGTGGCGCACAGGACGATGCCGGCGGCCATCTCGGGATACCGGCGGACGAACAGCTGCGCGACCAGTCCCCCCAGCGAGTAGCCCACGACGATGACGCGTCCGAGCTGGAGAGTTCGTACGATCGCGGCCACGTCCTCGGCGCATTCCTCGCCGGTGAAGCGCCGGGTGGCCATACCTCGACCGTGCCCGCGCAGGTCCGGAGCGACGACGTTGAAGCGCCCCGCGAGGGCAGGCACCGCCAACGACCAGTTGAGGTCGGCCGTCGCCATCAGACCGTGGAGCAGCAGGACGGTCGGCGCCCCCGCGGGACCGGCTGCGATCCGAACGAACGCGGTGCCGCGTCCAGGAAGCTCAACCATCCGCCCCTCGGGCAGCTCGTCGGCAAATTGAAGGTCCTTGACGTCGAGCCGCTCCACCGCGAGCCGGGGGCGGCGCAGGGCTGAACTCTGTCGGGCGCGGGTCTTGTTGAACATCTCGCTCCTCCTCGAGCCCCTGGGTGGGGCCGCTGAGGCGGAGCGTTTGGGCAGACTTGTAGCGCTGAGGTCCGAACCAGGTCTTGACTAGGTCGGAGACTGATGCGAGACCAGTCTCAGGCCGGTGTGGCGGACTCCTCGAGCTCCCGCAGGCGGTCGACGACGCGTCTTACGCCATACGAACGCCGGTTGAAGTACGCGGCCCGGCTCAAGCCCACGCGCGCCGTCACGGCGTAGTGGCCTCCGATTCGCCGCACGTAATAGAGGTCGAGGATCTGCCCAGCCTGAGCGTCCTGTTGGAACTGCGATGCACGCAGATGCTCGATGGCCGCTTCGATGGTCTTGCGCAGCTCGCCGGGAGTCGAGGCCGCGATGCAGCGCATGCCGATCAGCGGGTTGTCGGCCAGGTCGCGCGTGCTGTGGAGCACCTTGAGCGCGTGCTCCACCCGTTCCACCGTGACGTCGGGAGCCTCGGACGTGGATTCTTGCGAAAGCGCCGGCCAGAGGACCGAAGCTGCCCGCACGGCATCGGCACCCGGGAACAGCCCGTAGCTGATCAAGCCGCCGACGATCGCGCAGGCGAAGACCGTCCCATACGTCATGTCGGGCGGCCACCAGGTCCCGGGGTCGAGACCGACGAAGAGCAGGTAAACGCCGCTCAGAATCGCTCCCAGCACAACAGCGAAAAGGTGCACGCTCAGCACGCGGTCGGCGCGGGGCCGTGTGAGCGCGAGAGCGATGTCGGCGAGGACGCCGGCGACGATCCCCACCAGGACCATCGAGTAGTGCCCGAGCTGGGTGGCGGCCAGGAAGGCGGTCGCGGTCAGCATCACAGTGAGGCTGCCGACCGGCAGGCGGCTCTGGCGCAAGATCCAGAGAACTACTCCCGTGATGGCCGCGGTCTGCATCATCAGGCCAAGAGCGCCGAGAATCTCTTCGCGGTGGTAAGCGAGGTCGAATGGGCTTCCGAAGGGTGGAAGAAGCACCGCGCCGCGCACGGCATATTGATCGATGTAGGGATGGTCGAACTGGGTGAAAAAGGTCACCGTCGCAAGCAGGAGAACGGCAGAAAAGACCGCGGTCGGGCCCGCCATGAGCTCGCCGCGTCCGGCTGATGCCCGCAGCGGACCGACGACGATCAGCCCGGCGCCTGCAATCTCCAGCAGGTTCGGCAACCTGAAGATCGCCGGCACGCCATAGTCCGGGCCGAAGGCGTCGGACCACCAGCCGTTGATCAGGATGCCGGCCAGGAAGATCGCGCAGCCCGCAACACTCAGGCCATACCTGTCTGGCACCACCGACGGCAGTCGTCCGTCGCGCTGCCATGCGCGGAAGCCGGCGACCGCCAGGTAAAGGGTGACCGCGAGCCAAGCGATCTGGACCGGCGCGGCGGCCCAGTTCGGTGCCGGCGGGTTGCGTGTGAGGTAGGACTCGTAGTAGCCCGCGCCGACGATGCCCGCGCTCAGAACGGCGAATCCCCAGTCGAGCGCGGTGCCCGCCAGCCACCATCGCCGCCAACTTGCCAGCCGACTGGGCCGATCCGTTGTCCGCTCGCTCTCGGGTGTCGCCTCCATCGTCGCCACGGCGCCCGTAGCATGCGCGCCGTGGCTGTCGTCGACAAGTACGACGCGCTGGTCGTCGGATCGGGCTTTGGAGGCTCGGTCGCGGCGCTGCGGCTCGCTGAGAAGGGCTACCGGGTCGCCGTCCTAGAGGCGGGCCGGAGGTACGGTCC
>Ga0209471_1000574_pt1 | contig 23838 bp, 25 predicted proteins | sample GraSoiAngelo_128_FD_185885 | JGI IMG/M metagenome (GOLD analysis project Ga0209471, IMG submission 185885) | Grasslands soil microbial communities from the Angelo Coastal Reserve, California, USA - 14_0927_12_20cm (SPAdes) (version 2) | ecosystem: Environmental > Terrestrial > Soil > Grasslands ... | reverse complement strand
CGCTTACGACGGCAGCGCCTTCCGCGGCTGGCAGAAGCAGCCTGGACTTTCTACCGTGCAGGGAGCGCTGGAGGAAATTCTCGGCCACACGGTGCAGGGCGCTTCGCGCACCGATGCCGGGGTCGCCGCGGAGGGACAGGTCGCGTCGTTCCGCAGTGCGAGCGCGCCGGAGTTTCCTGCGCTGCGGTTCCCCGAAGGCCTGCGTCTCCTTCGCTGGGCCGAGGCGCATCCGTCGTTCCATGCGCGGGCGAGCGCGATCGGCAAGCGCTACCGGTATCGCATGTCCTCGTTCGTGCCGCGCGGCGACTGGGAGCGGGCGCGCACGGCCTTGCGTGGCCTTCTCGGGCTGCCGGAGCTGTCCGGGCTCGCCTCGCCCTCCAAGCTGCACCGGCCCGCGCCGCCCCTGTCGAGCTGGTCTCTCGACGACGAGGGCATCCTCCTCGTCGAGGCGCGAGCCTTTCGCAAGCATCAGATTCGCAATCTCGCCGGGCACCTCGGTGCAGTCGCGCTCGGCTATGCCTCGCCGGAGTCGCTCCGGGAGCTGGCCGCGCGGCACCGGCCGTGGATGGGCGCAACGGCCCCCGCGCACGGCCTTACGCTCGTGGAGGTGTTCTATCCACCGGAGATGGACCCCTTCCCCTGACGCGCCAAGCGCGATCTCTCAGTTGACGACGAAGTCCACCGTCGCCGGCTCGCGGTCCATGGTCCGGTCGTCACCAGCCTCGCGCGAGGTGACCTCGACGAGGTGATGCCCCGGCAGGAGGAAGAGCGGATCGTGGATGGTCAGCCGCGAGACATTTCCGATCCAGGGCGACCAGAGCGAGCCGTCGACCCGATAGCTGAACTCTGCCCAGCGCGCCTGTGAGAAGAGTTCCATCTCGAGCTCGGGACGCAGGGCCCTTTCCAGGCTTGCCGGGGCTTGGGCGCTCGCCACTCGCGCCTCGGTGCGCACGGTGCGAGGCGCGCAGGAGCTCCCACACTCGTTCACGTTCGCCCAAAGCGCCAGATGGTGATAGCCGCCCCTCCCGACGTCCGTCATCGGTACGGCGCCCGCGATGCCCTCGACCCCGAAGCGCAGGCCGAGCATGGTCGGCAGCACCATCGGCTTGATCACGCCGGCGAGCAGCGGCTGCGCCAATCGCAACACCGCCGCAAGCAGGTCCTTGAGCGCGCCCGGATCCTCCGCGAGCAGATCGCTCGGGCCATAGGGGCCGCCGTCGGGCGAGAGCGCCGAGACGTTGGTGAGCAGGGTCTCGAGCCCGCCCAGCACGGGCTGCAGCGTGTCCGCGTTCGGCTCGGCAAAAGTCCGGATGCCGAGCGGCAGCTGCAGGTCGGCCTGCAGCGTGAAGAGACGGACCTGTCGCTCGTCGACGAGCGCATAGAAGTCGACCTCGAGCTGCTTGAAAGCCAGCGTGAGCAGCGGATCGTCCGGCGTGATGCTCCCGTCGGGATTGACCTTGGTGGTGTTGCGGCCGACGCGCACGTAGGGCGGCTGGGTGGGCCGGAAGAGGACGTTCATCGGCACCTCTTTGTCGCCAGTGACCAGCCCCAGCGAAGGCAGGAAGAGCCTGAACAGCCCGCTGGAGATGTACGGCGTGGTCTTGTGGGTCACCGCCACGCAAAGGAGGCCAGCATGGTAGGCGTCGAGAAAACCGCGGTTGAGCATCGCGCCGGCGAGAGAGAAAGCGGCATCGTAGCTGGTGACGCCGGCGGGCTTGTTGGCCTCGAAATCCATCGGCGGTGGGTCGACCGCGGAAGCCTGCTGCGCGGGCGGCACGCAAAGCGCCAGGAGCGGCGAGGCGGGCGCCGTCCCCGCCTGGGCCGAGAGCTGCAGCCCGTTGCCGTCAACGAGGCCCGCCGCGCCCTTGCTCCCCAGGCCGGCGAAGATGTCGAGCTTCGTCTCGGGCGGAAAGCCGACTCTCTCGGTGAGGTGGCTCACGTCGAGCTGCCCGGCGATGGCCAGCGGGATCGGCTCGCAGTTGAAGTTGCCGGTGCCTGCCGCGGGCGAGTAGCAGACGCCGCGCGCGAGATCGCAAGCGAGGGCGTGGCCGTCGTCGTCGGCTGGGCAGGGATGATTGCCGTCGCACGCGACTGGACTGCTTTGCCTGTCGCTCGCGCGCTGGCAGCGGAGGTTGTCGAGCTGCGCGCGCAGCACGCTGACGATGTGGCTCGCGAAATGGTTCTTGAGATCATCGAAGAGAGAGCCGCGCACATATTCGACGATGCCGCAGAGGGCGCCGTTGCTGCCGTTCGGATCGCAGCCGGCGGACAAGTCGGTGAAGACCTGCGAGCAGCTCAGCTGCGCGCCACCATTCTTGGTCACGGCGTAGGTGCCACGGGCGCTCGAATCGCACCCGTTGCCGAAGTACTTGCCGGCCGCGTTCGGGGCGATGGGCGGATCGGTGCCGACGTTGCCGTCGAGCCAGAGTGCTCCCGGCTGGAAGTTCGCGACGATGGCGTCGAGCGAGGCGTTGGGAAAATTGATCTGCAGCCTTCCGTCCGGAGCGGTGCTGAAGCCGAGGTCGAGGTCGACCACCGTGTCTTTCTCCGGCAGCCCGGGGAGCTCGTCGTCGTAAAAGGCGCGCAGCTGGATGGCGCTCGTGCCACCGCAGAGCGTGCTGTGCTCCTCCTTGGTGCGCAGGTAGATGTCCCCGGTCTTGAGGTGCAGGACGATGTGCGCCCGCAGCGTGCCGGGGGGAAGGAGAATCCAGCTCACGTCCTTGAAGGCGATGTGCAGCGGGGTCGAGTCGGCCGCGTCGCAGGACCCGTTGAAGTTGGTGTCGCCGGCGAGGACGCTGAAGCGCAGGCCGAAGCTGCCGAGGCAGGCGTCGAGAAGGGCGTCCTTCTCGATGCAGGGCATGGAGAGGCCGGCGCCGGAGTTGAGGGCGCCGAGGATTTCGTTCAGGTGGCTGGCGTTGAGGAAGTTGAAGCCGCTCCGGGTCAGCCGGACCTGCGCGACGTTGTCGAGGCGCGCGCCGGTGAACTGGATGGGATGGCCCTGCTCGTCGACCGCCTTGAAAGCGCCGCCGCAGGAGGTGCCGCACCCGCCGCCGCCCGAGCAGCCGGCGGCGAGCAGCGCTGCGGCGAGGGCGAGGCGGACCCGCTTGCCGCGCGGACTGGACGAGACGATAGGCATGCGCGACCGACCTCCCGAGCTCGGGAATGAGCGCGCGCATGGTACGAGAGCGATTGCCCGGGCGGCAGCCGCCGATCGACCGATGATCAGCGGCGGAGAGGCACGAGGCCAGCCGCTTCGTTGAGCCGGCCGCTGCGGAAGGGCTCGAGGTCGAGGCTGACGAACTTGAAGCCGGATTCTTTTAGAACTCGCGCGATTTGGTCGCGGACGCGCAGGAGCTGGTCCAGCTCTCCCTCGGCGACCTCGATGCGGGCGACGTCGCCGTGGTACCGGACGCGAAATTCGCGCAGACCGAGAGCGCGCAGGGCCATCTCGCTGCGCGCCAGCTGGGCGAGCCGCTCGGCCGTCACCTCCGTGCCGTAGGGAATGCGCGAGGAGAGGCAGGGCTGCTGCGGCTTGTCCCAGGTGGGCAGGCCCATCTCGCGGCTCAGCTGGCGGATCTCCGCCTTGCTCAACCCCGCCTCGGCAAGCGGCTGGACCACCTGGTGCTCATGCGCTGCGCGCAGGCCTGGGCGGTAGTCGAGGAGCTCATCCGCATTCGTCCCCGCCACGACGGCGGCGAGCCCGCGCGCCCGGGCCTCGTCTTCGGCCAGCCGGTACAGCTCGGTCTTGCAGAAGTAGCAGCGGTCGACGGGATTTTGAGCGTAGTGGGGATCCTCCAGCTCACCCGAGGCGCGCTCGACGTGCTCGACGCCCAGCTCCTGCGCGAGAGAGCGCGCGCCCTCCAGCTCATCGGGCGCCACGGCCGGCGAAACGGCGGTGAAAGCGACGGCTCGCGCTCCCAAGGCCTCGCGCGCCAGCGCCAGGAGCAGCGCCGAATCAACGCCGCCCGAATAGGCCACCAGCGCGCTGCCCAGCCCGCGCAGGCGCTGCAGCGCCGCCTCGCGCTTGGCCTGCAGCATGGCTCAGCGCTTGCGCTTTCCGCCGCGCCGCTGTGGCCCCACCCGCGCCGTGCGCGCGGCCGCCGACTTGCGCGCCGGCGCCCGCCGCTGCGCCTTGGCCGGCTTGGAAGGCTTGGCCGCCTTGTGCTGCCGCAGCTTCTTCACCTTGGCGAGACGAGGCTTCTCCACCTTCGCCGCCGCAGGCTTCGGCTGCTCGGGCAGCGGCGCGCGCGCCTGCAGGCGCGGCCGCGATTTCAAGGCGGCGAACTCCGGATCGAGCAGCCGCTGCGCGACGAGCTGGCCGAGGATGTGTTCGACGGCTTCGTCGACCGAGTGCTTGCTGGTGTCGACGACCACCTCCGGATGCACCGGCGGCTCGTAAGGCTCGGTGATGCCGACGAGCGTCTTCAACTCGCCGGCGAGCGCGCGCTTGTAGCGGCCGCTCCGGTCGCGATGGATGAGTGTTTCGATGGGGCACTCCACGAAGACCTCGGCGAACCGGCCGATCTGCCGCCGCGCCTCGTCGCGGGTTTCGCGATAGGGACTCTCGATGGCCGATTGCAGAATGGTTCCGCCGCCCCGCGTCACGAGCTTGCAAACCCAGGCCAGCTTGCGCGCCTCGGCATTGCGCTCGTCCTTGGTGCCGCCCTTGCCGACCCCGAGCATCTGCTCGACTTCCGGGCCGTCCATCACGTCGACTATTTTCCCCAGTCGTCGCAGGCGGTTAGCCAGACCCTGCGCCAGCGTCGATTTGCCGGCGCCGCTCATTCCGGTAAACCAGACGGTGAAGCCATTCGACGAGCTGCCGAGATTCATCGCGGTGCGCTCCAAGAGATTGGCGCACCATACATTCGCGCCTAATGAATGTCTATTCGATTATTCCGATAACTTCTTCTTCTGCAAAATCGCCGCGGGAACTATCCCAGGTATAGATGCGGGCGCCCTCCACGCGCCCGGCGCGCACCGAAACGACCAGATATCGCACGCCGGGCCAGAGTGGCTCCTCCCCATCGCCTAGCGCCATGTCTCTGTCTTCTTTAGAGAAATAGGCACCGACGTCAGGATGGCTATGGACGATGGCCCAAAGGTCGCCTTCCTGCATTGCCGAAAGCAGCGCCTTCGGATCCATCACATATCCGTCGCGAGCGGTGCGCGAGCTGGTGGGCCGCGCTTCCGGCGAGCCGGCGATGTTGGGGATCGGCCGGAAAGAGATCGCGCCGCTCCGGTCGCGCAACAAGAGCCCACAACACTCGGCCGGATAGGTCGAGCGCGCGTGCGCGGCGATCTGGCGGAGCACCTCCGGCGCGATCATGCCGGGGCAATGTAACGGTCGGCGCGGTCGGGGAACAGCGTGACGACGACGCCGGTCTCGCCTCGCTCGGCGATCTCGCGCGCCACCAGCTGTGCGCCGAAGGCGGCCGCGCCGGCGCTGTGGCCGGCGAAGAGGCCCTCGTCGCGCGCGAGCCGCTCGGCCATGTCCCAGCCGGCATCGGTGGGGATCGAGAGCTTCCGGTCCAGCTCGGACTCCTTGTAGATGGCGGGCACGATCGACGAGGGCATGTGCTTGAGGCCCTCCAGGCCGTGAAGCGCTTCCGCCGGCTCGACGGCGACGATCTGCACGCGCCGGTTGCGCGCGCGCAGGCCGCGGCCGACTCCCATGATGGTGCCGCCGGTGCCGATTCCGACCACTGCATGAGTCACCCGGCCGCCGGTCTGGTCCCAGATCTCTCGCGCCGTGCCCAGCTCGTGGGCGCGCGGGTTCGCTTCGTTGGAGTACTGATCGGCGTAGAACCAGCGATCGGGTTGCTCGCGCACCAGCTGGCGCGCCAGGCGGATGGCGCCGTCGGAGGTCTCGAGCGGATCGGAATAGATGACCTGCGCTCCAAAGGCGCGGACGATGCGCTTGCGCGCTTCAGACACGTTTTCCGGCATGACCAGCGCCACCGGCACGCGCAGCGCCGCGCCGATCCAGGCGTAGGCGATCCCGGTGTTGCCGCTGGTCGAGTCGATCAACGTCCGGCCGCGCAGCTTCTCGACGCTCTCGCGGATGATCTGCAGTCCGGCGCGGTCCTTCACGCTGCCGCCGGGATTGAACCACTCCAATTTCGCGTGGATCTCCACCCCGCCGGGCTCGAGCGATCTCAGCCTCACCAAAGGGGTGTTGCCGACTGCGCCGGCGAGGGAATCAAAGACCACGCACGACTTCCAGCGCAGCCCAGGCGCCGTCGAAGGGTTCGCCCTGCGGCGCGATCTCCATGCGCGCCTCGCCGCCCAGCTGCAGCCACGGGCCGAGCGCGCGCAACTCAGGCTCCCAGGAGGGCTCGTCGACGATGAGCCGACCCACCCCGCTCGCCGCCAGATACCTCGCGGCCCAGCGCGCCGCGCGGGTCGTGCCGCGGACGCGGATGGCCGCGGCCAGCAGCTTCTCCTGATCGAGCCCGTCGAGAAGGAGATGGCGCGAATACCGCTCCTGCTGCTCGGGACTCAGCATCCGCCCGCGATGGCCGGCACGATGGTGAGCTTGTCGCCCTCCGCGAGCGACGTGGCCAGCCCCCGGCCGTGGCGGATGTCCTCGTCGTTGCGGAACAGGTTCACGTAGCGGCGCAGGGCGCCCTTCTCGTCGAGCAAGCGGTCCTTGAGCCCCGGGTATTTGCGCGACAGCTCTTCCAGGGCGTCCTGGACGGTGGCCGCGTTCTCGACGGCCACTTCGCTCTGGTTGGCGGTCAGCGACCGGAGCGGCGCGGGAATCTTGACGGTGATGGGCATCGGTTCCTCCGCCTCTAGGATGCCACGCCTGCGCAGACGGCGCAGAGCGGATCGCGGCGGAGCGCCAGCGGACGCTCGGCTCCGCGCCGGGCATCCCAGCGGCGCAGGACGCCCGCCTTCGCCTTGCCCGAGAGGACAGCCAGGGCCGCCTCGGCCATGGCGGCGCCGACGGCTCCACAGAGAGGTGCGAGCACGCCCGCCTCCGCGCAGGTAGGCAGCGCACCCGGCGCCGGCGGCCCTTCGAAGAAGCAGCGCAGGCAGGCGCTGCGGCCAGGGAGGACAGTGAGAAGCTGGCCGGTCCAGCCGAGCGCGGCGCCGTGCACCAATGGAATCCGGCGCCGGACGGCCTCGTCGTTGGCGAGAAAGCGCGTGGCGAAGTCATCGGTGCCGTCGAGGAGGACGTCGCAGCCCCGGAGCAAGTCTGCCGCTGTAGACGGCTCGAAGCGCAGGACGCGCGCCTCGGCTCCCAGCTTCCGCGCGGCGACTTCCGCCTTGGGCTGGCCGACGTCCGCTTCGCTGAAGAGGATCTGGCGAGCCAGGTTCGAGCGCTCGACCCGATCGGGGTCGACCAATACCAGCCGCAGCGGCACACCAGCCTCTCTCAGCGCGAGGGCAGCGGGGCACCCCAGGCCACCGACACCGAGAATGAGAATCGTCTTCATCTCGGAGGATCGAGGGAGAACTCGCGCTCGCCCGGTCCGGTCACGAGAGCGACTCCCCCGTGCTCTTGCGCATACGCCGCTGCCGCAGCCGAGGCATGGCCGGCGAGAAGACCCAGCTCGCGCGCGACTCTCGCACGAGCGTCGCGAGCCTGAGCGAAGGAGATGGCGAGCCGGTCCACTCCCTCGGGAGCCTCGCGGGGCAGATCGGGGAGCTCTTCGTCGCCAGCGACCAAAGCCACGCCGCGCACTTTCGGCCATCTCGCCCGCAATGCGCGCAGCGCGCCGAGCAGCATCGACGCTTCACCTGCGGGAGCGACGAGAAGCGGCGGCTCCTGCGAAAGCTCGGCGGCCAGCTCCGTCCCGAGCGTGCGCGCGAACTCCGCCGACAGATCCGGCGCGGGCGGCGCAGAAGGCAGCAGCGTCGCTCCCCAAAGCCGCAGCGCCTGGCGCATCTCGTGCGTCACCACCCCGCGCAGCGCGACTGCGATGAGCCCGCGCGCAGACTGCGCCGCCGCCAGCGCCTGGTTGCCCGAGAGCGTCACTCCGCCGGGCCAGGCCAGACGCGGGTCGCCGAGAAGCTCGAGCTTGAGCAGCGCGCTGTCCCATCGCAGAAGCGGCGTCACGGTGGCATTCTAAGGCGATGCGCACTGCGGTTGTCTTCTTGCTGCTCTGTTCCTGCCAGCGGGCACAGGAGCGTGCGGCCGCGCCCCCCTCCTGCCTCGACGCGCAGTTGACGGCTCGCGGCCTGAATTCCTTCGGCGATCCGAAGGACACCGTCTACGCCGGCGGCACGCCTCTCTTCGACGAGAAGACCGGCAAGTCGCGCGACCGCCTCGATTACATTCGCGAGCGCCACCCCGAGATCGCGACCGCCTGCGCCGCCGATCGCTAGATTGCTCGCTGCCTCGCGCGGCTGCTATCGTCGCGCGCCGTGAGCGAAACGACCGCTGCCGTGCTCCCTCCCGCGCGGGGCGGCGGTCTGTTCGGCGGCAAGTTGGAGATCGGCGGCGCCACCCGGTTCACCGAGGACCGCTTCATCACCCGGGCGCGCGCTCTCTTCTACGCCCGGCTCGCCTTCCTCGTGCTCGGCCTCGGAGTCATCGGCGTGCCCGCCTGGTCGCAGGCGTTCGGCGTCGGCGGGCCTGGCGCTTTCGCCGTGTATCTGGTGATGGTCGCCTACAGCGCAGCCAACTACGTCTTCCTGCCGAGGAAGAAGGTCGGCCGCGCGCTCACCTTCATCACGCTCTGCGCCGACCTCTGCGTTCTCGTCTGGCTGGTGAGCGTCACCGGCGGCCTGCGCAGCCCGCTGCTCGCGGCGCAGCTGCTCTTCACCACGCTCTTCGTCGTGCTCTTCCCTACTCCGCTCTCGGTGGTGCCGCCGCTGCTCACCTTCCCGGCGGTAGCCAAGCTCGATCAGCTCCTCGGCGGCCACGCGGTCGTGCAGGTCGACATCTTCATCCTGCTCTGGTACTCGGCCATCAACTGCATCCTCGTCTACGTCATGGTCTATCTGAACGAGCGCGACAGGATGAAGCACCGCGAGCTGCAGAAGCTCTCGCTCGCGCTGAAGGAGATGGCGGTGATGGAAGAGCGCAATCGCCTGGCGCGCGAGATCCACGACGGCCTGGGCGGAGTGCTCAGCTCGGTCGCCATCCAGAGCGAGTATCTGCTCAACATGATCGACGGCTCGGAAGTGCGCTCGCGCCTGCAGGGCACGAGCGAGGCCCGTGCGGCCATCCTCCCCACCATCCGCAAGGAGATCTCCGACCTGCACCAGGCGGCGGAAGACTCGATGGACGAGCTGCGCCGCTCGCTGCGGATGATGAAGGAGGACTTCGACCTCGTCGCCACGCTCGCGGACTACTGCAAGATGGCGAGCGGCCGGCATCGGCTGGAGGTGCGCTTCTCGCGCGTCGGCCGCGAGCGGCAGGTCGGGCCCGAGAGCGCGCTCGCTCTCTTCCGCGTGCTGCAGGAATCGCTCACCAACGTGAGCAAGCATTGCGGCAAGGGGACGCCGGTCGAGGTCACTCTCACCTTCACCTCCGGCTCGGCGCGGCTCACCGTGCAGGACCGCGGCAACGGCTTCGCCCTTCCCAAGGAGCCGGCCGCTCTCTCGCGCGACGGACACTATGGGCTCGCCAACATGCGCGAGCGCGCCCACAAAGTCGGTGGACAGATCCGGATGACGTCCGAGCCCGGCCACGGGACGTGCATCGAGCTGACCGTTTACGCCGGAGAGGAGCTACCGAGATGAGCGCCGCAACCGCAGCACCGAGGATCAGGGTCCTGATCGTCGAGGACCAGCCGCAGATCCTCAAGAACCAGCTCAAGATCCTCCAGGAGTCGCCGGAGATCGAGGTGGTCGGCACCGCGCTCTCGGGCGAAGCCGCGCTGGAGCTCCTCGAGAAGAAGCAGCCGCCGCCCGACGTCATCCTCCAGGACCTGGGCCTGCCGCGGATGACCGGCATCGAGGTCACGCGCCAGGTGAAGAAGCGCTGGCCCCAGATCGAGGTGCTGGTCTTCACCATCTTCGACGAAGAGGAGAAGGTCATCGAGGCCGTCAAGGCCGGCGCCAGCGGATATCTCTTGAAGGGCGCGCCGTCGGAGAAAGTGATCGAGGCCATCCGCGAGGTGAAGGCGGGCGGGACGATCATCCAGCCCAATCTCGCGCGGCGCTTGCTGCGGCATTTCCACGTGCCGGAGGAAGGTGCACCGCCGGAGAAGGCGCCGCTGCCGCCCGGCCACCGCGAAGAACCCCCCATGCGGCCGCTCACCGAGCGCGAGATCGAGATTCTCCGCCTCATCGCCAAGGGCCTCTCGAACAAGGAGGCCGCGCAGGTCCTCGGCCTCTCGCGCGCCACCGTGCGCACGCATCTCGAGCACATCTACGAGAAGCTCGACGTCACCAACCGCGTCGAGGCCGTCACCGAGGGCCTGCGCAAAGGCCTCATCGAAATGTGATCAGGCAAGCCTGAGCGCGCTCGCCCTCAGACGGAGAACTTGAAGGGCGCGCGGTCGACGAAGAGCGGATCGCTTCTCTGCTCGCCGCCCTCCTCGTCCTTGACGACGAAGTAGAAGGAGCATTCGTTGCCCGCCGCAGCATCGGGCGGGATCGCCAGCTTGATCTTCTTCTTCACTCTCTTGCCGGCCGAGGCGCTCTCGCTCTTCACTTTCTTGTCCTGCGTGCGGTCGGCGCTCTGCGCCCAGATCTCGATGGTGAGCTGGCCCTTGCCGTCCTGGGTCTCGATGTGCAGCTCGACTTCCTGTCCGTTGGCGGCGCGCTGCACGGCCCACCTGGCGGCGGTGATCGAGCCCGACTTCTTCGCCGGCTTCTCGTCCTTGGCGAGATCGCGGCCGCCGCCCTTCGCCGGCTCTCCGCCCTTGTGCGTGTCGGAGATCTTTTTCGCCTGCGCCGCCTTGGTCGCCGCGGTTTTCTCCAGCAGGATCTTGGTGGCGTTGACGAGGTAGCTGCCCAGGCCGGCGCCGCTGGCGCCGTCGTCGATGAGCACGTCGGGAGACCCCTCGGTAATGTTGCCGTCGCCGCCGCAGTGCTTGGTACCATCCTGCATGCGGGCCATGGGCTGGCCGTTGACGTAGACGGTGGGGGAACCTTCCTTGATGTTGTAGAGGTTCGGTCCGCAGCAGGCGGCATGGATGCCCAGGTCTTTCTTGCGCGCCGCGCCTTTGCTGTTGACGAAGACATTCGTCGACGCCACCACGATGGGCCCCGTCCCGGGATGAGGACAGGCCGGGCAGCCGTGGGCGTCCGCCTGCACCTGGGCCTTGTCTCCGAGCCTCGCCGCGCCGGGCATTCTTCGCGCTCCCCCGAGAGAAACTTTACCAGTTCCGCGCACGGCCGGAAAGCGGGCGGGCCGGCAGCCGCCCGGCCTTGCCGCCTCGCTGCCCGCGTGTTATTCGCGCTGCCCCATGTTCGCCTTCATCGTCACCGTCCATGTCGTCGTCAGCGTCTTTCTCATCTTCGTCATCCTCCTGCAGCCGGGAAAAGGCGACGCGATGGCCGCCTTCGCCGGCGGCGGCGGGGCGAACACGGTCTTCGGCGGTCGCGGATCGGTGACCTTTCTCTCCAAGGTCACCACCGTCTGCGCCATCATCTTCATGCTCACTTCGTTGAGCCTCGCCTGGAGGTCGTCGCACAGCGACTCGGTGCTGCGCGCGCGGCGCAACCTGGCGGCGCAGGCGACGCAGAAGAGCTCCGAGCCGAAGCCGCTCGAGCCGACGGGACAGACTGCGGCCGCTCCGGTCACAGGCGGCGCGGCGGTACCCGCGCCGGGTCCGACCAGCGCGCCCGCCCCAGGTCAGAGCGCGCCGCCGCCCGTCAAGAAGTAGCGTTGCAGCGAGATCGGAGCAGTGCTAGAAGCGCTTCCCTCTCGCTCTCGCCCAGGTGGTGGAACTGGTAGACACACCGTCTTGAGGGGGCGGCGCCGTAAGGCGTGCGAGTTCGAATCTCGCCCTGGGCACCAACACCAAGTTCAGTCGTCACCGCCCGCTCCCGCCCCGCCGCTCGGGTTCAGATCCACGCGCTGGGCCTTGAGGTTCATCTGCGGCCCGGCCTTGAGCGCGCCCTTGTCGGACACCACCAGATCGAAGGTGCTGCCGATGTCCACCTTGCCCGTCTTCGTCGACTTGATTTCGAGATCCTCGCAGTGCAGCACGATCTTCTTCTCTGCGCTGATCTCGACGTCTCCCTCTTTCGCCTCGACGATGAACTTCTTCGCCTTCACGTCGAAGGTGACGGTCCTCTTCCCCGAGCTGTCGGCGATGATGATCTTCTCCTCGCCGTCCTTGTCCTCGAGGATGACCAGGTGACCGGACGCGGTCTGGATCATCCGCGTGGTGTTGTCGGGATTGAAGGCGTTCTTCATCGGCTTGTCTTTGCCGTTCCACAGGCAGCCGATGACGTAGGGATGGCTGACGCTGCCGCGCTCGAAGCCGACGAGCACTTCGTCGCCGACCAGCGGGAGCCAATACATCCCGCGGCCGGGGCCTGCCGCGGGCTGGGCGATGCGAGCCCAGCCGCTCTCGGGCTTTCCCGGCAGCCGCGGCAGGCAGACCTTCACCCGCCCCTCCTTCTGCGGATCGTTGACGTTGGTGACCAGCGCCACCTCGACGCCGAAGATCGACGCCTGCGAGGTCTGGGCGGTCTCCTCCGCGCCCTGCAAGAGCTTGTAGATGTTCTCGGCCACTGCGCCCCCGGGTCATTCGACACCCGGGGGCAACGGTCGGTCAACCCTCGTCGAGCATCTCGAGCAGCTTCTCCGGATCGAGGACGACGCGAAAATCCTTGGCGCCGTGGCCGGTCGCCTGCTTCTCCCAGGTCGAGAGCCGCTGCCGATAGGCGCCGGGGTTGGCGTTGTCGGCGGCGAGCCGCTTGACGTTCATCGCCACCACCCGCACGCCCTTGAGCTCGTCGGGGGCGAGGTCGCGCTTCACGCCGCGCGGCAGGTCCTCCTCCATGTCGGAGAAGACCACCATCGTCTTGCGGCCCGCCCCGCTCTCGCGCAGGTACTCGGCGCCGAGCATCATCGCCCCGCGGATGTCGGTGTGCCCGGCCCGCGTCCTGCGGTGGGCGAAGGCGTCCAGCTGCGAGGCGAAGGCGAGCTTCTGGGCATTCGCCCGCGAGGGGCGGATGTCGAGCTTGAGCGACGCTTCGACGTTGTTCTTCTTGTAGCTCTCGTCGTCGATGCGGATGACGTAGATGCTGTCGCCCGGGGTGAGCTTGGGCAAAAGGCCGCGCCGGATGACGTTGACCACTTCTTCCTTCTGGTCGACGTAGGTGCCCGACACGTCGACCAGCGCGCAGACGGCGTGGGCGTACTGCGTGCCGCTCGAGCAAGAAGCCGCCAACAGGGCAGCGAGCGCGATCCGCTTCATGGGCGACTCCCCGGCCGCAGCGAGGCGACGGGCGGGAGCGCCTGAGCCCCCTTGCTGCTGCCCACCATCTTCTCGATCTGCAGCGGAATGACGATGTAGATGTCGTAGACGTGCCGCAGCCCCTCGAGGAGGTAGCGCATGAGGTGGCCGCCCAGCCGCGAGAGCATGCTCCCGAGGTGCAGGAGGCCTGCCGTCGCGCTGAGCACGATGTGGCCGCCGGTCGAGATCAGCGTCTCGAGTGGGACCGCCACCATGGCGAGAATCCAGGGCAGCACGAAGCCCAGCACAGCCTGCCCGATGACGGGGATTTTCGAGGTCGCGGTCTGGGCCACCGGCGCCGCCGAGACGCCGGCGAGAGCCTGCTTCAGCACGCTGGAGGACTCGACGATCTGCTCGCGGAGGATCGCCAGTGACGCCTCGATGCAGGCGAGGAGCAAGAGGCCGCCCAGCGCAACGGTGAGGATCATCCGCCGCCGCGACTTGGGGAGCAGCTCGAGCTTGGGGAAGAAGCTGGTGATGCCCAGCATCTCCATGGCGAAGATGCCGGCCGCCACTTCCATCAGCACGATCACCAGCGCGGCCACCGTCGCCACCGGCATGCCGCCGATGCGGCTGCCGGAGGGAACGAGCTCGCTCATCGGCAGCGCGATGAGGTTGAAGTTGACGAACGCGCCGCCCATCGCCACGGCCATCACCAGCACCGAGACGACGAACAGCTGCGTCGAGTTCCACCCCAAGGAGCGCACCGCCTTCTGATCGGCCTGCCGCACCTTCTCGTACTGCGTCATGTAACCGTCGATGCGCTTGGTGGACTCGAGCGCGCCGGTGACGGCGTTGCTCACTTCGCTGGCGAGCTTGGTCAGCTCCTTCCAGGCGGGAGCCATGCTGCCGAGGATCTTGTGCCGCTTGGAGGTGGCGTCGCGGAACTCCTGCAGCGCCTTCTTCTCGCCGGCGGTGGCCGACTTCTGGATCTCCTCGAGGACCTTCTGCACCACGCGGTCGCTGTTGGGCGGCATCTTCGCCACCGCCGCGACCGCCTCCGTCCAGCCCGGGGCCTCGGGCGAGGCGGTGGCGCACTCCTGGAAGTCGGCGTCGACCTTGGTCACCACGTCATCGATCTTGCGGTGCAGGTCGGGATAGCGGGCCAGCTCCTTGGCGAAGGCGCCCTCGACGCGGTGGAACTCGCGGCCGATCTTGGCCTCGAGGTCACCCTTGCCCATCTCGACGATCATCTCGTGGTCGCGCTTGGCGACGATCTGCCCCATTCCCCGGCACCAGCGCGCTGCGATCCGGAAGGCTCCGCCGGTCAGGCGCGCAAGGGCCCGGAAGGCGCGGTGCATCGGCGCCCGCGCGAAATAGAGGAAGACCTGGCTGAGCACCCAAATCGCCAGCAACGACGCGGCCGGGTTCGTCGGCCAGAGATAAAGGTGTTCCATTTCCTTCTTCCTCCTTTTGAAACGTCAGCGGGCAAACGCCCAGTCGAAGGCGCCGCGGAAAGTGGGTTCGAGGCGGAACTGGGCAAAGCGGACCCGGCGGCGCTGGGCGCGGCCGGCCACCACTCCGAGCAGCCCCGCGAGAAGCCGCCTCGCTTCCTCGCGGATGCCGTCGCGGCGCAGGAGATCGGCGAGATCGAGCGTCGCATCGACGTGCGTTCCTTCCAGCGCCAGCACCTGGCGCAGAAGGAGCGCGGCCAGCGGCCGCTGCCGCTTGTGGCGAAGCATCGAGCGGCCGAGAAGCAGCGACTGCACCGCGTCCTGCCGCTTGCCGGACTTGACCTGCTCGTTGGCGATGCGTTCCCAGTATTCGACGTGCTCGGGGAATGTCTGCGCCGCCACCGTCCAGACCGCGATGGCCTTGGGAACGAAACCGGCCGAGAGAAACCCGGCCGCGGCCACGTCGAAATTGCTCTTCGCCTCGTCCCAGCGCTTGAGGCGGGCGAGGAGCGGCGCGATCTTGGCCCGCACCGGAAGATCGTTGGGGTCGTGGTCGAGCACTTTGCGATACCAGCGAACTGCCTTTCGCACGCTGCCGCGAGCCTTCGCCTTCTCGGCAACAGCGAGCGCATCCCGCCGATCGTAGCTCCTTCTCCAGAACACGGCCTCGGACACTAGAGGATTCGGCCGTGAAGGCCGCAAGGCACCACACCTGAACAAGGGTGCGTTTTCCGGCGCAGAACGGCTGCCGGCGAGCTAGGCTCCGCGCGGTGAACCTCTCCTTGTCCGAGCTGCGGCGGCGCGGCGTCCTCGGCGCGGTGACCGCCTACGCCGTCGTGGCGGCGGGCGGGCTGCAGCTCGCCGACATCGTCGTGCACGGCATGGATCTGCCGCCCTGGACGATGCGGGCGCTGATCTGGATCGCTGCGCTGGGCCTTCTGGCGACGGCGGTGATCTCCTGGTTCTTCGACCTGACCCGGCGCGGCTTCGTCCTGACGCAGGCGCCGCCGCGATCGCCGAGGCAGATCTCGCCCGGGCCGGCCACGCCCGCGCCTGCCACCGCGCCGCCGCAAGCCGCACTCGAGAAGGGAGCGACGCTGGCCAACGGCCGGTATCGGATCGAGCGCGAGCTGGGCGCTGGAGGAATGGGCCGCGTGCTGGCTGCGATGGACACGCGGCTCGGCCGCAGGGTGGCGATCAAGGTCGTCACCGGAGCGCACGAGCCCGAGCGGGTGCGCCGCTTCGAGCAGGAGGCGCGCATGGCCGGGTCGCTCGAGCATCCGAACGTGCTCGCCGTGTACGACCTCGGCGAGGAGGATGGCGTGCCGTTTCTCGTCACCGAGCTCCTCGAAGGGCACACGCTGCGCACCGTGCTCGCAAAGGGACCGCTGCCGCCCGCGCAAGCGCACAATCTCGGACTACAGCTCGCGCGCGGGCTGGCCGCGGCGCACGGACGCGGCGTCGTGCATCGCGACCTCAAGCCCGAGAACGTCTTCGTCACCGAAGACGGCCGACTGAAGATTCTCGACTTCGGTCTGGCCAAGCTGGTCACACCCGCCGAGGGCGACAGCGCACTCACCGTCAGCGGCGCCATCTTCGGGACGCCGGGGTATCTCTCGCCGGAGCAGGCGCGAGGCGAGAAGGCCGGGCCTCCCTCCGACGTCTTCAGCGCCGGCGCGATCCTCTACGAGATGCTCTCGGGAAGGCGCGCCTTCCGCGGCCGGTCGCTGATCGAGGCAGGGCACGCGACTCTCACGGCGCAGCCGGACCCGCTGCCTGTTTCCGCGCCGCAGGGACTTGCGGCGGTCGTCTCCCGCGCGCTGGAGAAAGAGCCATCGCGCCGATTCGCCGATGGGGCCGGGATGGCCCGCGCGCTGGAGAGCCTGGGGCAAGGAGCGCCGGTCGCAGCCGCGCCGCGGCGGCGATCGACGAGATCTGTCCTCGCGCTGGCGACCGTGGCCATCCTGGCGGCCTTCTGCTCCGGGGTGATCGTCCAACGGCGCTCGTCCAGGCAGCGGCGGGCCGAGCTGGAGCGGCGCACGGGGCTTCCGCCGCAGCCGGTCGTCCCCGGCGTGTCACCCATCCCGCCTGTTCCGAAGCCGCCCGTCTTCGACGAGAAGCAGTTCAAGCAGCAGCTTGGCGAGCACCTGCGCGCCGTTCTTCGCCAGCCGGAGGCGAGCTTGGGCGTGATCACCGGCGCCCGCGCCGTGGCCAACGCGGGCAGGCCGAAGCAGGCCGAAGACATGCTGCGCGCACAGGCAGACCGGAATCCCGGAGACATCCGCTCGCACCTCGAGCTCTACGCGCTGCTGCGTCGCAGCGGCCGCGCCGAGCAGGCGAAGAACGAGGCGGCCCGGTACGTCCGCGAGCTGGACGACGAAGACTGGCCGGCGCCGCTGGTGCGCGTCTATGCGGGGCAAGAGAGCGAGGATGCGGCGCTCAAGACCGCGGGCGAGGCCGATGAGGACGAGAAGCCGTCGCAGCTCTGCCAAGCCTACTACTACCTGGCGCTTCTGCGCGCGACAGGCGGCGACCGCGCTGGAGCCCGCAGTCTTTTCCAGAAGGCCCTCGAGCAAGCCACTCGCGACGTCGAGGCGAAGTTCGCGGCGGAAGAGCTGCGCGCCCTCGACCGGCGCTGATTCGCAAGCCCGCTGCCTCGGCGTCCGGGCGGGCGCTCGTTGGAAATCCCCTGGGGCGTCATCATCTTTTACCGTGGAGGCGCATCCATGGACGACAAGCTGCGCAAGGGCCTCGGCAGGCAGAACGAAGGCGAGGGGAGCAAGTCGGCTGACAAGAAGTATCGCGAGGCCGCGACCGACTTCGCCAAGCGGACCGACACCGTGCAGACCGGCCTCGAGGCGGAGCGCGAGGTGGAGAACTACAAGGACGAGTTCGATCGGGCCGAAAAGAGCGGCCGCGCGCACAGCGCGGGCGACTTGCCCAAGGACGTCTCCGGCGAGGACTTCGAGAAGAAGCCCTAGAACTGGTACCGGTAGAGGACGGACTTCAACGGTCCGTTCCAGAGCGTGTGGCGTGAGCGCGGGCGGGCCCCGAAGGCGCTCTCGAAATCTTCGCCGGCGCTGAGAATGGCGGCGCGGTGGCCGGCGAGCGCGCGCAGGCTCTTGCCGAGCTGATGATAGAAGGTCTTGAGCTGCTTGCGGCCGCCCGCCTCGAGGCGCTCGCCATAGGGAACATTGAGGAGCAGCTGGCCGGGTGGGTCGAGCCGGCCAATGTCGCGCGCGTCGGCCTGGAAGACGCGCACCGCGACGCCGGCTTCGCGCAGGTTGGCCTGTGTCGCTGCGATCGCTTCGGGATCGCGATCGGACGCGAGAATGGGCGGCGGCTCGACGACGCGCCGCTGCAGCTCGGCGCGTAGATCGCCCAGAACCCGCGAGTCCTCCGCGCTGGTGCGCGGCCATTTCTCGCAGGCGAGCCGGCGCGCGGCGTTCGGTGCGCGTCTGGCGGCAAAGAGAGCAGCCTCGATGGCGAGCGTCCCCGAGCCGCAGACCGGATCGTGCAGGGGCGTCTTTCCCTCCCAGCCGGAAAGAAGGACGACGGCGGCGGCGAGCGCCTCGCGCAGCGGGGCCTCGACCGTGCGGATCCGGTAGCCGCGATTGGAGAGCAGCTCGCCGGCCAGATCGAGCGAGACGCTGCACCGTCCCTTCGCGAGATGGGCCACGAGCAGCACGTCGGGGGCGCGCGGGTCGACGCCCGGACGGAAGCCAGCGGACTCGCGCAGCTGGTCCACGACCGCGTCCTTGATCCGCTGCTCGACGAAATGGGTATGAACGAGGCGCTCGGTGCGGCCGCTCGCCGAGACTGCGAAGGTCTGCCCTCTGGCGATCAGCTCCTTCCAGGGCTGGCTGGCGGCGCCGGCGTAGAGGTCATCCGCGTCGAGGGCCGGGAAATCGCCGACCGGCTCGAGGACGCGCAGCGCCGTCCGCAGCTCGAGGCACGCCCGCAGCGCGATCTCGCGCTCGCCGGTGAAGCGCGCGCCGCCGACGCTGGAGCGGATGCCCTTCGCGCCCAGCGCGCGCAGCTCACTTTCCAGCGCTGGCTCGGCGCCGCGCGGACAGGTCGCGTACCACGAGCGGAACATTCCGCGCGCAACCTACCGCGCCCCAAATAAAAGCGGGGGCGCGCCGTTCCCCCGTTACCGGCGCGCCCCCGCGACTGCAAGCTCAGTACTGCGCAGCGGCGAGGTCGACGAGTCAGGAGCCATGGGTCGCGCGGGGAACTTCGATCACCACCGGCGGCGCCAGCATCACGGGGACTTGCGTGGTCTGCAGGCCGACGAGCGCGTGCAAGGTGTAGGCGGCGACGACGCCCCAGAGACCGAGGAGACCGACCGGAAATCCCCACTCACGCATCAGCTTCAGCATTTGCTTCCCTCCAGCAGACTTCGCGGAGGAGGCTAGAGCAGCCGCCGTGCCAGAGGAGCGGATACGTCAAGTGGCTGATCTGCCGTGGGTACGAGGCAGAGCGCAACAGAGAGCCGGCGTTGCACCCCGGTTGCACGTCGTTGCACCCACTGTTGCGCTGTCACGGTCGATATGTCTGCGGATCGATCCCGAAGCGCTTCAGCCAGCGCTGCACCTGCATGCGCGCCTTGCCCATCGCGCGGGCGATCGAGGAGATGTTCCCGCGGTGCTCCTTGAGGAGCGCGACCAGCTCGTCGCGCTGCCGCTGGTCGTCGGCGGAGACCTCGCGGCCGGTGAGATCGGGCCCTGCAACGGGCGCGAGGAGCTGCCTGTGGCCGGGGGCGCCGCCGCGGGCCCAGTCGGGCAGATGGGGAAGATCGATCGGCTCTCCCGCGGCCAGGACGAGCGCGGTGGCCAGGCACTTCTCCAGCTCGCGGATGTTGAGCGGCCATCCGTGGCGGAAGAGAACGCGAGCCGCGTCGGTGGTGAGCGAGACGCGGTCGAGCAGGTCAGGCGCCAGCCGGCGGAGGATGTCGCCCGCCAGGATGCCGAGGTCCTCGCGCCGCTCGCGCAGCGGCGGCAGCCGGACGGTGAATCCGGAGATGCGGGCGAAGAGATCTGCGCGGAACTGTCCCTCGGCGACCAGCTTGGGCAAGTCGAAGTGCGTCGCGGCCAGCACGCGCACGTCGATCTTGACGGGCCGCGTGGCGCCGACCGGCAGCACCTCGTGCTCCTGCAGCGCGCGGAGGAGCGCGGCCTGCGCAGCCGCGGGCAGGTCGGCGATCTCGTCGAGAAAGAGCGTGCCCTTGTCCGCGCTGCGCATCAGCCCGGGGCGGTCTTCGTCGGCGCCGGAGAAGGCGCCTTTGCGGTAGCCGAACAGCTCCGTCTCGACCAGCGTCTTGGCGATGCCGCCGCAGTTGACGGCCACGAAGGAGCCGCTCCGCCCCGAGAGCAGATGGATGGCGCGCGCGGCCAGCTCCTTGCCGCTGCCCGTCTCGCCGTGGATGACGACCGACACGACCGAGCGCGCGACCGTCCCGAGGCGCGCCACTTCCGCCGACAGCGCCGGCACCATCGTCGCCAGCCCCGGCGCGGGAGGATGAAGGCGGGAGGCGTCGAGGTCGGGCACATCGTCGCTCGTGCGCGGCACCGACTCGCGGAAGAGGAGGATGCTGTGGCCCAGCTCGAGCAGATCGCCATCCTTGAGCACGGCGCGCGAGCAGGCCTGGCCGTTGAGCAGGGTCCCGTTGCGCGAACCCGTGTCCTCGACGATCCAGCGTTCGCCCGAGCGGCGGAGAGTGGCGTGGCGGCTCGACATCCAGTCGTCGGCGACGTAGAGCGAGAGTTGCCGCAGGCCCCCCTCGGCGAGGCGCGCGTTGCTGCGCGAGGGACCGCGGCCGATGAAGACGACGTCGGCCTCGACGAGCAGATGGCGCGAGGGCGGCGCGGCGGGATGATCGCAGTGCAGCGCCAGGTAGAGGGCCGGCCCCGGCGGCAGCGCGAGCGCCTTGCGCTTCAGCCCCATCGCGGGAGTGAGTGTCCCCACCATGGCGGGGCATTCTACAGCGTGCAGGCGAGCGCAGCGCAGCGTTTGCCGAGGCGGCGGCCGGGCCTCCGACGAAACCATCGCTAGCTTTTCCCCGATGGCTCTCTACCGCGATCGGCGGCACGGAGGGCGGGTCCTCGCCCAGGCGCTGGCGGGCAAGTACCAGGGGCGGACGGACGTCGTCGTGTTGGCGCTCCCGCGCGGGGGAGTGCCGGTGGCGTGGGAGATCGCGCAGCGGCTCCGTGCGCCGCTCGATGTCTTCGTCGTCCGCAAGCTGGGTGTGCCCGGCCAGGAGGAGCTGGCGATGGGCGCGCTCGCCAGCGGAGGGATCGTGGTGCTCAACCACGAAGTGGTCGACGCGCTCGGGATCGACGAGGGGACCCTCTCGCGCGTCGCGGCCGACGAGCTGCGCGAGCTGATCCGGCGCGAGCGCTCCTACCGCGACGGACGCCCCCCGGCGCAGGTCGAGGGCAAGGTCGTCATCCTCGTCGACGACGGCCTCGCGACCGGCTCGTCGATGCGCGCAGCGGTGCAGGCGCTTCGGCAATTGCGGCCGCGCGAGCTGGTGGTGGCAGTGCCCATCGCGGCGGCCTCGACCTGCGAGAGCATCCGCGCCGAGGTGGACGACATCGTCTGCGGCGCGACCCCCGAACCCTTCCGCGCCGTCGGCCTCTGGTACGACGACTTCTCGCAGACCACGGACGAGGAAGTGCACCAGCTGCTCGCCAGCGGCGGCGGGCAGCCGGAGGAGGTGCGCTGATGCGCTTCGCTGCCGGCGGCGTGGAGCTGGAAGGCGATCTGCATCTTCCCTCGGGTGCGCGCGGGCTGATCTTGTTCGCGCACGGCAGCGGCAGCAGCCGGCTGAGCCCGCGAAACCGCGCGGTGGCCGCTGACTTGAACGAAGCGGGCTTCGGGACGCTCTTGCTCGACCTGCTCACGGAAGAGGAAGAGATCGAGGAGCGCTACACGAAGCATCTCCGCTTCGACGTCATGCTGCTTGCGAGGCGGCTGGCGGGATTGCGCGAGTCCCTGCCGGGCGAGCTGGCCGATCTGCCGGTCGGCTATTTCGGCGCCAGCACCGGGGCGGCGGCGGCATTGATCGCGGCGGCGATGCGGCCGCGCGGGATCGCCGCGGTGGTCTCGCGCGGCGGGCGGCCAGACCTGGCCGGGCCAGCGCTGCGCGACGTGCAGGCCCCGACGCTGCTCATCGTCGGGAGCCGCGACGGAGTGGTGATCGAGCTGAACCGCCAGGCCTTCGATCAGCTGCGGGTCGAGAAGGAGATGGTGCTGGTGCGCGGCGCGACGCATCTGTTCGAGGAGCCCGGCGCGCTCGAGGAAGTCTCGCGGCTGGCCACGGAATGGTTCAGCCGCTGGATGCAGCCGCTCTCGGCCGGCGCGCCCGCTTACTGAGCCCGGCCTCAGCGCCGGGCGCGGTCCGCATCTCCTGCTCCGACACCATGGTGCCGACGCCAGAGTCCTGTCGTGCGCTGTGCGCCCTTTCCCTATCCGCGCGCGCCAAGAGCGTGCCGCCTCCTGCGGCGAGCGGTCTCGTACGGTTGCCTGCTTGGCCCACTGCTTGCTGAGTACCTGATGGAGGATCGCGATGGCCGAGAACGCTGTGCCAGAGAGCAGGCCGGGAGCAGAGGAGCAGCACGTCTCCCCGGTCGATCTCCGCCGTTGGCGATTGCACCGCAAGCTGTTGACCTTCCTGCTCGTCGGCCTGGTCTTGCCGCCGCTGCTCGTGACCTGGTTCGGCCTGCAGCGCGAACGATCCCTGGTGCGCTCGGCCAACGTCGCCGTTCTGCAGGCGCGCGTCGACGAGGTGGGCCACACGCTGGAGGCCATGTACGGCGGGTACCAGGCGGCGGCCTCGCGCGCGGCGCGGGACCAGGCGATCGTAGCCTTCTGCGCCCGCTCGCCCGCGATGCGGCGCAGCAGTCTGCCCTCGATCGAGGACCGCCTCGACGTGTTTCGCGGCGAAGGCCCCGCCATCCGCGGCCTGGGCCTGCTCGACCCCGCCGGAAGAGTCATCGCGGCCACGGAGCGGCCCCTCCTCGGAAAGAACCTCGGCGAGCGGCCGGAGTTCCAGAGTGCGCTCATCGGCGTCGAGGCGACTTCCGACGTCTTCATCAGCTCCGCAGAAACCGGTAACACGCCGTCCGTGAATTTCGCGGCGCCGGTGCGATCGGCCGCCGGGCTCGTCGTCGGCGTTTATTTCCTCTCCGTCCGCGCAGAGGCGCTGTGGGCGGTACTGCGAGCCGCGAACGACACGGCCGGGCGGGGCAGCTTCTCTGCCCTCTTCGATCAGTACGGAATCCGCGTCGCCCATAGCAAGAACCCGAAACTCCTCTTTCATCCGAGCGTGCCCCTGTCGGATGAGGCGAAGCGCGCCATGCTGTCGAGCCGGCGGTTCCAGGAACGGACCGCGGAGCTGATCAACGACGTGATCCCGTTCCCGTTTCAAGAGATCCAGGGCGACGAGCGCAAGGTCTTCTGGCGCCCCACCTCGCCGACCAACCACGTCGCGAACCTGGCCGCCTCGCGCCGTTTCCCCATGCTTCGGGGCACGATCGTGGCGCACGTTCCGCAGAGCGAGGTCGAAGTCACCGTCCTCAGCGTGCTCCCGCGCGTCCTGCCTGGCTTCGCGGTCGGTCTCGCCCTCGCCATCGCCGGCTGCGTGTTGCTCATCCGACTGCGCCAGAGCAAGGACGTGCTGGAGAAGACCTTCGAGTACATGGACCAGGGAATCAGCATCGCGGACGACAATCTGAAAGTGATCGCCACGAATCGTCGATTCGGCGAGCTGCTCGATTTCCCCGAAGCTCTCTGCAAGCCGGGTACCTCATTCGAAGAGTTCATTCGCTACGGCGTGCGGAGAGGTGACTACGGGCCCGGCGATGGCGAGGAGCAAGTGCGGGTGCTCGTCGATCAAGCGCGCCGCTTCGAGGCGCATCACTTCGAGCACGAGCGCCCGGATGGAACCATTCTCGAGATCAGAGGATACCGGGTTCCAGGCACTGGCGCTGTCAGCATCTACACCGACGTGACCAAACGCGCCCGCGCCGAGCAGGCCGTGCGCGAGAGCGAAGCGCGCTTCCGCA